>Ga0105045_10005514_pt1 | contig 11150 bp, 8 predicted proteins | sample MAT02_FD_78089 | JGI IMG/M metagenome (GOLD analysis project Ga0105045, IMG submission 78089) | Freshwater microbial communities from Lake Fryxell liftoff mats and glacier meltwater in Antarctica - MAT-02 (megahit assembly) | ecosystem: Environmental > Aquatic > Freshwater > Ice > Liftoff... | reverse complement strand
TCTTCACCACCTTTTAAAGAAATGGAATTGACTATAGATTTACCTTGTACACATTTCAAACCTGCTTCAATAATCTCCCATTTGGAAGAATCTATCATTACTGGAATTCTTGAAATCTCTGGTTCTGAGGCCATTAAATTCAGAAAGTTAGTCATGGCCTGGACACCATCTAACATACCTTCATCCATATTAACATCTATAATCTGCGCCCCGCCTCGTACCTGATCCAGGGCTACTTCCAAAGCCTGTTCGTATTTATCTTCTTTTATAAGTTTGAGAAATTTGGCAGAACCTGTCACATTCGTTCTTTCTCCGATATTTACAAAATTGATTTCTGGAGTTACTACCAGTGGTTCTAACCCACTTAGCCTCATAAACTTAGGAACTTCCTTTATCTGCCGGGGTTCATATTTTGCAGCTAACTCGGCCATTTTTTTAATGTGTGCAGGCGTTGTCCCGCAACAGCCACCCAAAATATTAACGAGGCCATCTTTGAGAAAATCCTCAACCTGTGAACCCATATATTCCGGTGTTTCATCATATTGACCAAACTCATTTGGCAGGCCAGCATTTGGATAAACTGAAACAAAACTAGTTGAAACCCGATCCAGTTCTTCCAGATATGGTTTCATGGCTTTGGCACCCAGGGCACAATTCAAACCAACAGACAAAAGAGGAATGTGGCTAACAGAATTGTAAAAAGCCTCAGTAGTTTGGCCAGTTAATGTCCTTCCCGAAGCATCCGTTATTGTTCCTGAAACCATGATTGGAAGTCGGGTTCCAACCAGATCCATATAGCGGTCAGCAGCAAAAAGTGCGGCTTTGCAGTTTAAAGTATCAAATACGGTTTCTATGAGAATCAAATCTACACCACCATCAATTAAAGCCCTGACTTGTTCAGTATAAGCTTCAACTAAAATATCAAAACTTACTGCTCTATATCCTGGATTGTTTACATCTGGCGAAATGGAACAGGTTCTGTTGGTGGGCCCGATGGCACCTGCTACAAATCTTGGTTTGTCTGGATTAAGTTTTGTGTAATAGTCTGTAGCTCTTTTTGCTACTTTGGCTGATTCAAAATTGAGCTCGTAAACTAACTCTTCCATTTTATAATCAGCCATAGCGATGGTTGTACCTGAAAATGTATTGGTTTCCACAATATCTGCCCCGGCTTCTAAATATTCTTTGTGAATATCCTCAATAATATCAGGTCGGGTAATGGAAAGCAGATCATTATTTCCTTTCAGATCATCGGGCCAATTGGCAAAACGGGTTCCTCGAAAATCTTCTTCACTGAGGTCATATCGTTGAATCATGGTACCCATAGCACCATCTAAAATTAAAATACGCTCTTTAAGTATGTCTTGAATCATATTGGTATTCTAAATCCTGGTTTACAGAATTTTGTTTTAAAATTTAAGCTTGCCAGAAGGAAAGAGACTGAGCGTCCGATCGTTCTTATCTTTCCCCTGAAAATCAGGGTGGAAATTAGCACCAGTCGTGCGTGGAGCACCGGTTGCTAAGACATCGCAGGGTCCAATCCCTCCGTCTTTCTGGATAAGCGAATGCAAATAAAGGGGTCAAAAGATGGGTTTCCAAACAGGAATCTGAAAAACCTTAAAATTTACCCAAAATTTAGAAAAAATGAATACAATTAAGTTTTATTCAGATTGGATCTAAAACCTTTTCTGTTAATTCTTTACGGATTCTAGATTCAGATAAAAACTCTGGTAAACCTTCTGTTGATACAGGTCTCCTGCTCTCACATTTGGAACCAGAGCTTTATTATTTTGCGACAAAAAAACATTTCCGTTTCTGAAGGCAAAATAGGCAAACCCAGTTTTTGTGGTGTCAAATAAATTGGAGGAAAATGTAAACTTTGAAGCGTTCATGTTTAATTGTGCCAACAAAGTAGCTGCAATATCTGGCTGAGAACCAGCCTTTGATACTTCATCTATTTTCGTGTCTTGCAATAAACCACCTGTCCAAACCATTGGTATTCTGAATTTTAACGGATCGTTGTCCTGAGATTGGTTTGGCAAAGCATGCCCGTGATCTGCAACGAAAATAACAATTGTATTTTTCCACCAGGCAGACTTTTGAGCCTTGGTGAACCAATCTCCAATACATTTATCCGTATAGCGATGTGCTCTGCAAAACAAAGAATCAGTTGGTTCCTTTTCATTAATTGTCTCGCCGGGAACTTCAAACGGTTCGTGGCTGGAAAGCGTAAAAAGCGTGTGAAAAAATGGTTCTTTTTCAGTTTCAGCCAGTTCTAATTGGCGATTTAAAACCACTTGATCATGAGCACCCCATTTAGAATTATAGTTTTCTGAATTGAAATCCTTTTTTCCAATTAATATATCAAATCCAGCTTCAAGCATATAGTTTTTCATATTGGCAAATTCGAGTTCTCCACCATAAATAAATGTGGTTTTATATCCCTCATTCTTCAAAACCGTTGGTAAAAATGGCAACTTCGCAACCAAAGTAGGCTGAGACATAATACTCATTTTTCCAACTGCGGGAACCGAACTTAAAATAGAGGCCAAACCTTTATCACTTCTGTCTCCACTCGCATAGAAATTGGTAAACTTGATTCCTTGGTTGGCAATTTTATCAAAATTTGGTGTGCATGGAAAACTACCACCAAAACTAGCCACCACTTTGGCTGTGAGGCTTTCCCAAATAATTATTACCACATTTGGCTTTGGTGGCAGGACTAAAAATGGAGTTTTTTCAATATCGACCGGATGCAATTGATTAAACAAAGAATCGCATGAAGTATCTTTAAACTTTACATATTCAATTTTCAGGCTTTCCGCTTTTCCTGATTCTAAAATGGATTGAAACAACACCCAAAGTGGATTTTCTGCAGCCATATTTAAGGAACGATTTGAAGAAAAATGCACTGAACTTTGGTTGATTGGAGCCAACTGAAAGCCGCCACGAATGGGAATAATTAAAACTGCTACAAGCACCAATCCAAATAAAAATCCTGGTGAAGGATCTGAGCGTAAACCTCTGATTATTGGTTTATTAAATCCAACCCAAATCATCATAGGAATTATAAAACCAAGACCAAAAATAGTGAATAAAATACGGATTGGCGATGAAAAAGAGGAAGCTATCGCCTCTTTTGGATACTGCAGATAGGGCAAAACAGCAGCATCCAGGCGGTGGCCCCAATTGTTGAAAATCTCAAGGTCAACCGTTAATATAAAACCAAGAAAAAGGACTAAAAGCAAATGATAGGTCGAAAAAATCTTCATCCAAAGTGTAGGTTTAATCCAATAACCAAGGGACCAAAACACCATAGGCGGAATAAGCAAATAAGATGTCATCGAAAGGTCCATATATAAGCCATGCCATGTTGCCATTGTTAAATCAGCAATTGGAAAGTCGCCAAAAAGAGCATGGTGATAAAAGAAGAAAACCAACCTGAATATGAAAAAAAACAGCATCCAGAAAGATCCAATCAGAAAAAGGAAAAGCGTAGATTTTTTGGCAGCGAGATAAAAATTCAAATGTATCGTATTGGTAGTAAGTTGTTTTATATGAAAGTTATCTACTTAAGATTTTTTCATATTTAAAAAAGAATTGCCTGAGTTCAATCGAAATTAAAAAACAAACTTACGATTCTTTTTCAGCTGAATTTCCTCTAAAAATTATAGGCAATATCAGATTTGTAACAAGCTTAAATGAGTTTTGAAGGACAATCAATTTGAATGAATCCTATTTCTGTTTTAATTTAAAAGGGATTTTAAACCAAAAAACAGAAAAATGGAAGACACTGAATGCTACTTATTAAAAACTAAATGACTTTTTTTGCAAAAAATCCTGAGCACCGCTTGTGTACCTGAACAAAAAAGTAGTTGTGGTTTTGCCTGCTTACAACGCAGAATTGACCTTGGAAAAAACCTATAAGGAGATTCCGTTTGATATAGTTGATGAATTGGTTTTGGTGGACGATGCCAGCAAAGACCATACCTCGGAACTTGCCCGCAAAATTGGTATTCAACATGTGATACGACATGAGGCCAACAAGGGCTATGGCGGCAATCAAAAAACCTGCTATAAAAAAGCTCTGGAACTAGGTGCAGACATTGTGGTGATGTTGCATCCTGATTATCAATACACGCCGAAACTTATAACGGCTATGGTTTCTATTATTGGCCAGGATTTGTATCCCGTTGTTTTTGGGTCCAGAATTTTGGGAAAAGGCGCTTTGAATGGTGGAATGCCGATGTATAAATATATTTCAAACAGGTTTTTAACCTTCTTTCAAAATGTGCTGATGGACCAAAAGCTTTCGGAATATCACACAGGTTACCGTGCATTTAGCAGTGAAGTTTTGCGGTCCTTAGATCTTAATCAAAATTCAGATGACTTCATTTTTGACAATCAAATGATAGCCCAGATCTTTTACAATGGTTTTGAAATAGGTGAAGTTACCTGCCCTACAAAGTATTTTGAAGAGGCAAGTTCTATCAATTTTAGTAGAAGTGTAACGTATGGTTTGGGCGTTTTGAAGGTTTCCCTGCTATATTTCTTTGCGAAAAGAGGAATTTTTAAGGATAAAATTTTTAGCAGATAAGATTTGCTCTTGTTTAGCAGTATTTCTACTCAGCCTTACAAACCACTATACGTGATAGATTTTTAATGTTTCGGCTTCCGGATTTAATATCGCTTGTAGTGAGAATAAGAATTCGGTTGTCCATTTGAGCAATATCGATCCCATCTTTTTCAGTAACTATATACAGATTTTTACCCGTTTCTGTATTATAAATTTCGTTGAAAGAATAAACAATCGCATAACCATCTGAGGCTTCAAATTTGAAATAAAACTGATTCAATGCTTTTGAGGAAGCATAGTCAAACTTCACGCTATCAAGCAGATCTCTTACTAAAATTGCTTTTACTCCTTTGGCATTTACCCTTTGTTTTGGCGAACAACTGGTGTTGATTTCACCTAGTAAAATGGTTCTGTTTTTCTTAATGTCAGAAAGCGTAAATACTTTTTCTTTTTTAACTTTGCCTGTTATCAGCAAAGATTCTGAAGGTGCAAAATCTTGTCCGAATATGGGCGGAACAGCAGCTAAAACAAGAAACAATAGAATGAAATTTTTCATGGCCGAAAGTAAATAAAAATTATTGTTCACGAACTCTCTAGCCCACTATTTCTTCACCACAAACTCCCCACGCATAATCACATAATGCCCAGGCATGGTGCATACAAATCCATAGCGCCCTTCAAAAGGTGGCACTTCGAAATAGATTGATTCATTGCTACTTGGCTGCAAAATTCCTGTGTGGAATAACACATTGTTGTCCTTTGGCACATAATTGAATTTATTTCCATTGATGCCTAATTTGGCCGCTGCCAATCCTATTTTATCCATTGCACCTGGTTTCACAATCACCAGATTGTGTTGCATATCGTCGTAGTTGTTGAATATCAACCTAATTTTCTGACCAGGTTTTGCCTCAATCTGAGCCTGGTCATAGCGCATACCTGGTGTGGTTCCCAAAGTGATTGTTTTGTCCGGCCCTCTACTCCAACTTGCTGGCATTCCGTTTACTCTTTTTAGATGTTGAGGCACTTCAAAACTGGTAATTCCGGCTTTGGCAGGCGCTGTTTTACCTGCAGCCGGTTTCATTAACGCTTTTTCTTCTTTGGAAATGATTGGAGTTTCAAATTTCAGTTTGACTGTTTTGCTCAGGTCAACCTTTTCACCAGTTGGAATCTCATTTAACGTATAATATCCATTTGGATGAAGCAATTCCAAACCTTTTTCAGAAAGCAATCCTTCTGCAGCTATTTCATGAATGTGAAACTGATGCAGGCTGTCCACAACCAATCGAACAGACTTCTTATCTTTTGCTAATATGATGGCTTTCAGAGGATTTTTACCTGCTCTGATCACTGGCGAACCATAGATTCCATGATATTTATAAATAAAATTTGAAACCGAATATGAAGCTGGATTCATGGCTGAAACCGAATCTACCGGTAGAGTAAAATTGATTTCAAATCCATCTGGTTTGGCTGAAATGTGGTGCATTTCAAAAGGTGTATTTCCCATCCACATCAACCGCTGCAAGGCAAAAGGAGTGGAACCTGTACTGGCCCAGCCACGGTTGGTTTGGCCTACAAACATGCTTCCATCAATTCCCCAGGCCATTCTTAAAACGCCGGAAGCAAAACCTTCTCTAAACCCAAATGCAGCTCCTTGCCATACCTTGTTTACTTTTTCAAATGCTACCCGAACAATTTTACTTTGGCCCTGGTCGCCCACAAAATACTGACCATCAAACGGTCCAAACTTTCCAGAAACAGTATCAGGTACAAAATCTGATGTAGAAACACCCAAAACGCCGTGTGGCAACCAAACTGAAGGCAGGCGTAAACCTGTAATTTCGTTCTTCACTTCATACAATGGCCGTCCATCTCCTTTTACTTGAGACAGTCTGGCTGTAACCGGACTTTCAGGTCTTTCACTCCATGCCAGACTTGCAGGTTGTGCTACAAAGTCTCCTTTTTCCACAACGGTTATGTAGCCAGAACCGACCCAATCGCCTTGATTTTCAGTATAAAAAACTTTGCCTTCCGGGCCAATACCAATGCCACAAGGAGAGCGAACGCCTGCTGCCCATGGCATAATTTTTCCTTCAGGTGTTACTTTTATTATCCATCCTCGCCACGGTGCAAGGCTCTTTCCATTCCACCAATCTGTATCCCCAAAAGCTACATTTAAAGAAATGACCATGTTGCCCTCATTGTCGAAAACAGGCCCAAAACTATATTCATGGTAATGGCCTACAGTGGGCAATTGTGTGATGGCTTCATACTGATCTGCTATGCCATCTCCATCAGAATCAGTCAGTTTGGTCAATTCTCCCCTTTGTGCGACATATAAACTACCATTTTTATATCGTAATCCGAGTATTTCGTGTAAACCTCTGGCAAATCGCTTATAAGTTGGTTTGTTTATGTCGTCTTTGCCATAAGGACTTGAAACAATCCATACTTCACCTCTTCTTGTTGAAACAGCAAGTTTTCCATTCGGCAAAGTGCAAACGCCTCCTGCTTCAAGCACAACATCTGTAGGCAAACCCAGTGTCATTATCCTGTAATAATCTTCTTCCTTATACTGCTTCTCTGCCTTTTGAACACCCTTTAGCTTTTTAATGGATGAAGCTTTTTGGTGATGGGCATGATCGTGTTGAGCAAAAGCAGATACTGAAATCAAACCCAAAATCAAAACGGCAATTGTTCGTAAATTTCTCATTGTCTTTGCTTTAGTTAATTAATTACCAGATGATTTCATATTTAATTTCTCCTTTCCCTTCTTTGATTGGAAACTGGCCAATAAGTCTTTGTTTATTTTTAATAGTCAACACTTTAGTTTTAGTTTCTATTTCTTTTTGAACAACTATATAGTACATTTCATCTACCAGATAGTTTCCATTGCTTTGTTTTTCTATTAAGATTCCTTCTGCCATGCAATGCCAGATTGGTATATTGCTGTTGCTATCACTTTTGATCTGAAAATTCTGCATCAGGCCATTTGTTGTTGGTAAAATCTGGTTGTCGCAATATCCATTTTTGATCTTATAATGAAAGATTGGAAATTCTCCGGGCTTTTCAGAATATCCTGTGTATTGAAATCCGTCCGCTTCCGACAAAGTATCTGGATAGGCTTCCGCAGTTGATCCAAAACCCACAAGGGCGCCATCATTCATTTCAATAGCAGAACCAGTTGGATAGAAATTTTGCTGACTTCCTCTGTCAACCCACATGGTTGTAATGTCTCCAAACCTATTGTTTCTCCAGATTCTAAGCAGTTTACCAGTAGTAACATTTATTGTATAATGTGTTCCAGATGGACTGCAAACATTTAAACCATAAGCTTTTTTAATTCCTTTATGCAAAAGAAAACCCCGCTGGATGTAGGGTTCAGCTTCTTTATTTAAAATCATTTGTCCGCCAGAAAAATTACTGGTCATAGATGCTTCTGCATGGAGTTTTTTTTGTTTGATACCAGGCCCGGTATAGAATAATCCTACAGATACTTTTGATTTTGGGTTCTGTTTTAGATACTTAATGTCAATAGTATGATCTCCAGCACTAATTTCTATCTTAAATTCCCTCTTTTCCCAATTAAATTTTCCTGATGTAGTATCAAGTTGTAATTTTCCATCAATCAGTAACCTGCTTTTGCCGTTTACTTCCAGATTAAAATCGTATAGGCCGGGTGTTTGAACCTGAAGTACGCCTGAATAATGCAACATAAATTCATCGTCTGTGCCTGCATCATTTTTATTGAGGAAATCTGATTTGCCTTGTTGAAAAACTACCTGCTTTTCAAACTGGTCAATGGTAGTAAATGGACCTTGATATACTTTATAAGTGAGTGTTTTCCAAAGGATTTCCGGATTTCCGGCAGGTGCAAACAATATATTGCGGATAGCCAATGGTCCGTGGTCTCCCTGAATCATAATCGGACCTTTAAGCACTTCATCAGAAAATGCAGCTCCTCTAGTGGGCCCTGAAACTTCAACATTGCTGTGAATTTTAGCGCCGTTCAGCCAAACTGCTTCAAACTTTGCATTGCTTGTTTTCTTGCCGGAAGCATCAAATTTTGGTGCTACAAACGAAATTTTCATGGTTTGCCAAATTCCTGGTGCACGGCATTCGTTGCTTTGAGGCGCCACACCTTCATATCCCTCTTTGCCTTTGCCTCTTTCCGGGTTCCATCGCTGATAAACCCCTCCACAATCTGAAAATGCCGGATATTCTTTTTTCCAGGAATCAAAAAGTTGGATTTCATATCTTCCCATGAAATATATACCTGAATTAGAACCTTTTGGTATCATAAAATCAAACTGAAAATCAATGTCTCCAAATTCTTCTTTGGAAAATAGATTGTCTTTTTCTGTGGCTGTATTTCTATTGACCAAAACCCCGGTTCCAGGATTTGTACTTATGTTCAGATTGCTTTCTAACATTGAATTTGCTTTGCCTACTATTTTCCAATTTGTAGCAGCAAGCTTAAAAAAGTCAAGGTTTTGAAGTGATACTGGTTTTAAGATCTTTTCATTCCACTGGGCAAAAGCATGAAAGGAGACAGCAATCAGCAGAGCAAGTGCTGTTAATCCGGATTTTTTCAAATAAAAAAAATTTAGGGCTGCAAGGAAATAAAATTGAGGCTATGCATCGTAGATTAACTGCTATTAAGACCCATTTTTCCTCCTTTGGATGGAATTGGATTTAGGTTTTTTAACCAAAGTTGATTTGTGCAATCTCAAAATTTACTTCTAGTTTGTGTTTTTAAATTTTATCTACTTATGAAAAACCTTCTAACAATCAGCTTGTTGCTATGCGTTTTGTCGTTTAATTCGATTGCCCAAAATAGCCTTTCTTATAAATGGCAAGCCAATGCAACGTATAAATTCAAAGCCATTCAAAATGATAAAATCAAAATGGGCGGCGGTGGCATGATGGGCATGATGGCGATGGCTGGTGATATGGAATTCAAAACTGAATCCGTTTTTGCTTTAAAAATAGACCAGGTTTTGGCCAATGGTTCCGCTACCGGAAGTTTCTATTTGCTCAATTTTAAAGCCACAGATAACAAAGGAAATGTATTGGCAAGTATGGCTAACCTTCCGAAAGAAGCCATTGAAGCTGATTTTCTGGTGGACAAAAAGGGCAATTTTACTTTTACCAAAATTCCTATTTTGTTGTGCAGAGAGGGAACGACCATGTTGGTAGAAACCAAAGTTGAAAAAGGTGAAATGGCGGTTTCGGCTGAGGCAGATGGAGAGCGTGTTACACTTTTTGCAGAATTTAATCCCAAAACTGGCAGTTTAAAAGCGGGCTATACAACAGCAGCCATAGCAAAGCCAAAACCAAAGCCCATTACAGTAAAAGAAGACGATGAAACTTTGGACCTCGTGCCAACCAAATTTTTGGATTTACTTCAATTGCCAGAAGGACCTGTGGCTGCAGGGAAAGTAGTGAAAGTGAAAATGTATGATACCGAAATTGTCGAAAAAATAGTCGATTTCACCAATAATGTAGCCACCATACACTACGACATTAAATCTTTACTCAACGCTAAAAAATTCGAAAAGGATGCCAAAAAGATGGCTGGGGATAACGATGATGAAGAAAAAGAAGGCGCAAATTCTGAAATGAATATGGGTATTGAAGAAATGGGCATGCCTGGAATGGACAATGGCGGAACGCCGGACATGGGCCAGGAAGTAAGCGGAGATATTACCCTGACTTTTGACAATAAAAAGGGTATGTTTAACAAAATGAGTGGAGATATCGTTTCTAAATCCAACATGATGGGCATGGAAGTAAGTCAGAAAAGTAAAGTTTTAATGACTCCTTTGCCATAAGTTCAGAAAAAAAATATAAATAGAATATCCATCAAATTCTATCTCATTACTATTTTAGAAAAATGAAAAATATATTTCAACTTTCGGAATCAGAAGAAATTATACAGAGAATCAATCAATTAAAAGGTCACACAGCACCATTGTGGGGCAAAATGTCTGTTTCTCAAATGCTGGCGCACTGCAATGTTACTTATGAAATGGTTTTCGAAACCAAACATCCGAAACCGAGTCCAGTGGTTCGGTTTTTTCTAAAACTATTTGTAAAAAACAGTGTGGTTAATGCGGTTTCCTACCCCAAAAACAGCAGAACCGCACCTCAGTTTATCATTTCCGAACAGAAAGTTTTTGAAGAAGAAAAGACCAGATTGATCATCCACATTCAAAAAACGCAGCAATTGGGTACCGATCATTTTGAAGGAAAGGAATCTAATTCTTTTGGAAAACTTAATTCAAATGAATGGAACAATATGTTTTACAAACACTTAGATCATCATTTGGGGCAGTTTGGGGTTTGATAGACCAAAGCGATTAACTCTATTCCATCCAGATTACCGACCTGACACTTTGCTTAAAGTGATCTGTGTGCCACAGATCACGGATTAGAGAAAATCAGAATGGAAAGCGAAAACCTATCAAAAAAAGTGTTCGATAGACAGCACTTTGGTTTTTATAATAGGTAGTAAAACCATAACTGTAGTGTGATAATCCTATCTTCATTTCAGAAAGGGGACTAATTG
>Ga0105045_10005513_pt1 | contig 11155 bp, 12 predicted proteins | sample MAT02_FD_78089 | JGI IMG/M metagenome (GOLD analysis project Ga0105045, IMG submission 78089) | Freshwater microbial communities from Lake Fryxell liftoff mats and glacier meltwater in Antarctica - MAT-02 (megahit assembly) | ecosystem: Environmental > Aquatic > Freshwater > Ice > Liftoff... | reverse complement strand
ATCTTGACTGTTCCCGACTTCGCTCGAACGCCGTTGCACGTTGACCTCCACTCAGAGACCGTCGCCCAGCAAGTTCCTTATGCCTTTCCAGTTTCTACACCATTTCGCGCAGAACAAGCGGAGACTGTCCTATTTCTTTCGAAAAGTTGTTCCGAAACTACTGTCGTAGTTGATGTAATAATCTTCTTTCGACTTGAGATTTGATACGTCGACTCGCTGGTCGTAACCCGTTTCGACCACGTTGCCGTATTTATCGAAAATCTCGTATTTGGTAGGTTTTGAGAACACCACTTCGTTCTCAACTTTTTTGGCATCGAATAGCACTTTTTCGACACTCGGAGCATAACTTACTTCCGAACTATAACGGGGTTTGGATGTGTAATCTACTTGCTTTACACGCACGCGATTCTCACCGCTGTAAGGAGCTAATTCAAATTTATACGTGTGAGCTCCTACTGTGCCAATACCATCTATTTCGCCTGCTTTCACCCATTTGTTCCAGCGGTACTGCTCTACGATATAGGGCAGGGAACCACTTTCTCCTTCCGTTTTCCAAGAGAGGGTATTTTTATTTACCGCGATGTCGGTTGCTTTGAAAGTGCTGTAGGGCTTTATGGCATCCGGGTTTAAAATTTGCGGGGTACAGCCCGCTTTATGACGAACTAATATTTCAATATCAGTGCCCGGCTTAATGCCGAGTATAGAGAAATCGATGGCAAAAGCGCTGCTATTGAGTTCGTCGCGGGTGAGTTGGCCGTTTACATACACTTCATACGCGCAAAAACCCACCCCATCGCTCGAAAAGGGGTTTTTTACATAAATGTCTTTACCTTGGTATATGCCATTGAAAACCAAGGACTCGGCTTGAGAAGCGGGGCCTACGCTCAGGAAGAAGAGCAGGCATATCAGCGGGGGAAAATTTCGAATCATGCGTTTAAGATGCGATAAAGCAGTAGGTAAAGTTATAAATTCCCATTAGATATCCGATTATCGCTTTGGGGATTGTGGTAGCGAATACTGTTTACCAAATCGATAAGTTGACGTAGTTCGCTCTGATTGTAGCTCACCAAAGGGTCGCTTTCTAGCGTGTAGTACGTGCCGTTGAGAAGGAGTGAAGCAAATAAGTGGTGGTAGGACTCGCTTCCGTCGGGAAGGCTCGATTTGTATGCTAAAATCCGCTCGTTGTCAATAACGTACTCGATCTGAAAAATTCCGGATTCGATTTCCTCTTTTTTGTTCTCGCAAGTTGTACTATCTTCCATTACAAAGAGGCTTAGTCCGCGCTCGTCTTGCAGTTCCATTCTCCCGAAAGTGTCATTTGGCCTTGCGGATAGCCCTGGAAACTGACCGTCGTCGGTAAATGCCGCCAACGGGAAAGAGGCGTGATTGAATGGAACGAAAAATTCGGGTTCCGGAATACTGTTCCGTGAATCGTCACCGGTAAAGCTACCGCATGACAGCCATATGATGCTTATCCCCAAGAGTGCTAAGATTCTCATATAGCAAGTTTTAGGTGTTTAACGCAGGGATTCAAATTCGGTTACATGGCGGCTTTCGGAGCCCTTCCGGTAAAGCTCAATGAATAATGTAATTTTGGCGGTATGAATCTCGATCTCTCTGGAAAAAATGCCTTGGTGTGTGGGAGTACGCAAGGTATCGGTTATGCGGCTGCGGTAGAATTGGCTCGCCTCGGCGCGCGGCTGGTACTATGCGCTCGCAATGAAACGAAGCTACAGGAAGTTTGTCTCGAGTTGGAGGCAATCAATCCCATTGGTCACTCATATATCTGCGCCGATTTTTCCGAGCCCAGAGCGCTGGAAGCTAAATTAGGCAAGGATTTGAGGGGTGTCGCTATCCATATTTTGGTAAATAATACGGGTGGCCCACCTCCCGGAAAAGCAATCGAATCCGACATTACAGCTTTTCAGGCTGCCTTTGAAATGCATTTGCTCTGCAACCATTTGTTGGTGCAAGCCTGCCTTCCTGGTATGCGCGAAGCTGGTTACGGCAGGATAATCAATGTTATATCTACATCGGTAAAGCAGCCCTTGCCAAACCTGGGGGTGTCAAACACCATTCGCGGGGCAGTGGCCAATTGGGCAAAAACTTTATCTATGGAGCTTGGTCCGATGGGTATTACCGTGAACAATGTATTGCCGGGAGCTACTGAAACCGGCCGTTTGGAGGCCATTGCTTCGCGAAAAGCCAAGGCTCAGGGTACCGATGTGGAAACAGAACTGGCCAGAATGGCCGAAGAGGTTCCCCTCAAGCGTTTGGCTAAAGCCGAAGAAATTGCGGCGGGTATTGCTTTTTTAGCAAGTCCGGCTGCCGGGTACATCAATGGAATTAACTTACCGATTGACGGCGGACGAACGGGTAGCCTTTAAGCTTGATTTTCCAGGAGCTTAAACCCTTTGCCGTGGATATTGATGATTTCAATATGTCCATCGTTTCGCAAATGCTTGCGCAACTTCGCGATGTAAACGTCCATGCTTCTACCGTTGAAATAGTTATCGTCGCCCCAAATGGCGTTGAGCGCATAATTACGCTCGAGCACACCATTTTTATTGATACAAAGTAGATGCAATAACTCGTTTTCCTTCGTGGTGAGCTTCGTTTCTTCGTCCTCTATCTTAAGGAGTTGTCGGTCGTAATCGAACACAAACTCGCCAATACTGAAAACCCTCGGGTCATCGGGTTCAAATTGATTGTTGTCGCTGCGGCGCAATATCGCCGTTATGCGCATCAAGAGTTCTTCCATAGAGAAAGGCTTCGTGATGTAATCGTCGGCACCCAGGCTGAAGCCTTGAAGGGTATCTTCCTTCATCGATTTCGCGGTGAGGAAGATAAGAGGAATCTTCTTATTTATGGTGCGAATCTCTTTGGCTACCGTGAAGCCATCTTTTACTGGCATCATCACGTCGAGAATCACAAAGTCGAACTGCTGTTTCGAAAAAGTCTTGAAAGCTTTGTCGCCGTCGGTGCAGAGCACCGTTTCAAAATCTTTGGCTTCGAGGAAATCTTTGAGCAAGGTGCCGAGATTCGGGTCGTCTTCGGCTAGGAGGATACGTACTTTAGACATCATAATCGTATGGTAGTTCTACAGAAAAGGTACTGCCCTTTCCAAATTCACTTACTACAGAAATAGTGCCATGATGTTTTGCCACGATGGCTTTTACATAGCTAAGCCCAAGGCCGAAGCCTTTGGTATTGTGCACATTCCCAGTGGGGACGCGGTAAAGTTTTTCGAAAATCCTTTTTTGGTCGTCTTTTTTAATGCCTAAGCCCTTGTCGGAAACCGATATGGTTATGGCAGCTTCGCTCGAATGGGTGGAAACCAAAATTTCGGGATTCTCGGGACTGTATTTTATCGCATTGTCAACGAGGTTGATCACCAAATTGGTAAGGTGAATTTCATCGCCTATTACTTCTTCATTCTCTGCTTGGAGCTGCATCTGAATGCGGCCTCCACGATTTTCGGCCTGAATAGCTAAATTTTGAACAGCATTGGTAATGATGCGGTGAATTTGAACATCGTCGCGGTTGAGATCCACCTTATCGCGGTCGAGGACGGCACTGCGGAGTACGTTGTCAACCAACACGGCGAGACGTTTATTCTCATCCTGAATCATACCCACGTAGTGTTTCCTTTTTTCGTCGGTGGCTATCATCGACGGATCATGAAGGGCTTGGCAGGCTAAGGAGATAGTGGCTATTGGAGTTTTAAGCTCGTGGGTCATGTTATTGATGAAATCGTTTTTGATTTCCGAGACTTTCTTTTGGCGCAATATGGTGCGAATGGTATAGGTAAAGGCCAAGACGATGGCCAACATAAAGAGAAAGGACGACCCCAACAGGGGCAAAAGCGTGCTCAACAAGTAGCTATCTTGCTCGGGAAACCATATGTGGAGAAAGGTGGTAGGGTTGAGGTAATCGTTTGGCAAAAGCCGAAATTTATATCCAGCTCCTATAAGCTGTGGCTGCCAGCCTTCGCTGCGCTCGGGAATCAATTCTGGGCGGTCGAGGTCGTCGAAAATCCCAAAATGGTAAGGCGTTTGAATCCCGCTCAACTCTCGCAGCGATTTATCGAGCATAGAGTCTACTTGCGTTACGCGGTAATGCGTTAGGTAATTGGAGTCAATTTCCTTGGTCGAAAGATCAAAGATGAGGCGGGCTATTTCTTCGGATTGATCCTTGCTGAAGGGGTAGTTTTTCTGGAGTTCCGATTCAAATTTAGCCTTGTCGGCCAGGTACTCGGCTTCCAGTATTTCTAAGTTTGGCGCTTCTTCTCGAGCGTGAACATTGTTGCTTACAAATGTCGGTTTGATATCGGGAAAAACAGGTGCAGTGTCGTTTTCAGCACCTAGCGCAATGAATTCATTATGCAAAGTTGCCCGTATGCTGTCGTATTCTACAAGAAGTTGCCCGAAATCGTGTTTCTTCATACGGTACATCTTCTCTTCGTATTCCAGCGTTTCATTTACGCTGGCCAACGCCATTTTTACATTTCGGCGAAATTGGGCGTCGCGAAGCTCTATGGAGTTTTTAATCCAATAGATTTGGATGGCGATCAACCCGATGAGGGAAAGGCTAATAAAGCCAATGAGTACAGGGATGAATGTTTTATTCAAGTCATGCAAATGTACCCACTTTGGAGGGTGTCTTTGTGCGGTAGGTCAGTTGACTTAACCTTATTTAACACTGCCTTTATGTAGATTTAATGCGGGGTAACGATTGTCGTTGTACCTTTCGGTCGTAAGATTTGGTTTGAGAACACCTCAAACGCGATTCAAAAAGAGAGCCTCACGAGGCTCTCTTTTTCATTTTGCGATGTGGGTTAAATCCCGACCTTCACACCCATGGAAACTATACTCAACTTTATCGATGGCGATTTTCGATCGGCTCTGGATAACAGCTGGATAGAGAACTATGAGCCACGTATTGGGGAAGTGTATGGTCGGATTCCCGCGAGCAAGGATGGAGATGTTTCACTGGCTTATCGCGCAGCGGAGCAAGCATTTCCGGCATGGTCGGGTGCTTCTGCACAGTTTCGAAGCACCTGTTTGTTTCAATTGGCGGAAGCCATAAGGTCGGAATCGGAAGTTTTCGCCAAAGCTGAATCGCGCGATAATGGAAAGCCGTTGAGCTTAGCGCGAACCGTAGATATACCGCGCGCCATCAGCAATTTCGAGTTTTTTGCTGCGGCTGCCACACAGTTTTCCAGCGAAAGTCACTATACCGAAGGATTGGGAATAAATTACACCCTCCGCCGACCTATTGGTGTGGTGGGTTGCATTTCTCCGTGGAATTTGCCGCTCTACCTTTTCACCTGGAAAATAGCGCCAGCATTGGCGGCAGGCAATACCGTGGTGGCCAAGCCATCGGAAATTACGCCTTTTACTGCGTATCTTTTGGCGAAAGCCGCGGCCAAAACCAATTTGCCAAAAGGGGTACTCAACATTATTCACGGTCTGGGGCCGGAGGTTGGCAACGCTATTTGCGTGCACCCGGGCATCAAGGCCATTTCATTTACGGGAGGTACCGCCACTGGTAAGGCCATTATTCAATCGGCTGGAAGTCGGTTCAAAAAATTATCGCTCGAATTGGGTGGTAAGAACCCCGTGCTGGTTTTTGCCGATTGCGATTTCGACAAGATGATTCGCACCACGGTAAGAAGCTCCTTTGCCAATCAAGGGCAAATTTGCCTTTGTGGAAGCAGAATTTTAGTGGAGCAGTCGATTTATGAGCAGTTTAAATCCGTTTTCGTCGAGAAAGTAAAAGCTATACAGGTCGGCGATCCGTCGCTCGAAACTACGCGTATGGGAGCCGTGGTGAGCGAAGGCCATATGGAGAAAATATTAGGGTATATCGATTTGGCAAAAGCCGAAGGAGGAAGAATTTTATGCGGCGGAAATAAGGTAAACTTACCTGCCCCGCTCGACAAAGGCTATTATGTAGCTCCGACAGTAATCGAAGGCTTGAAGCAAGATTGCCGCACGAACCAGGAAGAGATTTTTGGCCCCGTGGTTACCATCGAACCTTTTGAGAGTGAAGCGGATGCCGTACAAAAAGCCAATCACTCGCCTTATGGCCTGGCGGCCATGATTTGGACCGAAAACCTTAGCCGCGCCCACCGCGTAGCCGAGCAGGTGGAAGCGGGTATTGTTTGGGTAAATTGCTGGTTGGAGCGCGATCTGCGCACCCCTTTCGGCGGGGTGAAACAAAGTGGTATCGGCAGGGAAGGCGGAGCAGAGGCAATGCGTTTTTTCACCGAGCCCAAAAACGTTTGTATTCAATATGCCGATGGGAAGTAAATTTTCTGTGCTTCATTTGGCACTGCTCATCGCAGCTTTTTTCACCGCTCACGGTGGATTTGCGCAGTTTGAGGAATTTCTGCTTTTAGAAAAGCCTGGTAAAGGCAATCGAATTCGGTACTACGTGGGCGATGAGATTCTATTTAAACAATACGGCGATGAAACTTTCCATATCGGGCTTATCGTTCAGCTATCCGACAGTTCATTTTATGTGAACCAATTCACGGAAGTGCCCATTCGCACTGTTGAAGCACTCGTCGATCGCTCGAAGGTAAGGGCCGTACGGGCTTTTTCGAAGGCCAGTTTTCTGGTGATTCCGGCGGTGCTATTAATATCTGCGGCCGACAATATATTTAACACGGGTTCTTCGCCGGTAATTGGAGAAGATGCGCTTTATGTGGCTGGTGGCTTTTCGCTTCTTGGTGCTTCCGGATATCTTTACAGAGGGAAGCGTTACCGACTCAAAAATCGTTGGCGAATAATCGCGGTGCGCCATTAGCCGCCAAAAATTCCGACCTTGCCAGCCCAAAGATCATTGTTAGCCTTACTACCAACATGTTAAAGCAAAGTTTACATCAGAAACTATTACAAAAACTTTCGCCGCAGCAGATACAGCTGATGAAGCTACTCCAAGTGCCTACCATTGAGTTGGAACAGCGCATTAAGGAAGAAATCGAAACCAATCCGGCGCTCGAGGAAGGAAATGAGGAAAAGGAAGGCGACCAGGATGAAGACAATTTCGAAGAAAAAGAGAATGCAGAGACCGAGGAAGATTTCGATTTTTCCGATTATTTCGAAGATGATACTCCAGCCTATAAACTAAGTGTAAACAACAAAAGCAGCGACGATGAAGAGAAGTCCATGCCTTTTGTGTCGGGCACTACCTTTCGGGAATCAATGGTTTCGCAATTATCGCTTCGCAACGTAAATGAGCGCCAACAAATGCTGGCGAAAACGATCATTGGCAACTTAGATGACGACGGTTACCTGCGAAGGGAAATCGAAAATATTGCCGATGATTTGGCATTTTCACAAAATATAATCGCGACCGATGAAGAGCTTTACGAAGCTTTGAGTTTCGTGCAAAAACTCGATCCTGCAGGGGTGGCAGCCCGCGATCTCCAAGAATGCCTACTGCTCCAACTTAAGCGGAAGGATTCCCATTACCCGGCTGTGCGCATAGCCACGGAAGTGATCAGTGAACACTTTGAATCGTTTACCCGCAAGCATTACGACCGCATTATCAAACGGCTCGATATCTCGGACGATGATCTGAAAGTGGCTATCGAAGAAATTGTAAAGCTCAACCCGAAACCCGGCAATAGCACCGGCGAGAGTGCCAAGGCTTCTGCCGATATAGTGCCCGATTTTCTTCTTTCCGCCGACGATGATGAGCTTGTCCTGAGCCTGAATGCCCGCAATGCGCCCGAATTGAAGGTTAGCAATTCGTACAAAGAGATGATGCGTGGCTATGCCGAATCGACCGTAAAGGATAAAAAAAGCAGGGAAGCGCTCACATTTGTAAAGCAGAAAATCGATTCGGCGAAATGGTTTATCGACGCTATTAAGCAGCGTCAACATACGCTGATGATTACGATGGAAGCTATTATGCGTTTCCAAAAGGCCTATTTCCTTACCGGCGATGAAACGAAGTTGCGACCGATGATTTTGAAAGATATCGCGGAGATTGTGCAAATGGACATTTCGACCATTTCGCGGGTGGCCAATAGCAAATACGTGCAGACGCCTTATGGCACCTTCTTGTTGAAAAGCTTTTTTAGCGAGTCGCTTACTAACGACGCAGGCGATGAAGTTTCAACGCGTGAGGTGAAGAAAATATTGATAGACAGCATTTCTGCCGAAAACAAAAAGAAGCCACTTACTGACGACAAGCTTACGGCCTTGCTGAAGGAGAAAGGCTATAACATTGCCCGCCGGACGGTCGCAAAATACCGAGAGCAACTTCAAATTCCAGTGGCTCGCATGCGAAAACAACTCTAGCCCATGCGCGGTATTTTCACGTTGATTTCGGCCATTGCCCACCCGCTAATTATGCCTTTGGCCTGTGTTTACCTTGGTAGTCAGTACGATTGGTATGTGCGCGGACTTGCCGATGCAAGTAGTTTGCGATTGGTTTACCTCATTGTCGTGCTAAGTACGGTTATATTCCCGGGCTTGAATATTATACTTCTCAAGTGGTGTGGCGCTGTAAATTCGCTCGAAATGCCTACCCGAAAGGAGCGATACCTTCCTTTTCTCTCCACCTTTTTCTTTTTCTGCTTAGGTTATTTTATGCTGCGGCGAGCTCCTCTGCCCGAAAGTTTGTACAGTATTTATTTTGGCTGCATTACGGGGCTGGTAAGTTTGACCTTGATCAATTTTACTTGGAAAATTAGTGCCCATGCTGCGGGTGCTTTTGGGTTGGTGGGCACTACGGTGGCTTTATTTCAGGTCCACCATTTCGGGAATGTGTTTCTTCTATGCACAGTATTGATCATTGGAGCCCTTGTAATGTCATCGCGGCTCTATTTGCGGGCACATACACCGCCGCAGGTTTATGTCGGGGCCTTTATGGGTTTTTTGGCTCTGTATATCCCGGTTGCGCTGGGTTTTTTTATATAGCTAAATCTCAATTTTCGCGAAGCCCACGAGACGGGGTTGTAACAAACTCTTTGTTGGTTTTTCAGGTTTGCACAACTCGATTTTGCCGCCGTTGAAAATTAGAAGTTTGTAATTTCGAAATATGGGGCGAGACTCGTCCATTGACCTGAGAAGGGACCGTCCAAAGAAAATTCCACTGGAGATCAATGATATGCTTGACGGCTAAATGAAAAAAAATGGATGGGCGGGAGGGTGCTCAAGCAAATATGTTGTACATTTGAAGCAGATACGCTGCATAATGACAAAGCAAAAAAAGCCATCTCCTTCCTTAGGTTCTGACCAGAAAATATCTTCTAAGCTATCAGAGCCCGTTGCGTTCTACACTCCAATGCCTACTGCTGCCCGGGCTATGCATAGTCGGCAACCGCGGCGGGAAGCCACAAGTAGCGAAAAGATCAACTCTATCCGGCTAGGCCACACTTACGATGCCATTGAGTCACTGAGTGCAAGGTTGGATTCGCCTGTAAAGGAGTTGCTGCCGATCTTTGAGCTGGCCCAAACCACGTACAATAAAAAGAAGCGAGAGCAAGATCGAATGAACCGACGCGATACCGAAATGCTGCTTTTCATCAATGATCTGATTGATTTTGGCTTAGATGTTTTCAATGGGGAGGAGGCAAAGTTTCAGCGCTGGCTCCGCAAGCCCAATATTTCCCTGGGGTCTGCGTCGCCATTTGGTCTGCTCGATACCATCACCGGTATGCGGGAGGTACGCGAATGCCTGGAGCGGCTTGAATTCGGCCAATTTGCCTAATGCGCGTATTCCGCATTGAACGCGAAAAATACCTCGCTCAGGTCCTTAGCGGACACGGAGCAGCTCGCTCGGAATATGCCCGCTGGAATGGCCTGCATACGCGCATGGTGTATACTTCGGGCTCACGGGCGCTGGCCTTGCTGGAAATAGCGGTGCATCTCGACTTGAGCGAAGACCTACCTACCGACCGGTTTTTTGTGGAAATTGATATTCCCGACCATTTGGCTTATGCAGCAGTACCGCAGCGCTCCCTGCCGCCGAATTGGCTCGAAAGCCCCCCCTTGCGAGAAACACAATTCCTGGGCGATCAATTCGTTGCGGATGCCAAAACGGTGATTCTACGCGTACCGAGCAGTATTGTGCCGATGGAGTACAACTACCTTATTAACCCTTTGCACGCTGATGCAGGCCAGATTCGGGTGATGGAGCAGCAAAGACTGAACATGGATACGCGTTTCAGGTTGAAGCTTTCGACTTGAAGGGTTCGCCGTACAGGGGTGCGAACGGCACATTTACAAAACTTCACCTTATTGGCGTGAGTGCTATGCCCACGGAAACGGGAATAACCTGGGTGCCTTTGCCTTCTTCGATCAGCGGCACTAAGCTGTAGAAGCCAGTAAGTTGGATTTTTCCTACGCCTATCCTTCCGGAAACGCCGTACCGCCAAGTGGCGACGCCGTCGTAGTCATAGAGTTTTCGCTTGCCCTCGGTATCTATGATTTTAGCATGGTCCGACAGGAGATATCCCAATCTAAAACCGGCGGCGAGTTTGAAAGGACTCCTGCCTTTGGTGATGAAGCGCAGTTCCACAGGGAGTTCGAGATAGGTGGTCACGAATTTGTTTTTATCGTATTCGTAATCGTCGCTTACGGGGGTGAGTGTTTGATCGGATACGGATCCGTCGGGAAATTCTAATTGAACCCATTGAGCATTGGTGTTCACATTGTCGGCACTTACGCCAAAGCCCCAAGCGAAGCTTAGGTTGGACTCTTGGCCAAAGGTATAATCGCTAAAAAAATAAGCTTTGAAGCCGACAGATGGAATGCGTACTTCCGCATCTTTTGGAAGGTCGAGCCAAAAATCATGGGTTATTTCGAAGAGCAATTTATCGTCGAATCGGTCGAGTTCGCGCTTAGCGCCAGGCTCATCGGCAGGCTCGTCCTGAGCGGACAATCCATTTGCCGAAAGGCAAAGCAGCAGGAAGAAGGTGAATTTATGCTTCATGCGTTTCCAACTTTTTCTGCCAGTTCCAGGCGTGTTCCAAGGCTTGATCGGTGGTGTACTGGGCTTCCCACCCCAGCTCTTTTTTGGCAAGTGCGGCATTGGCGAAGATTGCTGGTACGTCGCCCGGTCTGCGCTCTCCGTAATTCACCTTTGGTTATGACTTGTTCAAGCGTTGAAAGGTCTCGATAATTTCTTTGACACT
>Ga0105045_10005512_pt1 | contig 11158 bp, 9 predicted proteins | sample MAT02_FD_78089 | JGI IMG/M metagenome (GOLD analysis project Ga0105045, IMG submission 78089) | Freshwater microbial communities from Lake Fryxell liftoff mats and glacier meltwater in Antarctica - MAT-02 (megahit assembly) | ecosystem: Environmental > Aquatic > Freshwater > Ice > Liftoff... | reverse complement strand
TGGGCGGCGATGCGCCGGAATTCGAGTTGCTGGCCAAGCCTTATGACCGTGACGTTGTGGTGCGCAAACTGTCGGCGATTGTGCGGCAGGCACGGCGCGGCGCAGCCTGAAGCAAAACAAGGGGCGCCCAGCGTAGGCCGCGGCGCCCCGACTCAGGACGGTCCAGGGTCGGGTCGGCCCTGGCGAACGGGGAGGCGGGGAAAGGCAGCGCCTTCCCCCTGACAGGCTCTACCGCTGCAGAGCCTGCACAATCTCCTGCGTCACCTTCTTGGCGTCGCCGAAGAGCATCATCGTGTTCGGCCTGAAGAACAGCTCGTTATCCACGCCCGCATAGCCCGAGGCCATGCCGCGCTTGATGAAGAACACCGTCTTGGCCCGCTCCACATCCAGGATGGGCATGCCATAGATGGCCGAGGACTTGTCGGTCTTGGCTGCCGGATTGGTCACATCATTCGCACCGATGACGAAGGCCACGTCGGCATCCGCGAATTCGGGATTGATCTCCTCCAACTCGAAGACATCGTCGTAGGGCACGTTTGCCTCGGCCAGCAGCACGTTCATGTGGCCGGGCATCCGGCCGGCAACGGGATGGATGGCGTATTTGACGTCCACGCCTTCCTTCTTGAGAAGATCCCCCATCTCGCGCAGAACCTGCTGTGCCTGCGCCACCGCCATGCCGTAGCCCGGCACCACGATGATCTTCTGGGCGTTCTTCATCATGAAGGCAGCGTCTTCCGGGCTGCCGGCCTTCACTGGCGGGCGGTCGGGGTCGACCACGCCAGCGGGGCCTCCACCGCTCTCGGTGCCGAAACCACCCAGCAGCACGTTGAAGATCGAGCGGTTCATCCCCTTGCACATGATGTAGGAGAGGATGGCGCCCGAGGCACCGACGAGCGCGCCGGTGATGATCAGCAGCAGGTTGCCGATGGTGAAGCCAATGCCCGCCGCCGCCCAGCCGGAGTAGCTGTTCAGCATGGAGACCACGACCGGCATGTCCGCGCCGCCGATCGGGATGATCAGCAGGTAGCCCAGCGCGAAAGACAGGATCGCGATCAGCCAGAAGAAGAACCAGCTGCCCGTCGCCACGAACAGGATGACGAACAGCACCAGCAGCGCGCCAAGTGCCGCATTGATCTTGTGCTGCCCCTGGAAGGTGATGGGCGCGCCCGACATCCGTCCATCCAGCTTCAGGAAGGCGATGACCGAGCCCGAGAAGGTGATGGCGCCGATGGCCAGGCCCAGCGACATCTCCAGCAGCGACGCCGTCTTGATGCCGCCGCCGGCCTTGGCGATACCGAAGCTGTCAGGCGAATAGAAGGCCGCGGCCGCGACGGTGACTGCCGCCATGCCGACCAGCGAGTGGAAGGCCGCAACCAGCTGCGGCAGCGAGGTCATGGCGATCTTCTGGGCCAGCACCGCACCGATCGAACCACCGATCGCGAGCCCCGCGATGATGAGGCCGATGCCCGAAAGCGTCATGCCCGGCGTGCCCAGGGTGGCCAGGATGGCCACACCCATGCCGATCATGCCGTAGAGGTTGCCCTTCTGGCTGGTCTCGGGGTGGGAAAGGCCGCGCAGCGCCATGATGAACAGGACGGAGGCCACGAGGTAGCAGAGGGTGGAAAACGTGTGCGCCATGGGTCTCAGCTCTTCTTCTTGAACATGGCGAGCATGCGGCGCGTCACCAGAAAGCCACCGAAGATGTTCACCGCGGCCAGCGTCACACCGATGAAGCCGAAGAATTTCGCGGCCCCGGATTCAGCCAGTCCGGCGGCCAGCATGGCACCGACCACGATCACCGAGGATATCGCGTTCGTGACGCCCATCAGCGGCGAGTGCAGCGCCGGCGTCACGTTCCACACCACATAATAGCCCACGAAGCAGGCCATGAGAAAAATGGTCAGCATGAGCATGAAAGGCTCGACCGCCTGGGCGGCGGGGGAGACTGCCTCGGCGAAGCGGCGCGCCTGTTCGGCGAGCAGCATCGCCTGGTTGGCAACGATCTGGGCCTGGCTGGCCAGTTCCGTGGGATTCATGATGGCTCTCCTCAGGCTTTCGGCGCGGTAAGGCTGGCGTGCACCACGGCGCCGCCGCGGGTCAGTGTCACGCCTCGGACGATGTCGTCGCTCTCGGGCAGCTTGGGGGCCTGCGCCTCCTTGTCCCAGAAGGTCGTGACGAAGGTCAGCAGGTTGCGGGCGTAAAGGGCGGAGGCTGCGGCACAGATGCGTCCCGGCCAATTGGTATAGCCCAGGATCTTCACGCCATTGCCGGTCACATACATCTCGCCCGGCCGCGTCGCCGCGCAATTGCCGCCGGCGTCCGATGCGATGTCCACGATCACGCTGCCCGGCTTCATGCTGTCCACCATGGCCTGCGTGACCAGGATGGGAGCCTTGCGGCCCTGCACCAATGCCGTGGTGACCACCATGTCCTGCTTGGCGATATGGGCGGCCACGACTTCCGCCTGCTTGGCGTAGAAATCGGCCGAGAGCTGCTTGGCATAACCGCCGGCGGTCTGGGCGGACTTGCTTTCCTCATCCTCATGGCCGACGAAGCTGGCGCCGAGGGACTTGATCTCCTCCTTCGCGGCCGGCCGCACATCGGTGGCCGAAACGCGACCGCCGAGGCGACGGGCGGTGGCGATGGCCTGCAAGCCCGCCACACCCGCGCCCATGATGAAGACATGGGCGGCGGGGATGGTCCCGGCCGCCGTCATCAGCATGGGGAAGCCACGATCATAGGCCCCTGCCCCCTCGATCACGGCGCGGTAGCCGGCGAGGTTGGCCTGCGAGGACAAGATGTCCATGCTCTGCGCGCGGGTCGTGCGCGGCAGCAATTCCATCGCACAGGCTTCGATGCCCATCGCCGCATAGGCCTCGGCCCGGCCGGGATTGGCGCCCGCTTCCAGCGTGCCGATCAGCAGCGCGCCGCGATGCATCAGCGCCAGTTCATCCACCGCGCCCTCGCCCGCGGCCAAGGGCGCGCGCACCTTGAGCACGACACCGGCGCCGAACAGCGTGGCGGCGGCGTCGGCGCAAAGCTCCGCGCCGGCCTCGGCATAGGCTGCATCGGTAAAGCCCGAGGCGAGGCCCGCGCCCTGCTCGATCGCGACGTGGCATCCGAGTGCCGCGAGTTTCTTTGCCGTCTCCGGCGTGGCGGCCACCCGGGTTTCCCCGTTGCGACGTTCCTTCAAGACTGCCAGGCGCATAAATTTCCTCCGCGCAAGGGACCACCAGTTACCCCGCTCGGCCTGTTCATGCCCGTGGGTGGGCGAGCGCGCAAGCCAGCAATGCTGGAACCTTGCCACATCGGCATGGTCGCCGCGGCGGTTTCGGCGGGCGGCATGGCGCCCGCATGCCCAGCCGGCGCCGTGCCAGCAAAAGCCGCGGCAGGCGGGCGGGTAAAATGGCCGCTCAAGCCTGCCAAACCTCAGGGCCATGGTGGGCCAGGCGAAGCCCGGTGATGTTAACCGTCCATTGAGGCAGCATCGGCCATTGTGGGCAAAGGGCGAGGATATCCCGCGCCTGCAAGTCTGAGGAAAAAACCGATGGCCTTGAACAGTATCGTGACCAATATCGGCGCCCAGGTGGCGTTGCAGTCGCTCAACAGGACGAACGACGCGCTGGCGATCACTTCGAAGCGTATTTCGACCGGCCTGCGTGTGGCCGATTCGCGTGACGACGGCGCGGCCTTCGCCGTGGCAGAACGGGTGCGCGGTGAAGTGGCGGCGACCACCTCCGCCAATGAACAGATGGGTGCCGCCAAGGGCCTGCTGGATGTGACCCGGGCCAGCCTGGAGAACGTCTCTACCAGCCTGAACAAGTTGAAGGAGCTGACGGTCAAACTGGCCGATGGCGCCATCACCGCGGAACAGCGCACCCAGTATCAGACTCAGGTGAAGGAACTGAGCAACAACATCAAGGCGTTCATCACCGACGCCGATTATAATGGCCGCAACCTGCTCGACACCGGCGGCGCGACGGTGAAGGTCGTCACCAATTCTGGCGGTGACAATTATGCGGTGGCGGCGTATGATGCCATCGCTAACATTTTCAACAGCATTTCCGGCGCAAATACTTACACGCAGGGCGATGCGGCGGCGGCATTGACGGCAACGGGCAAGCTCGGCACCGCCATCACCAACACGCTGACGACGCTGAACAGCTTCGGCAGCTACACCAACTATGTCGATACCCAAGTCGACTTCAACAAGAAGAAGATCGATGCGCTGGAATCGGGCATGGGAGCTCTGGTGGATGCCGATCTGGCCAAGGAATCGGCCAAGCTCCAGTCGCTGCAGATCCGCCAGCAGCTGGGCACCCAGGCGCTGGGGATCGCCAACCAGGCGCCGCAGTCCTTGCTGAGCCTGTTCCGCTGATCGCGACGACGGAAATCTTTCCCCGGGGCTTTGGCAGGATGCCGCCCCCGCTTTTCTGTATTGCCGAAACGGCCCGCCGCCGTTGAGAAGGATAGCCGATTCCCATGTCCGAAGCCCTTGGCACCCCTATCATCGAGGCCAATCCGGCCATTCCCGGCCCCACCCCGATGCCAGGCGCCAATCTGGGGGCAGCCGCCTACCGCCGGCGCATCAGCGCCAAACAGATGGAGGCGGAGGTATTCGCCCGCGCGACGCGCAGCATCCGGGAGGCCGAGGGCAGTGGTTCGCCGCTCGCACTGGCCCGCGCCGTGGCCGACAACAGGCGCCTGTGGGATGCCGTTCTGGTCTCGGTGCTTGATCCGGCCAATGCCCTGCCCAAGGGGCTGCGCGCGCAATTGGCAGGCCTGGCCCGCGCCGTGTTGCGGGAATGCGAAGGCGAGAAACCCGACCTGGCCTTTGTGGCCGAGATGAACGAGCAGATCGCCGCCGGCCTGTGGGCGTGATCCGATGATCCAAGCCGACGCGCCATCCCCGCCCGCCGCCCAGCACTCGGCCTTGCCAAGCCCTAGCTTGCCCCACCCGGCCTTGCCCCACGCTGCCTTGCCCCGCGCCGCCTTGCCCAGTTCTGCCTTTCCCCGCGCCGCCTTGCCCCACCCTGCCTCGCAGCGCGCCGGCCTGGGCCAGCGCCTGCTGGAGGAAGGCCGCCGCCTGCTCCTGGCCGGCAAGCCGGCGGAGGCATTGCCACTGCTCCGCACCGCGGCGACGGGGATGGCGGAGGCCGCGGCCTGGGTCCCGATGGCCGACGCGCTGCTCGCCCTGGGAGAGCCGCAGGCGGCACTCGACGCCTGCGATGGCGCGGCCGATGAGGTCCAAGGCAGCCTGGCGCTGCTGCTCTCACGTGCCCGCGCCCTTGGCCGGCTGGGCCGCCCGCGGGAGGCGCTGGAGAATGCCGCCAGCGCCGTCCTGCTCGCCCCGCGCGACGATGCCGCGCGTATCGTGCTGGGCCAGGCGCTGCTGGCCAGCGAACGCCACGATGAGGCGATCAGCGTGCTGGGCGAGGTGTGGCGCGAGGCGCCGGAGGAGCCGGGCGGCGCCCTGCGCCTGGCGGACGCGATGATGCGCGCCGGTCGCCATGACGCGGTGGCCGAACTGCTCGCCTTCATGCTCGATGGCCTGGCGATGCCCGAGGCATCGCGCCGGCTGGCGCTTGGCCTGCGGGCGCAGAACGCCCTGCTGCGAGGCCAGCCGGAGGCGGCCGTGGACGCGGCGCTGGCTGGGCTGGCCGGCATCGGCGCCGATGCCGCGCTGCACAGTATCGCCGCCCACGCACTGATCAAGCTCGGCCGGCGGCAGGAAGCGCGGGGGCATCTGATGGACGCCCATCGCCTGGCGCCGGAGGATGCCTATCTGGCTCATCTGGCCGCCAGCCTGGACCATTCCGAGCAGGCGCCTGACCGCGCTGCCGCGGCCTACGTCACCCATCTTTTCGAGGGCTATGCCGCGGGCTTCGAGGCCTCGCTGCTGGGCCTGGGCTATCGCGTACCGGGGCTGATCCTGCGGGCGCTGGAGGGGCTGCTGCCAGGCCTGGGACCCGACCGCAAGCTGGGCGACGTGCTGGATCTGGGCTGCGGAACGGGGCTGATCGGCGTGGTGCTGCATGATCTGGTGGCCGGGCAGCTGAAGGGGGTGGATCTCTCACCCGCCATGCTGGCGCAGGCGCGGCTGAAGGGCGTCTATACCAGCCTTGAACATGCCGATATCGATGCCGCCCTGGCCCGCGATGCGGCGCGCTACGAGGTGGTGATCGCCGCCGACGTGTTCTGCTATCTCGGCGCGTTGGAGGCGACCCTGGCGGCCATCGCCCCGCGCCTCGCACCCGGTGGGCTGCTGCTCTTCACCGTCGAGGCATCCGACGACGCAGCGGACTGGGCCCTGAACGAAAGCGGGCGCTACCGCCACAGCGAGGCCGGGCTGCGCCGCGCTCTGGCGGCGGCCGGCCTGGCCCCCCTGCTGTTGCGGCGAGAAGCGTTGCGGCTGGAATCGGACGCAGCGCTGGCCGGCTTCCTGGTGGCCGCGCAGCTGGCCCGGGCCGGCGCGTGAACCTCGTCGCCGCCCCGTTTCGCCTGGCGATGGACGCGCTGGCAGCCGGGCGCACCGAGGATGCGCTGCCGCTGCTGCGGGCCTGCCTGGATATTGGCGACGAAGCCGCCTTGGCGCGCCTCAACCTGGGCATGGCGCTGGCCGATCTGGGCCGGCTGGCGGAGGCCGAGCCCCATCTGCGCGCTGCCCGCCAGGCGCTGCCCCACTTGGCCGAGCCACGTTTCCGCCTGGGCCAGATCGCCGCCCAACAGCAACGCTGGGAGGAGGCGCGCGCCGCCTTCGAGGGCGCGCTGGCGGCAGAACCCGGCCACGTCATGAGCCTGGCCGGCCTGGCCACCCTGGCAGAAGCGCGGGGCGAGACGGCACAGGCCATGCTGCTGGTGGCGCAGGCATTGCTGCTGGCACCACAGGATCACGGCCTGCTGCTGATGCAGGCCCGGCTGCAGGGTTCGGGCGCCCAGGTGCTGGCCCTGTTGGACGCAGCCGCGGGAGGCATGGAGGCGGTGCGCCTCGCGGCCACGCTCATCGACCGCGAGATGCTGCGTGAGCGGGCCGCAATGGCGCCGCTGGAGTGGCGCTGGCAGGCGGCGCTCGGCCTGGCGGAACTTGCCGCCGGTGGGGCCGCCGGTAGGGCTGCCGGTGGGGGCGAGACAGGCATCGCCACACTGCGCCTGGCCATGATCCTGTCCGATGATGCTCCCGCATTGCTGGCCCTGCTGGGCCTGCACCTGGCCGAGCAGCGCCGCCATGCCGAGGCCGAGCCCCTGCTGGCCGAGGCAATCCTGACCCAGCCCTGCGATGCACACCTGCGCAGCCAGCACGGCATCACCCTGCTCCGCCTGCATCGACTGGCCGAGGCGCGGCTGGTGCTGGAGGCGGCAGTCGCCGATTTCGGCCCGTTGCCCTCCCTGCTGTGCAACCTGGCGCTGACATTGTGCGGCCAGGGCTTGCAGGAGGAGGCGCTGGCGGTTTCAGAACAGGCCGGCGATAGCGCGCTGGCGCTGGGCTGCCGCATCGGCATTCAGCCCTATCATCCCCGTCATGGTTCGGCCGCTTCGTTGCATGCCACGGCCTGCCTGCTGGGCTCGCGCCTGCCACGCGGCACGCTGCCGCCACACGCGCCGGGCTTTGCGCCCGAAAGGCGGCTTCGGGTGGGCTTTCTCAGCGCCTCCTTCGGCCGCCATCCGGTGGGCTGGCTTACCCTGGCGGGGGTCGAGGCGCTGCCGCGTGAGGCGATCGAGGTCGTGTGCTACTCACTCAAGCCGATGTCCGATACGCTGGCGCGGCGCTTCCACGCCCGGGCCGACCTGTGGCGGGAGCTGCCACGGCTGGATGATTTTGCCCTGTCCCAGACCATTCGCGCCGATGCGCCCGATATCCTGGTCGATCTGGGCGGCCATGGTGAAGGTGGCCGGGTGGCCGCGCTGGCCCATCGCGCAGCACCGGTGCAGGTCAAATGGGTTGGCGCGCAATCGGCCACCACCGGCGTGCCGAGCATGGACTGGCTGCTGACCGATGCCTGGCAGACCCCGTCGGGCAGCGAGGCCCATTACACCGAAGCCCTGCTGCACATGCCCGATGGCTATGTCTGCTACACGCCGCCGCCCTGGGCGCCGCCAGTGGCCAGCCTGCCTGCGCTGGCGCGCGGTCATGTCACCTTCGGCTGCTTCAACAACCTGGCCAAGATCACACCCGAGGTGCTGGCCGCATGGGGCAATATTCTGGGCGCGGTGCCGCGTTCGCGGCTGGTGCTGCGCACCCATGGGCTGGGCGATCCCGCAACCCGCGCGCAATTCCTCAGCCGCGCCGATGCCGCGGGCCTGCCGGTCGAACGGCTGGACCTGCACGGCCCCTCGCCGCATGAGGCGTTGCTGGATGGCTACAACGCCATCGATGTGGCGCTCGACCCCTTTCCCTATGCCGGCGGGCTGACGGCCTGCGAGGCACTGTGGATGGGCGTGCCCCTGGTCGCCATGGCCGGCAGCAGCTTCGCCGGCCGGCATGCGGTCTCGCATCTCAACAATATCGGGCTGGGCAATTGGGTGGCCGGGGATAAGGCTGGCTACATCGCCCGCGCGGTGGCGGCGGCACATGAAATCCCGGCGCTGGCGGGGCTGCGGGCGGGGATGCGGGCGCGGATGTCTGCATCGCCGCTGATGGATGCGCCGCGGTTCGGCGCCAACCTCGCGGCCGCGCTGCGCCACGCGTGGCGAGAGCGCGGCACCGCGTATAGCGAGAGCGCGGCACCGCGCTTGGCGGGAGCGCTGAACTCACGCCCAATCCGGCGCCGGCATGACCATGAAGGCGTGCCGCAGCGCCTCTGACCAGCCTTGGCGGATGGCGGCGAAATAGGCGTCATCCTCGCCCATCCGGCGCCATTGATGCACCCGCAGCTCGTCGCGCTTGACCTCCAGCAGGTCGATCGGCAGACCGACCGTGAGGTTGGAGCGAAGCGTGCTGTCCATCGAGACGAGCGCCAGCTTCACCCCATCGGCGATAGGCGTGTCATAGGTCAGCACCCGGTCCAGGATGGGCTTGCCGTATTTGTGCTCGCCGATCTGCAGGAAGGGCGTATCGGCCGTGGCCTCGATGAAATTTCCGGCGGCGTAGATCAGGAACAGCCGCGGCGCCTCGGTGCCGATCTGCCCGCCCACCAGCAGGCTGCAATCGAAACCGATGCCCTGGGCCGAGAGCGAGGGCCCGTCGGCTGCGAAGACCGCGCGCACCGAAGCCCCCACCAGCCGCGCCGCCTGGAACATGTTCAGCACATCATGCAAACGCAGCCGCTGGCCATCCAGGAAAACCCCTTCCTGCAAACGGCCCCACACCGCCTGGGTGATGGCCAGGTTGCCGGCGGTGGCCAGGCCGATCACCCGCTCGCCCACCACCTCCAGCCGCTGCAGCTTCGAGAAGGTGGAGATATTGTCCACGCCCGCATTCGTGCGCGTGTCACCGAGCATGACAAGGCCCTGTTCCAGGCACAGGCCGACGCAATAGGTCATGGGCTTTCCTTCGGGCGACTACCCGCGAATGTAGAAGCCATCGATTGCCGCGCCCAGGGCCGCGGCGCGCTCGATCTTGCGGGTGAGGAAGAGATGCAGTCCTTCCTCGAAGATGTCATCGATGCGGGCGTAGCGCAGCCTTGCATGCAGTTCGCCCGCCAGGCGGTGGCACTCCCCCCGCCGGCCGCCCTGCTCGGTGGCAATGGCTTCCAGCAATTCCGAAACCCGGCCGAAGCAGGCGACGAGGCTGCGTGGCAATTCCGGCCGCAGGATCAGCAATTCGGCGATCTTCATCGGGTCCAGCCGGTCCCGGAACACCCATTGATAGGCCCGCGCCGCCGATGCCGATGCCAGCACCGCCTGCCATTGCACGTATTCCGCCGTCTCACCCACCGCCAGCATGCCGTGGCGGACATCGAGCAGCCGGGCCGAATTGTCACCCCGCTCCAGCGCGGTGCCGAGTTGCACGAACCGCCAAGCCTCGCCGCGCAGCATGGTGTCGGTGGCCGCACCGTTGAACAGCAATGCCCGCTCGCGCACCCAATCGAGGAATTCCGGCAATTCCTCGCCCTCGATCCGCGCCAGGTCGCGCTGGCGCAGCGCATTCCAGCTGTCGTTCAGCGCGCTCCACATATCCACCGTCAGCGCGGTGCGCACGGCGCGGCCATTGCGCCGTGCAGCCTCGAAGCAGGTGTAGATGCTGCTGGGATTGTCGCCGTCGCGGACCAGCCAGTCCACCACCGCGTCCTGGGTGATGGTCTCGTATTTCTCCGAGAAAGCCTCCTCGCCGCCGCTGGCGACGAGCAGGGCGCGCCATTCGGCGCTTTCACCGCCCAGCGAGGCACTGATCGAGGCCATGCGGCTGGCAACACCCAGGCCGCGGGCGATATTGGCCGCGCGCTCGGTGTAGCGGCCCAGCCAGAAGAGGGATTCGGCGGTGCTGCTGAGCATCAGGCCTCTCCCTGGCTCTGGCTCGGCGACTGGCCGCCGCCGCCGCCCGATTGGGATTGCGACTGGGATTGCGATTGGGACTGGCCTGGCGGCGGCGCATCCTCGAGCACCCAGGTGTCCTTGGTGCCGCCGCCCTGGCTGGAATTGACCACCAGCGAACCCTCGCGCAGTGCCACGCGCGTCAGGCCGCCGGGCACGATGGTGATGTCCTGGCGGCCGAACAGGATGAAGGGGCGCAGATCCACATGGCGCGGCGCGATGCCGCCGGGCGCCAGCGTGGGCACGGTGGAGAGTGCCAGGGTGGGCTGGGCGATGTAGTCGCCGGGCTTCTCCTGGATACGGCGGGCGAATTCGGCCCGTGTCTCATCATCGGCATGCGGGCCGATCATCATGCCATAGCCGCCCGAACCCCGGGCCAGCTTGACCACCAGCTTTTCCAGATTGCCCAGCACCTCGGCCCGGTCCGCCTCGCGCTCGCACAGCCAGGTGGGCACGTTGGAAAGCCTGGGTTCCTCATCGAGGTAGAAACGCACCATGTCCGGCACATAGGGGTAGATCGCCTTGTCGTCGGCAATGCCCGCACCCGGCGCATTGGCCAGCGTGACATTGCCGGCCTTGTAGGCGCGCATGACGCCGGGCACGCCCACCAGGCTGTCAGGGCGGAAGCTTTCCGGGTCCAGAAAATCGTCATCGATGCGGCGATAGATCACATCCACCCGCTTCGGGC
>Ga0105045_10005511_pt1 | contig 11159 bp, 5 predicted proteins | sample MAT02_FD_78089 | JGI IMG/M metagenome (GOLD analysis project Ga0105045, IMG submission 78089) | Freshwater microbial communities from Lake Fryxell liftoff mats and glacier meltwater in Antarctica - MAT-02 (megahit assembly) | ecosystem: Environmental > Aquatic > Freshwater > Ice > Liftoff... | reverse complement strand
GAAGCAAGCCGGTTTGCCAGACGGCGTTTTCAATGTGGTGCAGGGCGACAAAGAGGCGGTTGACGCGCTGTTGGTACACCCCGATGTCAAGGCCATCTCGTTCGTCGGCTCGACACCGATTGCCAATTACGTTTACGAGACTGGCGCGCACCATGGCAAGCGTGTGCAGGCTTTGGGCGGAGCGAAGAACCACATGGTTGTCATGCCCGATGCTGACCTTGAGCAGGCTGTTGATGCACTGATAGGTGCAGGCTACGGCTCGGCTGGCGAGCGCTGCATGGCGATTTCAGTGGCCGTGCTGGTTGGTGATGTCGCTGACAGGTTAGTGCCCATGCTGGAGGCGCGTGCCAAAACCCTGGTCATCAAGAACGGGACCCACCTTGATGCAGAAATGGGTCCCATCGTCACGTCGATTGCTCACAAACGCATCACGGGGTACATCGACACCGGTGTGGCCGAAGGAGCAAAATTGCTGGTCGACGGTCGCACGTTCAGCGGCAAAGATGCAGGCGCAGGTTGCGAAGGCGGCTTCTGGATGGGCGGCACGCTGTTTGACCACGTCACGCCTGACATGCGCATTTACAAGGAAGAAATTTTTGGCCCGGTGCTGGGCTGCGTGCGGGTCAAAGACTTTGCTGAAGCCGTGACCTTGATCAACAACCACGAGTTTGGCAACGGCGTGAGCTGCTTCACGCGTGATGGCAACGTGGCGCGAGAATTCAGCCGCCGCATTCAAGTCGGCATGGTCGGCATCAACGTGCCCATCCCGGTGCCGATGGCCTGGCACGGTTTTGGCGGCTGGAAGAAAAGCCTCTTTGGCGACATGCACGCCTACGGCGAAGAGGGCGTGCGCTTTTACACCAAGCAAAAGTCCATCATGCAGCGCTGGCCTGAGAGTATTGGCAAGGGGGCTGAATTTGCAATGCCGACAGCCAAGTAACGCCGCACGGTGTAAACCCAGGCCACGCTTTATCTATTAATCCCCCGAATTAACGCCGTCGCCGACTATTTCAAACAATTCGTTGCTCCCTTGCTGGTCTTGCCCGAATCCAAATGCATCCGGGGTGCCAAACATCGACGAATTCATTAGGCCCGCCAGCCTGGCGATCTCTTGATCTGTGCTGGTAGTCCCCGCACCGGACGATGAGGCTTGCAAGGTGTTGACTGATGCTGGAAGTGGCACTAGCGGTGGCGGTGGCACAGCCTGCACCGTCAACACGCCATTGCGCGCTGTGACGTTGTTGCCAACGCCGTTCGATATTTCCACACCGGTCACCGATGCGGTAATCGCGTATTGGCCCGGCGTGCCAATGTCAGTGCCACTTGCCAACGCATTGGCAGGTGCGCCTGCGCTGGCCAACACTGGTGCGCCGGTTGTCACCGTCAAAGCCGTACCTGCATCAGTAAACGCATTGCCGAAGGCCGCGCCGCTGTTGTTGGCCTGCAGCGTGTAGCTAAAACCAGTGAACACATCGCCTTCGGTTTTGACACCATTGTTGGCCACCACCACTGCGGCGGTGGCGGTGTTGGCGTTTGCAAACACAAACTTGTTGGCTGCGGGCAGGGCTGTAGCTGCCCCAGAGCTATAGGCCGCGCCCCAAACCGCTGTGCTGTCTGACTGCAAACCGCCAAACAGGTTGTCCCCCGGGCGAGTGCTAAACACTGCCCAGTTGCCATCGGCGGTTGCCAGCGCGTTGGCCCCTGCATTGTTGGTGAAGTTGCGGCCCGCCAGCACAATCGCTTGATCGGTGCCGGTTGCCGCCACTGTGCCATTGAGCACCACATCGCCCGCGCTGCTCACCGCCTGCAGGCTATCCACCGTGCTGTTGCCTTGGGCGGTGATATTGCCTGTGTTTTGCAGTATGACCGCCCCGCTGGCAGTGTTGCGCCAGAGCAGGTTGGCGGCATCCACAACCACCGCGCCGCCAGCGCCATTGCTGATGCCTGTGCCTGCTTGCAGTGTCGCGTTACCGCTGGTGGGCGCAACGCTGCTGGCAATGCTGAGGCTACCCCCCGCGCTGGCGCTGATGGCCGTGCCGTTGACGTTGCCGCGGGCGGCGTTACTGCCGTTTTGTGAGCTGCTGTTGCTACTGTTGCCGCCATTGCCGCCGTTCCCCGCCGTCAGCGTGGCATTTTGTTGCGCCACCAAGGCTGCATTCAGCGCGATGTTGCCTGCGTTGCCGCCATTGCCGCCGCCAAAAGTCGAGTCGCCGCCGCGGCCGCCGTTCCCCGCCGTCAACGTGGCATTTTGTTGATCAGTCAGGGCAGCATTCAGCGTGATCGTGCCGCCAATGCCGCCAATGCCGCCTCTATTGTGGCCAGTGCCGCCAATGCCGCCGTTGCCCGCCGTCAGTGTCACATTTTGTCGGGCTGTCGCGGCTGCATTCAATGTGATGGCTCCGCCATTTCCACCTGCGTAGCGGTCGTTTATGTCGATGCCGCTTGCGCCGTTACCGCCGTTCCCCGCCAGCAGATCAATGGTGCCCGCTGTACCCGTGGTGGTCAGGCCCACCAGGTTGCCACTCGGTGCGGCGACTGTGCCCACCGTGATGTTGCCGCCGTTGCCGCCCGCCGCGCCAGACCCAGCCGCTCCATGTGCGGTCGTAATGCTGATATCGCCGTTGGTGCTAGCCGCCGCTACCGTCAGGTCTTTGGCGTTGGTCACATAAATACCGCCGCCGACGGTGTTGGTTAGCGCAAGCAGGTTGACGTTGGTTTGCAGTGCTGTGGTGCTGCTACCTATGCCGGTGCGGGCAGCCAGCGCCAGTGTGCCGGCGGTGACATTTGCCAGCGGAAAGGTGCTGTTGCTGAAGGCACCGCTGGTGCTGATGCTGGCCGTGTGGGCGCCCGCGTTGATGGTCGCACCGGTTGCCGCAAACGTACCAGCGCTCAGACTGATATTGCCCGTGGCAGCAGTGTTAATTGTGGTGTTGGTCAGCGTCATCAAGCTGCCTGCTGACAAGGTGACATTGCCGCTGGTGGCCGCGACGGGGCTGCCCAGTGTGAGGTTGCCGCCCGCGCTGGCGCTGATGGCTGTGCCGTTAATGTTGCCGCGGATCCACTGAGTGATGCCGTTCCAATCCTCTTCGTTGGCACTGGAGCCACCCGTGCCGACGTTCCCCGCCGTCAGCGTGGCATTTTGTTGCGCCACCAGGGCTGCATTCAGCGCGATATTGCCAGCAAAGCCGCCATCGCCGCCGTACTGCCGCGCGTTGCCGCCGTTGCCGCCGTTCCCCGCCGTCAGCGTGGCATTTTGTTGCGCTGTCAGGGTTGCGTTAAGCGTGATGGTGCCGCCGTTGCCAGCGTTACCGCCGTCATACCCACCAACACCACTACCACTACACTACCCCCACCACCAACGCCGCCGTTGCCGCCGTTCCCCGCCGTCAGCGTGGCGTTTTGTTGCCCTGTCAGGGTTGCGTTCAGCGTGATGGCACCGCCGTTGCTGCCGTATCCGCCGAGACCGCCCTGGCCGCCACTGCCGCCGTTACCTGCCGTCAGCGTCACATTTTGTTGTGCCGACACGGCTGCATTCAGCGTGATGGCGCCAGCGTTTCCAGCGTTGCCACCGTTACCGAACCAGTAAGAATTAAAACCGCCCCTGCCGGCGCTGCCGCCGTTGCCCGCCCGAAGATTGATGCTACCCGCGCCGGTAGTCGCCATGCCTGTCACGCCAGAGACCGAGCCAACAATGATGTTTCCGCCGGCTGTGCCAGATTCACCATCCCCACCACCGTCTAGAGTGTCTTCAGAGTTGGCTCCATTGGCTCCATTGGCGACGTTAATGGTGATGTCCCCATTCGCGCTGCGGGCCGCTACCGTGACGCTCTTGATGTTGGTCACATAAATACCGCCGCTGGCGGTGTTGGTCAGCGCAAGCTGGTTCACGTTAGTTTGCAGGGCTGTGGTGCTACTGCCGATGCCCGCTTGCGCATTGACCACCAAAGTGCCCGCGGTCACGGTTACACCGCTACCGCCGATGATGGCGCCTGGCGTTGCGCCGGTGCCTGTTCCTGCATTGAGCGTGACCTGGCTGCCTGCGTTGCTGCCGTTCAAGCTGCCGCCGCCGGAGAAGTCAATGTTTCGGTGGGCGTTCAAAGTCAGGCTGTTGGCGCTCGCCCAGCTAACGCCTGCGTTGACCAAAATGTCGCCCGCCTCGCTGCCTGCGGCTGCGGTGGCAATGGTGGTGTTCACACCCTGCACCAGGCCGCCCAAGGTGACTGCGCCTATACCGCTGGTGCTTTGGCTGCCTGCGCCTGTACTGATGGTGAAATTGGTCGGGTCGATCAGCAAGTTGCCGCTTTGGCCCTTGGCGGCTTGGCCGTTGACCTGGAAGGTGTTGGCTATGCGTACATGGGCGGCGCTGGTTTCGGCGAAACCGCCGTTGCCTGCCAGGGGAGCAGAGATGTCAATCTTGCCGCTGGCGTTGACTGTGCCGTTGTTGAAGTCGGCCAAGATTTCTACCTTGCCTTCTTTGGCCGCTAGCACTGGGCCACCCAGGTCAGCCACGGTTTGCGCTTCAATCACGCCGCTGTGGTTGACCACCGCCCGCGCCAGGCCTGCCGCTGTTTGCGCATTCATCAGCAGCCAGCCGCCGTCGGCTTTGATGAGGCCCTGGTTGGCGACCAGCGTGTCTACCGTGGCGGCATCGACTTGCAGCTTGATCAGGCGGTTGCCAGCAAACTCCAGCGTGGCACCGCTGCCTGCTACCAAGGCGACGCTGCCCAACCTGGCGGCTATCACGCCCTGGTTGCTGACCGTTTGGCCGAGCAGCACGACCGAGCCACCCGGGGCGGCGATAATACTGCCCAAATTAGTCACTTTACCGATGTTTGATGCGGTAAACGAGGCATTATTTGGGCCAGAGCCCAATGAATACGGTCGTAAGTAGCTCGTAAATTTATAGCGTCCAGTTTGCCCGCCGGCCATAAAGTCAGCGTCCGTGATGTCCATCGTGCTGGCCACCAGGCCGCCGACGTTGACCTGCGCGCCTGCGCCGAACAGCACGCCGTTGGGGTTGACCAAAAACACGTTGCCATTGGCGTTGAGCTGGCCATAAATCTCGCTGCCGCCGCCCGTGGTGACGCGGTTAAGCGCGACGGCGCTGCTGCTGGGTTGTACGAAGTTGACGGTCGCGTTGCTGCCGATGTTGAAGGTGGCCCAGTTCAAAATCGCTTGCTGGCTTTGCTGGTTGACAGTCAGGGTGTTGCGGCCATTAACCGTGCCGGGGCTGGCCACGACAGCATTGCCCTGCACCAGCTGGCTGCCAGTGGGCACGGTGTTGGCGGCGGGCTGGGCCTGGGCGGTGCTGGGGGTTAAAGTCACGGCAATGTAGCCGCTGCTGGCCAGCAATGCCAGCAGCAACTGGCTGGGGTGGGCGTTGTGGCGGGCGGCGCTACGAAAGCTGGGCAAAAAGCGCAGCAGCGCGTTAATGAGGCGTTTGAACATCACAGACTCCTTGAAAGTTGAAACAGCACGCGGCTTTTTTTGTTGCGGCCGTCGCTGTTGTTACCCAGCGGGTCAGCGCCCGGGTTGCTGCCCACGGTGCGGGCGATCGTCAGGCTGCTTTGCCAGCCGGGCGCGCTAAAGCCCAGGCTCAAACCCAGGCCACCGAGGCCATAGCGGTTGGGCTGGCCAGCCGGCAAAGCACCTGCCCACAGGGTTTGCCGCTGACGAATGCTGCCTGCGTCGACAAAGCCGCTGACAAACCAGTTGCCGTCATTTGGCGTGGTTTTACTTGTATTGGATGCCTGTTTAAGGGTATCTTGAGAGCTGTAGCCCAATGATTTCGGGCGCAACCAGCTACTAAAAATATAGCGTGCTTCAAGGTTCAGCAGCCAGCCGGCGTCGCCGCTGGCCTCGCCTGACGGGTAGGCACGCAGCGTGTTGGCGCCACCCAAAGAGAACCGCTCGCCACTGTCGAGGTTTTTACTGGCCATTTGTGTTGCAAAGCGTGCGCTAACTTGCGTACGGGCTGAGAGCGGGGCAATGGCGCTGTAGTCCAGCCGCAGCTTTGAAAAGCCACCGGCGGTTTGCGCGGTGAGCGAATCTGTCAGCAAGTTAGCGGGTGTGCGCGACAAATCAACGTTGCCGCTGGTCAACTGCAACTGGCCGTTTTGCAGCAGGCCGTTGGGTAGCGTGTCGCTGGCCAGCGCCCCGGCGTGGTTAAAGCCCAAACCGAGTTGGGTGACACGCACGGTTTTGTTGGCAGTGACGCCGGCGGTGGTGCTGTCCAGGCTGCGGCGCTCGTTGATGGCGGCGTCAACATGGATGCCACGGTTGGCGGCCAGCAGCAGCGGGTAGCGGGCGGTCAAACCAGCACTTTGCGCATCGCCTTTGGCATCCAGCGCCGCAAACTGGCAGCACAACTGGTAGCGCAGGGCTGAGGCGTTGGCCCCGACCCGCCAGCCATCGTAGCCAACCGGGCGTTGGTAGCCGAAACCCACGTATTGCAAGCCGCTTGACCAAAGGGTGCGCAAGCTGAAGGCGTCGCCCGGCGTGGTGGGGCTTAGCAGGGCTGCGTCAGCGCTGGCGCGCCATCCACCGGTATAGCGGTTGCCAAAGTTATCCAGGCTGAGCAGGGCTCGCCACGGCTTGGCAGCGGCCTGGCTGGCGGTTTGCACGGCAATGTCGGTGCTGCCGAGCGTGCTGCCTGCGCTCAGGCTGACGCTGGCCTGGCCGCCTAACCTTTCAGACAGCAGCAGTACGCTGCGTTCCAGCGGGCCTTGTTGCAAGGCGGTGCCGCTTTCTAGGCCTTGCGCGGCAAAGGTGGCATTGGCCAGCGCCGCTACGGCGGGGTCTGCGTCAGGCGGCAGGCGCACAGTGCCCAGCGTGCCTTCGAGCACCTGAATTCGAAGGACAGGGTTGTTGCTCAAGTCTTGCCGCGCAATCACCGCCCGGGCCAGCAAATAACCCCGCGCTGCGTAGGCCTGGGTAATGCCATCGACCGCACGGCGTAACGCGCCGAAAGTGATGGCCTGGGGTGCTGTAGCCAAGCCGCTGGTCATAATGTCTTGCAGCTGCGCGTTCGATAAAACCGTGTTGCCGCTGAAGGCAAAACCCGACACCCGCACGGGCGTTTCGTCGACAGGCAAGGCGGGGCGCTGCGCAGGTGGCAGCACAGGGCGGGCGGCTTCAGGCGGGGGCAGCGGGGTGCGAATTTGCTCTGATAGCTGGCCTGCATCGGGGGCAGAAACTGGCGGGGCGGTTTGCGCGAACAGAAGCGGCGCGATGCCAAGACTGGACAAAGCGGCTGCGGCCCGTGTGCTGGATAGATATTTGTGGGTAGCAAATCTATGCATTGGATAATCTTGGCTGATTACTGGTATTCCGTCACTGGTAAAAATGGGCTATGTGATACCACAACGGCTTACCCTGCCCCCGGCAAACTCGAAACAATGGCGCACTATATACGATAACAAACATATGCGCCGCAGCGCCTGATGCTGATTGGCGTGCGGCCGCAGAGCGGCGTTTTGCGCGGGCAGGTTTGCGGCACCGGCATTGGTATCGCAGCCCACCAACACGACGACATTTTTAAAGAATTTCACCAACTTGGCAACGACGAGTGCGATCGACAAAAAGGCCTGGGCCTGGGCTCGGGCTTGGCGATCGCAAAAGGTTTGGCCGTCAGCATGGGGGCACGCATCACGCTGATGTCGCAACCGGGACGCGGCTCGGTCTTCTCGCTCTGGTTACCGAAGGCGGAGCCTGCTCGGCACCTTGGCACATTGACTTCGCCTGATGCGGGGAAGCTTGTAAACGTGCTTTCGACGAAGCCGATGCAGGCGGCGACGTCCTTGGGCGGCCTTGAGGGCGTGCAGGTGCTGGTGGTAGATGACGAAGCATCGGTACGCCTGAGCATGACCAGTCTGCTGCAAAGCTGGGGCTGCGAGGTACGTATCGCAGAAGGACCCGACGACGCCCTGTTGCTGGCTCAGCAGCATTCGCCGCAACTTTTGGTGACCGACTATCGGCTGCGCAACGGACGGACTGGCGGCGATGAGATACCCCTGCTACGAGAACACTGCGGCCAAGCCCAATCCGCCGTCATCATCACTGGCGACACCGACCCAGCACGCTTGCGTGAGACGGCGGGCTACCGCGCCACTTTGCTCCACAAGCCGGTCAGCGCTTTAACCCTGCGCGACGCCTTGATTGCGTTGACTTGAACCCGACAGCCCGATGGGCTCCTAGGGCGACACCTCTCAGAACTCGTACAGATTTAATGTAAGCTAGCCGGCAGGCCAAAAATCCCGAAAAACTAACGCTTACTTGAGGAGAAACCCATGCTGATTGGGGTACCCGCCGAAATCATGGACGGCGAAACGCGCGTCGCCATCACGCCGGAAACGGCCAAAAAACTCAAAGCCCAGGGCCATACGATTCGTGTGCAGGCAGGCGCAGGCGTTGCGGCCAGCGTGCCTGATGAGGCTTATGCAGCGGTTGGTGCCGAGATCACCGATGCTGCGGGTGCTTATGCCGCCGACATCGTTCTGAAAGTGCGCTGCCCGCTGGACACTGAAATGCCACACGTCAAATCTGGCGGCGTGCTGGTTGGCATGCTGAACCCGTTTGACGCGGCTGGCCTGCAGCGCCTGGCAACAGCACAATTAACCTCATTTGCACTTGAAGCCGCACCGCGCACCAGCCGTGCGCAAAGCATGGACGTGCTGTCGTCGCAAGCCAATATTGCCGGCTACAAAGCCGTGATGATGGCCGCCAACGCCTACCAGCGCTTTATGCCGATGCTGATGACGGCTGCGGGTACGGTGAAAGCCGCTAGAGTCGTGATTCTGGGCGTTGGTGTGGCGGGCCTGCAGGCCATTGCCACTGCCAAACGCCTGGGTGCGGTGATCGAGGCCAGCGATGTACGCCCCAGCGTGAAAGAACAGGTCGAATCATTGGGCGCAAAGTTCATCGATGTCCCGTATGAGACCGACGAAGAGCGCGAAGCCGCTGTTGGCGTGGGCGGCTATGCCAAGCCGATGCCGCCAGGCTGGCTGGCCAGGCAAAAGGACGAAGTGGCCAAACGTGTGGCGAATGCCGACATTGTCATCACCACGGCGTTGATTCCGGGACGCGCCGCGCCTGTCCTGGTAACCGAAGACATGGTCAAGGCCATGAAGCCCGGCAGCGTGATTGTTGACCTGGCCGCGCCACAGGGCGGCAATTGCCCACTGACCGAGCCAGGCAAAACCGTGGTCAAACACGGCGTGACGCTGATCGGTGAAACCAACATCGCGTCTCTGGTTGCAGCAGACGCCAGCGCACTTTACGCCCGCAATCTGCTCGACTTTTTAAAGCTCATCATTACCAAAGAAGGCGCTTTGAACATCGACATGGCCGACGATATTGTGGCCGCCTGCCTGATGACGCAGGCTGGCGACGTCAAACGTAAATAACTCAATCAAATTGTCTGGAGAAGCTCATGGAAGCCGTGTCACCCACCGTCATCAACCTGATTATTTTTGTACTTGCCATCTACGTGGGCTACCACGTGGTGTGGACCGTCACACCCGCACTGCACACACCACTGATGGCGGTGACCAATGCGATTTCAGCGATCGTCATTGTTGGCGCGATGTTGGCTGCCGCGCTGACCGAAACGCCGCTGGGTAAAACCATGGGCGTGCTGGCGGTTGCGCTGGCGGCAGTCAATGTATTTGGTGGTTTTTTAGTGACGCAACGGATGCTGGAAATGTTCAGGAAAAAAGAGAAGAAGCCTGTCCTGAGCAACGTCGAAGGGGCGCCAGCCGCAACTGCTTCCAGTGAAGGAACCACCAAATGAGCATGAATATTGTCACGCTGCTGTACCTGGTGGCGTCAGTGTTTTTTATTCAGGCGCTCAAAGGTTTGAGCCACCCCACGACGTCGCTGCGCGGTAATTTGTTTGGCATGGTCGGCATGACGATTGCCGTGCTGACCACCGGCGCACTGATTGTTGAAACTGCGGGCGGCAAGGCTGAGGGTATGGCCTATGTGCTGGTCGCTCTGGTAATTGGTGGTGCTGCTGGCACGCTGATGGCCAAGCGGGTCGAGATGACCAAAATGCCTGAGCTGGTGGCTTTCATGCACTCGATGATTGGCCTGGCAGCGGTGTTTATTGCCGTGGCCGCCGTGGCCGAGCCTTATGCCTTTGGTATTTCAGCCAAGAGCATGCCGATTCCCTTTGGTAACCGGCTGGAGCTGTTCTTGGGCGCGGCGATTGGTGCAATTACTTTCAGTGGCTCGGTGATCGCGTTCGGCAAGCTCAGCGGAAAGTACAAGTTCCGCCTCTTTCAGGGCGCGCCTGTGACCTTCTCCGGCCAGCACATGCTGAACCTGGTACTGGGTTTGGTCATGCTCGGCCTGGGGCTGGTCTTCAGCTTCACGGGCAACTGGACGGCATTTTTCGCGATGCTGGCTCTCGCATTTGTGATGGGCGTGCTGATCATCATCCCTATTGGCGGCGCAGACATGCCGGTGGTGGTGTCGATGCTGAACAGCTACTCAGGCTGGGCAGCGGCGGGTATTGGTTTTAGCCTGAACAACTCGATGCTGATCATTGCGGGTTCACTGGTCGGTTCATCTGGCGCAATTTTGAGTTACATCATGTGCAAGGCGATGAACCGCTCGTTCTTCAACGTGATTTTGGGCGGCTTTGGCGGCGAAGCTGCCACCGCAGTCACGGGCAGCAAAGAGCAGCGTCCGGTCAAGTCCGGTTCTGCCGACGATGCAGCTTTCATCCTGGGTAATGCTGAAACCGTCATCATCGTCCCAGGCTATGGCCTGGCGGTCGCGCGCGCGCAGCACTCGGTCAAAGAGCTGGCACAAAAGCTGACTGACAGGGGCATCACCGTTAAATACGCCATTCACCCCGTGGCCGGCCGTATGCCTGGCCACATGAACGTGCTGCTGGCCGAAGCTGAAGTACCCTACGATCAGGTGCACGAGATGGAGGATATCAACGCCGAGTTTGGTCAGGCTGATGTGGCCATTATTTTGGGTGCCAACGACGTGGTGAACCCTGCGGCGCACGTCAAGGGCAGCGCGATTTACGGCATGCCGATTCTGGAAGCCTACAAGGCAAAGACTGTCATCGTGAACAAGCGCTCAATGGCCGCAGGTTATGCAGGTCTGGACAACGAATTGTTTTATATGGACAAAACCATGATGGT
>Ga0105045_10005510_pt1 | contig 11160 bp, 9 predicted proteins | sample MAT02_FD_78089 | JGI IMG/M metagenome (GOLD analysis project Ga0105045, IMG submission 78089) | Freshwater microbial communities from Lake Fryxell liftoff mats and glacier meltwater in Antarctica - MAT-02 (megahit assembly) | ecosystem: Environmental > Aquatic > Freshwater > Ice > Liftoff... | reverse complement strand
GGACAAATGGTAGGACATTTCGAAAAGAAAAACTCTAATACATATACTTTACCTTTGTACGAATTATTAGAAATTTTGACGTTATCTTGATTGAGTAATTCAAAATTTGGCACAGCACCAATTGTCACTAATTTATCATCAGTCACTGTCTTTGTCTTCGCACGATCCAGCCGATCTCCTTGAACTACCTTACCGTCTTTTACACGCTCCACAATTTTTGGGATTGCATATATTCCAAAAAGAAGGATGATAAATGAAATTCCAATGTATGACTTATTTTTTAGCATGAGCTGTAAAATTAAATTCTTCTACTTGCGTTATTATTCCTTTTAAATGCGGCGCGATATTCATATAAAATAATTTTAAAATCATCTTTCATCTCGTTACTAAGTTCAGCAGGATGAAACGTATTGTACCCTTCTTTAGTTCCTTTTTCCAACTTTCTTCCACGAAGATTTCTATTTTTATCAATTATATAGACCTTAGAAGTTCCTAATTTCGAATCTAGATTTTCAACTAATTCTAATTGCGCATAATACGATTTTATTTCCTCAGGCGTAGCAAACACAAAACGCCATTGCGCCATATCAGTGAACGCGCCTAGTGCCTCCATTACCTTTGCAGCGTCATCTTCTGTCCCAATTGGACATAATATTACAAATTGTACATCTTTAAATTTATGGTAGGTTTGATAAATTTTTTGATTCAAATTAAAAAAATTTCCTCTAATATTTAAAAGATCAGTTCCAGAAAATCCCAGCACCGTAATTTTTCCTTTTAAAGTTACCTTAGCAGTATCTAAAGTTTGCCAATTGCCAAATTCGGCCGTATTTTCTTTTAAAGTTGGCAGTTTCGTGTAACCATTAACACCAGATGCAAAAAATAAATATGCAACAATAGGTAAAACAAAAAGCACGAAAAGAACAATATTTTTTTTCATTTTGAGATAAATTTTTTTATTATTCCCGATACCTATCGAGAGGAATTAACTACTATTAACCTTTTTGTTTTATCGAATCGTTGAACTTCGCGCTATATATTTTGATCGGTATTTACGACCAAATCTATGTGTTGCTCAATTCGTAAATGTTTCATTTTTAATGCCTGCAGGATTTCTGTTGTAAGGATTCTGTCTTGCAAGAAAAATCAATATTTAAAGAAACGTGTATAATTGCAATCTACTACGTTGCAATACGATGTTTAAATTAATCAAAATCTTTAAACTAAATGCGTCTTTCTAAATCATAGCTAACGCCAAATAATTAAATTGGCTATTTTCAAAATTATACGAACGTTTTGGATATAAAAAAGGGTACCAATCAAAACAGGTACCCTCTTAATGAATTAATATTTAGTTAAAAATTCCATTTAATACTAGAATTTTTAAAAACCTCAAATATATAATGTCCTTCTGTTAGTAAAATGAAGAGCAAATATAAAACTAAAAAAATTACTGGATAAACAATCGAGATTCTCAAAGAACTGGTTTCGCCTTCAATGTGCATAAACGAATAAACAATGTAATAGGCTTTGTACACCGTAAGAGCATAAAAAATCCAATTTAACAAATTCATACCAAGGAAATCGTTCATATAAAGGAAATCTGGTTTAATTATTCCTAATATAACTTCAACAACGGTTACGGCAGATAATATTCCAAAAACTTTCCAGATTCTACCTATATTGGATACGTGTTCGTGTGACATAATAATTAATATATAAAATTAAGCTAGATAAAAAACTGTAAATACGAAAACCCAAACTAAGTCAACAAAGTGCCAATAGAGACCTACTTTTTCTACCATTTCGTAACTTCTTCTCTTTTCGTAAGTACCTACAAGGATATTAAAAAATATAATGATGTTTATAATTACTCCTGAAAAAACGTGAAATCCATGAAAACCAGTTATAAAGAAAAAGAAATTGGCAAATAATTTACTTCCGTATTCATTTCGCACTAAATTAGCGCCCTCAACAACGTATTGCGCATCGGTAAGCCTTGCTTCTGATTCCGCCCTAGACAATATTGTTTTTTTCTTGTCTTTAGTTATAACTTCAGTTCGAATCAGCAAATCTGGATTAGCTTTAAACCCTTCTTGCACATCAGCAATAGAATAAGTCGCTAGAGGTGCTTCACTCATAAACCACATTCCTTTGCTTCTTGTTAATTGCTCACGATCTCCATTTAAATTTGAAGCAAAATCAGCTAAAGCTACTCGTTTACCATCCTTGTCTACAAACTGAAGCAAGCTTCCGCCTGTTGTTTCAATAGCGCCATATTCACCTTTTATAAAATTTTTCCACTCCCAAGCTTGCGATCCTACGAAAATTGCTCCACCTAAAATAGTCAAAAACATGTACAAAACAACTTTATCTTTTTTCATTTGGTGTCCTGCATCAACGGCTAAAACCATTGTCACAGATGAGAAAATTAGAATAAAAGTCATCAATGCTACATAATACATTGGAGCGTCCACGCCGTGAAAAAACGGAAAGTGAGTAAATACTTCGTCAGCTATCGGCCACGTTTCTATAAATTTAAATCGGGAAAATCCATACGCAGCGAGAAAACCCGAGAACGTTAAAGCATCTGACACGATAAAAAACCACATCATCAATTTGCCATAATTCGCCCCCATTGGCTCATTGTTGCCTCCCCAAATTTTTTCTCCACTAGTAGCAGTAGTAACTGTCGATTCCATAAATGTTATTCGTTAAAAAGTTCGCAAATTTACGTTTTTTCTCTTATTTAAAGAAATATAAAAACAAAAACAAATAAACCCATAATAAGTCAAGAAAGTGCCAGTACATTGCACCAAGTTCAATTCCAAGGGTTTGCGATGAATTGTATTTTTGTTTAAAATGATTATAAATTATAATAAGAAGCGCTAAAACCCCACCAGCTAGGTGTACCAAGTGAACAACAGTCACAACGTATAAAAAAGTAGTGGTTATTGAACTTCCGCTACCTGTAAAGTAAAAGCCTTGATCTACTATTTGTCTAAATCCCACAAATTGCAAAACTACAAACAAAATACCCAAAGCTAACGTACTCAATAAAAAAATTGTTGTTTTACTCTGATCGTCTTTTAAAATGGCTTTTTTAGCTAAATAAAAAGTCAAACTACACCCAATAATTGCTAGAGTGCTTAAGTAAAATGCAGGGGGAAGTTGAAAATCTTTCAACCAATCTACGCGTGATTTACTTACTACAAAAGCACTTGTCAATCCGGCAAACATCATTGTCATGCTTACCATAGAAAAAAGTAAAATCAATTTGTACGATCTATTTGATCTTGATTTTTGTTCTGCTGCTGTCATTGTCATTTCCATATCTATCTTAAAAATTTATCTATTATATAAACTAATTGTAACAAGGTAATATATAAAACACTTACTAACATTAAGGTTCGCGCCGCTTTTGCTGTTCTTAATTTGTATAATTTCACTGCGTAAAAAAGCATCCATAAGCCTAATAAAAATACAACTACCGCTGCAACAGGCGTCAAGAATAATTTTCCTGTGTATCCCAAAACCGGCAATAATGAAGCTAAAATCAGCCAAAATGTGTACAAAATAACTTGAAGTGCAGTGCCTTTATCTTTCTTACCTGTGGGCAACATAAAGAAACCTGCTTTTTCATAATCATCGTATAAAAACCAACCAATTGCCCAAAAGTGCGGGAACTGCCAAAAAAACTGAATCAAAAATAAAGTTCCTGCTTCTATTCCAAATTCTCCAGTTGCCGCAACCCAACCTAACATAAAAGGAATTGCTCCAGGAAATGCACCAACAAAAACAGAAAGCGAAGTCATTGTTTTTAAAGGCGTGTACACACTTGTGTATAAAAATATAGAAATAGCACCAAACATAGCTGTTTTTGCATTGATTGTATAAAGCAATACAATCCCGATAATTGTAAGAACACTAGCTAAAACCAAAGCTGATGAACCAGACATTCTGCCCGCTGGAACAGGCCTATCTTTCGTTCTATCCATTAAAGCGTCTAAATCTTTTTCAATAACTTGGTTAAACGCATTTGAAGCGCCAACCATGCAGTAACCTCCAATAGCCAATTTAAGTAAAACCAACCAATTTAAAGATTGAAAATCATTTATGCCTAGCATAAAACCAGCTATAGACGAAAAAACAACACTGATAGCAAGACGTGCCTTAGTGATTTCTCGGAAATCTAGGTAAACTGATTTTAATGTAAGGGTACTTGTAGGTGCGTTCAATGCTGCTAATTATTTGCTTTGTAAAACTGTTGCAAAAGTAGGTTATCAAAAGCGATTTGACAAAAAACAATTCATAAAAAGAAATTAAAAATTAAAACGAGATTTAATAGTCAAAATACCAATTAAAGATGTCAGCTCTTAAACCAATACTATACCAGTTAGTACTTTCTTTAAATGTTGTGGCTGTGTTTTTCATTGGATCAAAACTTCTATAAATTAAGCTAGCATATAATTTTAAATTAGTGGCTGGATTTAGTAAATAGCCCCCTTGAAAATCAGCAATAAAAATATTGGTTTTATTACCTTGTCCTACCTTCACTCCACTATCCGAAGCTCTTTTTTCATCATAATCTTTATATATATTTCCGCCGTAATTCAAACTATTTTCTGTGGTATCAAAATCGAAACCTCGAGTTCCCATAGTTATTTTTGCATCGGCAAAATACCGCCCCTTATGGTAACGAGCAATAGCAATTAATTCGCTGAAATTAGCACCCCATTGATGTCCTAAACTTTGATTGTTATGTCCATAATTAGTAATTGGCATACTGTGAGAGTACGTGTAAGGGCGAACGTGATTGTACTCTAACTGAAAAAGCAAATTTTCGACTTTAAAAGCATTGTAATACTTTGCACCTAATTGATAGCCATATTTGTTTTTCCAGCTATTATCTCCTTCTTTAACATCTTGCAAAGAAAATTCATCTAAGATAAACTGTCCATAAAAATTAATTTGATTACTCCATTTGTACTTATATGTTAGTCCTAAAATTGCATTACCTGTTCTTGCTGAAGATGCAAATTCAACGGCACGATAAAAAATAATTGGATTAACAAAACTCGCATCAAATCCTCTATCATTTGTATTATTCCAAATAACAGATTCAAAGAAGCCAAGATTTAATCTATTAGATATATTCCAACTTAAGTAGTGGTGAGCCATAAATTTAGTGGCGTAGGTTCGTTCTAAAGTCGCTTCAGGCCGAACGTCTTTTAACCACGTATATGTGTTGGTATATTTTATTTTCCAAAAATTAGTGTTCAATTTAAAATATGGATAGGGGCTAGCGCCATCACTTGCTAATAATGATCGATAACCGTCGCCAATGAAATTTCGACCATATCCTAATTGTAAATCAATATGCTTGCTTGCAGCAAAAGTTAAATTGGCTTCAGCCAAAGGAAAGTCGTAGGAGTTTGTTTTAAATTCTTTAGCAATTCCCATTCCTGGAATGATTGCTGGATTACCACCAGCAGGTTTTATCGACTCAGCATACCGGTTATAATAGTCGGCAAAACGTCCTTGACTTTCAAAAACGGTGGTAGTAAAATTAAGCTTTGTTCCTAATCCTCCACGAAAATTAATACCACGCGTATTGACGTAGGTATAAGAAATATCACTTCTAGAATCCTTTCCTAGTTGTAAATCAAATATTGGATTTAAAGTAAACCAGTAGTCCTCGCCCTTAATTTCAACCATGTTTTCATTCAACAACTTTTTTTTCCACCAGTTTGAAGCATTAATTTTTAGATTATTATTTATTGCTTTTAGATCATAATACTTTGATACCTCAACGTAAGTATACGGTTTTGAGGCGGTGTGATTATTACTGCCCATTTGGTTTAAAGAGCGATCAAATTGCGCATAATAACTATGTGAAAAAGGAATATTTAAATGACTGTCAAATTCTGGATTATCATATTTCCTATATACTATGCTATCTAATTCAGTTAATTTTTTAGTCGTATTTGATGAAATATTGGCTTTCGCCAAAGGTTCTCGGAAAACAACTTCCCGTGATTTTAAAGGAACTGATATTGTCATTGTGAATTTACTGTACGTTGGTTTCCCGTTATACGTAGATGGCTCGATTTGAGGAAAAGCATCAAACACTCTTTTCGTTTCTTGAATCAGTTCATCTTCTACAGCATCTATATAAATCGTTTTAAAACTACCGCTAGCATCGACCTCAAATAGCAGTTTAACGTTTCCTTGAAAGTTGTTGTTTTTTAAACGCTCTGATACTTTAAAATTTTCAAAAACAAAATCTTCAACTTGATTATAAAAGCAGTTTCTTATCATAAACCTATCGGCATCCTTACATTCTGAAAATACAGGATAACGTTCTATAGTGTTGTTAAGAGAAGTTCTGTCAGTAGTTATTTCCTGTGCCGAAACGTAAAATATATTAAATAAGACAAAAAATGCTACACTATTTATACTTCTATTAAATTTTATCACTTTTTTAATATTCATTATTATAATTTTGACCAGCAGCAATTGTTTTTGCGCCTGAAGTTCCTATGCGCTTTACTCCTAAATCGATCATTGCAACAGCTTCTTCGTAAGTTCGCACTCCACCCGCGGCTTTCACTGGAAGAGGTGATGCGTTTTCAAGCATCATTTTAATGGTAGGAATGGTTGCGCCGTTTGGCTCACTATTTTGAGTTTTATAAAAACCAGTCGATGATTTAACAAAAACTTTAGAGAAAAACTCTTGTTCAAAATTAGAAACAACTACATTTTTTATTAAGCTGCATATTTGAATAATTTCTTTTGCATCGAGTGCAGCAACTTCTATAATCCATTTCACCACTTTATTATTAACAAAACCCAGCTGCGTTCCTTTTAAAATTTCTTCTTTTAGTAATTCGATATTCCCATTTTTAAAAGCATTGTAGTTGCATACAAAATCTAAATCATCAGCACCATCTTCAATTGCTTGTTGTGCCTCTTCAAGTTTTTTATTTATAATTGCTAGTCCGTCAGGAAAGTCAATGACAGTTCCTATTTCCAACACGGAATTTGCGTTAGTTATCATTTCTTTAGCAATTGCAACCAAATTTGGACGAATCATAATCAATTTAAAATGCTCATCAATCGCTTCTTGAATAAATTCTCTTGCGATACTAATATTTTCGCTTTCGCTAATTCCGGTCTGCTCAGCTGTTTTTAAATAGGTAGAATCGAGGTGTTGTCTAATATTCATGATCAATGATTTACTATTAATTTAATCTCTTTTGCAAAAATACGGATAATCCGCAGAACATTTTAGAATACGAAATTCCGTTTTGGAGAACTACAATTATTTTTATTTTTTCAACTGTGCTTTAAACCCATAAAAAAAACTTGGAAAATGCGAAAACAGCTAAAAAAAAAGTCTTACCAAGGCAAGACTTATAAAATTGTGTTTTTATTTACTTTTTCTAAATAAACTAAACATAATAATCAAGATTGCTGCTGAAGATGCTCCAACAATATTAGCTAAAACATCAAGCACATCCGATTGTCTAGTTGCTGTGAATGTATTTTGTGCTATTTCTATTCCAATTCCAAATAAAAGGGAAAACGCAAACGAAAAAACCAATGATTTTTTATCTCCTTGATTCACTGCTTTACTTTTAAAAAATAAAAAACAAAGCGTTGTCAATATGAAATGAAAAAAACAATGAACATACTTATCTATATTAGTAACATTTCCAAGCGGCGCATTATTTAATTGTACTAAAGAAAAATAAATAATAATTCCAGACCATACAACCGCAGCCCAAAAATACAGTTGTTTACGCACCTACTAATTCTTTATATGATTCACTTGAAAGCAAAGTTGCAATTTCTTCTATATTAGCAATTCTTACTTTTATCATCCATCCAGCGCCATACGGATCTGAATTTACACTCTCGGGAGTTCCTTCTAAACCATCATTAAAAGCAATGATCTCACCTGTTAAAGGAAGAAATAAATCAGAAACAGTTTTTACTGCCTCTACTGTGCCAAAAACGGCATCTTTTTCTAAAGTTTGATCCAAAGTTTCCACTTCAACATAAACAATATCTCCTAATTCTTTTTGTGCAAAATCAGTAATTCCTACTGTCGCTACATTGCCATCAATACTAATCCATTCGTGATCTTTTGTGTATTTTAAATTTGCTGGTATGTTCATTTAAATTGTAATTGGTAATTATTAATAATTGAATTTTTCGAATACAAATGTAACAATCTTCTATTAAAATCTAGTTTAGATTTGAAAAATTAATTCCCGAAGTTATATCTAAGTGTAAAACCAGAACGGATATTAGTAAGCGGAAATGCTGTTGAAATGACAGCTCTCGAAAAAGAGTGATCATAATAAAAAATTGCAGTCAAATTTTTACTAAATGCATAATCAGCTTTCAGTTTCAAAGACCATAAGTTTTGTCCACCCGCTAATTGATTGTTGTCATAATCTAAATATCGAACAATTGTTTGATTATTTCGATAGGCTATGTCAGCCGCTAAATTGATGTCACTTTTTATAATTCCTGTAGGACTATCAGCTAGTTTAGATGAAAAAATAACATCTTTAAACCGATATCCTAAACCTACAATATATTCTATTCCTTTTACTTCAGTCAATAAATTGTTATCAAAACTCATAGATAAAGCACGGTCTTTTTTGATTTCTGTAAGCACTTTCAACGAGCTTTTCAGTTCAAAATCCATTCTAAGCAATGGATTAAATTGCTCCACTAGATTTATATTTGACATTATAGTTTGATTGAAAAAATTGCCGCTTGCATCAACTCCATTTGGCGCTTTATCATATTCAAAATTAGATCTAAAAGCATTAATAGTGTACGAAGCTCTATAATTGTGTTGCAAAGAAAAGCGTTTAAAATTCTTTTTGAATACACCATATCGCATCAGTCCATTATACTTTACAGCCCAATTGGGTATTGGAAAACTCCTAAAAATACCAAGTGATACGTCAGTTGCATCACCGCCAGAGTAAGCAGCCATAAATGCAGGCAATAAAACCGCCTGACTGTTTTTACCAAAACCTAATGGAAATCCTTCAGCATCTCTATTAGATGGATCATTAATATCAATTCCCCGTTCAGTTGCTAATCGATTTGCAATCACGAGACGATTTACTCTAAAATCATCAAAAGACTGAGATCCAAACTCGTCACTTGCTGCAAAAGATGTTTTAATCAAGAACGTTGAAATCGAAAATATTCCAGTGTTATAGGGTGATCTCGCATTATAAACACCATTTGCAACATCAAATTGCTCCGAAGACGTTTCAGATAAAGCTCTATCTAATGTTAAATCAATTTTTAAATCTGGAAACAAATCCATATTTGCTGTAGCTTTAAAGACTGTATTATCAACTTGCGTGTAATTCTGGTTGAAGTCTGGATAATTTGTCAACCAACCATTTTTAGCCGCTTCAAATCGCACATCATCTTGACTACCAAAAATAAAACCCAACGATGGTCTCGAAGACCCTAAGAAGCCGACGCCTGGCGTATACCCAGGCAAAACGGTACCACTGTTTTTTGTATAGTTCATTTGAACATTCTTAACACTTGTCAAAATCCCTAGTAATCCATCATAAAACGGATTACTCTTTTGAGTCTGCTTTGTAGCAGCTGCCACCACTTTTTCGCCCGGTTTTGGGGCAGTTGCGCGAGGTTTTGGAGCAGTTTTATTATTGTTCTTTCGCAATCCTACATATTTGTAGAATGTTTCCATATTAAAGGTCGCAGTCAAATTATTTGAACTTGCATTTTGAATAGTATTACCTAAATTATAGTCTATTCCTTCTATTTGAATTTGCGATAAAGCGTTAGAAGTACGTTGCCATGTATAATCACCAGTGTAAGTGTAATTGGCCTTAATAAAAGCAAATATTGGAATTTTGTTAATTGGTAAATCATAATTAACCACTAATTGTTGCATGTGTTGGTTAGGATCACCAATATCCCAATAACTATCCCAAATTGTGAATGTTTCGATAGGCTCATTATCTTCATTCAAATAATTTTTGACAATATTGCTAGACGAAGCGGTATAATTTAGCTTCAATGACTTTGTTAAATTATAATTGAAGCCATATTGATAATTAAAAGCAAAATTGCGTCGGTATAAAGGTTCTAGTCCAATTCCCTGAACTTCCACTTGCCTAAATTGTTGCCTGTTGTATTGCCTTAGGATTGAAGAATTAAAAGTAACATTTGATGGTAAATAGTTAAAATTGAAATCTCTTAACAACTTCCAATAGTCACTTTTCTTCATTAATTTATTCTGCTTAAAAGGTTCAATGGGTTTGGACTGAAAAGTATATGCATAATCTACTGATGAATTTGCTTGCTGATCCACATAATCTTCAATTTCAAAATCATGACGCTCCACTTCATTAAAAGATTGTGAAAAAGTAAAATTTTCAGGATCGTACACATGCTGCTTTTGTTCTGGTTTGCGTTCTTTTCTTACGCCAATAAAGTTTATACTTTTACGTTTTGTATAATCAATTGCTCTATTAGTAATATTGTCTTTTTCATCTTGATCAGTTGTATTAGCTAATAATTGTTTTAGTTTGATATCTTGATTAAATGGATCGTATTCGGGTGTTATAATCTCTTCTCCAATTGCGTAATTAAAAGGAAAATTGATACCCCATTTTGGCGGAAGCAGTTTACCAAGATTAATATTCGTTACTATATTATATTGTCTTAAATCTTCGCGACTTCGCTCATTTGGACCTTGTTCCAATGCGCCAAAACCAATAGTACTTTGTCTTCCCGATGCGGAAATTGTTGCAAAATCAGCAAGATTTGTGTCAACATTCATCACGGCAGCTGCTCCACCTTGATTATCCATATCGGCTAATCGGAGTTCGTTGAACCATACTTCACCTTTAATATCGTTACGAATATCACTATTTTTCACACCTATCATCAACGTACGCACTAAACCAAAGTTAGGATTTCCTCTTATTCCTAATCTTAGGCTACTGCTCCCATCACCTTCAGGTTTTGTAGGATCGGAGTCGGGATAATAGATTCCATCTGCGGGCAATGTACTTGGATCAACACTCATGGCTAAAATTTTCATTCGAGTCAATAAAGCAAGTGATAAATCAATTTCGTTTTCTT
>Ga0105045_10005509_pt1 | contig 11162 bp, 8 predicted proteins | sample MAT02_FD_78089 | JGI IMG/M metagenome (GOLD analysis project Ga0105045, IMG submission 78089) | Freshwater microbial communities from Lake Fryxell liftoff mats and glacier meltwater in Antarctica - MAT-02 (megahit assembly) | ecosystem: Environmental > Aquatic > Freshwater > Ice > Liftoff... | reverse complement strand
GACGTTGCGCTCAGGGCTCCCGAGTGAGCACGTGAGCGCCTGGCTGATCGCAGCGGAGCAGGGCGGCGATGAGACATCGAAAGCGGAGGTGGCACTCTTGCGTGCACTCAAGCTCGCGAAGGATGGCGATATGAAAGCGGCGCGTGCTGCGTTGAAAGCGGCGCCGAAACTCGATGCGCATTCATCGCTACGCGCCGAAGTGGAAGACGCGACGAAGCGCTGAAGCCCCTCTCTCAAGTTTCGTAAAGCCCGCGCCCTGACACTTCTCGGTGCGATGGGTTCGCTCCATAAGCTCTCTGTGCAGCTCCGCATCCTTGCATTCGCCCTCGTCATCCTGCCCGTCATGCTTGCGATCGGCGCCTACGTTGTGCACCGGGTCGCGGAGGTACTGGGCGTCGAGAAGCGCCGTCGTGTCGCCACCGCCATTCTCTTCGGCTTCATTATCTTCCCTTTCGCGATGCGCGGATTGGGCTGGCTCGACTACGCCACACCGCTCGTGTTCCTCGCGTTTGGCGTCGCGCTCGCCACGCTCTTTTCGTTTGCACTCTTGGTGCCGATCGATCTCTTCTTTTGGGTTGCCAAGCGCCTCACGAAGAAGCGCCCCGCGGCAACGAAGCAGAGCGTTCCAAACGTCGAGTCCGCGACGGAAACGCCTGCACCACTGACACGTCGAGAGGCGATTCGACACGTTGCGATCGGTGCGTCGGTCGGCGTGAGTAGCCTCGCGTCGGGCTATGGCATTCTTGTGGGTCGTCACGACTACGTGATCGAGGAAGTGCCCATCCCGCTGCTTCGTCTTCCGCGCTCGCTCGACGGCTACACGATTGCGCAGATAAGCGACATCCACATCGGGAGCCTCGTCAACGACTACGAGCTTGGGCAAGCCGAAGAACTCATCCGGCGTACGCGCGCAGACCTCATCGTGATCACGGGCGACATGGTCGATCACGATGCGCACTACATCCCGCTTCTCGGTGCCTTCGCGCGGAGGCTCGCCGAGCTTGGTGTACGCGACGGTGTCATCGCGATCCCCGGCAACCACGACTACTACGCGGGGGTCGATCGCGTCCTCACCACCACCGCCAACGCCGGTGTGCGGGTGCTGCGCAACGAAGGCCTGGTCATTCCCGATGGAGAGCGTGCGGCCCTCACACGACGCGATGGTTTCTCACTCCTTGGCATCGACGATGTCTGGGCCGCTCGCGGGGGATTCGCTGGCGGCGCAGACCTTCCACGCACGCTCGCATACGCCCGCCCAGACCTCGCGAGGGTGATGCTTTGCCACAACCCCGAGCTCTTCCCAGCGGCCGCCGAGCACGTCGACTTGATGCTCAGCGGGCACACGCATGGCGGGCAGATTGCGATGGGCGTGCGGCCGGCGAGCTACTTCCTTCCGCACCCCTATGTGTCTGGGCACTACCACCGTGGCACCTCGCAAATCTACGTGAACCGTGGCTTTGGGACGGTCGGCCCACCCGCCCGTCTTCAGACACCGCCCGAGATCACCAAGATCATCCTGACCTCGGTGTGAAGTTCTCGTGCTATCGCGATAATATATCTATTATATAGATAGTATATCACTACGATCGTATTTCACGTACGGCGCTGGCGAAGACGTCGGCCATCTCGACGTAGAGCGCCTCACCTTCCTCTCGTGACGCTTCCGCAGGCTGACCAAAATACGCGCGCTCCCCGCCCGCTTCGCGAAACGATTTCTTCCCGTCGCGGATGGCCCGTGAGAGCGAGGTCGGATTGGACGGCAAGGCATGCGCGACCTCTTCGTGGACGAGCGACCTGTCCGCCGCGAGCACGAGGCTCGTCTCGTAGCTGCCCGCATGACACGCCCCACTACGAAACTCCTCGCCCAGTCGAAGTGCATGCGGCTTCCGCGTCACGTCAGGAAAGGCTGCGTTGGCTCCACGCGCGTTGGCCTCGTCGATGGCCTCGCGAATCGCCTGCAGGTTGCCTGGCTCAAGGTGGGCATTGCACACGACGACGCCACGAAAGCCCGTGCGCATTGCGCCCAAGATCACATCGCGCAAGAGCGCGCGCGCCGTCTCGATCGGCAGCGAGATCGTGCCCGAGAAGTCTGCCGCGAACTCCGTCACCGCATACGCGATCGGTGGCAGCACGAGCGCCTCGATGCCCTCGCTTTTCAAGAGTCGCGCCGCGCGAATCGCGCCTTCATGCGAGATGATCACGTCGGTCGCGAGCGGCAGATGCGGGCCATGCGCTTCGGTGGCGCCCGCAGGCAAGAGTGCGTACGCGCCCTTGTCGAGGATGGCCTTGGCCTCTTCGTACGTCAGCGACGCAAGCTCGACGCTGGCCATCAGACGCTCTCCAAGTCGCGGCGCACGACCTTGCCGCGATCGTTGCGGGGCAGCGCATCCATGAAGCGCACGATGCGCGGGAATTTGTAGCGAGCCAGGCGCGACTTCGCGTGCTCTTGAATGGAAACGATCAGCTCTTCACTTGCGGCGTGCCCTTCGCGCAGCACGCACACAGCCTTCGGAACGGTGAGGCCTTCCTCATCGAGCGCACCAATCACCGCGCACTCACGAATGGCCGGATGCGTCGCGATGCAGTCCTCGATCTCGAGCGGCGAGACGAACATGCCGCGCACCTTGAGGATGTCGTCGCCGCGGCCCGAGTAATAGAAATAGCCCTCTTCATCGCGTCGGAAGAGGTCGGCCGAGACGACCCAGTCGCCACCAACGAAGGTCGCCTTCGACTTCTCCTGGTCGCCGAAATAACAGAGCGCCGCGGAGTCTCCACGCACCCAGAGGCGGCCCACTTCGCCGTCGGGGAGCGCCTGCCCATCGGCGCCGACCACCTTCGCCTCGTAGCCAGGCACCAGCTTGCCCAGTGAGCCGAGCTTCACGTCGCCGGGATAATTGCTGATGTAGATATGGAACAATTCGGCCGAGCCGATGCCGTCCAAGATCTCGCACCAGCCTCGCACACGCCAGCGCGCGTAGAGCTGCGAGGGCAGCGCCTCCCCGGCCGAGAGACACATGCGCAGGGTCTTGAGCGACTTCGATGGAGCGTCCTCGTGGTCAACCATCTGGCGGATCATCGCGGGCACATTGGAGAGCACGGTGACGCCGTATTTCTCGATGTGCTCGAAGATGCGCTCGGGCGTGGGCTTGTCCGGAAAGAGCACGGCCGTGCCGCCGACGGCGAAGGGGAACATCAGGTTCGTGCCTGTCGCGTAGCCAAAGAAGAGACGGCTCACGGAGAGAAAGACGTCGTCTTCGCGGAGCTTGAGCACCTGCTTTGGATAGCGCTCCGTGTTCCAAGGGAAGTCGTGATGGAAGTGCACCGCACCCTTGGGCTTGCCTGTGGTGCCGCTCGTAAAGAGCCAGCCTGCGACGTCATCGCGCGAGGTGTCGGCGTTGCGTGTTTCGGTTGACTCGTCAGCCAACGAAAGGTGCCAGTTGAGAAACGATGCGGGCCACTCGGTGCGCGCGCACTCCGTGGGCTCGGGGACGACGAAGCGTGCGCGGCATCCATCGCGCACATCGTCTGAGACGTGGGCGAGCGCAGGGACCAAGCGGTCGAGCACCGAGGCGTGCGCGACGACAGCGCGAACTCGCGTGTAGGTCAGCAGATGAATGAGGTCGGCCTCCGTCGCGAGCGGATTGCCCAAGCAGAAGACGGCGCCCGCCTTCAGCGTCCCGAAGAAGCAGGCGGCGAACTCCACGCCGTCCGGCAAGAGCAAGAGCACGCGGTCTTCGAGTGCGAGCCCGGTCGTGCGAAAGGCCCAGCGCGCTTGGTTCGCGAGCCCCTGCATCGCGGCGTAGGTGAACGATGCGTCGCCCACGCGCAGCGCGACCTTGTCGCCTTTGCCCTCTCGAATGCGCGCATCGAGGAAGTAGTCCGCCATGTTGAAGCGCTCGGGCCATGTGTTGCTGGTTTCCCTGACGGGAAAGTCGGTCGTCATCTGCGCGAGACTAACGCCAGGTCAGCGGCAGCGCGTTGGAGTCGTACGTTCTCGCCGCGATGCGTGGTCGCTCTTGCGGCTTTTGGAACGCATCTGGGCTCACGGCGCAGCGCTGGAAGATGGGATCTGCGGCATGGGGGGCGCGAACGGCAGCCTCGAACGATCGGCTAGCAAAGCGGGGGAATTCATCACGCGAGCCCATGAATCGCGTGATGCGATCATCGTCCACTGCGCGTGATGATTGATTCGAAGTGCGGAGCGCCCCTATGCTCCCCATGCGGGAGGGCGCTTCAACGGCGCTCGCGCGCTGCCATTGAGGTTCCCATGAGGTGGCGATGACGAAGTCCGAGCTCATCGAAGAATTGGCCAAGCGAACGAAGGTCAAGAAGAGCCGTGTTGAGCTCGTCGTGAACTGCGTTTTCGAGAGCATGGCGGCCGCGCTTGAGCGCGGTGAGGGCGTCGAGATTCGAGGCTTCGGCAGCTTCACGATTCGTCAGCGCGATGCGTATGACGGACGCAATCCGCAGACGGGCCATTCGGTGCATGTGCCTCCCAAGCGCGTGCCGTGGTTCACCGTCGGCAAAGAGCTGCGCATCCTCGTTTCGGGTTCGGATATTCCCGAAGGCGTCGACGACGAGGATGACGACGACGACGACTGACGCCGCCCAAGGGGAAGCCCGACGCGCAGGCTCGCATGTCGGGCTTCGTCGCATGGTAGCGATGCGCAACCCAAAGGTTGCTCATCAACCGAGCATCAGCCGAGCGTGACTCTGGCCCAGGCTCGCTTGCCTGCCTTGATCGTGTAGACGCCAGCCGCGAGCTTCTTGAGCTTGTCCGTCACCTTGGTGCCGTCGATCTCGACTGCGTTCTGCTCGATCAGCGTCCGTGCTTTTCCGTTGGACTCCGCGAGTCCTGCGCTCACCAAGACGTTGGCGAGGGGCATCTCGTCGCCGCTCATCGCGACGCTGACTTCGGGAACCGCATCGGGCATCTCGCGACGTGAGAACTGCTTCTCCCATGCCTGCCAAACTCGCTCGGCCTCGCTCGCGTTGTGAAAGCGCGTCACGAGTTCGCAGGCCATCAAGCGCTTGGCTTCTTTGGGGTGAAGCTTGCCGCTTTGCACATCGGCGCGACGCGCTTGAATCGTCTCGAGGCTCTCCTTGGAGAGCAGCTCGCAATAGCGCCACATGAGCGGGTCCGAGACGCTCATCAGCTTGCCGAATTGCTCCTCGGGCGACTCGCTCACGCCGACGTAGTTGTCGAGTGACTTGCTCATCTTGTCGCCGACGATCTTCCCGCTCTCATCCGAATGCGCAGTGAGCCCCTCAAGCAGCGGTGTGGTCATCACGATCTGCGGCCGCTGTCCGTACTCCTTCATCAGGTCGCGGCCGACCATCAGGTTGAAGAGCTGATCGGTTCCACCGAGCTCGACGTCACAGACGAGGTGCACCGAGTCGTAGGCTTGGACGAGCGGGTAGAGCAGCTCATGGAGCGAGATGCTCGACTCTTCTTGCCAGCGCTTCTTGAAGTCTTGGCGTTCCATCATCCGCGCGAGCGTGTAGCGGCCTGCGAGCTTGATGACGTCGGCGAAGACCATCGGCGAGAGCCAGCTGCCGTTGTAGACGAGCTTGGTCTTCTCGCGGTCGAGGATCTTGAACGCCTGCTCGGCGTAGGTGCGCGCACCCGCATCGATCTCTTCTTTGGTGAGCGGAGGACGCGTCTTGTTTTTGCCGGAGGGGTCGCCGATGGAGGCGGTGAAGTCGCCGATCACAAAATAGATCTCGTGACCTAGCTCTTGGAATTGCCGCATCTTCTCCATCAGCACGGTGTGCCCAAGGTGGAGATCGGGGCGAGTCGGGTCAAAGCCCGCCTTGATCTTGAGCGGCACGCTCTTCTCGAACGACTCCTTCAATCTCGCAAGCAAGTCCCTCTCGCTGACGAGGTCGACGACACCGCGCGAGAGTTCACGCATTTGTTCTTCGGGGGGCAGAAAAACCATGGATGTTTCCTTCACAAAGATCGACGTAGAGGAGCCAACTCGCTATACGTTGCACGCTCGAATCGAGAAGCCGGGGTGGCGGAATGGCAGACGCAGAGGACTTAAAATCCTTGGTCACGCAAGTGATGTGCGGGTTCAATCCCCGCCCTCGGCAATCGCTCCAGCGGAATCCTTCGGAAGAATCCGCTCAACGGAGGTTCGTGCGGAAGAAGTCGATGATGCGGGCCTGGAGGCGACGCGAGACGGCGGGCTCGGGGACCATGTGGGTGAAGCCTGCGAGCGGGAGAAACTCGTGGGGGCGTCCGGCGCGGAAGAGCGCGTCGGAGAGCTTGATGGCGTGGCTGAAGTAGACGTTGTCGTCGGCCGTGCCGTGCACGATGAGGAGCGGACGAAGTGTCTCTCCGGGCGTCGGCTCAGCGCGTGCGAAGGTGAGCACACTGGAGCGTCGGTAGGCGCCGTCGGCTGCGTCTTCGGCCTCGGGCAAGCCAAGGAAGCGCTCGGTGTAGTGCGTGTCGTAGTCGCGCCATTCGCTCACGGGTGCGCCGGCGACACCTGCGTGAAAAACATCGGGACGACGCAAGACGGCCATCGAGGAGAAGTAGCCGCCGAAGGACCAGCCGTAGATTCCGACGCGGGTCATATCCATCTCGGGGTGCAGTGCGCCCGTGGCTTGAAGGGCTGCGACCTGATCTTCGAGTGGCACGCTGATGAAGTCTTCGCGAATCGCGCGCTCCCATGCGCGGCCTCGTCCGGGCGTTCCGCGGCCGTCGAACGCGACGACGATGAAGCCGTGATCGGCAAACCATTGCGGCAAGAGCCAGCGGTCGCGCTCGACCATCACCTGCTTGTGGCCCGGGCCGCCGTAGACGTAGACGAAGACGGGGTAGCGACGTGTGGAGTCGAAGTCGCGCGGGCGAATGATCGCGGCAGCGAAGTCGCGCTCACCGACGCGCTCAAAGGTGACGTTCGGGTCGAAGTTGGGCGCTTCGGCGACGCTGCGAATGATCGCTGGCTCGGCGCTCCCCGATGTGCGTACAACGGTGACTTGGCGCGCGTGCGTCGGGCTGCGCGTGGTGTGGACCCAGACGCTGGCGTTCGGCGCGAAGGTCGCCTCGTGCACGCCCACCTCGCTCGTGAGCTGACGTGGCGCGCCACCTGCGAGCGGCACCTCAAAGACGTGCATCTCGGTTGGGTCCGGGCTGGCGCTGATAAACACGCGTCCGTTCGCTTCATCCACGGCGAGGATGCCGTAGTAGCCAAAGGCTGCGCCGTTCGTGGATGGCGTCAGCGTGCGTACAACGGCGCCACTTCGGTTGCGCACTTCGAGGCGGTATTCGCCCTCGCGCTCGCTCGTCCAAAGGAACTCATCGCCGCCGGCGAGGAAGCGCGGCACGTCCTGATCGAGGTTGAGCCAGGCGGCGTCTTCTTCGCGGAGGATGTCGGTGGTGCGGAGCGTCGCGACGTCGATCGCGAGCAGCGCTTCGTGTTGCTGAAGGCGGTCTTGCACGAGGATCACGGGGCCTGTCTGTGGCCAACGAACGGTCGCGAGGTAGGGGAACGCGGCCTCATCCCAGGTGACGAAGCGAAGGGCGCTCACGGCGGTAGGCGACGTCGCCGACAAGAGCGCCAGACGCACGCGCGCATTGTTCCGACCTGGACGTGGATAGGCGGGCGAGGTGGGCTCGTTCTCCGGGTGCATCGGGTCGAGGATGTGCATCGACTCCACCTCGGTGGAGTTCGTCTCTTGGACGAGCAAGGTGCGTGAATCGGGCGACCACCAATAGCCCTCAAAGCGACCCATCTCTTCTTGCGCCACGAACTCGGCGGCGCCGTACTCGAAGTGCTCGTTGGTACGCGTCGTCAGGCGTGTCTCTTGGCTGGATGCGACGTCGATGACGTAGAGATCACCTTCGCGCACGACCGCGATCTTGGTGCCATCGGGCGAGAAGCGTGGGTCGACGGGATAGCCGGCCGTAGAAGGCAATTCGCGGACGGAGCCTTCTTGCCCAGCGTGCGCGCGGTCGACCAAGAAGAGCCTTCCGGAGAGCGGCACGAGGATGGTCGCGCCATCGGGCGAGAGGTCGAAGCCGGCGATGCCGCGTGCGGCCAAGCGCATGCGCTCACGGCGTGCGCGCTCTTCTTCGCTGAGCGTCTCTTCGCCGCCTTGAAGGACTTGATCGGCGGTCAGCAAGACGCGCTCGGTGCCCGCGGCCACATCGAAGATGTAGAGGTCGTTGACGAACGAGCGCGCGCCGCTTCGGAGGAAGAGCACCGAGCTCGCATCGGGGGTCCAAACGAAGCGTCCGGGATGGCCTTGATTGAATCGGTAGGTCACTGCGTATTGCTCGAGGAAGTTCGGATCAGCGATGGAGTGGGCGGCTTCTGTGGACATGACGGTAGTTGGGCAAGTGGACTGCGCGGCGCCGCATCCCGATGCGAGGAACACCGCGCATGCGGTGGTCGTGAGGGCAGCGTGCGTGAGGGCGAATGGGAGGCGCATGGCGCGCGAGGATAGGGGGTGGCGCACAACCCGTGAAGCGCAGAACCGCCTCTTTGCCACCAATGAAATCACAAAGCTGAGCGCCTGCTGGTTCGTCTCGCGGTGAAATGCCGACTCCCTGTACATTCGCCGCATGCGTCATCTCGCCTTCGTTGCACCACGATTCCTTGAGAACACCAACCGCTACGTCGCCGCCTTTGCGAAGATTCCGGGGTTGAGGGTCAGCCTCATCAGCGAGGAGCCCGAGACCTCGATTCCGCGCGTTCTGCGGCCTTATATCGCTGGGCACTACCGCGTGGGGCATTGCCTCGATGGTGCGCAGTTGACCGAGGCGCTGGGCGCGATTCAGCGCGGTGTTGGGCCTGTCGATCGTCTCACCGGTACGCTTGAGCAGCTGCAGGTGCCGATGGCGATCGCCCGCGATGCGGTGGGGGTTCCCGGCATGGGCGCTGCGGTGGCGCGTGCCTTCCGCGACAAAGATCGAATGAAGGAGGTGCTGCGCGAGCATGGCGTTGCGGTCGCGAAGAGTGAACTCGTGCACTCGGTCGAGGAGCTCAACGGCTTCATCAAGCGCGTAGGTTTGCCGATCATCCTCAAGCCGCAGGCGGGGCTTGGCTCACGAAGCACCTACCGCGTGACGTCCGAGAAAGACTTGCTCGCCATCTTGCAGAGCGGCCTTGTCCCGACGCGTCAGGAGCCGCTTCAGGCGGAGGAGTTTGTGCGTGCGCGTGAGTTCACCTGCGAGACCGTGACCATCCAGGGCAAGCCTGTGTGGAGCTCAGGCACGCGCTACTTCCCGACACCGCTTGAGGTGCTGGAGAACGCCTGGATGCAGTACTGCGTGCTCCTTCCGCTGGAGCAGGAAGACCCAACCTGGACGAACTTTCATCCAACGAATCACGCCGCGCTGAGCGCCCTCTTCGGCGACTCGAGGATGACCTCAGGCACGGCGCTCTCGCATATGGAGTGGTTCCTCAAGGATGACGGATCGATGCTCGTCTCCGAGGTCGGCGCGCGTCCACCGGGCGTTCACATCATGCCGATGATGAGCCTCGCGCATGAGACGAATATGATCGATGACTGGGCCGAGCTCATCGCCTTCGATCGCTTTCGCGCAAAGCCTCGCCAGTGGGGATGCGGCGCCGCGTTCTTCCGCGGCCAGGGCTCCGGCGCGCGTGTGGTCGAGGTGACAGGTGTGGACGCGGCGCTCGAGAAAGTCGGCCACCTCATCCACGACGCGCGCATCCCGAAAGTGGGCCAGCCGCGTGCAGAAGGCTACGAGGGCGAGGGCTTTGCGATCGTGCGCTGCAAGAGCACCGAGAACGTGAAGAAGGCGCTGATGATCCTCATCGAGGGCATCCAGGTTCGCTACGGCTGAGGCAACCACTAAATTGGTCGCGATTGAGCTTAGGATCAACGAAATAATCACTAAAGTGGTCCCAGTTGAGCTTCGAACCGACGCGACTTCCTCTCAACCAGTACTCCAGTCGGTTCCCTACCGACGCGAGTTCCTCTCAACCAGTATTCCAGTCGGTTCCCTACCGACGCGACTTCCTCTCAACCAGTACTCCAGTCGGTTCCCTACCGACGCGACTTCCTCTCCACCGGCACTCAGGTCGGTTCCCTACCGACATTGCAACCAGTTGAGTTCACTCGGCGGCGGTGATGCGCATCGGATAGTTCAGCCGAATCGTTCCGTGATGCGCATCGGGATACCTGCCGGAAGCGAATGCGTGCTCGATGCAGGCGCGTGCTTCGGCAGTCACGCCTGGGTCACGTCGCAGCTCCGCACGGGGCGCACCCTCGCCGAGCGTGACGGTCATGCTGTACTCCCCGGGCATCGCGCCCTCGCACCCTGCGGCTTCATGTGCGGCCATGCGAAGGGGCTCGCGGAACATGCTGATCGCGATCATCGCCTGGGCAGGGGAGGCGAGGGCGAGGGTGCAAAGCAGAACAAACAGGGCGCGCATCTGCGTGGGACAAACGCTGCGCGCCCCGGTTCCTAAAAGGTCACGACCACCTTGCCGAACGTCTCATTCGACTCAATCAAGCGATGCGCTTCGGCGATGCGCTCGACGGGGAAGACCTGGTCGACGACGGGCTTGAGCGTGCCTTGAATGAAGAGGGGTAGCGCTTCCTTTCGGAACTTGCGCGCGAGCGCGATCTTCTCTTCGAGCGGCCTTGAGCGGAGCACGCTGCCGATGATCGTCGCGCGCTTGGTGAGCAGTGCGCCAAGGGGCAGCGAGCCGTTCGCGCCTGCGAGGAGGCCAAGCACGACCAGGGTTCCGCGCTGCGCGAGCGAGCGAATGTTCTCTTCGAGGTAGGCCCCGCCGACACCATCGATGATCACGTCCACGCCTTGGCCGTCGGTGAGCATGTTCACGCGGGCGGCGAACTCTCCATCGCTCGCGACGAGAAGGCCGTCGCGCAACCCAAAGCTTGCGCATCGCGTGAGCTTGGATTCGGTGCGTGAGGTGCCAAAAACGCGACATCCAAGCTGCGTGGCGATCTGAAGCGCGGCGGTGCCCACACCCGAGCCGATGGCGTGGATCAGCACGTTCGTGCCGGGCTTCAGCTCGGCTTGATTGAAGAGCGCATCCCAGGCCGTCATGAAGACCTCGGGGATGGCCGCGGCCTCTTCCCATGTGAAGCGCGTGGGCACCGGAATGACCTCGCGCTCGTGCACGAGAAGCGACGAGGACATCGCGCCACCGGCCACG
>Ga0105045_10005507_pt1 | contig 11163 bp, 9 predicted proteins | sample MAT02_FD_78089 | JGI IMG/M metagenome (GOLD analysis project Ga0105045, IMG submission 78089) | Freshwater microbial communities from Lake Fryxell liftoff mats and glacier meltwater in Antarctica - MAT-02 (megahit assembly) | ecosystem: Environmental > Aquatic > Freshwater > Ice > Liftoff... | reverse complement strand
CGGCGGGCTCTATTTACCAATTTGGTGGTCTATTCCTTGGCCAGCAAGATGACCGCTCGCTCAAACTGCGCTCGGGCATCCGACATTTGGGCAAAGCTGGCCGCTTTTTCCTTGCTGTAAGAAGCTTTTTTGTAAAACTCAGCTACTTCAATTCTTAGTTTGTCGCCAATCAATTCACAGTGTGTCACAAAACCAGCCGTTCGGACTCCATTTTCCTCCACAAAAGCTTCATGGGTGAGGGAGGCCAAATTCCTGACCTCATAGCCCGGGGGAATGTTAATCTCGATGGCATAGGTCTTTTCGCGGCCAAACTCATGTTCCAGATCGGTGGCCCGGTTGGATTGGGTCGGGGGCGAAGGCTGCAATTGTTCCATCAAAGCCCCGACCTTGACCAGGATCTGTTCCCCAGCTATTTCGGTCAGCGTGCCTGATTTGAGTTCGGCCATGAGCTCCAAACTTTCCTCACCCGTGGCTTCGTGCGAGTCGCGCACGGCCAGCGATACCAGTTGGGCCCCTTCGTCACCCTGCTGAACCACTTCGCGCAGGAGCCGGTCTTTTGCTTCCTTGCCCGCAAAATTGTTGATAAAGCGGAGGGGAACGGCCAAATAACCGGTAAACTGCCTGACCGACCATACATTGGCGCGGTCAAACCCGTCGCGGAAATTGACCGTCAACAAAGTCCGGTCGGTATTGCCTGCGTAGTCTGCTTCGGGAATATCGCGCACGTCGAAAGAAAAGTTGGACTCCGAGCCAGGTTGGAACAAACTGATAAATAGGCCCGCATTATTGATGTAATGATAGGGAACCAAGCCCAAGCCGTATTCCACATGGTTGGGGGCCAAGTATTTGTTTAGTTTGGGAAAGTGGAACAGGTAACTTTCCAGGGCGTACCAAGTTTCAAATTCTTTGTCAAACCGGACATTGGTGCGGTCGGTGGTCAGCACCAGTTCATGCTCAATGTCCGAAAACATAAATAGAATGGCATATAGGCGGACAATCTCGGTTTTGCCGGCATACTTGGCCGCCAGTACTTCGGTAACGCTGTTGTGGTGGGCGAAAGCATCGTCATCTTGGCGGATGTTGTTTTTGATGTAGGCATCAATGGCCCGGATCTTGGATTCTTCGTCGTTGGCCACGCCCTTGAAAACTTGCTGCAGGAGTTTGCCAATGCCTTCCATTTGTCCTTCCTGCAAATCTTCGTGGAGGTAAATGTTGCTCACCACTTCTTCGGCGGCTTGGCTCCAAGTGTGCAGGCGGGTAGAACTTTCCATCCGGTCATAGGCCAACTTGTAGTCGATCCGCATCAGGTTGGGTGCGTAATAAGAAAAGTTTTCAATTTGGAGGGCAGGCACTTGCGCCGCCCGGACCAGCAAAGAATTCTTGCCAGGGTAGCGGTTTTCCAACAGTTGCATTTCCGGGAAACCGTTGTAGCTCCGGGATTCAAAAATGAGGTTGGACGGAGTGATGATCTCAAACTCCACTTGGTTGACGGCATTGTTTGACTGGAAAGTCTCCCGGCCAAAATATCTCGGGCTGCGCTCCAAAGTGTACAGGTACTCAATTTCGCCTCCCCGCTCCGCTCCCACAATGGCAAAAATTTTGAAGGCCCCAACATTCATTGGGTTTTCCAAATCCTTGAAATCATCACTGGAAAGCTCAAAGGATTTGCCATTTGCGTTGATAAACCGGGCTTTGATCGTCACTATATTTTGCACATCCTGCAATGGGATGTAAACTTTGCTGTATTGTTGCACCGCTTCATCGGAATTGACCCGGATGATCTTGTGGACGGTTTCATAAACCTTGAGGTTGTCGGCTTCGTCGTAGAGGTATTCAACCACCCTTTTGTCCTTCAAGGTCAGGGAGTTGTGGTAGCGCTCTTGTCCGCTGGCAGTGCGGGGGATGTGGGCTGGCTGCCAGTTGTACCGCTCGTGCTCAAAAAGATAAGTAAGCAGGGGATCCTCGCCAAGGGCAACCTTGCGGCCACTGGCCGTCGAGGGTGCCGCCGCAAAAGGACATAAAGGAACAAGAATACTAGAAACGATGGTGAGTAACAACAAGCTGGCGATGTGGCGTATCGGAGTCATTAATTTTTAAGTTTGGGATAAATTCTTCTTAATAAAAGGGACTTGCGATACGATGATGACAGGCTCTCGATCATTAAATTCCAGATATTCTGTTGTTCTTTGCTCATGCGCAGGGTTTTTAAATACAATTGACGGCGCATGATAATTTGACCAAGTTGCTGTTCATATTCGATACTAAAACCAAATTTTTCGTCGGCCATTTTAAGATCCGGCGGTATAGAAATTACCTCCCAGCCTTGGGGAACACGGAGCACAGTGACCGATCTATCCACAAACTGATAGGGAAATACTACCTCACTCTGACGATCAGGGGCAAAGAGGTGGTAATTGTGCCGGCGGTTCAGTTGTAAATTTACATATAATTCTCCGCCAATAGATTTAGAATAGTCCAATATTTCCGAATTTATTTCAAAAGAGCCATTTTTGAGGTCGTTGGCTTGAACGGTTCCCGACAGATCACGGCGGTTGAACAAGCGCGAAAGTAGCTTGGCGCTGTCTTGGGCGGTGAGCAGGGCGGGCCATTCCCCGATGGCATAACCACCCAAGTGCAGGAGTGTTTGCAAGTGGGCAGTGTCACCAGCCAGTTGGATTTCGGTGCTGTCGGCAAAAAGGTTGACTTGGGCATCCACCACCGGCACCTGCTCAAGTTCAAATTGCTTGGCACTAAGGCTGATCAACGCCTCTTTGCCCTGGATCATGGCACTCGGCATACCCAAGGGCAGCCGCGAGTCGGTGGCATCCAGGAAGATCGTTTCTCGGCCAAGCTTCAGGGCGGCGACCATGTGGTTGTCGGCAATGGGAGTGGGGATTTGCGCATACTGGTAGGGCAGTTTGCGCGTGCCCACCCATGCCGGAAAAGCTTGGAGGCCAGATTGGTTGAGCATCGCGACCAATAAGAGGCTCATGTCTTTGCAGTCCCCATAGCGGCGATAAAGGGTGGTATCGGGCGAGCGCGGGATCAAGCCACCGTAGCCATCTTCAAAGGCAATGTATTGCACATAGGTTTGCACCCATTTAAAAATTCTTTCGGCTTTTTTTTGGCTGGTCTTGGCAGTGGCGGTCAAGCTGTCGGTCAATCGCCGGAGGGGAGAAGTTTGGGAAGTAATGGTCCGGGGGAGCAAGGACGCGTACCATTGGTGCAGGGCCGCCACGTTGGGCAGGCTCGGTGGGTTGGCCAGTTCACTGCTCACGCTGGTTATATAGGGGATCAGGTGGGCGGCCCGGTAGCCCAGTGCCGGGGACTGGGGTTCGTTCTGGTGGGCCGGCACTTCCCTAGCCGACCACTGGTACACCCTCACCCCCTTTTCTTCGTGCGTGGTAGCTTCCAATTTTTGGCCCAATTGATCCAGATGGAACTGTCCAAAGGCCAAATGGATGGCCGTATCGGCAATGATCTTGAACACTGAGCTTTCAACGGGAAGCTCGGCCCCAAAATAGTACAAACCCAGAAACCTGGGCTCGGTCAATGTTTCCTCATACTTGAGCACGGTCCGCGACCCGCTTTCAACCACTGGAAAAATGAACGACTTTTCTTGATAATCGTCATAAAACACTTCTTGGTTGACCAAATTTTTGGTCACTATCTTTTTGACGGGCAGGGTGTCGTAGCCACCCTCGTGCGGGACCAGGGTGCAGGCTTGGAGATTGGTCAGTGGGTTGAATTTGGAAAAAACGACCGAGGCATTGCTATGGACATCGGAAAAGGGGCGCAAATGGAGTACGCAAGATTCATTGTGGGCGCTGGCCAGCACTGCCCCGTCCACCAACTGCAAACGGATGACCCGTTGCTTGCTCAAGTAAACTGCTTTGTGGTGGGGATGCTGGGCACGCACCTGCAACAACTCCAACAGTTCCGTTTGAGCCTGCAGCCGTAACCCACATACACACAAGATAGACGCAAAAATCAGTTTGAGCATTATGGTCAAGGTCAATGGGGGTCTCGCCAAAAAAGACGGTTGTGCTTCCAGCAGGACGGCGCGGTACGCAGCGCTATGCCTGGGCCCCTACCGACTCGTCTGGAATTACATTCAAGCTCTTGGTTGGGCCAAAACGCTTGATCGATTCTTCGTTGTAGGCTTTGGCGGCTTCCTCAGAAGTAGTAAACACGCCCAAGTACACCCGTTTGCCTTCGTCGTACAAGACTGCACGGAACTTACTGCCATCGCGGGACACCCCACGGTAGCCGGCAGTACCGCTTTGTTGCCGACGGAGTTCTGACATGGTCGCCCAATCCAAATTTTCCAACCGGCAATCGAGCTTACTGGCATTGACCATGCGCACAAACAATTTCTTGTCGGTTTCGCCTGGTTTCCCGATAAACTGATCGGCCAGCAGTTTGTGCATGTAAAGGGTTTGGATCTTGCCAAACCGGGTAAACTGTAGCACAGCGTAACCTGCCGAGTGAAGACGCCAGCCATCGGCCAAGTTCTTCTTTTTCAGAAAGCTAAATCCACGACGGCACAGTTTGATCTTCTTGTCGCAGTTGATCAAGTTAATATACATAGTGAGTAACCAAGGAAACAGACATTGCTATGACAGACAGACTGGGGAGTGTCACTCCTCAAGGGAATTAAGGCGCAATATATAAAAATAAATGAGAATAAAATGCTTTTGCGCAAATAAAACTACGTCTGTAAGTTTTTCCCTGAACAATGGTTTTTTTAGGCCCGCAATTTATATTCGTGGGCTAGATGCTTGATTCTTTGGTTGAAATCAACCGTGGCCAGATCTACATTGGGGTAGATAATGGCATGTAAGTATTGGGAGATTTTATCATGATGGGGTATCTTTTTTCCAGTATTTATGTCCACATACTTCAGGGTGCTCCAAAGGACCGTTTTGATTTGATGATCGGTCTCATCGCTCATTACATATTCAATCAGGCAGGTATGCTGATCAAAGTGGATGACCCGGGAAACTATCGTGACCCATTCCCCGACCAACGCCGAGCGGATGTAGGCTATTTGGTGCTGATAAACGACCCAACCCGCTTCGTAATCACTAAAAACATCCAATGGGCGCAAGCCATACAGCTTGGGCACCTGATCTTCGCGGGCATTGAAAAAATAATCAAAATACTTGGCATTGTTCAAATGCTTGAGCGGGTCGCAATCTTGGAACCGGATAATGGATTGGGACGTGGTTTGCTTAGGGTACTCTTTGTTAGGATCAAAAAGAAACATGGTGGAAAAGGGTTAACAAGGTGAATACGTATGTCTGGCAGTAATTAGAAACGCAGGCTGAATTTACTGGCCAAGGCTTGCAAATCGGCAACGACTGGATCCACCACCGGGATGCCGGTTATTCGGCGTTGGGCGGCCATTTCGCGTTCTGGATCGCCCGGGATCAGCACCCGATCATGGCCCGGAGCGGGCTTGGCTTGGCGAAACCGCCCGATCCAGTTGTCCATGTGGTGTTTGAATTCTTCGGCGGGGCGGAAGGCATCTATGCGCATGGCCCCGAAGAAATGGCCCAATCCTGTCCCCACGGGATCGGTCGGCAATGGCAGGAAGCTGACAAAGGGCGGTGCCCAAGGCCCGTAACCCGCGCCTGACAGTACGGCCGAGAGGATATCGACCACCGAGCCCAAGCAGTAGCCCTTATGGCTGCCGTGTTCGCGATCGCTGCCCAGCGGGAGCAGTGCCCCACCACCCTTGAGGGCATTGGCATCGGGGGTGGGAGCGCCGGTCTTGTCTTGTACCCAGCCCAGGGGGGCATCGGCATTTTTGCGCTGCAAAATCTCCAGTTTGCCATTGGCGGCGGTGGTAGTGGCAAAATCGGCCACGAAAGGCGGTTGTTCCTGCGCCGGGATGGCCACCGCGATGGGGTTGGTGCCCAGCATCCGCTCCACGGAGAAAGTGGGGGCCACCAGTGGGCTGGCATTGGTCATGGCGATCCCGATCATGTCGTGCTCCAGGGCCAGCATGGCATGGTGGCCCGCTATGCCGAAGTGGTTCGAGTTGCGCACCGCAACCCAGCCCGTGCCCACTTGTTTAGCCTTGGCAATGGCCAGTTGCATGGCTTGGGGGGCCACCACTAAGCCCAGGCCGGCATCCCCATCAACGGTGGCGGTGGACGGCGTTTCGTGGACGGTGCGCACTTTTGGCTTGGGGTTCACCCGCCCCACTTCCCACAGGCGCACATAACCCGACAACCGGGCCACGCCATGAGAGTCGATCCCGCGCAGATCGGCGGCCACCAATGCCTCCGCCGCCATGACGGCTTCGGGGGCTGGGCAACCTAGTTGCAAAAAAACTTCCGTGGCAAAATTCTTGAGCTGATGATAGGTGTAAATCGTTTCCACAAAAAAGGGTTAAATGGATAATGATCAATCGTTTAATGGCTCGGGTCAGCGTCGGTTGCAACCCGCCCAATTGTCCTTGTCGGTGTAATAAATGACAAAATCGGCGATTGACCGGTCTTGAACAAACGCCACTGTGAAATTGGCAAATCCCCGCTTGTCGGTCAGGTACCAATAGCCCGGCTTATCGGCAAACAGTTGATTGGTTTCCTTGAATACCACCACATCGGCCCGGTAGTCGGCTTCGGTTTCAATATAAACCCGAAAATTGGCCAAGTAGGGGGTTTTCTCGACATAAATCACCCCAAACACATCGCAGGGGTGGACGTTCTGCCCCCCGCCCGGACTTTTGGCACTGACCAATGCCCCCAATAAAACCAGCCAAAGGTATTTTTTCATCTCGCGAACAGGTGGGTGAAGTGATTTTTTTGCAATGATTGGTCGAGCCTGACGGCCGAGATTTGACATCCCGGCTAAGCCACCGGAAAACCCTTGGCCACATCGGTGAACTCCCTGGATTTGAGCGAAGCCCCGCCCACCAGTCCACCATCCACATCGGGGCAGGCAAATAAGGTGGCCGCATTCTTGGCATTGACACTGCCCCCGTAGAGGATCGATATCCCATCGGCCACCGATTGGCCATATTGGTTGGCCAAATGCTGGCGCAGGGCCGCGTGCATTTCTTGGGCTTGGTCGGCACTGGCGGTCAGGCCCGTGCCAATGGCCCAGATCGGTTCGTAGGCGATCACCAATTGCGACAATTGCTCGGCTGACAAGTGGAATAGGCTCTCGGTGATCTGTTGGCACACAAACCCGATAAAGTCACCATTTTGGCGCAGTTGGAGCGACTCGCCGCAGCAAAAGATCGGGGTCAGGCCATTGGCCAAGCAGATGTCCACTTTTTCGGCCAGCAGGGCACTGCCCTCCTGAAAATATTCGCGCCGTTCGCTGTGGCCCAAAATCACGTAGTCAACCCCAAACGAGCACAGCATGGGGGCTGATACCTCGCCGGTGTAGGCCCCCGAAGCCTTGTTGCCACAATTTTGGGCGGCCAGAAACACGTTTTTCTGCGACTGGAACAGCCGACCAACAAAACCCAGAAAGGGAAAGGGCGGACAAAGGACCACGATCACTTGGCTGTTGACCTCATCAGCCACCATGTTGACCACCTCTGACACCAAGGCCGTGCCCTCTTCTTTGGTCAGGTTCATTTTCCAGTTACCGGCAACAATTTTTTTTCTCATGTTTGAAATTTTTTTGATTGCTTTGTGGCAATGCGTAGCAATTGGGTCAAGAATAAACAAATTATAAAGTCAATAAAACAAGCAATTGCAGGGCAGGCCAATTGTCGCCCCTTGAAAATTGGTTTGAGGCTACCTAAAATAACCCCAGGATCAAGGTGGTCCTGACCTAAACCTGCTCAAAATTACCCATTTAATTGTGAATTGGAAAATGAGACTCACACTCGGTGTTTTCGATCTAAGGTCGTTGGGGTAATGGCCGATCAGAGCATAGTAATAAAATCAGCATCGTTCAAGTCGAGCATCGACCGTTGGGCATTGCGCGGCGGCACCTGAGCGGCCACTTAGCGGCTTGCCAGCAGGGCAGAATTTCGGATTCGATAAAGACGGGGAAATTCCCCTTGTTTGGGTGCATAGTTGGGCTTTTAGTGGCAAAACGGTGCATTTTTTCTTATCCGAACAGCAGACGTTTTTTAGTTGGCGAATGGCTGGCTTTTGGTAACTTTTGGCAAATAAAGGCGTTCAAAGCATTAAGAGCCTAGACGGGCTTGGGTCACTACTGGTCAAACTTCTCCAAAAACAATCTAAATGAAAAAAGTAACCTTTATTCTGGTCGGGTTAATCGGCCTGAGCCAACTGGCCTTGGCCCAAACTGAAAGTGGCAAATGGTTGGGTGGTGGCAACATGTCTATGTCCATTGCCCGCGCGGGCAGCAATAGTACTTTTCAGAACCGCAGCTTTGGCTTTTCGGTCAGCCCCCGAGTGGGCTATTTTATCCTCAACCGCTGGGCACTGGGCTTGGTTATGCCTGTAATTTATGGCCGCAACCAGCGCGATACTGGATCCGGAAGTTTTATCAACACCGCCAACTCGTTCGGGGCCAGCGTGTTTACCCGCTATTATGTGCGGGCGGCCAGGTTTTCGCCTTTTTTGCAGGGCGAATTTGGCTATTCCCGCACAAACTTAACCACTCGCTCTCAGTCCCAAACAATAGTCAGAGACTCCGAAGACAGGGGCAATTATGCCCTTGGGGCTGGGCTAGCCTATTTTGTAACGCCCCAAGTGGCCATCGAGGGCACGGTTGAGTACGCCAACCGGGCCTTTAACCCCATTTCAGCCAACCATACGCTCGATTTTAGGGTGGGCGTGATGATGTACTTGGGCAAGGGCAAGTAGCGGCGGCCCCATGTTCCGAACCACTACGGCTATCCTGCGGGGTAGCCGTTGCTTTTGGCGCTGCTACCGGGCCGCTGCCGACTGGCCGAAACTCGCTCCGACCCAAGCCCGCTTCGCTCCACCTTTTGCTTGGTTCGTCAGTTTTTTTGGGGCATCCCCGGCCCCTTGCCGTTGTTTTGGGTATCCAACTACCCAAAAGCTATGCGAATTCTTTTATTAATCGTCAATTTGTTGTTTGGAGTATTGCCTGGGTATGCGCAAGCCCCCAGCCAAGTGAGTGGGCGCATCACCGACCGTGCCGGGGAGCCATTGCCGGGGGCCAATATAACCGTAAAGGGCAGCTACGACGGCAGCTCGGCCAATGCCCAAGGTCATTTCAAGTTTAGCACCGCCGAAACTGGCCAAGTTGTATTGGTGGCCAGCTTTGTGGGTTATCTGGCGGTGGAACAAAAAGTGGCACTGACCGGGCTACCGGTGGAAATCGATTTCAAATTGCAGGAAGTGGCCAACGAACTCAACACGGTGACCATCAGCGCGGGTGCTTTTGAGGCCAGCGATGCCAAGAAAATGGTCATGCTCCGCCCCCGCGATATTGTGACCATCGCCGGGGCCAATGCCGATATATTTGCCGCCATTCAAACGCTGCCAGGGGCCCAAGCCCAGTCCGATCAAGAGGGATTGTTTGTGCGTGGGGGGGCGGCCAGCGAAACCCGCACCATCATCGACGGCACGATTGTCCAAAACCCGTTTTCCAGCAATACGCCCGATGTGCCCGCCCGGGGCCGGTTCTCCCCCTTTTTGTTCAAGGGCACTTCGTTCAGTACTGGCGGCTATTCGGCGCAGTACGGGCAAGCCCTTTCATCGGTTTTGGTGCTGAACACCAACGACTTGCCCGATAGTTCGCAGTCGTCGCTCTCGCTCTCGGCCGTGGGAGTGGGGGGCAGCCGCACCCAGCGCTGGGCCAAAGCTTCGCTCGCTGCCGAGGTGGACTATGCTAACCTTGGCCCACTGCTGGCCCTGGTGCCCCAGAATGTCAACTGGCTTCAGTCGCCCAAGAGTTTGGGTGGGGCCACCAACTTCCGGTTTCGGCCCAATGACCGCAGTATTTTCAAGGTGTTTGGCAGCTATCGCGAGGGCCAGATTGGGATCCAAATCCCCAGCTTCGACAACCCCGACCAACTTAGCGAGTTCCGCAACCGCAACCAGAATTTATATGTCAATGCTGCCTACGAAGTTTTTTTTGGCAAGGATCAACAGTGGACTTTCACGGGGGGCACTTCTTTCAGCCGCGATCTGGACCAGATTGACTGGGATGTCAACCGCTTGGGCCGTAGCGAAGAACGTTGGCAAGCCAGAGGTGTAATTTCTCGGCAATTGGGCGAAAATTCCAATCTGCTGTTCGGCACTGAAATCCATCGGTACAGCTTTGGCAACAGTTTCAACGAATTTGGCTACCAAAAACAAGATACCTACGCCGCCGCTTTTATGGAGGGCGACATCTACCTATCACGCAAGCTGGCGGCCCGCGTGGGCTTGCGCGGCGAGCATTCCAAGTTGATCGGCCGGGCCAACTTGGCCCCCCGGCTCTCGCTGGCCTACAAAACGGGGCCATACAGCCAGTTGGGCTTGGCCTTTGGCCACTTTTACCAAAGTCCCGAAAATCGGTATTTGTTTACCAACCAACAATTGGACTTTGAAAAAGCCGTCCACTACATCGCCAATTTCCAAGTGATCAAAACCGAGCGGACTTTTCGGGTAGAAGCCTATTACAAGGATTATCAGCAATTGGTGTACGAACGTGGGCAAACTCCCTACGTGCCCAGCCGCTTTCGGCAGCCGACCGGCAACACCAACAACCAAGGGTATGGCTATGCCCAAGGCATTGATGTGTTTTGGCGCGATCAGAAAACCGTCAAAGGACTGGATTATTGGGTATCCTACTCACTAGTGGACACCCGCCGCCTGTTCCAAAATTATTTGGCCGAAGCCGTCCCCACGTTCATTGCCCGGCACACCTTGAGCGTGGTGGCGCGCAAGTTCGTCAGCAAAATTAGCACCAGTTTCAATGCTTCTTACGCGTTGGCGAGCGGACGGCCCTATTACAATCCCAACAACCCCGAGTTTCACGGCGATCGCACCCCAGCGTTCAGCAACTTGAGCTTGGCCGCCAATTACTTGACCCGCATTGGGGGAAATTTTACCATAGTGGTCTTGTCAGTAACCAATGTACTGGGCCGCGACAATGTTTTTGGCTATCGCTATTCGGCCGACGGCCGCAACCGGGCAGTAGTGGGCCAACCTGCCCCCCGGTTTTTCTTCGCCGGGGTGTTCATCACCCTGAGATAGTTGGCAATGAAAT
>Ga0105045_10005504_pt1 | contig 11168 bp, 9 predicted proteins | sample MAT02_FD_78089 | JGI IMG/M metagenome (GOLD analysis project Ga0105045, IMG submission 78089) | Freshwater microbial communities from Lake Fryxell liftoff mats and glacier meltwater in Antarctica - MAT-02 (megahit assembly) | ecosystem: Environmental > Aquatic > Freshwater > Ice > Liftoff... | reverse complement strand
TTTTAAATGATTTGGGGACATACCAGGGGTGGAGATTATCGGGTGGATGACGAGGGGTGCCTTGCTCCCGGTAAGGGCGTTATATCATGCTTGGGGAACGGGTTCAAACTTTCTTGGGTATTTTTTTGTTTGGCTTTGGCAGGAAGCGAGGAATTGCTTGGTTCCATGCCGCTTCGAGGACGATCCGCGGAGACAGCCCTCCCCTCGCTGACGATCGACCCCTCCCGCACGCGGGAGGGTGAAATGCGAACCGCTTTTTAATCAACCAGTTGAATGCTGTACGATCTCATAACCGGCGGAGCATCTTGGTCCTCTGGGTGCCCGCCTGCAACTGCATTTAATTCGCTATGATGAACTGAGGTTCACCACCCATGGCATCTTCGGGCATCAAGCGTGCGATACGTCGAGCTGCATTGCAAAAGTAACTTCTCGTTTCTCGAGGGTGCGTCGCATCCTGACGAGTTGGTCGAGCACGCCGTGAAGCTGGGGTATGCGGGAATCGCGCTGACCGATCGTCATTCGCTCGCCGGGGTTGTGCGTGGATGGACGCCTGCCAAGGAACTCGGCATGACCTACCTGGTCGGTGCGGAGATTCATCCGGTCGACGCACCGATGATGGTGCTTTGGCCGACGGACCGTGTCAGCTATGGCAGATTATGTCGCTTGTTGAGCCTTGGCCGACTGCGACGCGAAAAGGGCGAGTGCGAGCTTTTCTGGGACGACGTCGCGGCGGGCTGCGAGGGCATTGTCAGTGCGATTCGAGCGGCACAGACTGGCGATCCAGCGGCCAACGAGTCCGATGTGATGCGGCATCTGATGCGATTTGCGGACTGTTTCGGGGACGCGGGATATCTGCTTTGTGAGCTGCACCGGGGTGTTGACGACGAAGCGAAATCGTTGCGGCTGGATGCCCTTTCGCGTCGGACCGGGCTGCCGCTGGTCGCCGCCGGTGACGTCCATTACCACACGTCCCAGCGGTCGATCGTCCATGACTGTGTGACCGCGATTCGCAACGGCCAAACGGTCGCGGACGTTCACGGTGAGCGGTTCACCAGCGCCCAGCGTCACCTCCGGCCGCTGGACGAAATCGCTCGCGTATATCGTGGCGTCCCGGGTGCGATCGAGCGGACGGTCGAGATCGCTGACCGCTGCGTCTTTCCGCTGGACGATTTGCGGTTCGAATATCCCGAGGAGATCGCTCCGCCGGGCATGTCGCCGCTGCAGCACCTGAAGCGATTGACATGGGAGGGTGCCAACCAGCGGTGGCCTGGCGGCGTGCCGGCGCGCGTGCTGGAAATCCTGCGGCACGAGACCGCGATGATCGAGGAGCTGCGATACGAAGCGTATTTCTTGACCGTTTGGGATTTGGTGCGGTTTGCTCGCGAGCGAAACATTCTGTGCCAGGGACGCGGCAGCGCGGCGAACTCGGCGGTCTGCTATTGCTTGGGCATCACGAGCGTTGATCCGACACGAGCGGACCTATTGTTCGAGCGATTCATCAGCCGCGAACGGAACGAGGCACCGGATATCGACGTCGACTTCGAGCACCAGCGGCGCGAAGAGGTGCTGCAATATTTGTACGAAAAGTATGGTCGTCAATCCGCGGGCATGACGGCGGCGGTGACCACGTATCGCAGCCGCAGCGCGATCCGCGACGTCGGCAAGGTGCTCGGCGTGTCGGCGGACAAAATTGATGCGCTCGCCAAGCTGTCGCAAAGCTATGACCGCGACCCCCAGCTTCCCGAGCGTTGTCGCGACGTGGGGCTGGACCCCGATTCACCGATCGGCAGCCGATTTTTGTATGTGACCCAGTCGTTGATCGGATTCCCGCGACACCTGTCCCAGCACACCGGCGGCATGGTGATGACGAAGGGCGACCTGTGTGAATTGTGTCCGATCGAAAACGCCTCAATGCCTGGCCGGACAGTGATCCAGTGGGACAAAAACGACCTCGATGAAATCGGCATCCTGAAGGTCGACGTGTTGTCGCTTGGCATGTTGTCCGCGATCCAGCGATGTTTTGAATTCGTCGCGAAGCATCATGACCGTTCGCTGTCGTTGTCGACGATTCCCGATGATGACACCGCGACGTACGACATGATTTGTGCGGCGGACACGGTCGGCGTTTTCCAAATCGAAAGCCGCGCCCAAATGAGCATGTTGCCGCGATTGCGGCCGCGATGTTTCTATGACCTCGTGATCGAAGTCGCGATCGTGCGTCCCGGTCCGATCCAGGGCCAAATGGTTCACCCGTTTTTGGCGGCTCGCGAGAATCCGAGCAAGGTCGTTTATCCCAATGACGCGATTCGTGGTGTGCTGGAGAAGACCCTCGGCGTGCCATTGTTCCAGGAGCAGGCGATGCGATTGGCGGTCGTCGCGGCCGGGTTTACGCCCGGCGAAGCGGACCAATTGCGACGTGCGATGGCCGCTTGGCGGCGACCGGGCGTGATCGATCGGTTCCGCATAAAATTGATTGAGGGCATGGCCGCCAACGGACTCACCGGACCGTTCGCCGAGCAGGTGTTTCGCCAAATCCGCGGGTTCGGCGAGTACGGTTTTCCCGAATCCCACGCGGCCAGCTTCGCGTTGCTCGTGTATGCGTCCTGCTATTTAAAACGTCACTACCCGGCGGCGTTTTGCGCGGCGCTGCTGAACAGCCAACCGATGGGATTTTATGCCCCGGCGCAATTGGTCGCCGACGCGAAGAAAGCAGGTGTCGTCACGCTGCCCGCCGACGTCAACGCGAGCGATTGGGATTGCACGTTGGAGCCAGGTGCTTCCGATCCGATTCTTCGGCTGGGCTTGAGAATGATCAAAGGGTTACCCGAACCGGTGGCAAACCGCATCGTCGCCGATCGCGAGGCAGCGGGCGTGTTCGCGGATTTAGCCGACCTGAACCGGCGGCTCCGGTTGTCATCCTCGCAACTGACGATTTTGGCCGACGCGGATGCCCTGCACAGCCTGGCAAACGATCGTCGCGCGGCCGTTTGGCATTCGCTTGCGCAGGACAAATCGCCGGGTGAAAAGCCGTTGTTTGCGGCATTTGACGAGGACGACGACGTGCCACTGACGCTCCGGTCGATGGAACCGCTGGAGGAAGTTTACGCCGATTACAACACGATCGGCCTGAGCCTGAAGTCGCACCCGTTGGCATTTGCTCGCGAAGAATTGTCACAGATGGAATGCGTCACAGCGGACCAATTGGTGCCGATGCGTGATGGTCGCCGCGTTCGCGTTGCCGGGCTGGTGCTGCTGCGCCAGCGTCCCGGCACGGCCAAGGGGATCACGTTTGTGACGATCGAGGATGAAACCGGATCGATAAACTTGGTCCTGTTTCCCGAAGTGTGGAAACGGTTCTTTCGCGTCGCCCGAACCAGCAACGCGTGGCTGGTCGACGGCAAATTGGAAAATCGAAAAAACGTCATCCACGTCATCGTCAGCCACATCACCGACTTAACCGACGAAGTCAAAGGGCTCGTACTAACCAGCCGCGATTTTCAATAATCACCTCCGTCTTCCCCTCGCCGCATCCGGTCTCTTTAATTGGGCGTTGTGGTAATCGGCGTAAGCGACTCAGGGTCGATATACCCACTCACCATCTCCACTCTCCATTCCGGTTGGGAAAGACTCGTATCGCTCAAAAGCTCCATGACGACTTTAACCCGCTCGCTATGGGCACCGGTGATATCTTTCCAAATCGTTTCTGTCATTTCGCGACCATATATCTGATAGACGTACGGCTCGCCCGCTAATTCCCACTGCGGTTTTTTCGTCAACTTAATCAACTTGTCGATCGGATCCTGTTCTTTGAACTCCGTCATCGTGCGGATCGCACTTTCGCTGCGAACGTAGTAATCCTCCAGCGGCATCGATTCGGGTTGACGACGAGCGGGGTGAGCCTGCATTTCCACCGCCAACTCGAGATTGCCTTCGCTGATCAAATCCAACCAAGCGTTTGCAAACTTGATGGCCTGCGAGCTCATCGTTTGATGCTTGAAGTGACGTTCCGAATAACCCCAGACGCCAAACAGGATCGCACAGAACAGACCGATCCGCCCGGCGATCACGCCGACGGGACGATCCCCCTTGTACGGACGAATCGCCCAAATCGCCAACAACGCTGCCACGATGGAAACCAAGATCAATGTTTCGCCCAGCACCGAAACAAAACTAATCAGGCCCAGAAGCAGTGCAAAAAAACCGGAGAGACGAATCGCCGCGACGGGCAATTCCAATTCCGGGGTGCCTTCAACGGACATCGCGGGCGTCGAAAATAGCGAGCTTTCTCGAGAGATTTCAGGCATGACGAACTCGGCAAACAACAAACAAGAAGGAAATGGACGATAGAAAACAAGAACTTAATATAACGGGCGAGAAATATACGATCCGACCGGCCTGTCGGTTCGATTTCACCGCCAGAGCTTAACCGATCGATGCTGGTTTGACGCCAACCTCGCCCCGGCCTAGCAAGCCGATCGATCCGCGACCAAGCTGTTCCGCCGTTGCGATTGCTTCGCCAAACGGAACATCAATGCGTCGAACGCGATCGCTTTCCACCACCACAATGTGCCCGGCCCAAGGATCGGGCGAACCAGGGGCAAACAACGTCACCCACTCGATCCCCTCGACGATCCCGCGTTCAACCTCCATCGCCAAACGCCTGCCCTCAGGAACCGTCACGATCACAGGGATCAATTGGTTCCTCAGCACCTCGCCACCAATATTTCCCGTCAATTGCTCCTTGAAAATCGCGTATCGGGGGAACATCATCAACAAATAACGCTCCACCCACGCGGTGAACCCTTTGCCGATCGACCGCCGTGCCGCCATGCCGGCGAGAAAACAAAGCAGCAGCAAGAGCAGGACCGTGATGATGAACAGCAGCGAGAGCCCGTAGGCCGACTGAATCGGAACGTAAGGCTGGATCGCCATCGCGGCGATCCAGACAAGCTGCAACACTTGGCCGACAAGCGCCCCCACGACCACCAACGGAAGCAAGAAAAAAATGCCGCCGATGGCAGTCGTCTTGAGCACACCAAACGAATGACTGACGCGGGCCTTCATGCAGGGGCCTCCGAATGAGATGACCTAATCGCGATATCCTAACCGCTCCGCCCTACCCTGACGAATCAGAGTTGCTTGCCGTTTAAGGAAGCCCCTCTCCTCGCTTCAGCCCGGCTTTCCCAAAGAGATAGTAAAACAGGGGCTTTGCCCACGACGATTATACTACAACCGGTTTGTCAGGCCTGCTCTGTATCGCACGACACGTGGCCGTCATCTGTGTCCATTAAAATGCCCATGCCAAACCTGCTTCTGATCCCGACCAGCTTCGAACGCAACATCGTGCGGTCCATGCCCGAACCGAAGACCGCGTGGATGCGTCAGTTTCAAACGGAGCTGTGCGGTTTTGGGTTGGCCGCGTCAGGAACGATGGCCGCGAGTCTCATCGCGCGAGTAAAACCTTCGCGAGTGATGCTGATCGGCATCGCGGGATGTTACGGGGCATCCGTCGAGATCGGATCGGCGATTCGAATTCAGCGAGTCGGTTGTCATGGTATCGGCGTGGGCAATCCGTTTGCGGCAGCTTATCGGTCGGCCCAGACGATGGGTTGGTCGCCAATCGAAGCGGGCGAACATGGCCCAGCCATCGGGGACGAAATCACACTCGGTTCGCATAGCGGCGCAATGATTCTTAGCGTCGCAACGGCATCCGCAAACGCGGACGAAGCCGACCACCGCCGGGGCAGATATGCCGACGCGGTCGCTGAAGACATGGAATCGTTTTCTGTCGCAATCGCGTGTCAGATCGCTGGCATCCCGCTTGAAATCGTCCGCGGCATCTCCAACACCGCTGGCGACCGTGACCATCGCTGTTGGCGCGCGACCGATGCCATGATGGCCGCCGTCGACTTGGCCGCGTCCTTAACCCATTGAAATGACGCTGAGCCAAGATCGCGCGCGTTTCGAGCGGCCAATCACGATGATGAACTCAGCTTCGGACTTGCTCCGCCATCCAAAGACTCGCGTACAACGACAACGCGACGTCCAACCCCGCATCGGCCCGACTCTTTAGCCACATGGCCGCATCCGCGCAGGCGATCAAATGGACTTGAATCAACTCGCCATCGACACCGCCGCCATCACCGGGTCGATGCAAACCCGTCGCCAAAAACACCGAAGCGGTTTCGTCGGTCAACCCCGCGGACGTCGACGACGAACCGAGCAAGCGAATCTGTGTCGCCTCAAAACCGGTCTCTTCGTATAACTCCCGCGCCGCCGCGACGGCTAACGCTTCCTCTTCATCACCGACGTTATCGCCCACTAAACCGGCGGGAAATTCGACGCACCGTTTGCCGACGGCCTCGCGATACTGCTCGATAAAAACGTACTGGTCGTCGGCCGTGATCGCGACGATGACGACGACTGCCCTGGCGTTGCACCTCCGTGCGTATTCCCATCGACCCGACTTGACGATTTCGACAAAACGCCCGCCGCCGATGCGTTCAAGGTGGGAAAGTTTCACGGCGTCACGCCCGTGTGCGAGCCATCGATCACACGACACTCGCTCAATCCCCATCGATTCCATCTCAGTGATCGCGTGGTCGCAATCATGCGGTTGCAGGTTCACACCACGACAGGCATCTTCGATCAAGTACGTTTTAAACCCAAGTTTGCGCGCGTCGATCGCGGTTGCCTTGACGCAATAATCCGTCGCCAAACCGAGCACAAACACTTCGGTGATTTTGTGCTGCAAAAGATAATCACCCAAACCCGTCGCCTGCTTGCCGTCGTTGTCAAAGAAGCCACCGTAACTATCCAGTCTGCGGTTCTCACCCTTGCGAAAAATTGCTTGGATCGAACCGGTGCTCAGATGCCCAGACAACGCCGCCCCTGCGGTTCCCTGAACGCAATGATCAGGCCACAACACTTGGGGTACACCGTCAAGCTCGATCACGTCTCCGGTGCAATGGTTGGTATGTTGGCTTGCGAAGCTGAGGTGATTCGCCGGATGCCAATCCTGAGTCGCGACGACGAGGTCAAAGAACGGTTGTAAACGATTGGCGATTTCGAGTACTTCATCGCCGCGCGGCACCCCCAGTGCCCCGCCGGGCAGGAAATCGTTTTGCAAATCGACCAGGATCAACGCCGACGTCATACTTCGCCCCTCGCTTCTCGAATCATCGTTGTCTTGCGTTCGTACAACGACCGCTCAAGTCCCACAGGATAAACGTGCGGATAGTCAAAACGCTTGGACGAGTCAGGAAGGCATGACAATTCGCACCTCACCCGCTGACGAATCGACTCCAGCGTCGGCACGTTAGCGACCCGTTCGCCACGCCGAAAAATCGGGACCAGCAAGTCGCGAGCGTAAGTTCCCGCGGCAAACGTTTTGTGGCGAGTGAAATCTGCCGGATCAACCATCGTGACACTTTGGTCAAGAGGCAAATTTGATTGCTGGTCATAGATCATGTCACCGATCGACTCGGTGCCTGACTCGAAACGCCGTACTTGCAGGATGCCCGGATTGCTGACCTTGATCGATTGCTCGGACAACTTGATCCGGTGCTGCCAATGACCAGCGGAGTCGCGAATCGCACCAAGTTTATAGACGCCGCCGAGTGCGGGTTGATCGTAGGCGGTGACCAACTTGGTGCCCACGCCCCAGGTATCGATCTTCGCGCCCTGCGACTTCAAGCTCGTGATCAACCGTTCGTCCAGATCATTGCTGGCGACGATCCGCGCGGCGGGAAACCCGGCATCGTCGAGGATCTTGCGTGCCTGGATGCTGAGCCAAGCCAAGTCACCGGAATCAAGCCGGATGCCGAGCATTTCGTGACCGCGCGTCCGCAGTCGCTCGCCCGTCTTGACGGCATTGCGGACGCCTTCGAGCGTGTCATACGTGTCCACGAGAAAGACGCAATTGTTTGGCATCGCATCGGCGTACACGTCAAACGCCTCTGGTTCGGAATCGAACGACATCACCCACGAGTGCGCGTGCGTGCCGACGACTGGCATCCCAAACATTTTTCCCGCAAGCACATTGGACGACCCCGAGCATCCGCCGACATACGCGGCACGTGACGCGGCGAGCGCACCGTCAATGCCTTGCGCCCGGCGCAGGCCGAACTCAATGACGCGATCGTCCCCCGCGGCAAGACAAACACGAGCCGCCTTCGTCGCGATCAGCGTTTGGAAATTGATGATGTTCAGCAGCGGTGATTCGAGCAATTGGCATTGCAGGATCGGTCCGGTGACACGAAGCAGCGGCTCGTGCGGATGCGCGACCGTGCCTTCGGGCATCGCGTCGATGTCGCAAGTGAACTTCATCGAGGCGAGGTACGACAAGAATTCCTCGTCGAAGAGCGGCTTTGAATCCGAGCCACGAAGCGTCCGCAGGTAATCGATGTCATCCGCCGCAAAACGCAGCCCTTCGAGATACTCGCCCGCCGTTTGCAAACCGCAGGCGATCGAGAAACCGCCTTTGAAGGGATGACTGCGAAAAAAAAGATGAAAGACCGCCTCGCGCTCCGCGATCCCATGTTTCCAATACCCATACGCCATCGTCAATTGGTAAAGGTCGGTCAGCAACGTGAGCGATTGTCGATAGAGTTGTCCGAGAGTGTTCATCGGCAATGTTTTAAGAAATTTCACCCGGCCCGCGCAGTGGGAGGATCAAACGGTGTCGGAAAACGCGAAGGTATTCATTTTTCCCGCTTTTTTGGGTGAACGTGGGCGATGAGCCCAATCGGGTGGATTCGCCGTGTTTCGGCGGGCAACGTTTTGCCAGCGAATTGGGGTTGGTGAACAATCCGGGATCCAGTATTTTTTTCATGAACGATTCGACCCTCCGGTCACGAAGACATCCTAAAAAGTCGCATCGGCTCAGCGAATTCATGCGAAAGTTGTTCTAACCCCCGATCTCGCTCGATTGCGTTGCGTGCAAACTTACGGCTTGCGAGAATCCGACTCTAGTGACCGGTCCGTTTACCATGGGTGTCTTTCCACTTGTTTAAATCACTACTACGCCGTGGCGCAAAACGGCTTGGTTATCAATTAATTCCCTTTCCGCCTTCGCTTGCGAAAAAGTTTGAAGCAGGTCGTTTGAAGACGTTAACGCTGGGGACGGTCATCACATCTTTTCTCGCCGGAAGGCCCAATTCGTTTTTCGTACAAATTGGTGCCAATGATGGACGGACGGGCGATCCGATGTTTGATGTCGTAAATCGATACAAACTGAAAGGACTTGTGATAGAGCCACAACTCGATGCTTTCAATAAACTCAAGCAAACGTATTCGCATCATCCCCAATTAATTTTGGAACGGGCAGCAATCTCTCACACCAACGGCTTTGTTGATTTCTTCAGGGTTTCTAAAGATTTCTGGCAAGCACATAAATTCCCGAAAAATGTTGATACTCAGATCGCCTCGCTCGACCCGCTTCAGATACGCAAACACGTCGAGATTTTCGGCGGCAAAAAACTAGCGGAAGATGAGAACGCCTACTTGATCAAAGAAACGGTACCCGCCTTAACGTTTGCGTCCATTCTCGAAAAACACCAAGTTGCCCACGTTGATATCCTCCAGGTCGATACCGAAGGGTTCGACTACGAAGTCTTAAGGATGCTCGATTGGAATCGAATAAAACCGTCGGTTTTACATTTCGAGGATGTTCACCTGAACGACAACGATCGCCTAGCGGCGTACACCCTTCTCGAAGAACAGGGCTATGATTTATTTGCAACCGATGCCAACAACACGTTAGGTTTGTTGGCGTTGCCAAGTCCACCTGCTGTAAATTCACGTTAAGGCATTGACGTTCGCGTTGGACACGCAACATAGCCAAACGTGCCTCCGAGGCGTGTCTTCTTTCTTCACTTACGCCGATCGCTCTTTCGCACGCTTGCGAATGTCTGGCAGTTCTTCTGCGATTTAATCCCGAACGTTCGCGTGACGCTATATTCCCTCTGCCGACCTTTGTCGTCTCCTGGGACAAAACGCAACTCGGTGAAATATGCGGTTTGCTGTGATTACGGTGTAATGCAGGTGAGGCCAGGGAATAGCTAAAAGTCCTTCGCATTCGTTGTGAGAATGGAACGAACGCCAGCAGAGTAGTAAGCTGCGACGAGCAACGTGTCGAGCAATCGCTTGCGCCCGAGATGATGTTGGCGATGCCAGTCAATGAATTGCGTTGTAGCGTCGCTATCGGGAAAGACATGACCCACTTCACTCGCACGCCACCACTGCTCAGCAAGGTCTCGAACATCGTCAATCGACAGCGGGTGCGTGAAGCGTTTCGAGTCAGTCACGATGTGGATAAGTTCAGCAAGCACCTGCCCAACATCAGCCGCAGGGATATCGAGCGTTCCCGCTGGGGTCATGCTGACCCTGTTCATCCCACGTCGCCGCACAGACCGTTTGCAATTAGAATGGTCGACATGGACGACATTAATTTTTCCTTAATGAACAAGCGATGCAACGACACCGGCGTCGTGTCGCCCATGCACGCAGTGATGCACAACGGATGGAGGTTTCCGAGCGGTTGCAGGTCGCTGCGATCGAAGCGATCACCAGCGATCCGGCGGCCTATTATGCATTTTTAGCTCGCAATCACCGCAAACGCCGCCAGACCGAAGTTCAGCGATTGCTGCAACATTTGACTCAAGACCGAATTGATCTCGAGAATCTGCCAGAGCCCTAAACCAGTCCGCCAATGGGAGCTCCGCCAGCCGCTTTCTCAAGTTCCTGAGCACCGGCGACGTGGCGAGATAGACGTTCGCTCGCGATAAATTTTACAAGCTGCTTTTTTCGAAAAAGTGGTTTGAGCGACGGATGCGTACTCAAACGAAAAGACGCGGTCGCGCTGTGACAATGAACTCGCGTGAGGTTATCGTGTCAGCGTTAGAGACTGTCTCGAAACAAACTGCTTTGCTATCGAACCCTGCCCACACGGAATGTTCGGATGTTGAAACCTGACGCGGTTGACCGCTACGGTGACGAGCCATCGACTCATCCGTCGTTGATCGCGCGGGCGAAAGCGGGCCATGCAGAGGGCTGGACGATGCTGGTGCAAGTCTACGGCCCGGTGGTCTATCGGTGGATGCGCCGGTGTGGGGTGCAGTCCGCAGATGCGGCTGACATCATGCAAGAAACATTTTTGTCCGTCATTT
>Ga0105045_10005503_pt1 | contig 11168 bp, 8 predicted proteins | sample MAT02_FD_78089 | JGI IMG/M metagenome (GOLD analysis project Ga0105045, IMG submission 78089) | Freshwater microbial communities from Lake Fryxell liftoff mats and glacier meltwater in Antarctica - MAT-02 (megahit assembly) | ecosystem: Environmental > Aquatic > Freshwater > Ice > Liftoff... | reverse complement strand
TGAGTCGTGAAAAGAGCTCTCGCGATGCCGCTTGCATGCGCCGCGGTGGCAGGCCGCGCGCGACCATCTCAAGGTCGTCGACCACCAGTTGGCCGAGGTCCCACATTCCCTCCCGTACCGAACCGGCGCGGTGAGACGAGAGCACCGCCGCGTCAGCTTGCCTGATTGGATGGTCCGCTCGGAGGGGCTCGTCGGGAAAGACATCGATCGCTGCGCGAAATCGACCATCGAGCAATAACTCAGTCATTGCATCAAAGTCGACCACGTGCGCGCGGCTGACAAGAATGAGCACCGCGTCCTCGCGGATCGTCGAGAGCAGTCGTCGATCAAGCACGGCTGCGTTCTCGGAGCTTGGCGCGGCAAGCACAAAGATGAACCGCGAGCTCGATACGAGGATTTCCAAGTCGACCGGTTCGACCCCGACGCTGCGAAGATATCCATCGCCGAGCCATGGATCGTATGCACTGATCGTGACCCCGAATGGCATCAGTAGTGGCTTGAGGGCCGTTGCGATCCCGCCAAACCCGATGAAGCCGACCGGCTTGTCGTAGAGCATGAAGGTTGACTCGTTCCCGGCGTGCATCCAACCCTCACGATGCTCTCGCATCGCGCGGTCACCAATGGGAATCTCACGGCACGATGCGAGAGCGAGTCCAAGTGCCATCTCGGCCACCTGACGAGCGAACCCCGGAGCTGCGGTCAATACGTGAATCCCACGCGCGAAGGCCTCGTCATAGTCGAGCCCGCGTGGGATCCCGCCGCCAACGTCCATGATGGCCTTCAGTCGCGGATAGTGCCCGGCAAGTTCCCCGTGTCGCCACTGCGAGCAGATCAGCACATCGGCTGACTCAAGAGCGGCCATCGCCTGATCGGTCGGCATTGGCTCGTCACGCGCCCAAGTGATGTCAACGAGTGCCTCAAGACGAGCGCGATCCGCCGCCGAGAACACCTCGTCGACCCGTCGACCGTACATGTCAACGAGGACGGAGAGTTTGTGATTCACACGATGCCTTTCAGATTGCGTGCCGGTGGCACCGACGAAACTCAGTCCTTGACGGCGCCGCTTGCGAGACCGGCAACGAAGTTTCGTTGGAAGAACAGGAACAAGAGGATTACCGGGACGGTGATGATGATGACCGCGGCTGAGAGCAGACCGTAGTCAGTGTTGAACCGGCCACTGAGGAGGAGCATCGCAATCGGGAGCGTGCGCACGCTCTCACTTGTCAGGAAGACCAAAGGCAAGAGCAGGTTGTTCCATGTCCAGAGGAACTCAAGAAGAGCCACCGTCAGGACACCGGGTCGAACGAGCGGGAGCATCACGCTCCAGAAGATCCTCAGCTCGGACGCACCGTCAACGCGTGCGGCATCCTCAAGCGCGTCTGGCAGGCGCAGAAAGAAGGCGCGCATGAGGAAGGCGAAGAATGGCAGGCCCACGGCGATGTGCGTGATCACAACGGCGGCATAAGAGTTCAAGAGCCCGAAATCCCGCATAACCGAGTAGAGCGGAAGGATAATCGCGGTGATTGGGATGGTGAGCCCGAGCAGCAGCAGCAAGATGACAAAGCGCCGCCCTAAGAACTTCATTCGCGCAAGTCCGTAGCCGGCGAGTGATGCGATGATCACCATCCCCACGACCGAAGCCAATGAGATAGTCACACTGCTCAGGAAGTAGACGCTAAACCGGCCCGTCGTCCAGGCTTCGATGAGGTTGTCGAACGTCGGTGGATTCGGAAGGCCGTAGGGGTTCTCCACGACTTGGGGGCGGTCCTTGAAGGCCGTTGACCACGCGAGGAGCAGCGGCCCGATCGCAAACAGTGCGACGATCGTGAGGTAGGCATAGAGACCCAGCCCCGGGAGGCGCTGGCGTGCCGTCCTCCGCCGCCGGGCGGGTGGACGCGTCTTCGCCGGCGACGTCGTCTCAGCGACAGTCAGGTTAGTCATCGTTCCTCTCCCGGATGACGATCGAGATCACGGCGGCAATGAGCACGATCACCATGAACGCGACGGCAATGGCGGCCCCATAGCCGAAATCAGCATTAGTGAAGCCACGTTTGAACATATAAGTTGCGAGGACTTCAGTCGAGCCAACCGGGCCACCGCGGTTTGTCGCCCAAATGATGTCGAATGTCTGGAACCCACCGATTATTTCCAAGAGGAGCACCACCGTGATTACGGGCCTGAGCTGAGGGACCGTAACGTTGACAAACGTCTGGAACGTGTTGGCACCATCGACCTTCGCTGCGTCGTATAGCGAATGATCAATCCCCTGAATCCCCGCCAGAAAGATTACTACCGAGAGCCCGAACCCGGCCCAGGCCGCCGCGAGCGCGAGCGCCACCAGCGCAGTGTTTGGATCGCCGAGCCACCCTCGGGTGATCGAGTCCAACCCAATGGTGGACAGCACCGCGTTGGCCAACCCGTCTGGGTTGTAGATCCACTTCCATACCAGGGCGGTCACGATCGACGCCTGAACGACCGGAAGGAAGAATATGAGCTGGAAGATCAGCCGCCCTTTCCCGACACGCGCGAGCGCCGAGGCGGTAACCAGTCCGAGCAACACGTTGAAGGTGACCAAGATGGAAAGGAATAGGAGATTGTTCCCGAGTGAGCGCCAGAAGATCGGGTCAACGAACAGCCTCGCGAAATTGTCGAATCCGACGAACTCGCGAATGGGCGAAAGCCCGTTCCAATCAACGACAGACATTCCGAACAATTCGATCGTCGGTCGAACAACGAACACCAGATAGAGCAGCAGACCAGGCGCCAAGAAGGCGTATGCAGCGACGCTGCGTTTGACGGCCCTGTTTCGACGCCGCGAGCGGAGTGACGGCACGTTCTGCTGGTATCGGTGAGGTCGAACCCCGCTGCGGTCTGCGGGTGTGGCGATCGACTCGATCGTGTCAGTCAATGCTGTGTTGCCTTTCTAATGTGCTCGGCTCCGTGCGGCGATCTGTCGCCGCACGGAGCCGAGTCATGCCATTCTGCCTGCCAGACTTAGCCGCACGTTGGAGGGTTGCCCGCGGCGAAGGTCTCGCCCGAGTCCTTCCCCGTTTGCCATGCGGCCTGAATTGCCGCGTTCAACTGGGTTGCATCAACGGAGCCTGCGAGGACTCCTTGTACCGATGACATGGTCACCTCGAACTGCCCACCAGGCGTGACACCTTCAAGGAAGGCTGGCACCACACCGTTGTCGCGAACAGCGTTCATGGCGGCGAGTAGCTCCTTCAGCGCCGCGGGCAACTCGACGGAGTCGATGTCTACAGGCCCAACCGGAATGAGGCCGCCTTCCAGGATCGACGTGCGGCTCGTATCCGTAAAGAACAGGAAATTGAGCAGGTCGACGCTCTGTTCGATTTTCGACGAGTTGGCATTGACGTACCATCCTTCCCCCGGGCTCGCGTTCGCAAGCTGGAGTCCGCCCGTCGGGTTAGGAAGCGCGAAGATCCCGATGTCATCGAAGGCTTCGCCTGCATCCTCGATGGCGCCGGGGATCACGAATCCACCGGTGTACGTCATGGGCGACACTCCGGTGTAGAAGTCCGCCATCGTGGCTTGGTAATTGAACGCGAGTGGTTCGGGACCGAAGGCACCAAGCTTCTGGAGCTCCACGAACTTCTCGGACGCAGCAATGTAGTCCGGGGAGTCCCAGGTACCATCCCCAAATAGCGTCTCCTGAATGCCTTCGGGCCCGGCCGAGAGACCCCACATGGCGCCAAGCATCTGTGTCAGTGGCCACCCGTCGGCACCGGGCGCGCCGATCGGAATGTCGTAGCCGTTCTCCTGCAAGGTCGCAATGATCGCGAGAAGTTCGTTCCACGTCGTCGGAACCTCTAGCCCGAGGTCCGCAAAGATCGACTTGCGGTAGAACATGCCGGTCGACTCAATGCTGTTCGGGATGGCCCAGAGGCTGCCATCGGACGAGACGAGCGATGCCAGATCGGTCGGCAGGGTGTCGTTCCATCCGAGGTCGCAGTAGTACGACGCGAGGTCGGCGACCAGGCCGGACTGGATGAACGCCTGCGGCTGTCCGGGGCTAATGTCGCCCACCCACATGTCCGGCCCTTCACCCGCGCTTAGAGCAGGCAGCAGGGCAGGAGGGTTGAGCTCGGGGCCCATGGCTGTGATCTCAACGGTGACGTCGGGGTTGGCCTCATCCCACTCTTGGATGAGCGCCGTTATCCCGTCGGCCTGGCCAGGCTCAAAACCGTACCAGAGGTTGAGGACAGTGCTTTCTTCGGGTGACGCACCGCCAGCGGTACATCCAGTCACGACAACGCTCAGCGCCGCGACGCCGGCCACCAAAGCGATTCGCCTTGTGCGCTGTGGTTTGTTAATCATTTTGCTCTCCTTTGAGAAGTGAAACGCAAGTGACATATTCCGTGAATTATCGCACGACTTAACATTCAACCGCAACCCCTAGATCGTCAATCGTCTCTGAAGAAGGGACGGGTGATAGATGGCGGGAGGGGACGAAGACTCCACCCGACGACGAAGGGAATCGAGCGACTCGTGCTGACCACGGTCGGCGCGGTACTGCACCAGTGCGTTCCCGATCGCGGCGGCCTCGACCGGTCCGGCCAAGACCGGCAGCCCCGCCCGGTCGGCGGTGAGCTGACAAAGGAGGCTGTTACGCGCGCCGCCCCCGACAAGATGGATTCTCGTTGGCTGCACCCCGCACAGTTCGGCGAGTGAACGAACGCTCCGGGTAAAAGACTCTGCGAGGCTTTCGAGCACGCACCGCAGGACCGCCGGGAGGCCTTGCGGTGACTGTCGACCGCGGCTCGTGAACCACTCATGAATCGCGCGACGCTCGCCGCCGACACGGAGGAACACCGGGTCTTCAACATCAAAAAACATCCCCGCCGGCAGCGTGACTTGTTGTGACATCGCCAATGCATCCTCAATCGAGACGTGCGCGCTGGTTGCACCCTCATCTCGCAGAACCGCCATGAGGATGCCGAGACCCATCACGTTGGTCTGAAAGCGCACGCGGCCGTCGACTCCCCGTTCGTTCGTGAACCCGGCCAGTCTGGCTTCCTCAGTCAGCACAGGTTGCTCGAGTTCAGTACCGGTCAACGCCCACGTTCCGCAGGAGATGTAGACCGATCCGACATCCTTCAACGGCGCCGCGACCACCGCGGAGGCGGTGTCATGTGACGCCACCATTCGAACCGGCGGCCGGCGAGTGAACGCTCCGGCCAACGAATCGAGCACACCGAGTTCGTCTCCTGCGCTCTTCAGTGGCGGGAGCAGTCCGAGAGGCAGACCCAGATCGCGGATGATCGAGGCACTCCACTCACCGCTGCTTGCGTCGAGCAATCCGCTCGTTGAGGCGATCGTGCGCTCGGTGCCGAGCTGGCCGGTGAGCCAGAACCCCATGAGGTCGGGCGTGAAGAGAAGAACATCCGCTCGATCGAGCCGACCAGCCTGCCGGTCAGCGACGAGTTGGTACACGGTGTTGAAGGGGAGAGACTGGAGTCCGTTGCGCGAATAGAGCTCAGGCGGGCTGATGGCCGCATGCACCTCAGTCTGCGCCTCGATGGTCCTCGGATCGCGATAACAGAACGGCAGGTCTACGAGTTCGCCATCGCGCAGCAAACCGTAGTCCGCCCCCCACGAGTCGATGCCGACGCTCCGAACGTCAGGATCAGCGGCTGCGAGCTGCCGCAAACCCGTGAGAACCTCATTGAACAGCACCCGCGAGTCCCAGTGAAGGCCCGAGGCAGTGGTAACCGGTTCGTTGGGGAACCGGCGGCACTCGGTCGTCGAGATCGACTCATCTGAAATCTCGACTCGGATGACGCGACCCGACCCCGCACCGAGATCCACTGCGCCGTATGCGACTCTCATCGGTCAAGCACCTCGCCGCCGTCGGTCTTCTAGGTTTGTGATTCTGCACCCGTGAGGTGCCGCCCGCCAACCACTCGGACTGCGTCGAGACCAATTCGCCCGGCCTCGCACATGACGGCCACACCGCCATCATCAAGACCGCCGCCGGCGTCGTCGACGGATAGCAGCTGTTTGCCCCCCACCGTCACGGTGAGCCTGGAGCCAACAATCCGCACGGCAAGCAACTGGGGCTCGTAGAGCGTCCAAGGCAGTGGCGCCGCACCCAACACCGTCTCGCCATTCTTGACCCGGATGAGGCTCAGGCTGCTGTCATCCGCCCACCGCAAGAGATAGTGCCGGCGCAGACCCTGATAGCGAACCGCGAGGCCGGTTGAGCGTGCCATGTGCGGAGTCAACGTGGCAGCGACCTCAAGATCGGTCCAGTCACGAGTGCCCTGCGAGATGTACCCTCGCCCGGTGTTTTGGATGAGCCGCATCGGCTCCGGCCAGCCGGGCCCCCACCCTTCCGTGAATCCATCCATCGAGTTCACCCAGGCTCGTCGCCACACGTTCGCGTTCGGAGAGGCACGGGTGAGCTCGAGGAGGGGATCGCCGGTCCATCCCAGCCAGTCGAGGTCGAGGTCGGCCGCCTTGGCCGCGTCGACGACGATACCGACGTAGGCGATCGGATCGCTGCCCAAGCCGGGCACCACCCAGCTCGTTGAAATCGATTGGCCTGGTTCGACCACTACGCTCGGGCCCTCAACCATGACGAGTTCGTCGCTCGCTTCATAGCGCGCGATGACAATCTTGGCGGCGACGGAAACGGTGTTCGACGACGGTGCCGCGAGGGCCGCTGTAATCTCCTGACCGGAGTAGAGCGTCGGCGAAGCGATCAGTCCGTATCCCGGCTGATTCAAGAGCTCAGGCGGGATGAACGTTGAAGTGCTCGCGACGAACTCGCCGCCCTCGGGCGAATAGGAGAGTCGGAGCACCCGGGACGACTCAGCGACATCCCCGGTCACAGGCCGCGCATCTGGCACGTTGCTCAGTTTTCCGACACCGCGTCGGATCTCGAAGCCTTGAACGGACCCTGGAAAACTGAAGTGGAAGCGAGCTCCACCCTTCGGATTCCACAATGGCTGACCGGCGATCGCACGCCCGATGCCCGAAACGATAACGGCCTCTCTCACCGCGTCGGTGACGCACCGGCCGCCTTCGGCCGTCGGGACGAGCATCCGGTCGGCAACCGGGCCGCGCCAGTCGCGAGCGCTCGTAAAGGCGTCAAGGCCGAGCATGATGCCCAGCAGGCACCCGAGATTGCCCGAGTTGCAGTCGGTGTCCCAGCCGGCGGTATTCACGATCATCATCGAGGTGTCCCACGAGCCGGCTCCGTAGAGGAGCGCAAGAATGATGAGCCCGTGATTCGGTACTACGTGTACGTTTCCGCCATAGGTGTGGTAGCCGTACTTCGCTTCGAGAAGCGCAAACCCGCGTCTCCAGTCTGGCTCAGCCGCGTGCCAAGAACGGATGTCGCGGATCAACTGGGCGATCGTCGAGTCTGCCGGGATCACCGAGAGAGCGGTGTCCAAGAGCTCGTTGATGTCCGCGGTCAGAAATGCCTGGGCCTCCATAGCAACGAGAGCCTGTGCCGCGAAGACCGCTTCACCGTCATGGCTGACACGGGCCGCTTGGGCCGCGAGCTCGGCGGCTTTGCTCGGCTGGCCCGGCAGCACCATCGCAAACCCGTCGATGAAGATTTGGGCGCCGATCTGCTCGGCGACGACCGGCCCGTTGAGTTGAGCGGATCCGCTCAGCGGCGCGGCGACACCGTCTTTCAGGCGAAGGAACGCGGTGTGCTCGGTCGAGTTTCCCATGCCGCCCCACCACAGAATGTTCTTCTCCTCGATGAGGCAGTTCATCCACGTCTCAGCCACCATTGCCGGTGTGATTGCCAGCGTGTTCCCGTTGTCCGGGAGCGCCTCAAGGAAGGCAAAGGTTCCAGAGATGTCGTCATCAACCACGATGAGCGGCACACCAACGCGGTCGTGAACGTAGTAGTCGATGTCACCGAGCTCGCGCTCGATTCGCTCGTTGAGCCAGCCCTCGACCGGGCGCCCGAGGTAGACCCCGATGATCTTGCCAAGTACTCCCGCGTACACGCGCTCGTCGTAGTCCGCAGGTAGCTCAGAGTTACTCATTCCGTTTCGTTCCTTTCCCTGTCTTCGACCGGGCGATCAGGACGATCCCGCACGTGTTATCTCTTGTGAAAAGTAACGGATTGTGACCAGGAAGACAAGCTCGGGCTACAACACAGTGGTGTGAGTTCGAAGCCCCTCGAGTCGAGGATCCTCTGGATCTAGCTCTGTAACCACGATGTCGATCAACGAAAGCGGCAGTGCTCTGACCATCGCTTTCGCACCTAGCTTCGTCGAGTCCACCGCCAGGACGACTTTTCTGGACGCCCCAGCCATCGCTCGCTTGATCTCCACTTCCGCGACCGTCGACTCGCTTGAGCCGTCGATCACGTCAAGGCTCATGGCTGACATAAAGCAAGCGTCGTAGGCGAAGCCTTGGATCGCCGCTACCGCGATGGGCCCGACCAGGCTGACGTTTTGCTCCTCCGACTCTCCTCCCGAGAGGAACACTCGGATTCCTTGGCGACCCTTGATCTCTTCGAACGCGGCGAGACCGTTCGTCACGACCGATAGACGATCGACGTCGCGGAGCACCTCAGCCAGTTGATAGATGGTCGTGGACCCATCCAGTGCGATCGACGCCGACTCGCGCACGAGCGGCAGGAGTTTTTGGGCAATTCGCCGCTTGGCATGCAGATTCTTCCCCTGACGCTGCCGGAAATCCTCTGCACCAACAAACACGACCCCGCCGCGCACTCGACGCGCGACGCCGTCGCTTTCGAGTACGAGAAGATCACGCCTGATCGTCATTGGATGAACGTCTAGGAGTTCCGACGCGTGGGCGTAGGTGAGAGAGCCCGAGTCGCGAAGCAGGTCAATCAAGTGCTTCCGACGCTCTTCGACCGACAATGTCGCAGTCATTCGCATGGCCTCCACGGTTCGCGCTACTCTACTTGGACTGCCTATAACTTACCGCGGTCCGCGTCTTGAGCGGATGCGACGATTGCCCAATCTGCGAATGAATGCTATTTTTCACAGAAGTTATCTATCACGCGGAGGCGCTCATGGCACGAACGGTCACCGCACTCGTTGACCTTGCGCGTGCGCTCGGGGAGAGTTCATTGAACCTCGTGGTGCTCGCCGAGGGCAACGTTTCGCAGCGAACCAGTGATTCGACATTCGCTGTCAAGGCGTCGGGCCGAAGCATGGCACATGCTACCGATAACGACATCGTCGAGTTGCGCATGGATCCCTTGCTCGCGCTGCTCGACGACGAGAGCGCCGATGACGCCTCTGTCGCGGCGGCGCTGCTGGACGCGCGGACAATCCGTGACGCACCGATGCCATCGGTGGAAACCCTCTTGCACCTCGTCTGCCAGCAACTTGACGAGGTGAGCTTTGTCGCCCATACCCACCCGGTTGATGTGAACGCTCTCTTGTGTTCTGTGCGGCCAACCATCCTTGCCGATGGTGCGCTCTTTCCCGATCAAGTCGTCGTGCTCGGCCGTCACCAAGTGTTTGTGCCGTATGCCGATCCTGGCCTCCCGCTCGCCCGACTTGCTCGCAAGCTCATAGAAGAGCACGTCGTGGCACACGGTGCGGCTCCCAAGGTGATCTACCTGCAGAACCACGGAATGTTCGCGCTCGGAGGGAGTGCGCTTGAGGTGTTCAACATCACCGTCATGGCCCGCAAGGTAGCCCAGATAACCCTAGGATCACTCGCCGCCGGCGGGCCAGCGTACCTGTCAGACGAGGCCGTACAACGCATCGACTCGCGTGAGGATGAAGTTGCGAGGCGCGCAGAGCTCGTGCGTGTAAGGCTGTGACGAACTGCTAATCCCGAAAGAGATCCGATGAAGACCATTCCCGTTGGCCCAGCGGGCCTGACCGCTCCCAATGTCGTCCTCGGCGTCATGCGCATCGCAGAGAAGAGCGACGACGAGATTCGAGGTCTCGTGTCCGCGGCACGCGACGCTGGCATCGACTTCTTCGACCACGCCGATGTGTACGGCACTCGGATGCACGAGTGCGAGGAGCGATTCGCCGAGGCTCTGCGTCTTTCGCCAGCCGAGCGGTCTGAGGTCACGATCCAGACAAAAGCGGGCATCGTGCGCGAGGGGCCGTACTTCGACTTTTCGTACGAACGAATCGTGTCGAGCGTCGAGGGCTCACTCCGGGCGCTGCAGACCGACTACATCGACATCCTTTTGCTTCATCGACCGGATGCGCTCGTCGAGCCTGAAGAGGTTGCCCGCGCATTCGACGAACTCGAAGCCGCAGGCAAAGTACGTGCATTCGTCGTGTCAAACCACACGCCGCGCCAGATCGATTTGCTGAAGACCGCCGTGGCCCAGCCAATCGTTGCCAATCAACTGCAGCTGTCGATCACCCACGCCCCGATCGTGGCCCAGGGCGTAGCGGCCAACATGCACGGACTCGACCAATCCGTGACTCTGGACGGCGGCGGCATCCTCGACTATTGCCGCATCAACCACATCACTGTGCAAGCCTGGTCACCGTTCCAAGCCGGGTTCTTCACCGGTGTGTTTCTCAACAACCCTGAGTATGCCGAACTCAACGCTGCGATCGACCGACTGGCAGCCCATTATGACGTGACGCCAATCGCAATTGCGACTGCCTGGATCACCCGCCACCCCGCGCAGATGCAGGTCGTTCTCGGCACCACCACGCCGCAGCGAGTGACCGACGCTGCAACCGGATCAGACATCCCGCTCACCCGCGCCGAATGGTATGAACTGTTCAGAGCGGCCGGGTACACCGTCCCGTAGCGGTTGCGAAAACGGTCAGCGGCGCCCAAGATCCTGCGGTTCAAGAGTGCCAGCTTTGGCTGATACTGTGGCGTTTACTCTTGGGAGCTGGCACACAATGCTGCATCAAGGTTCCCCGCCAAATTGGCCTTCATGGCCAGCCCCATCGAGCAATGACGCCACCTGACATTCGGTCAATCGTTGATCGCTCATGACCGAACGGATTTGCTTTGGAACAGTTGCACATTAAGCCCGGCACCGGCTGGTCAGACACCTACGCGCGCTGTCAAGCGGAAGCGCCAGAAGCGTTTGGCGCAGACAGCCTTCGCAACCTCATCGGCGGCGAGTGGGTCTCAACCGGCGAAACAGGCGCCCACAGTTCGCCGAACGACGGAACGGTGATGTTCGGACCTCCACGGATCGATCACCAAAC
>Ga0105045_10005502_pt1 | contig 11168 bp, 11 predicted proteins | sample MAT02_FD_78089 | JGI IMG/M metagenome (GOLD analysis project Ga0105045, IMG submission 78089) | Freshwater microbial communities from Lake Fryxell liftoff mats and glacier meltwater in Antarctica - MAT-02 (megahit assembly) | ecosystem: Environmental > Aquatic > Freshwater > Ice > Liftoff... | reverse complement strand
GAGAGAACAGTAGATAGCTGGATAGCGCAGGCGTTTTCTAAAGGAACTATGCAACAGGTGGATTTTAAGGAAGAAAAATGGAATCATTTCTCTGAGATTGCTTAGGGGATTCCTGACACGCCACCAATGAAGTGAATAATACAAATGAAACACATTTAATAATCGCATTTGTTTTAGAGCAGGTCGAAGGACTTGTTAATAAAAGCGATTACAGTGAAGTTGTGAAAGGTGAGATGAGAAGTGTTTTAGAGCAAATTCAAGTGAAAGGATATCATACTATAGAATTTGATGCTAACGATCATCGGGCTCCAATCGTTGGTCTACAAGAAATTTTTGAGACTGTTTTCTTGTTTTTAGAAAACCCTATGATGATGGTAGTGCATACTCAGTCAGTTCCTACGCCTTTAACTCTTGAGCCTGGTTCTGATGACGTAGATTCCGTGTTTCCACTGCAAGGAGCGACAATCGACGCAAAACAAACTGTCTTAAAAAGACTTGTTTCTGTTCGCAAATTATTAGAGCAAACGAATAAGACTCTGTTTTCAATTTATTCAGCTGGAGGACGTGAAGTAAGAACCTCAGTGCAATTAACATGTTTTGATAACTTTTGTCAATCTGAAAAAGGCCGAAACAAAGTCTTTACATATGAGTTAAATGAGACTATCCCCACTGATCTAAGTGGCGCAACGTATTTAACTTCCTCTTTCGCATTTTGTATAGATGCTCAACAAGCAAATCATGCAGGAGCTGTAAAAAAATGGGGAATCTATTTTGCTCCTTTAAGCATTGAAGTAATTAAAAATCGCGTGCTGACTGTTTTAGATTATATCGAAGCGCATAGTCAGTTGAATGTGAAAGAAAAAATTAAAAGTGAAACGGGTTTAACTTTATAGAGATTTAATCCACTTCAAGGTGCTTTTTAAACCATGCTAAGTTTTCTTCCATGACAGAGATTAAAGCTTGGGGTTGATTAAAGCCGTGTCCCATATGAGGGATAAGAACCATCTTGGCCACTTGATGGTTCTTATTTAAAGCTTGAAAAAATTCTTGAGCTTGAGAAGAAGGGACGCGTGTATCATTTATTCCATGCACGAGTAAACAAGGCGTTTGGACTTGATGGGCGGTGTAAATGGGAGAGCATTTGTGATAAATCTCTGGTTGTTGCCAAAACTCACCTAAGTAAGATGAAGGGAAACGGACCAAATCAGTCGTGCCGGCAAAACTCACCAGATTGCAAAACCCTGCTCCTATAATTGCAGCTTTAAAACGTGTGGTTTGTGTAATCACACGCGCAGTGAGATATCCCCCATAACTCCAACCCATTACTCCTAATTTTTCCGCATCGATTTTTTTGTTTTTAATGACCTCGTCCACACCGCTCATTAAATCTTCATAATCTTTTCCACCCCAATCAAAATAAATCAGGTGCCGAAACTCTTTGCCATACCCTGAAGATCCTCTGGGATTGGGTCTTAATGAAAAAAAGCCGTTTTCTGATAGTTGTTGAATGCAAAAAAATGAAGGATTCCCGATATAAGTTTGATTAAATAAATACATCGGCCCTCCATGAATCATTAAAATCAACGGGTAATAAAGATCTTCATTATAATTTTTTGGATAAGTGAGCAGCCCTTCAATTTCTAAACCATCTCGACTTTTCCATTTGATGATTTCTGTTTTAATAAGCGAGCTTTGCTTAAATTTTTTATTAACTTGAGTAATTAAAAGAGGCTCTAACTTGTCTATTAAGGTGAAAAATGCTTCTTGAGGCTGCATCGAATCTTGGACAATAAATCCCAAAGCCGTTTGATTGATATTCAAAGTTGGACATTGGATCATTCCTGAGTGATAAGCATACTCCTTAGGGTTTTCACCGCTGATAGGTAAAAAAACAAGATGGGAGGAGGTGAATTTTGGCTCATAAAAAATAAGCTCTAAACTATCTTTTGTCCATCCAAGTAGCATACGATCGCCTAACTCTGCTCCAGAATTAAAAGTCGATGCTAAGCTAAAATGTTTTTCGCCATCACTTGAAATGACATGTACACGTTTATTCAAAGCGTAGTTAGGAGGTTCACTTGCTAAATAAGCAATCCATTTGCCATCTGGAGAGTAAAAGGGTGAAGATTCATGTTGGGCGCGTTTTTTCACACATGTGATCACTTTGCTAGTCAGGTCAAGGATAGCTAAGCTACTGTCTAAATAAAAATCATCCAGTTCACAAGAAGGTGAGTAAGCAAAGACTATTTTTTGGCCATCTGGAGACCACGAAAACTCTTCCTCATTTTGCCCTCTATCGCCATGACCGCGCACACAATAACTACTGTCAGTATAAAGTGAGGATTTTTTAGTTGTGCAATCGTAAATCCACAAACAATTGATGGGAGGGGAAGAGTGATCAGAGACTTCTTGCCTAACAAATGCAATTTTCTGGCTGTCGGGTGACCAACTAAAAGTCTGAATGCCTGGCGAACTTTCAAACAAAGCAGACGCTTTTTTATTTTGAATAGAATAGAGGTAAAGCTGATTAATTCCATTTACAGGAGTAATAAATGCCACAGTTTTTCCGTCCGGCGACCAACGCGCTTGATAACAAGAATCTATAGAAGGACAGAGTTCTTTTAGCGTATTTTTATTAAGAAGATCTATTTGATGAATTTTTGTCTGATAGGAAGGGGGATGCTCTATTGCCTGTGTGATTTCTACCAAAGCAGTTGTTAAATCAGGGGAAATTTGTACATCCCTCAGGGATTGAATGTCGAGGGATTCTTTGGGAGAAAGAGCATTTAAAGGGCCCCATATACTAAAGAATAAAATTAAATTTAACCAGTATTTCATTTATTCCTATTCTTGCAGAAGTTGTTGTATTTAAAAAAAATAATGCCTATTGTTTTGATTAAAAACCACTCATTTTAATTTGAATAGAAGAGGCTTATGAAAATTAATTCTATGGCTGGCAAGCCTGCCCCTGATGCAATCTTAGTAAATATTCCCAAATTAATCACCGCCTATTATACAGAAATTCCAGATCCTAATGTGATAGAGCAGCGTGTCTCTTTTGGAACTTCGGGTCATCGAGGGTGTCCTTTTAATCTCAATTTTAATGAAAGACACATTTTAGCAATTACACAAGCCATCTGTCTCTATCGTCAACAACAAAATATTACAGGGCCTCTTTTTTTGGGCATTGACACACACGCCCTTTCAGAGCCTGCCATGGCAAGTGCCTTAGAAGTGTTGGCTGCAAACGATGTAACGATTATGTTAGCTGAAAAAGGAGAATATACACCGACTCCTGTAATTTCCCATGCAATTCTCGTTTATAACAAAGGGCGCACAGAAAAGTTGGCAGATGGAATTGTGATCACTCCTTCGCATAATCCTCCTGCAGAAGGGGGATTCAAATATAATCCTCCTAACGGCGGACCAGCCGATCCCACCATTACTAATTGGATCGAGGTACAAGCCAACGCTTTTTTGCAAAATCACATGGATGGAGTAAAACGTGTATTAGTTCATCGTGCATTAAAAGCTTCTACAACTCATCTCTATAATTATAAGGACAACTACATCAATGATTTGATTAACGTGATTGATATCGATGTCATTCGTCATTCTAATATTAGTTTAGGGGTAGACCCTCTCGGTGGAGCGGGTGTGCACTACTGGAAAACGATCGCTGATAAATATGCATTAAACTTACACGTACTGAGTGAAACTGTTGATCCAACTTTTCGTTTTATGACAGTAGATTGGGATGGACAAATTCGTATGGATCCTTCTTCACCTTATGCTATGCAAAAATTGATAGCCATGAAGGAGCGTTTTGATATTTGCTTTGCAGCTGATACCGACCATGATCGGCATGGTATAGTGTCCAAATCTGTAGGCTTACTTCCGCCTAATCATTATCTTTCTGTAGCGATCTATTATCTGTTTCAAAATCGACCACTTTGGAAGCAACACTCCGCAGTAGGCAAAACAGTCGTAAGTAGCCAATTGATTGATCGCATAGCCGCCGGTTTAAGCCGCAAGCTTTATGAAGTGCCTGTAGGTTTTAAATGGTTTGTTGAGGGATTATTAGATGGCAGTTTAAGTTTTGGAGGAGAAGAAAGTGCAGGCGCATCATTCTCTCGCTTAGATGGATCTGTGTGGACAACAGATAAAGATGGAATTATTCCCGCTTTATTAGCAGCAGAAATGACAGCTAAGCTTGGCCAAGATCCAGGACTTATCTATCAGGAAATAACTAATAAATTTGGTTTACCTTTCTTTGGGCGTTTAGAAGCAGTTGCAAGTCCTATTCAGAAAAAACTCTTGAAGCAACTCTCACCTGCTCAAATTCACTCAACAGAACTTGCTGGTGAAAAGATTCAAACAATCTTGACTGAAGCTCCAGGGAATCATGCGGCAATTGGAGGGATTAAAGTCATCGCGCAGAACGGTTGGTTTGCAGCTCGTCCTTCGGGAACAGAAGATATTTATAAGATTTACGCGGAAAGTTTTAGAGATGAAGAGCATTTGAAAAAAATTCAAGATGAAGCTCAATCTATAGTCAATACTGCTTTATCTTACACAAAACTCTAAAATTTATGCTTTAAAAATAGGCTCAAAATGATTAACAAAAAACTTGCCATTAATCATCAATTTCTAATGTTACCTGTTGATGTGGAAGGTAGTACAGAATTAATAGAATTAGCTTTAGATTTACGTTGGTCATGGAACCGCCGCACAGACAAGCTTTGGCAGTTGTTAGATGCAGATCTTTGGGAAACGATGAAAAATCCTTGGAATATTTTAAAAACGATCTCCAGAGAAAAGTTGAAAAAATTACTTGCAGATCCAGATTTTTTGAGCATGCTTAAAGAACTAGTCAAAGCGAATCGTGAAGATGATGAAACTCCCGGTTGGTTTCAAAACAACCATGCTGATTCCAACTTAAAAACGGTCGCTTATTTTAGCATGGAATATATGTTGTCAGAAGCCCTGCCCATCTATTCTGGTGGTCTAGGAAATGTTGCAGGGGACCAATTAAAAGCCGCGAGTGATCTAGATGTTCCAATTGTCGCGGTAGGGCTGTTGTATCAACAAGGGTATTTTAGACAGTTTATTGATAAAGATGGTGCCCAGCAAGCGTTATACCCTTATAACGATCCAGGTCAGCTACCCATTACACCGCTAAGGAAACCTAATGGCGAATGGCTTAGGCTTAAATTAGAATTTCCCGGTTGGAGTTTATGGATACGGGCATGGCAGGTTGAAGTGGGGCGTACAACTTTACTTTTATTGGATAGTAATGATGCAGTCAACCCCCCTTTTCATCGGGGCATTACAAGTGAACTTTACGGTGGTGGTTCAGAGCTAAGGTTGAAACAAGAGCTTTTACTTGGTATAGGTGGATGGAGACTATTAGAAGAATTAGGCATTAAACCTGACGTTTGCCATTTAAATGAAGGACACGCAGCTTTTGCAGTCTTAGAGCGAGCCTACAGTTATATGAAAGAGAATGATGTGGACTTCGAAACAGCAATGACTATTACGCGTGCGGGAAACCTTTTTACAACACATACAGCAGTGCCAGCAGGATTTGATCGATTTAGCCCATCACTTATGCAACAATATCTAGGTCGTTACGCGCAAACAAAGCTTAAAATAAGTTTTGAAGAACTCATGGCTCTAGGGCGTTTTAACCGTAATGATTCTGAAGAAACTTTCAATATGGCTTATTTAGCTATCAATGGAAGTGGAGCTGTTAATGGGGTGAGTTGGCTGCATGGAAAGGTAAGTCGACATCTTTTTCAAAACTTATTCTCAAAATGGCCTACAAAAAATGTCCCGATAGGATATGTGACCAATGGCGTACATATGCCAAGTTGGGATTCAGAAATTTCCAATGTCGTGTGGCAAGAAGCTTGCGGTTGTGAGAGATGGTTAGGAGAGATTGAGCAAATGAGTGTGCAAGTAAAGGCTATTTCTGATTTAAAAATTTGGAATATGCGTACAGCACAGCGTAAATCCTTTGTTCAATATATTCGGCAAAAACTTTCAAAAAATCGGGCAGCTTCGGGTAATCCTACAGAAGAAGTAGAACAAGCGCAGCATATCTTTGACCCTAATACTTTAATTTTGGGTTTTGCTAGAAGATTTGCCACTTATAAACGGCCTAATATGCTTCTAAGTGATCCTGAAAGATTGATCCGAATTTTAACAAATACTCAACATCCTGTACAGTTAGTTTTGGCAGGAAAAGCCCATCCGGCTGATGTTCCGGGTAAAAATCTGATTCTTGAATGGCACCATTTTCTCAAACGTCCAGAAGTCCAAGGTCGAGTGGTTTTTTTAGATGATTACGACATGTTAGTTGCGGAGCATATGGTCAGTGGAGTGGATGTCTGGATTAACACTCCAAGAAGACCATGGGAAGCATGTGGTACGAGTGGAATGAAAGTATTGGTCAATGGAGGAGTGAATTTATCTGAGCTTGATGGCTGGTGGGTAGAAGCATTTTCTCCTGAAGTGGGCTGGGCCTTAGGAGATGGCAAAGAACATGGAGATGATCCTACTTGGGATGCAATGGAAGCGAATGCTTTATATGATTTATTAGAAAATCAGGTGATTCCACAATTTTATCAAAGAGACAGCACCGGGATACCACAAGAGTGGGTGGCACGTATTCGTCAAAGTATGGCTAAACTGACTCCCCGTTATTCTGCAAATCGGTCCGTACGTGAATATACTGAGAAGTATTACCTTCCTGCCGCAGAAAAATACATGCAACGTTCGGCAGATAAAGGATCTCTTGGAAAGCAAATCAGGGAATGGAAAAAACAAATTCAACAAAAGTGGCATTCCTTGCGTATTGTTGATGTTAAAAATGAACAAGTCGGTGATCAATATAATTTTGAAGTCACTGTTTACCTAGATGATTTAAATCCTGACGCGGTTCATGTGCAAATATATGCTGAAAATGAGATAGAAAAAACCGCTATTGAATTGAATATGAATCGCATCAAACATTTAGAAGGTGATCCAGCAAGTTATCTTTATCAAGGGTCTGTGCCAAATTCATTGCCTAGCAGTTATTATACAATACGCGTTGTTCCTCAATTTTCGACCGTAAGTGTTCCTTTGGAAGAGACTGCAATTTTGTGGCAGCATTGATTTTACTAATTTTGGAGTGCGAAAGCCCTGCTTTCGCTTTTTTGAGGAATAGATAGAGATGACTTGGCACCATTCTCCGCCGCATAGAACAAAAGCTTTGGGAGCTTACATGGTTACAGCTGCTACAGCTGGTAAAGAGCATTTTTTTGCTTCTGATGAATTACTTGATATGCTCGAATCATTGCTTAAAGAAACTATAGAAGAATATAAAATTGGTCTACGTGCTTGGGCACTTTTCCCCAATCATTATCATCTTATAATTCTAACTTATCCTGAATCTCGACCTCTGAAATCATTTATGAATCATTTTCATTCGATGAGTGCAAGAAAGTTAAACATGTTAACACAATTGCCAGGAAGAAAAGTATGGTTTCAATATTGGGACACTCAACTCACATATCAAGCTTCTTATTACACTCGCTTAAATTATGTTATGAATAATCCGGTAAAACATGGCTTAGTCCAAAGTGCGGAAGAATATCCCTGGTGTTCGGCGAAATGGTTTAAGGAAAACTCTACTGAGGGGCATTATAGAACAATTAAATCATTTAAAAGTGATAAGATATCTATTGTGGATGATTATTAAATAAAAGCAGAAGGTTAGAGATGTTCTTCAAGCTTTAAGAGCCTGTTGACAAACTCAATAAGATCATTTAAGCAGCCTCTTCAATAGATTCTAAACGATTTAACATTAATGAAATCATTCCTGAATATATCCAAGATTCTTCTGTGGATGAAAATCTTTCATAATCCTTACTTAAACGACGGTTTCGAACAATCCAACCTAGAGTTCTTTCAACAATCCATCGCTTAGGTAATAACTTAAAAACTCTTACATCATCATTTCTTTTAACTATTTCTAAAACTGCGTCAAAGTTGCTCTCAAACCACTCAATAAGCGATCCTCTATATCCTCCATCTGCCCAAACCAATTCAAGAGAAGAAAATTCATTTAATACTTTTCCCAATATTAATTTGGCTCCATCCCTGTCCTGTATATCTGCAGGATGAACAACCACATCTAATAATAATCCCATAGTATCCACAATTATGTGACGTTTTCTACCCTTGATTTTTTTTCCCGGCATCATATCCTCTTTCACCACCTTGTTCTGTAGTTTTAGCAGTTTGGCTATCTATAATTGCAGCTGTTGGTTGTTTGTTCTTATTATTTTTTATTCTTATTCTCGTTCTTAATATGTCATTTAACTTTTTCCACAAACCTCTATATGCCCATCTTTTGAAAGCTGCATAAACGGCTTCCCAAGAAGGAAATTCTGCCGGAAGCATTCTTCATTGACAACCAGTCCTCAAAATATAGAATATACCATTCAAAATATGTCTGGGATAATATTTTGGTGGCCTTCCTGTCTTATACGAAAATAAATGTCGAATTGATCTCCAAGCGGATGAAGACAATGAACTCGATTATTTTTGCTGTTTTTTTTTAATACGGTTGATATACTTACGTTTATGGCATTTTGGTTGTTTCATGATAGTCCACTCTTAGTCGTTTTTGAATGGTTTTTTTATCATAAAAACAATTTAAAATGCCTCTTTTTTTTATCATTTGGTTTTCCCATGCACTTTCTAATGCCAGCTTAAACATGGCAGTTCGAAGCTAAAAACATTGAAAATCTGTTTCAAAGTATGTTAATAAGGTGTTTTTTGAGTTTGTAAACAAGCTTTAAAATTTTCAAGCCTCATTATGCTTTGTCAAATGTGTTTCTAGGCCACAAAAAATATTTTGGATGATTATTAAACAAAAGCAGAAAGCTAGAGATGTTCTTCAAGCTTTAAAATTTTCAAGCCTCATTATGCTTTGTCAAATGTGTTTCTAGGCCACAAAAAATATTTTGGATGATTATTAAACAAAAGCAGAAGGTTAGAGATGTTCTTCAAGCTTTAAAATTTTCAAGCCTCATTATGCTTTGTCAAATGTGTTTCTAGGCCACAAAAAATATTTTGGATGATTATTAAACAAAAGCAGAAAGCTAGAGATGTTCTTCAAACTTTAAAATTTTCAAGCCTCATTATGCTTTGTCAAACGTCCTTACACACCACAAAACATATTTTTAGATAGCCTAATCCTTTCAGAACGAAAGCGGAAGCAGGGCTTTCGCACTCCAAATTTTTCTCTTTTCATAAATACTACGATTGTAGTATGTTTATTTTCATCATAATTAGGATAAAAGCATATGCGAGAAAAAAGAGCTTTTGGAGAGCTAGAGATGTCTATTTTAAAGTTATTTAAAACAGATAATAAATTGACTGTCAAAGATGTACAAGAAGCATTGAGTGGTCAAGATAAATATACAACGATTATGACAGTCATGAGTCGTCTGGTCGAAAAAAAACAACTAACTCGTGTTAAAATAGGCTTACAGTATGAATATCAACGTATTCCTGGAACTACTTCATTAACTAAAAATCTTTTAGATAAATTAAAGGAAAAAATTTTTGGTGGAAAATCTGTTTCAATGATTAGTTTTTTGATCGAATCGAGTGAAGATATTACTGAAGTAGAACTGGCTGAAATGGAAAAGCTCATTCAACAAAAAAAACGAGAAAATGAAAAATGATACAGACGATTTTTTCATGGAATTTTGCTTTTAATGTAGTTTTAAACAGTTTTTTAACATTTTTAAGCATGGCTCTATTAGTAGAGTTTTTTTTCTTTCTTTTTCGTATCAAGGAAGCGCGAGTAAAAGCCCTCTGCCGCCTTTTGCCTTGTATAAAAATTTGTACGGATTTTTTCTTATATGATTTTTCTATCTGGGCTTTTGTCCAAGGTTTAAACCCTTTGCAAGCACAACCCGGAACGCGTTTATTTTCAATTTATTGTAACACAAATTTGGAAAGATTTTATCTTTATCTTTCAGCGGGAATTCAACTTCTACTTGAAGAAGGTCAAACTTTTACATTTGCAGATCTAATCTTGCTTTCTGTTGATCTATTGTGGATAAAAATAATCGTCATGACTGCATTAAGCGGGTCTTTATTTCATTTGTTTAAAAAAACTCTGCAATTCATACATTCTCAGCAAAAAATAGCCTATTTAATAAAAAATGCGGAAAATTGTTTATATCCTATTCAAAATCCGCATCTATTATTCCGTCTTAGGAAAAATGATTGTCACGTAATTATTTCCTCAGAAATTCAAGTGCCTTGTGCCATAGGTTTAGGTTATAATCATATTATTATTCCAGAAAAACTCGTGCCGCAATTAACACAAGATGAATTTGAAGCGATTATAGCGCATGAATTAGGCCATCTTTGTTGGTACGACTCTACTTTCCGTATATACAATCAAATTATCCAAGCATTCTTTTGGTGGATTCCTATGAGTTGGTGGTTAAACAAACTAGAACTTAATCAAGAAGTGTCCTGTGATCAATTTTTAAACAAATTTTGCATCCCAAAAATAGCTTTAGCGGATGCAATTGTTAAGTGTATTAGAAATGCCAAATTTAGTTTTGAGAATACTTCAATGGTCTATTTTATTAAGCAAAATCAAGAGATACCTCGTTTGAAAATGATTTTAAATGATTATGAAAACTCGAAGAGTTCGATTTTTAACATCCTTTGTTATGTGCTAATTTTTGGTTGTATGTTGACACTTTTGTGTGGACGTTTTTGGATTTTTTGATTACTTGTAGCTATTCTATGAATAGCTTTTTTTTAAACAACAAATACTACAAGTGTAGTAAAAGGAAGTTTTTATGAAACAAATATTTTTAGGGGCATTATTAGGAACAACTTTATTGAGTGCAGCTCATTTACCCAATAGCGGGTATTTAAAAAGCCTGGTGGAGTTTAAGGAAGATAAGCAAACACATTTTAATGTTATTAAACTCACAGAAATAGATCAGTCTACTTTACAACTCGACTTTGTACAATTTTGATCCCTTAAATGCGCGAATGATTTGAGAGGTACAGTAAATTTTGATCGCGCATTTAAGGGATCAAAATTGTACAAGCAATTGATCGCAGAAAAAAGTTGATAG
>Ga0105045_10005501_pt1 | contig 11171 bp, 11 predicted proteins | sample MAT02_FD_78089 | JGI IMG/M metagenome (GOLD analysis project Ga0105045, IMG submission 78089) | Freshwater microbial communities from Lake Fryxell liftoff mats and glacier meltwater in Antarctica - MAT-02 (megahit assembly) | ecosystem: Environmental > Aquatic > Freshwater > Ice > Liftoff... | reverse complement strand
CCGAAGAAGATGCTTCCGAAGAGGAGAAGAAAGCCTAAGCGAATCGCCGCAAGTCAGGTAATACAAGACCATATCCATGAGCCTGTCGGTTTTCCGCGCAGGCTCGTGGTCTTTTACAAGGCTGTTTTACATTTACAAAACTTATAGTATTGACAAAGGACGACTGCTACCTGCTGGGCTACATCGTGAAGACTCACGGTACTAAGGGCCAATTGGTGTTCCACCTCGACGTGGACTATCCAGAGGAATATGAAGGTTTGGAATCCGTGTTTTTAGAAACAAAAGGCGAACTTATCCCTTATTTCGTCGAGAGCTTTAACCTCCAAAAGAAAGGCCGGGCCATTGTCCAGTTTGAAGGGCTGGATACGATGGAAAAGGCGCTGGCTTTGGTGGGGACGTCGCTGTTTATGCCGTTGGACACGCTCGAAGAATTGGATAATGAGCAATTTTATTACCATGAAATCCAGGGATTTGAGGTATTAGACCAAAACTTGGGGACGCTTGGAACGATCAGGGAGGTGTATTCGGTAGCCACCCAAAACTTGATCGCCCTCGATTACCAGGGAAGCGAAGTTCTGATTCCGATCGTGGAGGGAATTGTCCTGAAAGCGGATCGGCAGCAGAAGCAAGTGCTGGTAAATCTGCCGGAGGGACTTTTGGAAGTTTATACCGGAGGCGGGGACGACGAGACAGAGAGGGACGGCGATAATGAGAATTGACCTGGTTTCGGTAGTACCTAAGCTAATGGATAGCTTCTTTGCGCACTCAATTCTGAAAAGAGCCAGCGATAAAGGCTTGGTGGAAGTTCATTTGCATGACATCCGCGACTACGCTACTGGAAAAAACCGCCAGGTGGACGACTACGCCTTTGGTGGCGGGGCGGGCATGGTGCTTCAGATCGAACCCATTGCGCGTTGCCTGAGGGCATTAGTGGCCGAGCGAACCTACGACGAAATCATTTACCTCACACCCGACGGCGAGCGTCTCTCCCAGAAGGCGGTGAATCAGCTTTCTCTTAAAAGGAACCTTATCCTGCTTTGCGGCCATTACAAAGGGGTCGATCAGCGCGTGCGTGATCTTTTCGTGACCCGCGAAATCAGCATCGGCGATTACGTGCTCTCGGGCGGAGAATTGGCGGCGGCGGTACTGGCCGACGCCATTATTCGGCTTATTCCTGGGGTGCTCAACGACGAGACCTCCGCGCTGACTGACTCTTTTCAGGATGACCTCTTGGCTCCTCCCGTCTATACCCGTCCCGCCGAGTTCGAAGGGATGGGCGTACCCGCCGTGTTGCTCTCGGGCCACGAAGCCAATATCGAAAAGTGGCGGATGGAAAAAGCTTTTGAAAACACCCAAGAGAAACGGCCCGATCTTCTGAGTGGGGTGGAATAGAACTTTTCAACTCAGTCCCCCCCCTGGTTTCGCTTTACGAAATACTCATTCACATCCTTGAACCCTTCCTTCACTTCCCGTTCGTGGGTGCTGAGGCCCGCTTGGTGGAAGATCTCGTGGTAGGATTTTTTGGCGGCTTGTCCGGCGGCGTCATTGTCGAACCAGAAGCAAATCTCGAACCGCCGAAAGAGCTTGGCCCATTCTTTCTTGAACATCGTCACGCTACCTAGGCTCACGGCGGGCATTCCCTGCTGCACCAGGGTAATGCAGTCGAATGCGCCTTCGGTAAGGTACACGATCTTTCCGGTCTTTATTTTGGGTAAAAGGTCGCTATTAAATAACGGAATCGGCACGCCGCTCAGAAATTGGTAGCGGGGTGTGCGATCCACGGGTGCTCCCACGATGCGGCCTTGCAGAAATGCGATTCGCCCCTTTTGGTGGTAGGGGATAACAATTGGGTGTTTATAGAAAACTAGGTTGTTTTTCTCGTTGTACAGCCCGCATTCGCGCAAATCCGCCGCCGCAAACCGCGTTCGCATGTAGTGGTTGACGTTGTGGTAGTCTTTCACCACAAAAATTCCGAAGTTTCGCAGCGTGTAGTCCGTAAAGCCACGCTCTTTCAGGTAAGCATTTCCCTGCTGTGAAATCTCAGTTTCACCCTGCGCTTCGCAGTGTTGCTTGAAGGTCTCGTAAATCTCTGTGTGAATCTCTTGATATTCGTATTGCTTGGTATCTGGCAGGTTATCGGCGGGGATTTCGGGGCGGGGCATGAGTTCGCGTGGCGGCGGTGTTTCACGCCTTACGTAGCCCGGCACGTAGTGAAAAGCCAGTTCATGCATGGCTTTTTTGTATTCTAATTGACAGAAAGCTGCGTAGAAATGAATCACATCGCCCTGCTTGCCGCAACCAAAGCAGTAATACGTATTCGTGTTGGGGTATAAATAAAGCGAAGGCGTTTTTTCGGCGTGAAACGGGCAGACGATTTTCCGATGTTCGTGGATTCTCAGCCCCAAACCTTGCACGACCTGCACGATATCGACTTTGCGGGTTTCTTCAAGAATGTTCATCCTTTGGGTTATTAGGTATTGGGTTGTTAGGCATTAGGTAACTTGTTAGCGACAATGGCTTAAGAACTCTTAGCTTATCCAGATCTTTCAAACATGAAGACCTAGTGCCTAATAACGCCACGGGGCGCTCCGCTAACAACTCAATGCCTAAACAACAAAAAAAGACTTTACCGCAAAGCAGCAAAGTCTTTCAAACTATTCAGATAAAAGTAAAATTTTAATCCGTTAATTCCAGCTTCAATTCATTAAGGCGGCTTTTCAGGGAAGCGTCGATTTGGCGGTCGCCGACGCGCAGGATATAGCCGCCGATGAGTTTCTCGTCCACCCGCTCTTCCAGTTCCACCGTCTTGCCCGTGGCATCGGCCACAATCTTGTTGAATCGGTCACGCAGGTCGGCATTCAGGGGAATCGTGGTCGTGATAGTGGCTTTTTGGATTCCTTTGTAGGCATTGTATTGCACGACAAAAGCCTCGGCCACTTCATCCAGGATCGATGACCTGTTTTTGCGGGTAATAATCTCAAAAATAGCATAAGAAACGGGATCCACTCTGTCTTTGAAAATAGCGTTCAGGATTCCCAATTTCTTTTCGTGGCGCACTACCGGGCTTTTCAGAGCCAGCATCAGGCCGCGACTGGCCTTAGCGGTATTACGGAACAACAGCATGTCCTGATACACGGTTTCTACCACTTTTCTTTCCTCAGCCAGTTCTATGAGTGACTTGGCGTATCGGGAGGCGACGGTTGCTACGGACATCTATTTAATGATGAGTTATGAATGATGAATGATGAACGATGAATGTCTTTGAATCGCAGAGGAAAGCGATTTCGACTCACTTCATAAAATATGCCTTCATCGTTGAGTTAGACTTTAAAAAATAAGCACACTTAGTTCAAACGGGCGCTTGAAGCTAGGTCGGCGATTAGTTTTTCTTGGGATGCCTTGTCGTTCAGTTCGCGGTGCAGGACTTTTTCGGCAATTTGGAGCGAGAGCGTGGCTACCTCTTCCCTCATTTTGGCAATGGCGGCGTACTGCTCGTTCTGAATGGTCTCGCGGGCGCTGTCGATCATTTTCTGGCCTTCGGCGATGGCTTTATCTTTGGCTTCCAGTACCATCCGCTCGGAGGCTTCCTTGGCATCGCGGATAATCTTATCACGGGCGGCGTTGGCTTCCGCGACCATGTTGGCATTGTCAGCCTTTAATTTGGCCATTTCGGCCTTGGTTTGCTCAGCCATATCCAGCGCACCCTGAATCTCGCGCTCACGGTCGTTCAAGCCGTCGATAATGGGTTTCCAAGCAAAAGCGCGGAGGATCCAAACCAGCAGCAGAAAAACTACCAGCATCCAGAAAATCAGGCCGATGGCGGGGGTAAGTAGTGACATTTTTGAATTATGAATTATGAATGATGAATGATGAGATCGCTTGCTTTGGATTTCAATTCTTCAATTCAAATGGTCGAATGTTTTTTTCAATCTTTTTTAAGAATCCGCAGGAGCCTAATGCTCCTGCGGGGACGTTTTTTTTGAACCTGTTCCGTCGGCCTAATGCGCGAGGAAGTGAGCGGTTCGGGTAGTGTTGCTGACTAATCTTCTACAACTTGAAAGAGATCAGCAGACAGATAACGGCGGCGAAAAGAGCCACGGCCTCAATAAGTGCCGCAATGATCAGCATCGCAGTTTGGATGCGGCCAGCCGCTTCGGGCTGACGGGCGATACCTTCCATGGCGCTGCCACCGATGCGGCCAATGCCCAAACCGGCACCAATTGCCGCCAGACCAGCACCGATACCGGCACCCATTACCGCTAGACCCGCACCGCTTTGTTCAGCGGCTTGAAGCAAAATTTGGAGTAACATAAAATTAATTGTTTTAGATATATGGAAAAAATGAAAAAAGAATTACAAAATCAATGGCTGTGATCGGCCTCGTGGTTGTCTTCGATGGCACTACCGATGTACATCGCGGAGAGCAGCGTGAAGATGAACGCCTGAATGAACGCGACCATGATCTCAATGAAGTTCATGAACAGCGCGAAAGCCGAGACCACGGGAGCGACGAAAATACTTTTGAAAATAAAAATCAATCCGAATAAACTCAGCAAAATGATGTGGCCTGCCGTCATGTTGGCAAAAAGCCGGATCATTAAGGAGAAAGGCTTCATGAACACACCCACGATCTCGACCGGAATCATGATAGGAAGCAGTGCCAGCGGGACGCCCGTAGGCTTTACGAGGTGCATCCAGTAATGTTTGTTGGAATTGAAATGGACGATCAAAAACGTAATCACCGCTAAGGTCAGCGTCACGGCGATATTGCCAGTCACGTTGGCACCTCCGGGAAGTAGCCCTAAAAGGTTATTGACAAGCACAAAGAAAAACAACGTAAGCAGATAAGGCAGGTACTTATGGTAGTTGGGGCCGATGTTGGGTTTCACTACTTCGTCGCGGATGAAAAGAATCAGCACTTCCATGGCTGATTGGAAACCGCGCGGTGCGCTCCCTTTACGACTGTTGTAGGCTTTGGCTACGCTACCGAAAATAAGCACCAGAATGAGGGCGCTCAGCAGCATGGACGCTACGTTTTTGGTAATGGACAGGTCGTACACGGTACGGCTCTCGTCAGCGGGGACGATTTTCTCTGAATCACCGTGTTCCAGGTGATAGCCGTTGTATTCGTGATTGGTATTATGAAAATTGGAGGACATGAATGCCTCTAGTCCCCGGTCGGGTGAGTAAAGGATGACGGGCAGGGGGATCACCACGCCGTGGGCAAATTCCCACTCGTGTGAATCGGCGATGTGGTGCATGATCATCTCACCGATGTCAAACTCCTCTTCGTTGGTTTCGAGCCGATGTTCCAATTCATGCTCGGCGGCGTTGATTTCTTGGGCCACGGACTTGTGGTCGGCTTGGGCAAGGCTTCGTAACGGGTTGGAAATCAGGAAAACCGTAACGAAAACAAAAGATATAAAACGGCGAATGGGTGTTGACATAAAACAGGTTAAATACGCAGGGGTCACGAATCGCGGCGCAAGGTACGATATAAGCCGTGGATTTCAAAAACCGTGTAAAATAAATAGAGTGCAAAAAAGTTGGCAATGAAAACTGGAGCATTTCCCACGCCCACATAGAGTGCCACCGCCACAAAAGCAATGCAAAGCAAAAGCCTCGCCACCACTGTCGATAGGTAGAACTCCACGAATTTATCCCTCTTGTTGCTAAAACCGAACTCCATGAGACGATGAATCAAAAAAGAAACTGCCAGAAAAAAGAGAAGCATGTAGTTGATCCAAGGATGCACGTAGAAACCGTAGCCGAAACGCTCGACTGAGAAAAATGCAATTCCGAGGGATAAAGTAAGGAGTAAACTGCGGAGCATAGGGGGGTAATCAATTTTGAATGAGTGAATGATAGAATGATAGAATAAAAGGGGTACACCTATTCTATCATTCTATCATTCACTCATTCACTCATTCAAAATTATTCCTTGGTGACCGTGCGAATGAAAAGGTACAGCGATCCGGCGATGGAAAGTAACGACAGCACCAGCGTCCAGACGGGAACCTTATTCTGCTGCCATTCGTCCAGCTTGGAGCCTCCGAAGGTGAACAGCACGATTGTGCCGAGCATTTGGAAAGCCAGCGCGGAGAATTTGGCGTAATTGTTGGTGTTTTTCATGCTGTGTGGGGCAAGTGTCGTCTAGCTGTTTAGTCGTTTAAATGATCCACCAGACTTTCGTAAATACAGAAACAACTCAACGCCTAAACAACTAAACAATTTGAAAGCACTCCTTTTCAATACGGATTACCGAAATTTGACGTTTTATCGCTAAAATTGACCCTTGATTTGTTTAGGAAACCCTCGCTTGTGCTGAGCATACTTTGTCCGTATCTACTTCGTGGCGCAATTGCCATGCTGCTGCTGGGCGCATTATGGGGTTGCTCGCAATATAGCACTAATCCCGGTAGCGTGGCTTTTAACAACCTCACGGCCAAATATAACGCTTACTACATTGCCCGCACCGAAACCGAAATCGCCGAGCGGGCCATGCGGGCGGCTTATCGGGAGAATTACAATCAGCAACTGCCCATTCTGCTGCCGTTGGATTCCGTCCTGGCGGTGAGCGTCAGGCCGCAGCTAGAGAATGCGATCAAAAAAGCGTCCATCGTGGCCGAACGTCACCAGAATAGCAAGTGGCTCGACGACAGCTACACGTTAATTGGTAAAGACAGGCTGTATCTGGGGCAATATGACGACGGCGTGGAGGCACTGCGCTACGTATTTACGAATGGCCGCGATGAGGATGACAAAAACAGGGCGCTCATCTGGCTGATGCGTGCTTACGTCCAAAAGCAGGATTACGGCAACGCACTCAACGTGGCGGAGTACCTTAGCAAGCAACCGCTGAACAAAAAAGCCACGCGCGATTTTTATTTGGCCAAAGCCTACGTTCACCAGCGGCAGGGTGAACAGCTTACTGCGGTGGCGATTTTGGAACAAGCCTTCCCGTTGATGAAAAGAGGGAAGGAAAAAGCCCGGCTGCATTTTGTCGCCGGGCAACTCTACGACCGAATTGATCAATACGCCCTTGCGGCCGATCATTATAAACTAGTAGGCAGGAACCGCCCCGACTACGACCTGTCTTTCTATGCCGACATGAGTTCGCTGCAAAACCGCGTGTTGCTCAATCCGAAGGTCGATTTGTCAGGCGTGGGTTTCGATAAAATGCTGCGTGACCGCAAGAATAATGACCTGAAAGACCGGATTTACTACACTATGGGTCTGCTTGCCGAGCGCCGGGGACGCTATCCCGACGCTATTAAGCTTTTGCAAAAGTCGGTGGCGTCCGCCAAGGGCAATACTGAAAGGGTGCCCTACACCTACCTCGAACTAGCCCGCATCAACTACGACCGTCTGGAAAATTATGAAAATGCCCAAGCTTATTACGATAGCGCCCTGGTTTCGCTGTCGCCCCAGGCCGAGCAATACAAGCTGACTGCGGATCGCAAGAAAGCCCTCGACGAGTTCGTGACGCAGATGACTATCGTCCGCACTGAGGACAGTCTGCAAGCCTTGGCCCAGATGAACCCAGCAGCGCTGGAACGCAAGCTGGACGTCATTATTCAGGCTGAAGAAGACGAAAAAAAACGGCTATTGGCCGAGGCCCAAAAAGATTTGCAGGCATCCAGCCGTCCGTCGGCGGCTGATGTCGGCACGCCCTTTATTAATGGTACCGAACGCCGTTGGGAACTTTATGACCCGCTACTGGTCAATCAGGCGAAGGTCGAGTTCCGCCGCGAGTGGGGGAATCGCCAGCTTGAAGATAACTGGCGGCGTTCCACAAAGGAAAACGCCTCCTTTACCACGGGTGCCCAAATCGTGGGCAGCCAACGGCCGGGTACCGAGGTGAACGTAACTACCACGCCGCCCGGCGTGCCACCGGGACTACCCGCCGGAGCCACCATGGTGAAAGGCTCCGTGTCTTGGCTGGGGCGACGCGACGAATTACGCCGGGGCGTGCCTGTCAGCGGAGCGGATTTTGCCGCCTCCGAGCGGCGCGAGGAGGACGCTTTGTATAAGTTGGGCAAAATCTACCGTTTCGACTTAAAAGAGCCGGTCAAGGCGGTAGTAACGTTTACTCGCCTTCTGAAAGACTTCCCCAAGACCGCCTACCGGGAGGAAATTTATTACCTCATCTTTTTGTCTTTGGAGGAAGGCGACAAGAACCGTCCGCTTTGGAAGGAAAAACTGCTGGCCGAATTCCCCAATTCGTCTTACGCCCGGCTGCTGAACCAAGAACAGTTGGCCAGTAAAGCCGGCGGCGCAATCGGGGGCTCGGCTAGTGAAACTTACGATAAGGTCTTCGGACTTTACACGGCGGGCAACTTCACGGAGGCCCTTGCCCAAACTGAAAACGCGCTGGCGGTTTACCGCAATAGCCCGCTGGTCGAGAAATTCGCCCTGTTGCGCATTTTCCTAGTCGGAAAAGTCCGGGGCCGCGACGATTACCTGCAAGCCATCAACGAGTTCATCCGCCTTTATCCCGACAGCCCGCTGATCCCCCGGGTACAGGAAATGCTTGAAGTAACGGGCCGCGCGTCGATACGTAGGTAGTGTTTTTGGGGAAAGGGGGTATCTTTGTCCTGCTAATTTTGAATGATAGAATGATAGAATGATAGAATAGGGAGTCAAGCCTTTATTCTATCATTCTATCATTCTATCATCCTATCATTGAAACCCAAGATGTTAGAATTAAAATCCGGTAAATACAAAAAGACCATCACTCGGCTGTGGCAGTATGCGGCGGCGGGGATGGGATTTTTCATATTGTACGTTGTGGCGGTGAGTTTTAACTTTTTCTGGTTGTTCGGGCCGATGCCCGACCTGAAAACGCTGGAAAACCCCAGGAGTGAGGTGGCTTCCGAACTGATTTCAGAGGACGGCAAGTCCATCGGTAAATACTTTTTTGAGAATCGTGCCCCTGTGGAGTTCGACCAGGTTTCGCCTAACTTGGTGAAGGCTCTGTTGGCTACCGAGGACGCGCGTTTTGTGAAGCACTCCGGCATCGACCTGCGTTCTTTGCTTCGAGTGGTAAAGGGATTGGCTACTGGCCATTCCGGTTCGGGAGGGGGCAGTACGCTCACGCAACAAGTGGCCAAGAACTTGTTTCAAACCCGTTCTGAGAAATACTCGGGAATATTAGGGGGTGTGCCGCTCGTTAGGACAGTGATCGTGAAGACCAAGGAGTGGATTCTTTCCGTGATTTTGGAAAGGAAATACACCAAGCGGGAAATTATGATGATGTATCTCAACACGGTGTCGTTCGGCAACAACACCTATGGCCTGAAAGTGGCGGCGCGGACGTACTTCAACAAAGACACTTGGGATCTCGATGTCCACGAGGCGGCCCTGCTGGTGGGAATATTGCAAAATCCATCGCTCTACAATCCCCGCCGCTTCCCGCAGAACGTCCTGAATCGCCGCAACACGGTACTGGATCAGATGCAGAAATATGAGTTCATCTCAGCGGAAAAATACGCTGTCGCTCGAGAAAAGCCGTTGAGCCTGAACTTTACCATCGAAAGCCACAACACGGGTACCGCGCCTTACTTCCGCGAGGGGATGCGCAGTTACCTTAAAGAATGGGTGAGTCAGTACAACGACGATAACGGCACCGATTACGATCTTTACACCAGTGGCTTGCGGATTTACACCACCATAGACTCCCGGATGCAAAACTACATGGAGGCGGCGGTCTGGGAACACATGAAGTCTCAGCAGAAACTATTTTTCGAGCATTGGAAAGATCGCAATCCTTGGATCGATCAGAATGGGAAGGAAATTCAGGGTTTCATAGAGCGGGCCGTGCGGATTTCGCCCCGGTTCACCAACTTGAAAAAAGAAATAGGAGAGGAGGAAGCCTGGAAGGTTATGCGGAAGCCCTACAAGATGAAGGTGTTCAGCTACGACGGCGAGAAGACCATGATCATGAGCCCGATCGACTCCATTAAGTACTACAAGCACTTCCTGCGCACGGGCATGGTGTCCACCGACCCGCGCAACGGCCACGTCAAAGCCTGGGTGGGTGGCGTCGATTTCAAGTACTTCAAGTACGATCACGTGAAGCAGAGCGCCCGGCAGCCGGGCTCTACTTTCAAACCCTTCGTGTACGTATCGGCCCTTGACCGCAATTTCCTCACGCCCTGCGACCACGTCGTCGACCGCCCCGTCACCTTTACGCTGGCCGATGGTGTGCCGGGCGGCTGGACGCCCAAGAACGCTAACGGACGCTATTCCTACGCTTCGCTTTCGCTGCGGCAAGCCATCGGGAAGTCGGTCAACTCGGTGAGCGCCTACCTGATGAAGCAAGTCAAGCCAAGCACCGTTGTGGACTACGCCCACAAGCTGGGCATTACTAGCCAGCTAGACGCTAAGCCTTCGCTATGCCTGGGCATCAGCGACGTGTCGGTGTACGAAATGGTGGGTGCCTACTGCACTTTTGCCAACAGCGGCCACCGCACCGAGCCAATGACCATTCTGCGCATCGAGGATCGCTTTGGTAATCTTTTACAGGAATTTTTCCCCAAAGCCAATCAGGAACTCAGCGAAAACATGGCTTATACCATGCTTTACCTTATGCGTGGGGCCGTGGAAGATCCCGGCGGCACGGCGGGGCGACTGCGCAGCTACGGCGTGACCGACGGCAACGAAATAGCCGCCAAAACGGGCACCACCTCCAACTACTCCGATGGCTGGTTCATGGGCATGACGTCCAATTTGGTTACGGGTATCTGGGTGGGCGGCGAAGACCGCAGCACCCATTTCCGCACGATGGCCTACGGACAGGGGGGGCGTATCGCGCTGCCTGCTTGGGGACTATACATGCAGAAAGTGTACGCCGATCCCACCCTGGTGCAGTACCGCAAGAGCAAATTCGAGAAGCCCGTCAACTTCCGCCTCGATTGCGGCGGCGTCTATACCGACAGCACCAACACTTATGTCCCGCCGTCGCTGTCGGATGACGAGGGGGTGCTTTTTTAAAATATGGAGGAAAGGAGGAGGGAGGAAAGGATAAAAGGAAGCGAGGGGGTTCTTTTTTTAATAGAGGGACAAAGTTCCAAAGTTCCAAAGGCACAAAGTGGGCAGTCCTGGTAAGTCAGCGCAAATCAATTGCCGGGGGCTTTAGCCTCCGGATAGTGGAGAACAAGCGGTACCAT
>Ga0105045_10005500_pt1 | contig 11172 bp, 11 predicted proteins | sample MAT02_FD_78089 | JGI IMG/M metagenome (GOLD analysis project Ga0105045, IMG submission 78089) | Freshwater microbial communities from Lake Fryxell liftoff mats and glacier meltwater in Antarctica - MAT-02 (megahit assembly) | ecosystem: Environmental > Aquatic > Freshwater > Ice > Liftoff... | reverse complement strand
CCTTTATGAATATTTTTTCGATAACAGCAGCAGGGAAGAAATCAATTAGTTTTAACCAATGAATCGTATCGATTTTAGTAAAATAGAATTGAGCAATCTCCTGATTAAGCCCCAGAAAAAATGCTTCATCTTTCCTGTTGATGATCCAATCGGCAATCAGATTAAAGTTTGCATCTTCACGGGTTTTTTCATTGGTCAATCCGGTTGACAATATAAGCTCCGCAGCAGTAATTTCGCTATCGCTTATTGTACGAATTTTATTGTTGAAATAGCCAATCCATTGCAATTTTGTTTTAGTATCCTGCTCTGACAGAAATTGAGCATTCGCCTGCTGGCTCCATATCACCACGGCACCATAATGATACCAATGCATAAGGTCCGGGCCATAATTACCCATATAACCAGTAGCCTCTTTCATAATAGGTTCGTCCTCATCTAAGGCAAATGAAGCAATAAGATCAGTTTCTTCAAAACTCAAATTGTTTAGTGGAGGAATACCATTGTCGAGCCAGTGATCTATTGACAGCGACTGGTCGTGCACTTCGGCCATTTCTGCATCTTCGTCTACGTCCCCATCATCGTCGTCATAATATCCGCCTCCGCTATCCGGTTCACCCGCCAGGTAAGAAGTTACCAAACACATTTTTGCATAGCATCCCGCTTTTTGTGCAGCACGTAACAGGGCTTCTGCTTTCGGCCTGTCATTCAGCTTTAAACTGTCTATTGAAAAATTTTCTGGTGTGTATTGATGCCCCAACAGTACGATATGTGGTTTTGTATTGCCTCGTTGTTGTTCTTTGGTGAATATTTCAGCTAACTGTTCTGCATAATTTTCTACCGTTGTAAGCTGAATTTTTTTACCTGATTTTTGCTGCACAAGATTGTACACCAGGCAAATTCGGTAACCCGAAGTCAGCGGTTTTATTTCATGATCGCAATCCGCATAAAAAGCCGCATAGTTAATTTTATAGTCGCCGGAGTCTTCTGCAAAATCGGCCACTTCTTTTACTCCTTCAAAACTTACCACCAATTCACCACCTGTATGTTTAGACGGCAAACTAATTACCAGTGTACCAAACATCCCTTTCTCTTTTTCAGAATCTTTATGCGATAGAAAGAAATCACCCTTTTCATAAATAAGCATTTTATACAAATTTGCAGTTATGGTGTAATCTTCAAGACCCAAATCCGGCTTAATATTGCCTATAATTTTATCCAAAAAAGCAGCCCAACGTTTGCCATTAAAGGTTAATTGGCTGGCATCTATTTCGCTGGTACTTCTTACGGTATTGTCTATGATCGTTTCGCTACCTTTTCCAAAGGGTGCCTTTTGGGCCACTTGCACCAGGGCTTTGGCTTGCATTTCGTTAATAGGATAAGCAATTTCACCTACTCCATTTACTTCCAGTCCGGGAAACTGAAACGATTCTTTGTGCACACTTATAAACTTGCCGCTCCCTTTCAAATCTTTGAGGCAGCCTAAAATATTTTCTTTGAGATAATCCATAAAATACATTGCTTGAGTATGTGATGAAATATGAAATTTAATAAAGCAATATTAGAGAGCGTAGGTCTAGCATTACCATTTGAATAAAAATAAAAAGACAATTTAATAAAATTCGATTTAAATATTAAAGATTTTCAAAAAAAGACGTTCCAATTTTATGCACTCCCGGTAGGTACCGTAATAATAAAAAGTTATGGAGCTATTAACTACGAAATATACTGACAAAATAATAGGCATCTTAGGTTGCTTTGACAGAATGATAATTAAAGGTATTTTAACTGCTGTATGCTACGCAGATGCAATTTAGAGGTACTTAACGAAGCAAAAAAATTTGCTGTTTGACTATACAAAATAGATGGATCCTCTATGTGAAGAACTCCATTTGAATGCAGAAAAATTAGCAGTTAAAAATACTTGACCATATAAATTAGATTGCAGCACCGGTGCCTGCAAAGAAGATATAGCAAATTGCCTGGGCAGAATATGCCACTCAAAGCAATTTAAATCCGAACTATCGAATGAAAGCTCGCTGCACAAAATAAGGATAAAAAAGGAGTTGTAAAAACTTACGCTTTTTTATTAATTTATACCTCAAATGTTCAATAATAAAACTTTTGGTGCGATTTGAAAATTTGGGTAAAACCTAAAACAGCGTATAATTAAGAGTTTGCAGGAGATTATAACATTCGCTAAAAAAACTTAAATTAGCCAAATGTCTGCATCATTAAACATATACGACATTCTTTCTAAAGTAAAAATGCTTGACAACGAAGAACAATTAATTCTTTTGGAGCAGAATGTTGCGCTGATCAAGAAAAAGGACGCTCAAAGCACACCCACAAAACTCTCCATAATTTCTGGTCTTGGTTCTAAAGTATGGAGTCAAACAAATATCGATGAATATATTGACCAGGAAAGACAATGGTAATTGAAGACCTAGAAAATCAAATTATATTTTTGGACACGGCTCCGTTGATATATTTTATTGAAGGAAATTCTGAGTATCAATTAAAACTGGAGAAGGTTTTCAAACTTAATGACAATGACCTTTTTAAATTCATCACTTCATCAATAACATTGCCCGATGTATTGGTAAAGCCTCTAGGGAATGGAGAAACTAAAATTGTTGAACAGTAAAAAACAATTTTATCTAATGCTGAGGGAATTGACATTTTTGATATTACAAGCATAATTGCTGCAAAGGTGGCTAAAATAAGAGCAAAATATAATAGCAGAACTCCGGACGCTTTGCAAATTGCAACAGCAATCTTACATAAGGCTAACTATTTTTTTACCAACTACCATCGTTTGAAAAACATAACTGAAATTCAGGTTATCACAATTGCCGATCTTACTTAAGCAGGTCGCCCACTTTTAAAAAAAATAACCAAAAGCCTCCTTAAAAAAGCCCGCATTAAAAACCTATTTTACAAAAAGCAACAACGCTAGATTTTACAAATTGTTTGTGCAGAATATCTAACTCAAAGTAAAGTTATCCGTTCAATCAGGTAAAAGCAGGTTGAACAAAAAATGAGAAAGAAAGGTTGTGAAAACTTACGCTTTTTAATATTTTATTCTACTTATCTTCAACAAGAAAACTTATAGGTGCAATTTGGAAATTTGGGTTAAACCGAAACATACGCATATTAACGAGTTGTAGGCAATGTTAAAAAAAATACTACCATATATCTTTCTTTTCGTTTGTTGGCCCCTCACTTTTGTTTCTTGTGATTCCGAAAATGACTCGGGCTTGAAAACAATGAACTTTGTGTATTTCAGTATTGTAACACCTTCCACTTGGAAATTTGTAACTGCAGAAGGTTTAGACTCATTTGCAGGTGGAATTAAAATGGAATATAATGACACAGCATTCTTTGACTTAGGAATGTACTCTGATAATCTTACAGAAATTGGTAAGTTTAATCTAAATGATTCAACAATTATTTTTGCTACAATGGAAGAACCTCAGATATATGGCGACAGTATCTCACTCTACAAAGATAGAAAGAGCAACGTGGTTTGGGACAGCGTAGCAGGCCTTAAAGCAAAAATATTATCTTCAGTAAAACCAGGGTTCGGTGTGACTGGTATTTATATCGATTCTCTATGGCAGGGTAATTATAGCAAAGTCAAATTTTCTTTTTCAGGTAAAAAACTTCACCCTGAAAACGAATTAAAGTTTTCTGTCGCTATTAAAACATTAAAATTTAATAGACCTAATAGATAAACTCATGCTGTGGTTCAGGTATGAGAAGCATCGCTGAACTTTTGCAACTTATCTTTTACATTTGGATTTCAATTAGAATCGGTTACGGGCAAACAAATTTAAAATTTCATACCTGCTGAAAGCTTTTTCTTTAGCTGAAACAATAGAAAATATTCAAAAAAGATTGGCGGTATTTAATAACATGCGAACAAAAATATTTCAGATAAAATGAGAGTAAATGATTTAGCCATTAAAATAATCATCTTGTCGACTTTATTTCTGTCGTCCTGTATAGGAATAAATAATAAAGATTACAAGTATATTGAGAGATACATGAAAACTAATTTATCAACTACTGCTCCCGCAGAGCATAAACCATTAACAATAACAGCAAAATCAGATTCAGATGCTTATGTAAAAGCTTATTTGAATTTCTGTGTTCCAAAAAAATTTTACGACAAAGAATTTAAAAAATCAGGAGCTAAGGCTGGCGAACCTCTTTCATTCAGGTTACTAAATCAAGAATCAATTGACATCACCGGATCAGTGACATTTATAAATAAAAAACAAATAGAAAAAAATATCAAAGAAAGTGTGACCACATTCGAACTTCCAAAAAAATGATGACATCAATCAATATTCTTTCGGCTTAGTTAATAAAAATTGGTTCCGCCAGTCGAACAGGTAATTATCATTTCATTTGCTCATCTTCCCATCATAGACCAACGCCCAACGATTAAATAAAATAAAAAAGCCGTGAAGAATGGATATTAAAATCATGTATTAAACTAAGCCAGACGTCTGCAGTGTAAATCCAAGAGCCACTCGGAAGCTAAAAGTAATATCTCTACTTCATGCACCATGCTAAGTTGAAATCCATTTCAAACAAAAATCAAAATGAATACCTGATTGCGTAACTATAATACATAACCTACTCTTTCACTCCGGTAATGATATCTTTCTCTTGTCCATCTACAATTGCTATCGTTTCTATCACGGCTTTTTCCTTTGTTTGGATGGAGACGTGGCCGGTTTCAAGCTCTACCGTTTTGGTTGTAACGGCATATTGATTGGGGTAAATTTTAGCGCCATATTTTATGGCATACGCCTTGGTAAATTCTGCACCAAAATATAGTATGAGCGATGAGTAATAAATCCATACCAACAGTATTACTAATGAACCGGCTGTGCCGTAAGTGCTGCCTACATTGCTTTTACTGATGTAGAATGAAATTGCAAATTTACCCAGCATAAATAACAATGCCGTAGCAAGGGCTCCGGTCGTTACATCTTTCCAACGAATGGTTGCATCTGGCAACACTTTAAATATTACGGCAAATATGAGGGTGGTTACACCGAGTGTAATGCAAAGATTGACAATGTAAAATACTACAATGGCTATCTCCGGAAAACGGTCCCGCAAGTGCTGGCTAAAGCCGTCGATGATGGTGCTGATGCCCAGCGATACCAACAACAAAAACCCAAGTCCGATGATAACTGTAAATGACAAAAACCGGTTTTGAATTAGTTTTACCCATCCCCTTTTTGGCTTGGGTCTCAATCCCCAGATACCATTGATGGAATCCTGTATCTCTGCAAACACGGTTGTCGAACCAATCAACAGGGCAATTCCTCCAATAATACCAGCCATTTTACTTTTGCCGGCAAGCGAGGCATTTTTAATGATGAGTTCCAGTTGCGCCGCAGTATCGTTGCCTACAAAGCCAGCCAGTTGTCCGTAAATTTTTCCTTCCACTGCTTCTTTACCTAAAAAAATTCCAGCCAGTGAAATAATAACAATTAGCAATGGCCCCATTGAAAAAACGGTGTAATAAGCCAGTGAAGCACTCAGCTTCATCACCCTGTTTTCATCAAAACCTTTAAAGGAATTTTTAAACACCTCCATCATTCCTTTAAAAGTAATTTTACGATTCATACACTTCTTTTATTTTGGGTTATTGCAAAAAAGCAGCCAACTAACATCGAACAGACGTTTCTACTCATAGCCTTCCACACTTGTCATAAAGACTGGCACTTTGTTGTTTACGCCAGAAATGTATCTGAATGCATAAAACAGATTCCCTGAATTAACTTGCTTTACATTTTATTCAAATGCATATTTACACCCACACCAAAATGTATCCAGGGCAATCATGCGCTGTTTTAAAAACGAAATGATGTCCGGCCAATTCGCCTTGTTCAACACATTCACGTTATCAAGCGTAGTATATATTTCGCTGGTGGTTTTGCCAAACGCATCTGTAGTATGCAACTGCCATTGCCATGCCTCGCCCATTATCTGATGAAAGATTTTTTTTAGCTGTACAAATATTTCATAACACACCTGCTGTTCGGCGACATCCTTATGCGATAAAGTGATTGAAATTTTTGCTGACTGGTTATCAGCCATCATAATAAACCGGATGCCCTTTTGCCCTGTTTTGTAATTGACCCAGTTAATTTTTTCGCCTTCGGCAGAAAGTACCGGCGCAAGGTAAAGACCAAATGATGTCCAGAATTGCTGGTTGATTAATGATGCTTCCTGTTTTGAATACATCTGATAAAATTAGTGATTTACATTTTCAGGCGCATAAAAAAGGAGTTCGTACTAGAACTGGGGAAAAAGTTCCGCATTTGAAATGGGAGTATTTAAAACCTCACTCCCAGCCCCTCTCTCCCGAAATAATCGGGATCTTCGACAAAAGCGAGGGGAGCCCGACGCTGAAATTTGAGTTTTGTTCAATTGGCTATCATAAGCCAATAACGGTTTAACTATCACTGTCGCATAGCAGGTAATAATCCCTATCACACTACTATCTTACTATCCTCTCATCACATCACTCAAGCAGTAATTTAACGAGGTGGTATTTTGCTCGCTATGGATACGCTGTACACGAGTAACCTGTCTGACTTCGTCAAGCAGACAGGTAAACCACCGAAACCAAGTTGAAAATATTCAACCGGGTTTATAAAAAATGTTCACCCATTTATCCAATGTTCATTATAGCTTTGCGGCCTTATGACGTTGAGAACGGAAGCATTTAAAACCTGGAAATTATCGGGTCCCATCATTTTTGGCGAGCTAACACAAATGGCGCTCGGTATTATCGACAGCATCATGGTGGGCAAAATTAGTTACCAGCAACTGGCGGCTTCTGCATTGGTCAACAGCGTGCTCAACATTCCATTCGTGTTGGGCTTTGGTATGACGATGGCCATCTCGCAAACCGTATCCATGGCCAATGGCCGGAGAGATGGTCTAAAAGTTTCACATTATTTATACAATGGTTTCTGGCTCTGTAGCATCTCAGCCATCATCATTGCGGTGAGCCTCGTTTTAAGTAAAAATGTATTGTATCATTTAGGTCAGGATGTAGAAGTTGCCCGGCTGGGTGCCCCCTATCTGCAAATCATGAGCTGGTCCATTATTCCGATGATGATGTTTATCGTAATCAAACAATTTACCGATGGACTGGAACGCACCAGAACTGCCATGCTGCTTTCACTGGCTGCATTGCCCATCAATATTTTCATCAACTGGTTGCTGGTGTATGGCAACTGGGGTTTTCCACGCCTTGAATTGAGCGGCGCAGGTTATGGCACTTTAATTACCCGCATACTGATACTGATTATTTTTGTGGCGGTATTATTTGTGCATCCTTTTTTCAGCCGGTACATCGCCGTAAGAAAAAACCAGTGGAAAATAAACCGACAAACCATCAAAGAATTGCTGCACATAGGCGTTCCCGCAAGTGCACAGGCAGCCATGGAATCGGGCGCCTTTGCGGTATCCAGCATCATCATCGGAACGCTGGGAGCTGTGCAACTGGCTGCCCATCAAATCGCATTGAACTGTGCCTCCTTTGCCTTCATGGTTTCATGGGGACTGGCGCAGGGCGGTTCCATCCGGATAAGCAATGCATGGGGCCGCAACAACTGGAAAGACATTTCAGTCATTGGCAAAAGTACCCTGCTCAGTGGTGTTGCTTATGGCATTATTGGGTTGCTGTTTTTTGTACTGTTCAGAAATCTTTTACCACTGATATTTAACAACGACCCCGATGTAATGGCGCTGGCAGCAGTGCTGATGTTGTATGCCGCCATCTTTCAAATTTCGGATGCCACACAGGCCATTGCAGTCGGTTTATTAAGAGGTATTAAAGATGTGAAAGTGCCCACCATGTACATAGCACTGGCGTATTGGGTAATCGGTATTCCCGTAGGATGCTTAATGGCCTTCACTTTTAAAATGGGTGCCGCAGGTATATGGATTGGTTTTGTAAGCGGACTCTCATTTTCGTCGTTGCTTTTAAATAACCGTTTCTTTAAAATGCTACAACGTAAAGAAGCCTGATATTTTACGGAAAAATCTTTTAAAGAAAACTACATCAGAATAAAAACAACCATGGGCCGGGAACAGTAGAACTATGCTCAACATTGTTCCGGCTATACACTCCAAGTCCTGCACAGAAGCCGCCCACAGGCCTTCACCGGGCTTTCCGTTTCTATCCGGTTGAAGATCCCGATTTTTTCGGGGCAGCCATTCAGCCAATAAATATCTATGAAGCTTTTTCCACCGTATGCATTTTGTCCGCTAATTTCGCAACAAACGCACACACCTGTTTATGAGCAAAACTGAGCACCGATATTTTGTAATTAACAAACCTTACAACATGGTATCACAGTTTATAAGTTCGGACAAGGTGGCATTATTGGGCGACCTTCATTTTAATTTTCCAGCAGGAACGCATGCCATTGGCCGGCTCGACCAAAACTCAGAAGGCTTATTGCTTTTAACCACCAACAAAAAAGTAACCCGCCTGCTGTTTCTAGGCGATACCCCACACAAGCGCACGTACCTGGTGCAGGTAAACAATTCTCTGAGTCCGGAAAATTTACACCTGTTACAAACAGGTATCAACATCCGTGTAAAAGGAGGTATTGACTACACCACCCCGCCCTGCCATGTGGAAATAGCAGCGCAGCCGGAACTACTTTATAATAAAGCCATTACCCTTCCCCAGTATGGTCCGCACACCTGGCTATTGATCACTTTAACCGAAGGCAAATTTCATCAGGTAAGAAAAATGATGGCCGCTATCCGCCACCGTTGTAAAAGACTCATCCGTGTTTCGATAGAAGAGCTTACATTGGGTAATCTAGAACCGGGCTGTGTAAGAGAAATGGAAGAGAGCGATTTTTTTAATCAACTTAATATTGGTGAGCCGCAATCATAAAACGGGCTTTGTAAAAAACAGTACTTCATTCTTTCAATAAATTTATTATGAAAAAAGCATTGGTAATCGGAAGCACCGGACTTGTAGGCAACGAACTGATTCAGTTACTGCTGGCAGATGGCGGCTATGCCATAACGGCGTTGGTTAGAAAACCAATTCCAATCAATCACAATCAACTGCAGCAGGTTGTATTTGATTTTGAAAAACCGGACAAAAGTGTGGTGTTTGCAGATGAAATATTTTGTTGCCTGGCACCACCATCAAAGTAGCTGGCAGTAAACCAGCTTTTTTCAAAGTAGACTTTGAATATGTGTTGAGTATCGCCCAAATAGCCCATGCCAATGGAGCCTCCAGATTTGCGCTGGTATCCTCTATGGGTGCCAATAAAGACTCCGCTATTTTTTATAACAAAACAAAGGGCGCCATTGAAGCTGCGGTCACTGAAGTTGGTTATAAAAGTCTTTTTATTTTAAGACCTTCCGTGTTACTCGGAAACCGTAAAGAATTTAGATTGGGCGAAAAGATTGGCAAGGTCTTGATGTCGGCTGTTTCATTTGCCATACCAAAAAAATACAGACCCATTGAAGCCAGGCAGGTAGCTAAAGCAATGATTGCCTGTATGAGTTCTGATAAAAGCGGCGTATACATACTGGAGTCGGATGCCATTATGGATCTATAATAACCGGTTAAGGAATTGGCAATCCGAATCAAAAACAGTTTATTCCAAAGCCCATTCAGTTCTATGACGAAACTGTGAGTATTTCAAATGAACGGATTGGTTTGGAAGGTTTTGAAACTAGCAAATGCTATGATTAGTACGCTGCTGAAAGTTTACCAAACCTTTGCCCAATCAAAGCCGAAGCATTGAGATACACTCCAATCTAAATTCAACAGGTTTTAAACAGTACATTTACAATATGAAGTTTCAAGTATTTAGTGAATTGTCTTATGATGTATTCTCTCCCACCACTTTCATTTTTAATATACAAGCTGTCCGCTCAGCCAGCCAGTTAATACTGGAAGAATCACTGGTTACAAATCCTTTTTTAACTTTCGAAGAATTTACGTTGAATAACGTGGATGCAAGGTTTATCAGGATGGAAGTAAACCAGGGTGTGTTTTTTACCATCACCTACAATGCTATTGTGGAGGTGCAGTATCAACTCATCAATGAATCAGTACTTGCACAACACATTCCAATTGTGGAGTTGAATACAGAAGTGTTGCCTTATCTTTTCCCGAGCAGGCATTGCCAAAGCGATAAATTAAGAAAACTGGCAATTAAAGAATTTGGTCAACTGCCGACTGAGTACGAAAAAGTAAGCGCCATCAATGATTGGATTTTTAACAATACCGACTATATATCCGGTGCCACAGATTCTGGTACATCGGCTTACGACACACTGATACAACGGGAAGGCGTGTGCAAGGATTTTGCGCATTTGGGTATTGCCTTATGCAGGGCATTGGATATACCTGCCAGGTATTTTACCGGATATGCCTGCAATCTAAATCCACCTGATTTTCATGCATGCTTTGAAGCATATATCGGCGGACAATGGATATTTTTTGACCCTACCAAACTGGTTCCAATCAACGGGTTGGTGAGAATAGCCAATAGTGTAGATGCAGCAAGTGCAGCCGTGGCAAGCTTCTTTGGGATTACCAATTGTACTTACATGAATGTTCAATGCAATCCTTTGGAAGATGATTTTAAACCTTTCAATTTAAATACGGGCAAAAGAAGGGGTTTGTCTTATCAATAGATAGCTCCACTTCCTGCGCTGTACTTAATTTTATTCATATTTATCGCCTACTCGTTTTCATCCATTGCACAAAATAAAAAACCTTTATTGCTATAGGTTTTTCAAAGATAAAGTGCATGAATTACCATGATTCATTTTCTTTAGGGACAGAGTAAAGACGGTTTGGATAGGGCTGTATTTTTAACAACACAAAGATGAAGTATATTTCTAAGGCAGAAAATAGAAAAAATAAATAGGGCAATGTCAGTTCATTTTTACAAGTTCAATCGATTATATTAAAACATAAAAAAATCTTCATTTATTTCGCTAATAGGTGTGCAAGGGTTGCCAACCTTTGAAAGGTTGGCAACCCTATTCCCTAAACGTTGGCATAAATGAGCTTGCGATCTGGGCATAAAAAAACCTTTATTGCTAAAGGCTTTTCATAGATAATGTGCATGAATTTTCATGCCGGGT
>Ga0105045_10005499_pt1 | contig 11174 bp, 10 predicted proteins | sample MAT02_FD_78089 | JGI IMG/M metagenome (GOLD analysis project Ga0105045, IMG submission 78089) | Freshwater microbial communities from Lake Fryxell liftoff mats and glacier meltwater in Antarctica - MAT-02 (megahit assembly) | ecosystem: Environmental > Aquatic > Freshwater > Ice > Liftoff... | reverse complement strand
CGTGGATGGCGTAAAGCGACGGCAACAGCGCGTATCCCTCGGTCGGGTGGAGGTTCCCGCTCGAGGGATTGGCGCGCAGAGACCACGTGGTTTCGTGGACCCGTTTCCACGCGGTCAGCGAGAGGGCGTAGCGGAAGAAGAGCGAGATGGACTCGATCGAAAGCGGGGCCGGTTCCACCCCGTCAGCGACATAGAGCTGCCAGTACGGAAGCGCTCGGCCAGCCTCAGGGAGAGGAAGGTGGTGAAGCTGCGCACCGGCGTAGCGTCGGAACGGATCCGGCTGCGTAGCCCAATCCATGTAGCCAAGCGATGCGGCGTAGCGGTGGTAATGATGCTTCGTTCGCTCGTGATAGGTCACCACGACTTCCTCGGGAGAAGGATCGTTGCCCGCGTAGATTGCTTCCGACCGGTCGCCGGGAATCGATGGCGGTTCCGCCGTTCCGACGTAGAGCGGCAGATGAGTTGAAAGATCAACAGCGGCGCACTCAGCCGCAGGGGGCTGCCCCGGATCGACCACCTCGGGTGTCATTTGTCCTGCAATCTGTTCTTCCACCTCAGACATCGCTCTCTCCGCTACGCTCCGCCGTCTACCTCTCCTTCAGCCGGTGCGCATGCCGGATCCCCGGCAGCTTTCCGGGGTCACCTCCGCATCCCAAGCGGCGAGCCCGCCGGTGAGGCTTCGCGCGCGAGGAAAGCCGTAGGCCCGGAAGTAAGACGCCTTGTCGAGGCTACGACGTCCGGTTTGCGAGTAAAAAACCAGGAACGTGTCCTTGGGCCACGTGTCGAGGATCTCGAAGGTCAACTCGACGCTGACGGGTCGCGAGCCCGGAAGATTGCCCGAGTCGTGCTCTTCACTCTTACGGGCGTCGAGGAGTGTAGGTCTCTCTTCAGCCTCGAGCGCGGCCGCCAGGTCCTTGGGCGAGATGTGAAGCGACTCGAAGACCTCAGCACTCCCACGGATGACGTTGGCGATCTCATCGAGGCTGTCCTGGATATTGAAGTTGCGACGAACCTCCTCCAGCGTCTCGGTCGGTCTGTAGCTGCAGCTATCGCAACCACCGACATGATAACGCTGAAAGAGCCCTACCTTGGCCGAGGGATAGGCCTGGAGGATTGCCTCCATCGTGGTTGTGCTTGCGATCTCGAAGGGCGTCATTTCTTTCTCCTCAAAACATGCCGAGCTGCAGTCGGGCAGCTTCGGACATTCGGTTCTTGTCCCAGGGCGGCTCCCAGACGATCTCCACATCGACCTCGGCGACGCCGGCGACGGCCTGAACCTTGGCGCGCGCATCTTCTTTGAGCACATCACCCATCCCGCAGCCCGGCGCCGTCATGGACATCTTGATCTCGACCCGATGCCCGCCGCCCTCGATCGGGTGCGCTTCGCACGCGTAGACGAGTCCGAGGTCGACCACGTTGACTGGCATCTCCGGGTCGAAGACGGTCTTGAGCTGATCCATCACGCGATCGACGTGAAACGATGCCGCGTCGCCAGACTCTTCGAGGGTCGCTTGCTTGACTTCAAAGCCGAGGGCGTCGGCATCGTGCGCGGCGATTCGCACGAGAGAGCCGACGTCCGTTTTGACCGTGAAGCTGCCGCCCAAGGCCTGCGTCACAACGACGCGCTCGCCCTGCGATAGCTGTACCTTCTCGCCGCTCGGAATGAGGGCCGCATCGCAATCTCGCTTGAGTTCGATCTGCTTCGGGGGCCCTGGTTTGTTCGGGTTGTCGATCTTGAAGCCAGTGCCACTCGGCCCTTGGACAAAGTCGATGGAGACACCATCGGCCCGCGCCGCGCTCGGCGGATCGAGCAAGATCGTGATCCCGTCGCAATCGACGGCAAGGTCGCTTGCGGCCCTCGGATCGAAGAAAAGATCGTTCTCGAAGCGTGCGCTGATTGCGAGCCTCAGCGGGTCTCCGCCGACGTCGGCGCTGGCGTCTTGGACCGCTTTCCTCGCCGCATCGCTGATGCGCAGGACGGGTGTTTTCATCGGCCGGGGTCCTTTCCCTCAGTCGAGATCCGATCTGCCGTGCCTTCGAGCGCGTTTCGCAACGCGTGCCACGCGAGGGTTGCGCACTTGACCCGCATCGGAAATTCCCAGACGCCGGACAGTGCCGCGAGCTTGCCCACTTCCTCGGGCTTCACCGCGCCGCTCGGTCCCTCGGTCAGCAGCATGTGGACCCGCTCAAAGAGCGCCAGCGCCTCCTCCTGTTTCTTGCCCTTGAGCGCGGCGGTCATCAGGGAAGCCGAAGCCTTCGAGATGGCGCAGCCGGCGCCTTGGAAGGCAATGTCCTCGATGACCCCGTTCGCGAGCTTCACGTAGAGCGTGAGCTGATCACCGCACAGGGGATTGAAGCCCTCGGCCATGTGTGTCGCGTCTTCGACCTTGCGGAAGTTGCGCGGCCGCTTGCTGTGGTCGATGACCACCTCCTGATAGAGGTCCCGAAGCTCGCTGTTCATCGGAAGACCTCCCGGACCTTCCCGAGGCCCGAGACGAGCGCATCGACGTCCTGCCGCGTGCTGTAGCAACCCAGCGATGCGCGCGCCGTGGCAGGTACCCCAAGCCGATTCATGAGCGGTTGCGCGCAGTGGTGCCCCGTGCGAATTGCGACTCCCTCACGGTCGAGGATGGTCCCGATGTCGTGCGGGTGAACGTCGTCGAGCTCGAACGAGATCACGCTCACCTTGCCGCTCGCGGTGCCGATGAGCCGAAGGCCGGGGACCTCGGCGAGGGCCCGGATGCCGTAGTCGAGGACGTCCTGCTCGTGGGCCGAGAGCGCGTCGCGCTCCAGGCTGGCGAGAAAGTCGATGGCGGCCCCGAGGCCCACGGCGCCCGCCATGTTGGGCGTTCCAGCTTCGAACTTGCATGGAGGCTCGGTGTAGACAGTCTTCTCGAAGCTGACCGAGAGAATCATGTCGCCGCCTCCCTGGTAGGGAGGCATCTCGTGCAGCAGTTCGCTCCTCCCGTAAAGGACGCCGATGCCGGTGGGCCCGTACATCTTGTGGCCCGAGAACGCGTAGAAGTCGCAGCCCAGCGCCTGCACGTCGACCATGAGATGTGGAGCGGCCTGGGCGCCATCGACCAGGACCCGTGCGCCCCGCGCGTGAGCCATCTCGACGACCTGTCGAATCGGGTTGACGGTGCCGAGCACGTTCGAGACGTGCGTGATGGCCACGAGCTTGGTCTTCGGTCCGATGAGCTTCTCGAACTCCGAAAGGACCAGCTCGCCGGCGTCGGTGATGGGCGCCACGCGAAGACGCGCGCCCTTCTCTTCGCAAAGCATCTGCCAAGGGACGATGTTCGAGTGGTGCTCCATCGCCGTGATGAGCACCTCGTCGTCCGCGCCGACCTGCGTCTTGCCGTAGGTTTGCGCCACGAGGTTGATGGCCTCGGTGGTGCCGCGAACGAAGACGATCTCGCGAGTGTCCTTCGCGTTTAGAAACTGCTTTACCTTGGCTCTTGCGCCTTCGTATGCGTCCGTCGCTCGCTCGGCGAGGTAGTGCACCCCCCGGTGAACGTTCGCATTTTCCTTCGAGAAGAAATGCGACATCGCATCGATGACTGCCTGCGGTTTCTGACTAGTTGCCGCGCTGTCGAGGTAGACGAGCGGCTTGCCATGGACGTTTTCTCCGAGGATCGGAAAATCCCGACGCACGCGCTCGATGTCGAAATCCGCCGGGCGGCTCCCGACAGTTTTTCCGTGGACGACCCGCGTGCTCGCCTGAGATCTCGTCTGAACCTCGGTCATGCCGCCACCTCCGGGCCGCCGAGCCGCCCCGCGACCATCTTCTCGATACGTGACCGGAGGGCCTCCACCCGCAGGAGCCCGAGCATCTCGCTCGCGAACGCGTACGTGAGCAGATCCCGCGCCGCGCGGTGCGGTACGCCGCGTGAACGCAGGAAGAACACCGCGTCCTCGTCGAGCTGGCCCACGGCCGCCCCATGAGTGCACTTCACGTCGTCGGCAAAGATCTCCAGCCGCGGCCGTGTGTCGACCTGCGCCGACTCGGACAGAAGCAGGTTCTTGTTGGTCTGGCTCGCATTGGTCTTGAACGCGCCCGGGCGCACGATGATTCGCCCATCGAACGAGCCTCGTCCGCGTCCATCGACGATGCCCTTGTAGAACTCACGACTGGTGCAGTGGGGCGCGGCGTGTTCGATGGTCGTCGGATTGTCGAGATGCTGCTCGTTTTTTGGCATGTACAAGCCGTTGAGGGTCACCTCGGCCCCCTCGGCCTCGAGCTTCACTCTCACCTCGTGCCGGGCGGTCGATGCTCCCAGTGCCAGCGAGTGTGACGAGAAGCGGCTGTCTCGCCCTTGTCGTACGTCCAACAGCGCGATGTGGAACGCAGTCTCGGCCTCGTTCTGGAGCTTGTAATGCTCGAGCACGGCGCCCTCCTCGAGCACGATGTCCGTGACCGCGTTGGTGAGGTAGACGTCGCCCAGAATGCCGACGTAGCTCTCGACGATCGTGGCGCGACTGTTCGCCCCGGCGAACACGAGAGACCGCGGATGAGATACGAGAGGGGAGGCGCCCGTGTCGGAGACGAACACGACATGGATTGGCTCTTCGATCGTCGTGTTCGCGGGGATCCGAACGAGTGCACCGTCCTCGGCGAGAGCAGCACTCAATGCGGTGAAGGCGTGCGGCTGCTCCCTGTATGGTCGCGAGAGAAGCGGCGCGAGAAGCTCCTCGTCCTCAGCGAGGGCGGCGGCCAGGCTCATCACCTCGACCCCCGCGGGAAGCTTCTTCAGCGACGAGAATTCTGGGGCGAAGTACCCGTTGACGACGACGAGCCGCGCTCCGCCGAGGTCGCCGGCGAGCGCCTCGATCCCTCCAGCGGACAGCCGGCGGCTCAGGGCCGGCTCGGCCGGCTCGAACGGAACCTCCAAGATGGGGGCAACCCGCGTGTACTTCCAGGCATCGTCCTTCGCGGTCGGAAAGCCTTGTTCCGCCACCCACTGGAAAGCCGAACGGCGTAGCCCCTTCAGCCAGCCGGGATGGTGGCCGTTGCGCTTCACATCGACGCGCGAGAGGCCCTCGAAGAAGGCGTTTGCAGCGCTGCTCATAGCGCTCCACCGAGGGCGGGCGACGGACGTTCTGCGAGCTGCTGATCGAGTTCTGTGTAACCGTGCTTCTCGAGCTCGAGCGCGAGGTCCTTGTTGCCGGATCTGACGATCCGGCCATTCGCAAGGACGTGGACGCGGTCGGGGACGATGTAGTCGAGGAGTCGCTGATAGTGCGTGATGACCAGCATCGCCCGGTCCTTGCTCCTGAGCGCGTTCACGCCGGAAGCCACGACCCGAAGCGCATCGATGTCGAGCCCAGAGTCGGTCTCGTCCAGGATGGCGAGCTTCGGTTCCAGAATCGCCATTTGAAAAATCTCGTTCCGCTTCTTCTCACCGCCGGAGAAGCCTTCATTGACCGCCCGAGTCATGAAGCTCTGGTCCATCTCGACGAGCTTCATCCGCTCCTTGGCGAGAGCGAGGAAGTCCATCGCGTCGAGATCTTCGAGCCCGCGCTGCTTACGAACCGCATTGAGCGCGGTCCGGAGGAAGTAGAGATTCCCGACGCCCGGGATCTCGATGGGGTATTGAAACGCGAGAAAGACACCGGCGACCGCGCGGTCCTCCGGTGCCATGGCGAGCAGGTCCTTTCCTTCGTAGAGGACCTCGCCGGTAACGTCGTAACCTTCGCGGCCCGCGAGCACCTGGGCAAGCGTGCTCTTGCCGGAACCGTTCGGCCCCATGATTGCGTGTACCTCACCCGCGTTCACCTGAAGAGAGATCCCGCGCAGGATTTCTCGGCCTTCAACCTTGGCGTGCAGATTCTTGATGTCGAGCATGGTGTTTACCTCAGGCCGTCTCGCTGGCGATTCGGGTTGAAAAAAGGCTTCAGTTTTGGCGGTTCGCAGATGGTCGTAGCCATGTCGCGCCTCCTTTGGTCTCAGCCCACGCATCCTTCCAGGCTCACACCCAGAAGCTTTTGAGCCTCGACCGCAAACTCCATCGGCAGCTCCTTGAAGACCTCGCGGCAGAAGCCGTTCACGATCATCGAGACCGCGTCCTCCTCGCGAATGCCCCGCTGCCGGCAGTAGAAGAGCTGGTCCTCGCCGATCTTCGAGGTGGACGCCTCGTGCTCGACCTTCGCCGTCGGGTTCTTCACTTCGACATACGGGAACGTGTGCGCTCCGCACTGGTCGCCGAGCAGCAGCGAATCGCACTGCGTGTGGTTCCGCGCTCCGCTCGCCGACTTGAGAATCTTCACCAACCCCCGGTACGTGTTTTGCCCCCGGCCAGCAGAGATCCCCTTCGAAAGAATCGTGCTCCGGGTGTTCTTCCCGATGTGGATCATCTTCGTGCCGGTGTCGGCCTGCTGACGGTTGTTGGTCAGAGCGACGGAGTAAAACTCACCGACCGAATTGTCGCCCTGCAAGATCACGCTCGGATACTTCCAGGTGATGGCTGAGCCGGTCTCGACCTGGGTCCAGGAGATCTTCGAGTTCGCACCTGCGCACTTGCCGCGCTTGGTCACGAAGTTGTAGATGCCGCCCTTGCCGTCTTTGTCGCCCGGGTACCAGTTCTGGACGGTGGAGTACTTGATCTGCGCGCCCTCGAGTGCGACGAGTTCGACTACCGCGGCGTGGAGCTGGTTCTTGTCGCGCATCGGAGCGGTACAGCCTTCGAGGTAGCTCACGTATGCGCCCTCTTCGGCGACGATGAGCGTGCGCTCGAACTGGCCGGTGTCTGCTTGGTTGATGCGGAAGTAGGTGGACAGCTCCATCGGGCAGCGCACGCCCTTCGGGATGAAGCAGAACGAGCCGTCGGTAAAAACGGCGGCGTTGAGCGTCGCGAAGTAGTTGTCCGTGTAGGGGACGACCGAGCCGAGGTATTTCTTGACGAGGTCCGGATGGTCCTGAACGGCCTCCGAAAAGGAGCAAAAGACGACGCCGACTTCGGCGAGCTTCTTCTTGAACGTCGTGCCGACCGAGACCGAGTCCACGATGGCGTCCACGGCGATGCCGCTCAGCCGCTCTTGCTCGGCGAGCGAGATGCCGAGCTTGTTGAACATCGCCACCACCTCGGGATCGACTTCGTCGAGACTCTTGGGACCCGCCGTCTTGGGCTTGGGAGCCGCGTAGTAGATGATGTCCTGGTAGTCGATGGGCCCGTAGTGGACGTTCTGCCAGCGGGGCTCCGCGAGCGTGACCCAGTGGCGGTACGCCTTGAGCCTCCAATCGAGCATCCACTTCGGCTCGTTCTTCTTTGCCGAGATGAGGCGAATTACGTCCTCGTTGAGGCCGCGCGGTATGACGTCCGTCTCGAGGTCGGTGACGAACCCGTACTTGTACTCCTGGTTCGTGAGCTCGCGGATTTCGGTCTGAGCATTCATCGCGTTTCTCCTACTTCTGGCAGCCCGCAGCCTGGGACACGACTGAACGGAGCGGCCGCAGTGTCGCCTTGCCGTGGACTGGGTCGCCTGCAATCTCGTAGCGCGGCACGGACGAGTCCACATCGAGCGACCAAGCGTCGATGCCACCGGTCATCGACCGAACGTTCTTGAAGCCGTGTCCTGCGAAGTAAGAGGCGGCGTCGAGGCTGCGCTGCCCGAGGTGGCAGTAGAAGACGATGGGCGTGTCCTTGGGCCAGCGCATCATCGCCTTCGCCTGCTCCTCGGTGTTCAGCGTCGCGCCCTCGATTCGAGCCAGCTCCCACTCTTCCGGAGCGCGGACATCCACGAGCCGCGGCTGGTTGTCGCTCCGAAAAGCGGCGGCGACGTCCCCGGGGCTCACCTGAATACGCAGGTCGGTCTGCTCCGCGTGCTCGATGAACTCGATGACCTCGTCGAGGTCGGTGATCTTGTGCCGGTGCGCCACCTCTTCGAGGATGTCCTTGGGCTCGTACCCGCAGCTGTTACAGCCACCGATATGGAAGCGGAGAAACAGAGCGCGCTGGGCGCTCGGATAGGCCTCGAGGACCTGCTCCATCGTGCTGCGCTTCGTGATCTTCGCTGTCGCTGGCATCGTGCTCTCCTTGTCGGGTCGGGTTGTCGTCGGCCGATTCGACAGTTTAGCAAGTACTTTCTATCCTATCATTTGTCAAGCAAGTACTTTCTAAACTTGCTGAACGGATCCAGCCGTGTACGCTGAGGAAATGAGTTCCGACGTTCCAGGTTCCGGTCGGGAACGGGTTCTCTTCGTCCTCAAGAAAAAGGGCCCACAGACCGCGGCCCGCATGGCAAAAAGCCTGGGTGTCACGACGATGGCCGTTCGTCAGCATCTCGCCGTGTTGGAGGGAGAGAAACTCGTCGACTTTACGGACGAGAGGGGCACGGTGGGTCGTCCTGCCCGTCTCTGGCAGCTCACGTCCAACGCCTACGATCGGTTCCCCGACTTCCACGCGGAACTCGCGGTCGGGATGCTCCAAGCGGTCCAGAGCGCCTTCGGTGAGCAAGGCCTCGAGCGCCTGACCGAGGAGAGGACACGTCAGCAGGCTCAGACTTATCGCGCGAGGATGCCCGACCCCACTGCGCCGATCGAGGATCGCTTGGCCAGCCTTGCTCGGATTCGGCGCGAGGAAGGGTTCATGGCCGAGTGGAAGCGCCGTCCCGATGGAGCGCTCGAGCTCGTGGAGAATCACTGCTCCATCGCGAAGGCAGCGCGGCTCTGCCCGAAGCTATGCGGCGGCGAGCTGTCGCTCTTTCGCACCCTCCTGGGAGAGGACGTTTCGGTCGAACGGGTCGAGCACATCCTCTCCGGAGACAGATGCTGCTCCTACCGCATCGCCGAGCGCCCCATCGAACCGGCCTTGGAGCAACGAGCGAAGGTGCCGCACGAGTGATGGAGGGTGCATCTCCGCTCTTGTCGAGTGGGCGACCGCTCATGTGCGCCATGGTTACCGTGGTCTGCAGCTTTCTCGGCCGCCGATGCGGCCGCAGGCGCGCCCGATACGTGATCTTGCCGCGCGGCGCACAGGGCGCGCGGCCGTTATCGTCCTGGACCTCGTCATGCCGGTGATGGACGGATGGCAGTTTCGCGACGAGCTGGGACGCGACCCAGTCCTTGGCGCCATCCCTGTCTTGCTCATCACGGCTGAGCGCCGCATTCAGCTTACAGGCCCGGACGTCCTCTGGAAGCCGCTCGACCTTGGACTGCTGCGGGACGCTGTCCGTCGGCACTTGCGGGACGCACCATGAAGCGCGCTGGCGACGAACGGCCTTGGGCTGTCGTGCTCATCGCTGTCTCGATGGCGGCGATGTTCGGGCTCGACCTCTTCACGTCCCTCGGGTTGTCGGTCTGGGTGCTCTATTTCATTCCGCTCGCCCTGTCGCTCTTCACGTCCCGCCCTCTTCTGCCCGTGGCGCTAGGGTTTATCTGCACCGCACTGCTCGCGCTCGGCTACGCGTACTCGCCTCCGCCGCCGGTGGAGGCGCTCGTCACCGCCGCTCGCGTCAACCGGTCTCTGGGCGGCGCGGTGCTCATCGCGCTCGGCTTCGCGGGCCGTCAGCTCATCAGCGCCAAGATGCGCATCGCCCTCAAAGACTGGATCGACCAAGGACAGGTGCAGCTCTCCGCGAAGATGCTCGGCGAGCGGGACGTCAGCGAGCAGGGCCGCCGCGTCCTCTCGTTCCTCGCCGAGTATCTCGGTGCGCAGGTCGGGAGCCTCTACGTCGGCAACGGCAACGGGTCGTTTGTCCGCGTGGCTGGTCACGGGCTCGAGTCTCTCGACCCAAGAAGCGAGGTCGTCGCCGCCGGGCAGACGCTCGTCGGCCAGGCCGCTGCCGACGGCCGCGCCGTCCTCTTGAACGACCTTCCCGATGGCTACATCGACGTGCGCTCCGGCATTGGCGCCGCCAAGCCGCGGACGCTTTGCCTGCTGCCCACGCTGGCCGACGGCGCGGTGAACGGCGGCATCGAGCTCGGGTTCTTCTCTGCCCCTCCCAAAGCGACGGGTGAGCTGCTCGACACCGTCGCGTCCTCGGTCGGAATGGTCATCCGCTCGGCGCAGTACCGCCAGCGCCAAGCGGAGCTGCTCGAAGAGACGCAGCGTCAAGCCGAGGAACTGCAGGTTCAACACGAGGAGCTCCAGACAGCCAACGAAGAGCTCGAGAGTCACCAGGAGGCGCTCAAAACATCGCAGGTCGAGTTGGAGGAGACGAACGGCCAACTCGAGGAGCAGGCGCGCACGCTCGAGCTACAGAAGGAGCATCTCGCCTCGACGCAGGACGTCTTGCGGAAGAGGGCCACCGAGGTCGAGCGCGCGAGCGGCTACAAGTCCGAGTTCCTCGCCAACATGTCGCACGAGCTGAGGACGCCGCTCAACAGCGCGCTCATCCTGGCGAAGCTCCTCCTCGACAACAAGCAGGGGAACCTGACCGACGAGCAAGTCCAATACGCCGCCAATATCTACTCGGCGGGCAACGACCTGCTCACCCTCATCAATGACATCCTCGATCTGTCGAAGGTTGAAGCGGGGAAGCTAGAGCTCACGATCGAGCCGCTCGACCTCGGCAAGCTATTCGAAGCAGCCAAGCAGCGCTTTGCCCCTCTGGCGCGTGAGAAACAGCTCGACCTGACGGTCGCGCTCGAACCCGGCTGTCCCGAACGCATCGAGACGGACAGCGTGCGGCTGCAGCAGATCATCACGAACCTGCTCTCGAATGCAGTGAAATTCACCGAGCGCGGCACGGTTCGCCTCCGTGCCCGCGCTGGCGAACAAGACGATGTGCTGGTCTCGGTGGAGGACACGGGCATCGGTATCCCGGCGCACCAGCACCAGGTGATCTTCGACGCGTTTCGGCAGGCGGACGGCACGACCAACCGCAAGTATGGCGGAACAGGCCTTGGCCTCTCGATCTCGCGCGAGTTGGTGGAGCTGCTCGGCGGCGAGCTCCGCGTCGAGAGTACGCCCGCCGAAGGAAGCGTGTTCACGGTCGCGCTGCCGGTCCGCGCGCGTAAGGCGGCGCTGCGAAGGCGCGGCGGTCACTTCGCCGAGAGCCCGAATGACGGTCGCGGGGCTGAGCGGCGAGCCCTCGCGCCTGTGGACGACGATCGCGCGGCGTTGAGCGTTCCAGCCCGCGTCGTGCTCGTCGTCGAGGACGACGTGGGGTTCGCCTGCATCCTGCGCGAGCTCGCTCACGAGTTCCGGTTTCAGTGTCTGCTCGCGCGTTCT
>Ga0105045_10005498_pt1 | contig 11174 bp, 9 predicted proteins | sample MAT02_FD_78089 | JGI IMG/M metagenome (GOLD analysis project Ga0105045, IMG submission 78089) | Freshwater microbial communities from Lake Fryxell liftoff mats and glacier meltwater in Antarctica - MAT-02 (megahit assembly) | ecosystem: Environmental > Aquatic > Freshwater > Ice > Liftoff... | reverse complement strand
TGATGTCGTCGCACAACCGTTTTACATCGTTCAGGATGTGGCTGATGTAGATGATCGTCCGCCCTTCTGCCCGCAACAGCGAGATGGTTTCGAACAATCGCGCGGTCTCGCGCGGGGTCAGCGAGGTGGTGGGCTCGTCAAAGATGATCAGGCTTGCCTCGTTGTGCAGCGCCTTGGCAATCTCGACCAATTGGCGCTCTCCGGGGGACAGACGGCCGACGACGGTGTCGGGGTCGACCTTGAGCGCGAGCCGGGCGAGGATCTGCGCCGTCCGCTGTGCGATGGCACCCCGGTGGATCAGGCCAAAGCGCCGGGGAAAGCCGTCGATGAACAGGTTTTCGGCAATGCTCAGATTGGTGAACAGGTTCAGTTCCTGATGGATGAAGGCGATGCCAGCCCGAGTGGCATCGGCGGCATTGACGGGGCGATAGGGTTGGCCGCGCCACGCCATCGCGCCGGAACTGGGCGGCACCACACCGCCGATCATGTTCATCAGCGTGGATTTTCCGGCACCGTTCTGCCCGATCAGACCCAGAATGCTGCCCTCGCGCACCGCAAAACTCAGATCGGACACGGCGGGCACCCCGAACCACGCTTTCGACAAGCCCTTCAATGTCAGGATCGCGGTCATCTTGTCCTCGCGCGCAACAAACGGGTCCGCAGAACGTCCAGCGAGGCCGCAGCAAGGATCACCCCGCCCTTCACCATATCGACCTGAAAGCTTGACAGGTTCATCAGATTGAGCGTGTTAGATAGCAGCACGAAGAACAGCACGCCGAAAAAAGTCCAGACGATCTTGGCCTTGCCGCCGAATAGGCTGGTGCCGCCGATCACCGCTGCCCCGATGACATCGAGCAGGAAGGCACCCTCGCCCAGCGACGGCCTGCCCGCCTCTAGCCTTGCCGAATAAAGGATCGAGCCGATGGCCGCGCATATGGCCGAAAGGACGAACACAAGAATGATGACACGCCGCACCGGAACTCCAGAGATTTCGGCAGCCTTGCGGTTGATTCCGATTGCCATAACATGGCGACCAAAAACCGTGCGGCTAAGCAGGATATGGGCAAACACGGCAACAGACACGGCAATGACCATCGGGTAGGTGATGAGCGAATAGATCACCTTACGGGCAATCTTGCTTTCGTCCTTTGCACCGAAATAGACGGACACAATGTCGCCCTTGCCCAAGGCAATGTAACTTTTCGGCAGGTTTGCGACGTTTTCGGACTGGGTCAGCCAGATCGCAAAGGCACTGATGGTGATCATACTGACCAGCGTGACCATGAACGCGGGCATGTTCAGGATCGCGATTGAAGCCCCGTTCAAAAGGCCGACAAGGCCTGCTACGATCAGCATAGCGACAATGCCCATTGCGACATTGCCGGGAAGGCCCGCGAGCGGCCCGCCGCTTTCGGTCAGAACCACACCCCAGATCGGGGCTAGGTCAAGGTTTGCGGGGTTGGCGGTGGTGGCGATCAGCATCGCCCCGACAACCGAGGTCAGCGCGATCGTGGACCCTTGGCTAAGGTCGATTCCCGCGATGGCCAGCACGAAGGTTTGCCCGATGGCCACGATAAGCAGCGGCCACATGTTCGACAGCACATTCACAAGATTGCCGGGCGTCAGCAGCACGGGCAAGAACGGGGCCAGAACCGCGACATAGGCGAGGGTCATGTAAAGCACGAAATAGTCGGACAGAAAGACATCGGTGGCGCGCGTTCCAAGGCTGCGAAGGATGCGGTCGGGGGTGCGCGTCATGATGTCTTTCCGGTTGTTGGGCATCATGGCCGGATGCAACTCGCACCCGGCCAAGGTCATTCAGGCATCACTTGTCAAGGAAGCCATCGGCCAGCAGAACACAGCCCCACATGTCCATCTCACGCTCTGCCAGATTGGCCGAGGTCAGAGCAAAACCCGGGTCTGCGATCACTTCATTCGGTTGCGCATTACCCGCCTCAATGGCTGCGAGAATGCCGTTCATGGCCGCCTCTGCCTCGAAATACAGATCTTGCACGCCGGTCGCGTCGACGTAGCCATCCTTGATCAACTGGCAAGCGGTCGCATCGCCATCCAGACCCGCCATCAAAAGGTGGCCGGGCTCGCCGCGTTTGGCCCACATGCCGCGCGGCTCCAGCACCGAACGGATGGTGGGAAACAGAAAGTCAGACGAGGTGAACAAAAGGTCGATCTTGGGGTTGGCAGTCACCGCAGCTTCAAGATTTGCCAAGGCGGTTGCGGCGTCCCATTCGGATGCGACCTCGATCGGGGTGTTGAACCGGTCGGGGTGTTTGGCGATGGCGGCGTAAAAGCCTTCCTTGCGGCCCACGGCGTTGCTGTCGCTCAGATCCCCCACGATGACCAGCGGGGTCAGCTTGGCGTCTGCCGGGGCTGCGGCCAAGGCTTCGTTCACGATGAAATCGGTCGCGGTTTCGGCGATGGCCTTGTTGTCGGCCACCACGATCAGGCCACGCGACAGATCGGCGGGCGGGCGGTTGAACACGGCAATTGGCACGTCGGCATCCTGCGCCTCGGCCACGATGGTAGAGGCACTGGAGCCGTCCTGCGGGATCAGGATGATGCCGTCCACACCTTGGGCGATGCAGTCGCGCACCTGTTCAAGCTGTTTGTTCACATCCTCGTTGGCATTGCGCTCGATCACGGTGTGACCTGCCTCGGTCAGCGTGGTGGTGATCGCCTTGTGCCCGGCAATCCAAAACTCGGTTTCAAGGTCTTGGAAGGCAAAGCAGATAGTGGCCGCACTGGCGCCGGTGGCATAGCCGCCGCATGTCAGCGCCAGCAAGGCAGCCGCGGCAGTTTGTGTTCTGAGTTTCATGGAGTTCCTCCCTAAAGTTGACGTCATTGGTCTGGAACTGCCCTGTTGCGCAGGGCCGTTCTTCGGCTCATCGGTCCGGTCAAGGACCGCTGATGGAAATGTGCGGGGCTGGGTGGACCCGCAAGAGCTTTCTGGATCATGCGGCGATCCCTCCGTTAGATGCGTTTTGCATGATCCCGTCGCGTATCTTGGCAAACAGGTCCTCAGGGCCCATCTGACCGCCCTTCAACACCAACTCTAGCGGAGAACGGTCGCAGTAGGGAAAATGGGCGTGCAGCAGCGGCACGGCAGGAACGATTTCCGCCTCGGCCGTCAGAGCTATGACACCCAGTGCCTTGGTGACCGCACCTGAGGTGTCGCCCCCCGCAACTGCACACCGCCGCAATCCGGCATCTTTGTGCAAGCGGATCAGAATGTTGCCCAGAATTGCCTCGACAAGTTCGGGCTGTCCCACCTTTTGGGCTAGTGCCCGCGTCGCGGCGATGGCCGGGTCATTTGGGCCTTGAGCGCTGTACACAATCACGCTTTGGCCGCTTTGCAGCACATTCAGCGCGGACAGGACGAGGGTTTCAGTGACCAGCGTCAGTCCGGCAGGCGTGGATGCTCCGGTCAGATCCAACCGGAACGCAGCGAAACCCTGTGCGTTTGCAACCGCGATCTGGCGGTCCGTTTGCGGCGAACAGGACCCGGAAACGACGGCAACCGGCCCCGTTGCCGCAGCTGCCGGGCGGGGTGCCGGAAGCTGATGCCCCTGTGCCACCCAGACCGCAATCAGCGCATCTTCAATCCCTTGCGAGCCCAGCACGAAAAGCTGCGCCGCCCGGGCCTCGGCCCAGATCAGCCGCCCGGCCTCGCACATGCCGGCATCATCCACCACATCAAGTGCCACGATCCGTGCGCCCTTCGCCCGTTCGCGCTCCAAGGCTTGCATGCCGGCCCCTGATTGCAGATCTGTCAGGTCGATCAGGCCGATTGGCAGGTTGGTCTGCTTGCCCAGATGCACCCTCACGTCGGCCTCATGCATCGGCGTCACCGGATGATGCGCCATGGTAGGGTGGCGGTCCAGTCGGGCGATGCCATCGGCATGGCGCGCAAAGAGGTTGCCAAAAGCCTGCCAGCGCCCGATCCGGGGTGCCGCCACCAAAAGGGGTGCCCAATCCGCAAGGCCAAGCTCTGCTGCACGCCCGATCGAACCGGTATGGGGCGCTGAATCCAGTGTCGAGCACAACTTGTAGTGCACCACGGGTGCCCCCGTGGCGCGCAGGGCGGCAAAAGCGTGCGGCAGGTTCTTGTCCATCCATTCCGGGCTGCGGGTGCGGGCCTCCGACGCAATGCCGATCCCGCGCCGTTTGCCAAAACGCGCTAGCAACGCCGCATCCGGCGGACCAAGAAACAGGACTGAAGGAAAGCCCGAAAACTCCAGCACTTCCATCACCGCAGCCGACCCGGTGAAATCGTCGCCATACCAGGCGACAAGCGGTCCATCGGGGGGAAAGCCATTGGTCACCTTGCCCCCCCGACGACCGCGCCAAGGGCGGCGTTTTCGCGCGCAGCCTGCACCAGAGGCACGCCCGCCATTGCCGCATCCCACGCCGAAAGCAAAGCCGCCACCCCGCCCGCAGGCCCGTGCGGATGCGCCATGATCCCCCCGCCCGCAGCATAGATCAGATCCGGCGTGCCGAGGGCGGCCCAGGTGTCATGCACCTGCAACGCCGACTGACCCGAGGAAAACACCGGCATCGCAGCACAAGGACGATCCGCTGACAGCGGTTGCGCCATTGAGCGTGCACTGGCAACCGAACTGTCATCCGCCTCGCAGAACTTGTTGCGAATCCCGTTTACGTGCAGATGGTCTGCCCCCGCCAGACGCCAGATCTTGGACCATGCGGCAAAGTCCCACCCAAGTGCTGGGTGACGCGAAAGATACCCCCAGCCGTTGCGATGGGCATGGATCGGCAGCCGGGCATGACGCCGCAACGCCAGCATCCCCGTCACGCCAATGGAATTGAGGCTGGCCATGACGCAGGTGCCGTCAAGGCTTTCGACCAGATCGTGGCGGGTGCGCATCTCGTCCACCTCGCCTGTCAGGTTGAAGGCGTACATCACCTTCTTGCCGGTCCGCTGCGCATGATCGTTGATCACCGCCATCACGGCGCGGGCCCGGTCGGCAAAGGGGCAGGCGGGGCCGTCGGCCTGCAACTCGTCATCCTTGATGAAGTCGATCCCCGCTTCGCACAGCACGCGCACCAGATCGGCGGTCTCATCGGCGGTGAAGCCGACCGATGGCTTGACGATGGTGCCCACCAAGGGGCGACCCTCCACCCAGGACAGCCTGCGCGTGCCCGCAACCCCGAAGGCAGGCCCCGGATTTGCCGCTACAAACGCATGTGGCAGCCGCAGGTCCAACAGGCGCAAGCCGGAAAAGGCGCTGAGTTCAAAGAGGTTGCCGGCCACGGTCGCCATCAGGTTGGGCAAAGAGTAGCCCATGTTCGCAACTGGCCAAGAGACCGTGATCCGGGCCTGCTGGTGCGGCTGGTCTGCGCGCCCTGCGCCGGGAAGCGAGGGGACTGCGACGAAGTCCAGCGGCGTGATCGCCTCGACCCGGGCGGCGGCGCGGGCTTTGAGTTCCGGCGTCTCGCCCGGAACCGGTACGAAAGTGCCCGACGACTGCTCGCCCGCCAGCACTTCGGCTGCCTGGGCCAGCGGCCACGCGGTCTCGATCAGATAATCAGCCTCGATCCGCGTGCTCATGCGGCGTCTCCCTTCGAATAGGCAGCCAGATTTACGGTTGAACCGCTTTCTGCAGCATGAATTGCCGCCCGCGTCACGGCGAGCGTTTCAAGGTTGTGCGCCCCGGACGGCTGCGGCACGGCGCGTCCGGCCAGAACGCCTACGGCATGGGTCTGCAAGGCCAGAACCGAGTCCTGAACCAGATGCCAAGGCCTTTCGCCCCAGACCGGAATGGCAGGCTCGACATCCGTACAGGTAGCTTGCCCGTCCCGGTGCAGGGTCATCCGGTAGCCTGCCGCAAGCTCCAGCGTGCCTTTGGTGCCTTCCAGCACGGCGAGCGTCTGGGGAAAGGGATCGGGCGCGTAGGCGCTGTGAAAACTGCATTCGACACTGCTTGCAGCGCCAGACTGGTGGCGCAACAAGGCGGTAAAGGCATCCTGCCCGGTGATGCGCGGGTTCAGCCGTTGGGTCTGACAGGCGACCGAAACCACATTGCCCAGAAGGAACCGCGCAAGATCGAAAAGATGCAGACCCACATCGGTCAGCGCCAGATCGCGGACCTGCGCCAGATAGGGCTGGTTGGCATAGATGTCAAAGCCGTGCCGGAATGACAGCCGCAGGAACTGCGGCGCGCCGATCTGGCCTGCCGTCAACGCGGCACCAAGCGCGCGGAACGGGGCCTGCCAGCGGAAATTCTCGTGCACCAGAAACGGGATGCCTGCCCTTTCACAAGCCGCGACCATTGCGCGGGCGTCGGCCAGCGTCTCGGCCAGCGGCTTTTGGCAGATCACAAGGCCGGTGCGGGGGGCTGCAAGTTCGACCAGCGGACGGTGCGCGGGGACCGTGGTGGCGATGTCGACGAAATCCGGGCGCAGATCGTCCAGCATCGCGGCGGCGTCGGTAAAGGCATCGGCTCCGAAATCGCGCGCAAATCGGGCAGCCTTGGCCGGGTCCAGATCGCAGACACCGACGATCCGGGCGTCAGGGATATCGGCCCAGGCGTGCATGTGGTTGCGCGCGAAAAATCCACAGCCGATCAGGACACCGCGCGCAGTCATGCCGCATCCCCCCACAACAATACCTCGGTGGGTGCCAAGGGCGTACCGCGGCCTGCGGGCTGTGGCCCGGCAGCCGTCAGGCGCAGGCCGTGGGTCAAACACGGTCTGGCTTCATCCGACAGATTGGCAACGATCCCGCCGCGCGACGACTCGATGCGGATCAGACCTGTTTCGGACATGACCTGTGCGCGTTCGCCGCTGAGCACGGCCGCCCCTGCAATAACGCGGCCAAGCGGCGTACCTGCGGCCCCCAACGGACCGCTGACCATGGCCAAGGCGACGCTGTCCACACGTCCGGCGATGCAGGCCGCCAAGATTCCGGTGGCGTAGGCCGCAGCGTAGGGCAGTGTCTGGCGCGGGTCGTCCATTGCCATCGGAATGCGGCCAAGTGTCGGGTTGGCGAGCACTGCCTTGCCGTAGGGGTTTGACCGCATCCCGATCGACATCAGCCCCAGATGCAGTGGCTTCCCCGGCAGGATCGCATGGGCGCTGGCCAGGATATGCGGAATTGCCTCAAGCGTTTGGGTCACCGACAGATCATCTGCCGCATGAACGATGGCGGTGTTGCCAAAGGTCCCGAAATCGCAGGTCGACGGATCGGGGCGACAGCGGTTGAACTCGGTGAAATTGGTCAGGCTGCCTGCCCCGATCAGCGCGTCAGCAAAGCCCTTCCGCAACAGCGCGACCGCATCGGCGGGCTGCGGACCCGCAGGCCAAGGGCCTTCAGGCTGATGGCTGGCAAGATAGGGTGCCGGAAGTGCCACCACGCTAGTGGGGTGCAAACCCGCGCTGTTGCAGCGCCTTATGATGGCTGACAGATCGTCAAGATCAGTGAATATGATTTCTAGGGCTTGCGGGTGCCATGATGTCAGGCCGGCAATGTCGGTTCGACCGCTCACGCGCGCCAGAAGCCCCGCACCGTGCGGCAAAACGATGCCCTCAAGCTCAGTGAGGCCGTCTTCATGCACCACAAGGACACTGGGTATCATGCCGCTCTGAACCGCAGATACGCCGGGTTTTGTCGTCACACTCGGCTTTGCCGTCAGGCAAAGCCGCAAGGTCTGGTAAACTTCGCTGCCGCTTGAAATGACATAAGGCCGGGGCAGCGCGAGCGGGCGACAGTAGCTCTTGAACGAGGCGTCGGACCAGTTGCGCTGATCCTCCATCTCGAAAACCTCGCCGTGCATGGCTATGTCGATGACGACGGGGCCAATTTCGTGCAGCAGTCCGACAATGTTTTTGGCGGGTTGGCCGGGGCTGATGGCATCGGGAAAACGGGTGCTGGTGCGGGTGCCATCCGGATGCGTCACGATCAGAGCGGTGCCGCTCACCCCGGTGATCGGATGTAGCAGCGTAAAGCCAGCGCGATTGACCGTCAGATCGGTGTGCGCGCGCAAACTGATTTCGGCCACCACGGTCGCCTGCCCTTGGTCCGTGGCGGTCAGGGTCACCGAGAAACGCCCGTCAAATTCGCCGGACAACGCCGCGAAAGACCGCGCGTAACTGCTTGCGTCCCGAGTTTCCCCGGTCGTGCGCACCGCAATCGTTCCCCAGGACGCATCGCGGACCGGGTAGCCGATGGCACGCAGAACCTCGGTCTGCCCAAGCCGCAGGCTGCGCAGGTCACCCCCGATGATCAGAGCCGAAAGGGCCCCGTCGTTCAGGTGTTGATGATCCCGCCCCAACATCGTGCCTCGTGCTCCCTTACCCGCCCTAAGGTCAAATGCTCATTATACCAGTATGCAAAACAAGATGATCCGTTCCTCTGTGGCTGCCTACTTGCGGATTATCTTTCTGTACAGATCGTTGGCGCGGTTCAGATGGTCCGCCATCATCGCCTCGGCCTGATCCGGACTTCGCTTTTCAATCGCGTCGATGACATTGCGATGCTCGGCAAGGGTCAGTTGTTCGGCCCCAGGAACCGAGACCAGATCGACATGAAAATCGTTTAGCCAATGGAACAACGCATCCGAGAGCGCAGCCCAGATCGGGTTGCCGCTGATCGTGGCAATGTCGCGGTGAAACTGGCCGTCCAGAACACGAAAGCGCACAAGGTCGCCGACCGCCGTCGCCTGATCGCGCAGCGTCGTATTCAGCCGCCGGATATCGCTTTCAGACACCCGCCGGGCCGCGACGCGCACCATTTCCAGCTCGAACGCCAGCCGGGTTTCTTTCAGATGTTCCAGCGTGGCCGGTGAATGCACCAACAGGTGCTTCATCGACTGCGACACCTGATCCACCATCCGTCCGACCGAAGGCTCTGCCACCCGCGCCCGCTCGCCGTGCCGGATCTCGATCAACCCGGTCCGCTCCAGTGCCTGCATAGCCTCGCGGATTGCGGGGCGGCCGACGGCCATCTGCTCCATCAATTCGCGCTCGGATGGCAGCACGTCGCCGGGCCGGGTCTCGCCACTTTCGATCATGGACAACAATCGCTCGCGGACATCTTCCGAAAGCTTTCTTTTCTGAATCGGAGGACCGGGGGTCAGCATCGGCTCTGACCGCTAAATCTTGCCGTGAACGATTAGATTGGCGGCCTGCCGCACTATGGCGGGGCTTAGCGCTTCTCGCCAATTATCTCTCATTATTCGGGACTTGCCAAATTCCAGCAGGCGCAGGGCGGCATCTGACGGCACTTTTGGCGAAAAGCCGAACCACATCGCGATTTCGACATTTAGATGTCCCATCAGGAAATCCTTCGCAGCGTCGCGGTCAATCCCGTATTTTGTGACACATTCGTCAACGGCTTCGGTCATGACGTCGATCATGCACATCGCCAGCATTTCGGACAGGCCCGGCTCCAGAATTGCCAGTTGTTCGACCGTGACGCGGTGCGTCCTGGTGACGGGCGACCACATCGCCTCGCAAACCTCGACGCCAACCGCATAATGCGATTCCGGACCCTGCATCAAGGCGCAGACGATTGCCTGTCGCGCCAAGCCGCCGTGATAATCGCGCCGGGCGTCCCAATCGGTCTCGTCGTTATACAGAGGTGGATGGCAGGGGTGACCGACGAAATAGGTCAGGTCAGGGCGATCCTTGGGCAAGGCATCGGCATAAGGGGCCGCCGCATCAAGGATCAGCAGGATCGTGCCCGCAGCCAGTTGCGGTGCAATGCTGGCCGCGACTTTGCCGATGATGTTGTCGGGCAGCGCAAGCACGACGACCTCGGCACGGAGCAGCCCCTGCGCCTCGGTGATTGCGGGAATGCCTGCCTCGGCCAGTCGGGCAAGGCCAGCCTCGCCGGATTCGATGGCGCGCAGGTCATATCCGGCAGCCACCAGCTTTTTCGTCACGCGAAGGCCCATCTTGCCCCCGGCGCCGAAAATTGCCACGGATCTTGCCATCGTACTTCCCTTTCGTGCGGTTGGTTGTACCTAACTCATATGATGAGTATATCTGTTTGACAAGCGTTTGATGTGGCCGTGCGCCAAGCGCGTGCTTACGACAGGGCTGCGACTTGCGCCGTTGGAGGGCAGATTGATCTCATTTTCGACCGTCTTGCTGGATGGGCTGAACTTCGAATCGGGTTTGCGCCTGCTGGCTAAGGCCGGGGCACGGTCGGTTGAGCCTGCGTTTATCGAAGGCTACATGCCCTTTGACGAAACCGTATTTATCGAGGCGAAAGGGCGGGCCCTTGGGGCGGTGATTGCCGACTTTGGCCTGTCGGTGACGGCCGTTTCGGCGCATACCGATCTTGGGCAGCAAGGCAGTTCGGATCGCTTGCTGCGGCGGCTGGATTTTGCGCGAGGGCTTGGCGCGCAAATCCTGATCAGCAATGCCACGACAGAGTCACAACGCGCCACGCTGGACCAGACGTTGTCGAAATGTTTGCCGTCGTTTCAGGCAGCGAGCGTTGTTCTGGCGCTGGAAAATCCCGGGCACGGGCACGGGGCCCTGATCGCGGACGGCGCATCCGGTGCGAATCTTCTTGCGCAGTTTGACCACGAGTCGCTACGGCTCAACTACGATATCGGCAACGCATATACCTACGGCCCGCGCCGCCTTGGGCTGCTTGGAGATCTACGTGCCGCCTTGCCATGGACAGCGCACCTGCACTTAAAGGACGTTCAAGAGAATCAAGGCAACTGGATTTTTTGTGCCATTGGCGCCGGGCAAGTAGGCTATGATGCCAGGCTTGCCAGCCTTTTTCCACCCGGCATTCCGTTGGGCATCGAAGTTCCTTTGCGCCTATGGCGGCCAAGCAGGGGCGATCCAATCCGAAAATCCGAGTCGGTCCTACCCTCCGCGGTGCAAAGCACGGCCGCTCAATGCCTCTCAGCGTTGAAATCATTTGGAATGGAATGATCCGGCGACCTCCAATTTGCATGAGTCGGAACAAAGAATCTGATGTTTCTGGCCAGAACTGATTGGCCTTCAGCCGCGTTCCCCTAAAAGCTGGGCAGCATATGGAACCGATGACCAGACCCGTGTCATTGGACCTTCGGATCACAGTTATCCCGAAGTTCGCTGGCGATAAGACACCTATCTACCTGTTCCATCCCGGATGATCACATAGACCCTCGTCGCTCTGCATTTTTCATGGCAAGATC
>Ga0105045_10005497_pt1 | contig 11177 bp, 9 predicted proteins | sample MAT02_FD_78089 | JGI IMG/M metagenome (GOLD analysis project Ga0105045, IMG submission 78089) | Freshwater microbial communities from Lake Fryxell liftoff mats and glacier meltwater in Antarctica - MAT-02 (megahit assembly) | ecosystem: Environmental > Aquatic > Freshwater > Ice > Liftoff... | reverse complement strand
GCTGGCGAAATTAGCCCCACGCGGGAGCGTGGGGCGGGCTATGCTGAGTGTTTCCAATGCGTTTTCAGGGTGAATAGCCTATAAATTGCCCCGCCGAAAAGATGTGTCCATAGCTATGCCCGTGCGGGAGAGGTCGCTTGGAGTGCGCAGCACGAGAAGCGGGTGAGGGGTGATTTTGATGTTTTTTCTTCGTTAGCCGGAAGCGCCAGCGACGGATTCCGTAAGACCGTCGCTGGCGCTTCCGGCTAACATAAGAACCCCCTCACCCGGCTCGCTGCGCTCGCCGGCCTCTCCCGCACGGGGAGAGGCGAAAAGGCTGGTTTCTGTTCATATATTAGTGGATTTTCAACCTGAGCACCCAGGCTGATGAAATCCAAATCGTACTTCTCCAAAAAGCTTAAGTTGGTGGCATTGGACCCACATCGACCGCTCATAAAAGCCATAACTCACCTTTGCCGCCGGTGAGAATGTCTCCGCGATGACAACACACTGTCAGCGGTGCATCAGGGAGAAGCGAACCATCGAATTGACGAATCTCGCGGAGGAGCAGCGGCAGCACTTGTGGTTCGTAATCGCAGGAGTAGCGGAAGCCTGCCGCAGGTTCCGCATCTCCACGAACGAGAATCGTTCCGCGTTTCATCCCCGCACCGAGCCGACCTCCCGCACCGCCGAGCAACGCCAGCGTTCCCGCAATCATCGAAGTTCCCGCGAATGCACCCACACGACCTTCTACCGCAATTATGCCTCGGCGCATCAGGGAACCGAGTTCATCGCCGGCCGTGCCACGAATGAAAATGCTTCCGCCTTTCATGCCATGCCGAGAACCGCGATAGGCGGCCCCCGCACAGTTCCCCGCACTTCCGCGCACTTCAATATTCCCGCCGCACATCTCGGCGCCGAGCCAATCGCTCGCGGAATCGTCGATGACAATGGAACCGCCGATCATCTGCGCACCGGTGTGCCGACCCGCGGAATTCTCGATAAAAATACGCCCTTCGCGCATCTGCTTGCCGATGTTGTGAACATTGCGCGTATCGCCTGCGAAATGAAGATCGGCGAGTTGCGACGGTTGCACATCGAAGAAGTTGCCGAGTTCCTCGCGGCGGTTGCCGTGCAAAACGGGAAGCAAAGCAACATCGCGCGCAGCGAGATTCTTCAGTTGTTCGGGCAGGATGCCTTCGACATCGAGCGGAATCGAAGATGGCACACGATGAATGAGTTTGAACATTATTCATCCTTTAATGTCATTGCCATTTTACGGTGAGTCGGCCTTCCACTTTGGCTTTGTGTTCCAGGATCGCCAAACAGTATCGCGCGAGGATGAGGAAGACGATACCCATTCCCGCGAGCAAACCGACTTCCCACCAGAACGGAATGAAGCTTTCCATGCCGAAGAGTACATGGCGCATCGCATCCATGCCTGCGGCGAGCGGGATCATCAGGCCGATGGCGGGAAGTGCGGCATGTGTCATTTGGCCCAAGGCTTTCAGCGGAAAGTTGATGCCCGCGAGGAGGTAGACCGGTTCTTGCAGCAGGTTCACCGTATGCCAGGCTTCGCGGCCCCACATGAGGAAGAGCGATGCGAACATCATTCCCAGGCCGTAAAGCGCCACGAGCGTGAGCAAGAAGACGAGCAGCACGAGCCACCACGATGACGGTTGAAACGGAATATCAAAGATGAGCGCGCCGGCTGTCAGAATGGTGATGGCGCGCACGAGCGTTGTCGTCATGCCGCCGAGGGCCATGCCCGCCAGAATCGCCATCATCGGTGCCGGCGACATGATGTAAAGCTCAAGGTTTCCGCCGTCGCGTTCCCAATAGAGATGCGCGCCGAGACTCCAGAGTACATTCAGCCAGAAGGTCGTCATCGCGGCACCGAGTACAACAATGCCGAGGTATTCTTTGGGGGCCTGCATCCAGTCGTAGAGCAAGACGAGCGATGCCGTGGAAAGTACAGGCAGCACGGTTTCTTGAATCAACCAACTGCGATTGCGAAAGAGCCAAGCGACACGCGGATACGTGCGTGCGGCAGCCGCTTGAAAGAAGAGTTTGATCGGGCTAATTGGCATTTGCACGTCCTCGATGGAACCAAGATAAGCCGAATCGAATCACCACGGGTATACACGCGAGCAACAGCAGTGCGACGATGATTTCCGTGGTGAAGACATCACCGGGTTTTCGTATCTGCCGCAGTGCGGTGCCCGCATTGGCGTACAGAAACGCGAACGGCAACTGCGTGATCCAGCTAATCACGATGTATTGTTTCGTTGGGAATTTCGTGAGGCCCATCGCCATGTTGATGACGAAGAACGGAAGTACTGGCACCACGCGCAGCATGGCCAAGAACATCGCACCTTCGCGCTCGATGCCGCGGTTGATGATGCTCGCGGGTTTCGCAAAGCGATGTTGCACCCAATCGTGAAACAAGTAGCGCGATGCTAAAAATGCGAGCGTGGCGGAAGTCGTCCCGGCCAGGCTCAGTACCCCGGCACCGAGCCAGCGGCCAAACAAAGCACCACCGACAAGGGCGGTAATCGTGGCCATGGGAATCGGCGGAGTCACGAGAAGAATATATGTGGTGAAGTAAATCAGCAGTGCGAGGAGCAGGTTCTCGTTCGTCCATTTTTCCCAGACATCAAGTTGTTCGTGAACCCATTGCCACGCATCATCGTGGTTCGGCGAAAAGAACAAGATGCCAATGCCGAGGGCAATGAAGATCATCACGCCGAGGGCGCGCGGACTCAGGAACTGCCGAACTGACAATGCCCTGTCACTCACGAATTTCATCCACGAACCGAACGATGCCCGCACGCATTTGGGCCGTCTGCAGGTTCGTTAAAGTAGCGGGGAAGAAGATCTCGCGTGTGCTGCCATCTTCGGCACTATTCACGATGGTAGGCCGCGACATGATCTCCGCTTTGCGCTGCACGGTGCTAATCATCGGCCGCATCCAGAAGACGCTGCCCGTGTGCGGGTCCAGCGCATAAACGTTGCCATCTTTGGATGCCGCATAAATCGCAATCGTGGCGAAGCCGCGGGCCATTGTGGCAATTGCAGGGCCAGCGGTGAGTTCCGTGCCGAGGGCGATCTTCCAGATCTGTTTTCCTGTTTTGCGGTCGAACGAGTAGATCGAGCCATCTTTGCAACAGGCGTAAATCGCTCGAGCATCGGCGGCAATTTTGGTATGAACCGATTTCGGCAGATCGGTTTTCCAAAGCTCTTCGCCAGTCGTGGCATCTCGGCAAATCACCATCCCGGCGGGCTTCGTCTCCGGGGTGCGATTCGGCTCTGGCTCCGTGGAAAGATCTTCCGTCAGGTTGCCTGTGCCCACGCCATAGACAATTGTCTTGCCGAGCAAGAGCGGCGCGCCGAACGAACGCAACGGCAGTTCCTTCCGCCAGATTTCTTTACCGTTCGTGGCATCAAGGCAGAACGCGGCGAAGTGGTTGTAGCCACTGCCGCCGTAGAGTTTGCCTCCCGCGACAACGACAGGCGTGTCAATGTGCAGGGGCTTGTCGCCGCCGGTATAGTGCCAGATTTCATCGCCGGTTTTCGCATCGCAACAATAGATGCCATCTTCACCCGCAGAGAAAAACACTTTGCCATCGGCAATTGCGGCTGTACCTTCCGTGTGGCTGGCCGTCACTTTCTGCCATATCTTCTCGCCGGTTTCGGCGTTCAAGCAGATCATGCGACAATCGGAATCGGTGTGCAGTCCTTCGCCGAAATAGAGTTTGCCATCGTGAACCACTGGCGTGGCGTACACGGTTTTCAGGTTCTTATCAGTGAATTTCCACAAGCGCTTTCCACTGCTTCGTTCCACGCAAATCAGCACGCCAGCATCGAACCCGAACTGATTGACCGTGCCACCGAAGTAGATCCGCGATGGCGAAACACCTAACGCTGAGAAGATGCGATTCACCTCGGCATCTTCGTACCACAAGCTCGCATCGGTCACTTTCGGGCCTAGTGCAGTGGTCGAAGCTGCTTCGCCGAGTTCCACGTTTACCGTGCGCGAGCCGCCTTCACTGGGAAGTTGGTGAATCAACATCGCCAGTGAAAGCAGAAACATGCCCGCGATGCCGACCGCTTCACCCGGTGCGCTGAGCTTCAAAATCGAACTGGAATGGGCATCGACGGTGCGCGTCGCGCGGCGATAAATCGCGTGGATACACGCAGCAACAAGGCCCACGCCAATGGCCGTGAACTCGCGTGTCGGCATCTCGATGACATCGCTTTTTGCCAAGCCGAAGCCCCACGCGAGGAGTGCCAGAATCCCCGCAACTGCGAGTGCAAAACAGGCGAGCGCGATAATCTCCGCACGCTGCGGCGGTGCGGTAATACTCGCATCTGCGAGGGCATCGCGGCGATAGCGCCGACCGGCCCAGGCCATGCCCACGAGATTGATCCACACGACATAGCCCGTGATGGCGAACGGCGTGAAGAATTGACTACCCGGAAGTTCGTCACGAATGATAACAAATACCCCCGTGAGGATACTGTTGATACTCGCAATTACAAGAAACGCGCGCCAGCGCTTGAGACCCGAAGCGAAGCCCGCGAACACCGTGGGGAACAACGCCGAGAGAATCGCCAACGGCCCGACAATCACGAACGAAGGGATCACGCCGAAAAGCGGACCCGAAACAAAACCGACCGGCAACTGCCGGCCGTGTTGCGAACACTGTTTATCGTCCTTTTTGGGCACCTCTTGCTTCTTCTTCTCGATGGGCGGGCCGTAACCGTGCGGTTCCTTTTCATCCGGCTCGGGCGGCTTCGCTTTCCCCGCGATGCACTCCGTGAGAACTTTTTGCAGTTCGGCCGTAGTGCCTTTGAAGGTGCGGCGGAAGTACGGTTCACAGTGCAGAAACTGCCAAACCGTTTTGCCGTTCGTGGTCGCTCCACGCATCTGAAACCAGGTTCCTTCGAGGTAGCCGAACACGCTGAAATCGTCTTCACGCGGCGACATGAACAAGATGAGCTTGCGGCCCGGTTCGAGGCGATCGAGCATCACTTCGCTATGCTTGTCTTTCTTCGCAAAGGTGTCGCCGGTAAGGTTGACGATGAACTTTTCTGCTGGGGCTTTGCCCTGCAAGTTTTCGATCAACTTGAACACGACGGCGGGCTTCTCGGGGGATACGCTCTCGACTTCCGCGACGAAGATCATTTTGGACATCAGCGTTTCGCTGAGCGGCGTGAGCTTCTTGATGACGGCGAACGATTGCGTTGGGCAAAGCAGTAGCAGAAGACCTGCGAAAACAACGACGAATTGCGAACGGGCGGGGAACATGCGGAATCCTCATATTCGGCGGGATGCGATAATAGCGTATCAGATTCCGGCGAAAACGGAAGCAAAGACGCACTTTGCACTTTGAAGTTCTGGCACCGGCGGACTCACGTCGCACCGTTCGCCTGGAACAGTCCGCCGCGATGGGGCATCAATCCTATATTGCAACACCCGGCGAACGGCGCGACGTGAGTCCGCCGGTTATTATCGCTCACGCGGCGGGCTAACAAAGAACCCGCAATTCCTTAACCTAAATAATTCTCCTACACCCCATTTTGTGAGTATGTCATGCGATTGGCCCACAACGTCTTCTTCCAATTGAAAGATGGCAGCCCGGCAAAGGTCGATGAACTGGTCGCGGCGTGCCAGAAGTACCTGAACATCCAGCCGGGTATTCTGTTCTTTGCAGCAGGGCCGATCTGCTCGGAACTCACGCGCGAAGTGAATGTGCAAGATTGGCACGTCGGGTTGCATCTCGTGTTCGATAGCAAAGCATCCCACGATAGCTACCAAGACGACCCCACGCATAACCAGTTCATCGACGAGATGAAGCCGAACTGGGCCACGGTCCGCGTCTTCGATTCCTATGTGTGATTCAAAAAATCCGCCGGCCTTTCAGGAAGCCACCTTTGAGGCCGGCGACAGTCATCAGCATCTGCCTTTTGATGATCGGGATCTTCGGCAGCCACGGTAGCACGCGATCTCGGCCCCAACTGAGGATGCCCCAATCCGATTGAAAAAACGGCGATAGGAACAGCGTGACGGCAGAATAATAGCGAATGTACGCTGCCTGCCGACGATCGAACAACCGGAAGGCATCGGCGGGTCGAGCGGTTTCGCGCAGGCAACCTGCGAGCATATACGCATCGGTCATGGCCAGGTTAATTCCCTGGCCGAGGTGTGGACTCATCGCGTGTGCGGAATCTCCCATAAATATAGTATGTTGGTCGTAGGTGCGCGCCATCCAGACGTGTTGATACGAAGTAAATAAGAGTTGATCGAAGTCGATGATGTGTTCCAGCAGCGGAGCAGTTTCCGGGCAGAAACGGAGAATTTCTTCTTTGAGCAGTTCGATTCCGCGTTGCTGAACTGCAGCAAGATCGCGTTCCGGCAGCCCCCAATAAAGCGTCGTCAGGCCGTCGCCGATCGGCAACACACCGCAGAGTTGCTTGCACCCGCGCACCACTTGCAACAGCTTTCCCTTCACATGTTCGCCCGGCACAATCGCCCAAAGCGTGCCATGCGGGTACTTCATGGCCCATTGCCGTTGGCCCATCCATTTTCGCAGCGAAGAACGCGAGCCATCGCAACAGACAACAAAATCATACGGCCCGTGCGTATTGCCGAGTGTGTCACGGAGTTGAACTTGCTCGCCGAGGATTTCACGCGATTGGATTTCCACACCGAGGTTGAGGTGAATCGGCAGTTTCAGCACTGCGGTTTTGAGCGCGTCGAAGAGCACCCCGCGATGAACGCCATAGGCTCGGCTCTCGGGTTCGTAATCGGCATAAGTATTGCAGACCAATTGACCGCGGCCATAAGCGTGCAATGCCAACAGGTGGTCGAGCGGTGCTGAGTGTGCGATGACATCTTCGAGTAAACCGAGATGCTGTAAAATCGCCTGGCCGGATGGTTGCAGCATAATCCCCGCACCGATCGGCTCGACGACCGGAGCACGTTCGATGAGTGTGACATCGTGCCCATCCCGCGCAAGCAATATCGCAGTTGTTGCCCCACCCATGCCGAAACCGACAACAGCCACGCGGTACGCTCGAGACATCTGAGAGACACCTTTAGGAGTTACGCAATTGGGCTTGTTTCTGGTAAGTGGGGCAAGTTTCCAACTTGCCTGAGTCAACGCTGGCAAGTTGGAAAACTTGCCCCACCTACCAGGCAAGTTTCTGACAAGTAAATCGCAGTTCGGCAAGGATTCTTTGGCGGAAAGCGGAATCGTATGCAATTCTTGCTTGCACTTGCGTTCCAATTGATATAGACGACACGCTTGACATCGTGCGATATAATAAAGTGTGGGAAAGGAAACTCACGGTACAGGAGGCCGAATCATGAAGAACTTATTGGCACTATTAGGATTTTTCGTCGTCGTTTTTGCCGTTCTCGGCTATTTCCGCAACTGGTACACCATTGATTGGAAGACGGGTTCGGATGGCAAAGTTGAAGTCAAAACACAATTCGACACCCAGAAGATTGGCGACGATAGCAAAAAGGGACTTCAAAAAGCCAGTGAAAAGATCGGTTCCATCGCGGACGATCTGAAGAACAAAGATACCGCTCCACGCGATTTCTTCGGCGCTCAGATCCCCGAAAAATCCACACCACCCGCGACCCTGCCCGTTCCGCAACGGTAATTCAAACCGCACTTAATGAAGCCGATGGGCAACCGCGTTCGTCACATGCTGCACGATCGCGGCGACCGCCCCTTGCTGCTTCGTGCCACTTGCTCGGGTAATGGTGCAATCGCCAAATGACGGTCGCAATGCTCGCTTCTGCGTGAGTCCAATAACCTGCTCCAGAAGCATCGGGTCGATGTCGAACAACACGCTGTGAATAAACAGATGCGAAGGATTCAACACGTTAATCACAATCGACGAAGCCACAGCCAGCGCATTAGCGGTATCTTGCATTTCTTGGGCGAGCGGGCTTCTTCTCTCCTGAACGACAGCACAAGCTTGCTCGAAGTTCAGGCTGCGTTTCAATCGCTTGTTGATTCTGCGAACGAAAGCGGCATCGTTGCAGATGGTCTCCAAACAGCCACGGTTGCCACAACCGCAAAGTTCACCATTTTCCATAACGACTGTCACGTGCCCAATTTCGCAGGCGAAGCCACTCGCCCCAGTTAGTAATTCGCCCTGGTTCATGACACCCAAGCCGACTCCCGCGCCAACATCCATGATGGCGAAATGCTGCAGCCCCACAGCCCGGCCATAATTTCGTTCCGCCAAGCAGAGAGCGTGCGATTCTTGAATGAGAACGGTGGGGAAATCTAATCCCGCTTCGAGATCTTTCGCAGGTTTGCGACCGTTCGTTATGGGCAAGTTGGGCGAAAACTGGCCGATTCCCTTCCGATCATCCGTGAGGCCCGGCAAGCTCACGCCGATTCCCAACGTGGTAATTCCCGGCTTTTCGATCAACACACGGCACGACTGAATGAGCTGTTCGATGAGCAATTCGTAAGTCGCGGGTGTTGGGAAGTGTTCCGTCTCGGGGTGCAACACGCCATCGAGACCGGCGGAAACGAGTTCACAGCGTTCGACACCAATCACCACACCAATGACTTGCTTGGCATCCGATGCGAGTTGCAAGCGAGTCGCGGGTCGGCCGCGCAGCGATTGCGGTGCGGCAAGCTCTTCCAGCAGTCCCAACCCGATCAACGAAGCGACGGCTTTGGAAATCGTCGGCGCGCTCAAACCCGTCTTGCGGACAAGCGCTGCACGCGAGAGCGGGCCATGCACTTGCAGTACGCGCATGATCTCGCGTTCGTTGAGTTTTGCAACTTGATTCGGGCGATAGGGTTGAACCGGATTCATGGTCCTCACTTTGTTCGGTCTTGTTTCCCATTCAATAATCAGGGTATGGTTCGGCTCGTAGTGATACCTGGTTTCTTGGTTTTCTTCGTTAGCCCGAAGCGACAGCTTTGAAGTTGCACTGATCGGTGTTGGAGCAAAAAATGCCTAGTAACTGCGTGAATTAGCCCGCCACACGCACCCGCGTGGGGCTAATATCGACGGCCGCTTCGCGGCGTAAGAAAAAGTCATGCTTTTCGTGGTTTTACGCCCGTTTCGGGCCGTCTTGTGTAGCCCCACGCGGAAGCGTGGGGCGGTGGAACGCACAACTTCAAAGCTAGCGCTTCGGGCTAACACGAGTTTGTTTGAGTGATGTAATGCACACACGACAGATGATTTATTCACCTGTATCCTTCTTCAAGTTCGTAACTCCTAACAGGGTTCTCGGCAAGGTACGGTTCTTATGCTTGATGGGTATGCTTCCGGTTTTCGACAACACCCCGCCTGGCTCGTCTTGGTCGCCACGATCCTGTTCGGGCAAGCCGGGTTGGCCCTGCAGTTGTTTGGGACCGTAGGACCTTGGAGTGCCTGCCTCGATTCTCGACCCATCATGAATGGTCGGCATCCGTTGCACTTATACCACGGCGTTCTCGGCGTGAATACGTTCCGCGAACGGGCCGCGACGACTTGCTACGACCCAGCAGTACAAGCGGGTTATCCCAAAACGCCGATCTTCGATAACGGCGTGCGACCCGCCGAACTCTTCCTCGTCTGGGATCGCTCGGCTCCCCCTGCCGCAGCCTATAAGCTCGGCGTGTTCATTTCGTTCCTCTGCGTGCCATTGGTCTTTGTTCTTGCCGCACGCGGGTTCGGTCTCAGTTGTGCGGGCGCATGTTTGGCGGCGATTGGCGGATGCCTGATTTCTTGGTCTGTAGGGGTCCGCGCGATTCTTGATGCCGGGCAAATGGATCTACTGCTCGCAGGAATGGCGGTGATGCTCTTCCTCGGTGGCCTCGTCCGGTACACGCTCGATGCAGGTCTTACCGCGTGGTTCTTGCTCACATCGGCTACGGTTTTCGGATGGATGATTCACCCTGTGGTCTGCCTGGGAATGCTTCCTCTTTTCGCGGTCTTCTACATCATCGCGGCACCTCGGCATGGCCTCTCGTGGCATTTGGGAATGATTGCGGTTCCGCTCATCGGTATTGCGCCGAACGTGTGGTGGCTCCGCGATTGGGTCAAGTTTTGCTGGCTGAAACAAGCGTCCCCGGAGCCGATTCCCCCGCTTCCCACGCTCGCGTATTGGCTCGGCACACCGAAAGATTACGCAACATATTTCGGTTCCGATCTCCTCAGTTGGGCGCTGCTCGGAGTCGCCATTCTCGGCCTCGGGGCATCGCTACAAAAAGGTACTTTCCGTGCGATCGTCATTTTGGCTCTAGCAATCTTGGCACTTCTGCTGGCACGACTTGGCGAAACGTGGACCATCGCACGGAGTATCGGCCTCAACCAAAGCGCGCAAATACTCCCCGCGTTGCAAGTGCTACTCGCAGCGCAATTCTTTGGTCGATTGCTCGACACCGCCAAGGCGAAAGGCATTGTGGTATTCTTCGCCTCGCTCGCACTGGTCGCATGTGGCTGGGGTGGCGATATGAACGAATCGCTCGGCGTGAATGTCCCGCCTTTGAAGCTTGGCCTTTCGGTTCAGCAACAAGCAATCGTGGATGCCATTCGCACGAACACAACGCCCACGGCACGCATCTTGATTGAAGAAACTGAAGCCCGCCCGCCCGGTTGGAACTGGACGGCACTGCTGCCCATGCTCACCGAGCGCAATTACCTCGGCGGACTCGATCCGGAATCGGGGATCGAACATAGCTATTGCAATCTGCGCAACGGTAAGCTCGCAGGCCGAGCATTCGATTCCTGGACTGCGAGCGAACTCCAAGTTTATGTGAGGCGCTACAACGTCGGTTGGGTGCTCTGCCGCACTCCAGCAGCACGAGCGATGTGGACCGCCTATTCGGATATTGAGGAAGTCGCGCGGTTTCACGATCACGGTGAAGTGGTGCTGTACGTCATCCATCGGAAGCATTCCTATGTGCTTGCGGGAAGTGCGACAATTGAACGAGCCGATGCTTCAAAAATCGTGCTGACCGACTTGGTGCCGAACGATGCGGGTGAAGTGATTTTGAGTTATCACGCTCAGAATGAATTGCAAGCAGTACCGTTGATCGTGCGGATGAGCACATCTCCGGATCCGCACGATCCGATTCCGTTCATCAAGCTGATTATGCCGGGGCCAGTGTCTCGCGTGACACTCACATGGGAACACCCGTAGAAAAGGGGACGGGCACCTTTTTGAAGTG
>Ga0105045_10005495_pt1 | contig 11181 bp, 10 predicted proteins | sample MAT02_FD_78089 | JGI IMG/M metagenome (GOLD analysis project Ga0105045, IMG submission 78089) | Freshwater microbial communities from Lake Fryxell liftoff mats and glacier meltwater in Antarctica - MAT-02 (megahit assembly) | ecosystem: Environmental > Aquatic > Freshwater > Ice > Liftoff... | reverse complement strand
CTCCTCTTCCAACTGCGTCACGGCCTCAGTGAGTCGGCGCGTAACGGCCACCGTGTTCGATCCCGCGTCTTTATAAACGACGAGGCCGATGGCCGCCGAACCATCAAGACGGGTGAGCGTGGTCGGATCGGCCAACCCGGTGGTGACGGTGCCTACATCCCGCAACGTGATGCCGGCACCAACGGGGCCGATCGGCGTCTGCAAAAGCTCGCTCGGCGCACGGAACTCGGTGAGCGCGCGCACCGACAGCCGGAACTGGCCTCGGCGAATCGTGCCGCCTGCGCCCGTGGCATTTTCACTTCGGATCGCAGCCGCCACGTCTTCCGGCGTCAGGTCGAGCGCGCGCAGCTTGTCGGGATCGAGCTCTACACGAATCTCGTCGTCCGGCGCCCCCACCACCGCAACACTCGCCACCCCCTCGATCTGCTCGAGACGACGCGCGTGCACATCGCTGGCCGTGCGCGCCAGACTGCGCAGATCGCCGCCGCCCAGCGCACGGTCGGCGCGCACCGCCAACACGGCGATGGGCCGCTCGCCGGGGTCGCTCGTGAGCAGTGTGGGCCGTTCGGCGCGCTCCGGCAACTGCCCGCGCGCCGCATCGAGCCGCTCGCGCACCGAGAGCATGGTGGCGCGCATGTCGGTGCCCCACGCGAAACGCACCGTGGTGGTGACCTCGTCGTTGCGACTGACACTCCGCAACTCCACAAGTCCCGGGGTAGCCGCAACCGCCTCCTCGATCGGCTCGGCCACAAAGCGCGACACCTCGGGCGCGGCCGCGCCGGGGTACGCGGTGCGGATGGTGAGCACCGGCAACGACACATCCGGCAGCAGTGACACCGGCAGCCGACTGAGGGACACCGAGCCCAGCAGCACCACCGCCAAGATGACCGCCAGGGTGGCGACTGGGCGGCGCACTGCCGCCGCCGCGAGACTCACGGGGTCTTGGCCGGCATCCGGACTGGCGCATCGTGCGTGAGGGTGAGGTGCCCCTCCACGATAACGCGATCACCCGATCGTACCGGAATTTCACCCGTGGTCGAATCAGGGAGGAGCTCCGTATCCACGCCGTTGCTACGGCCAGGCACGATGTACGTCCATTGCGCGCGGCCATCCTTCACCACGAAGACCAGCGGACGCCCATCGCGTTCGATGACGGCCCGCGATGGTACCATGCGACGGCCTGGGAGTCGGGTGGCTTCAAGCTGGACATCGGCGTACATGCCCGGGCGCAACGTGCCGTCACCGCGCACGCGCACAATGGCCCGTCCGGCCCGCGTGATCGAATCCACCAGTGGCAGCAGCGCGTCGATGCGCCCCCGCAGAATGCGTCCCGGTGCGCCGGCACTACTGATGGTCGCCTCACCGCCCACCCGCACCAGCGGCAGGTCGTGTTCCAGCACCTGCGCTTCGATTCGGAGATTGCGCGTATCCACCACGGTCAACAGCGGCTGGCCCGCGCTGATTTTCTCACCGGGCGCCACGTCGACCGCGTCAACGGTTCCGGCCATCGGGGCGCGGATCGTGGCCCGATCCTGCTCATAGCGCGCGCGCTCCAGCCGCAACCGTGCGCCCACCAACCCGGCCTTGTTCATCAGTGCACGTCGTTGCTCCGGCGTTGGACCGCGTCCGGTAACCAACGACTCCGGCACATAGCTCTCGAGAAAGCGCTGCTCGGCCTCATCGGAGGTGGCCTGCGCGTCGCGCAACGACAAATCAAACGGATAGTCGTCCAACCGAACCAGCGCCTGGCCTGCCGATACCGTCTGCCCTGGACGCACCAGCAGCGCGGCCACCGTCCCCGCCACCTCAGCGCGCAGCTTGACGACGGCGTCGGATCGGATCTGTCCCGTGGTGGTGACCCGCAGCACGAGATCGCCGTCCCGCGCGTCCTCGGCGATTACCGGCAGTGCCAGTGCGGGACGGTTGGCGTCGTCGCCAGTGAGCGAGTCCGTCGCCTGAGCGCCCTGCGTAGCCGCCGTGCCTGCGGAGTCGGTCGCTGCGGCATCTCCGCGCGAACACGCGCCGAGCCAGAAAGTGGCAGTAAGCAGCAACGCGCCGGTGCCGCGTGGAATCCGGCGCATCGAGTGCACAACGCGTGGAGCACGAGGAAGACGTCGGGCCATTCGGCAGATGCTCAGGGAAGAAGAAGCGGAGCGGTGAGCGGAAGGTACGGATGTACTGCACCAAGGGCGATCCCCGGGAACGCACGGGGGGCCGATTTAACGCGTCACGTCGGCCCCTCCGACCGACGAACACTGGGCGGCGTGTGACGCCGCACGCCTCGATGCCCGCGCGATGTCAGTACAATGTCATTCGCGTTGCTCATGCTGTGCGCTTTCGGCTCATGCTGTGAGGTACGTCACGAAATGGTCGGGCTATATACAACTATGCTCGCATCTCGTGCTCTCCTCGCAGTGCTCGGTGAACTCCGCGGTGGCGTTGACCCAGCTGGTCAACTCACGCGAGATCTGTATCTGATCTCCGCCGACATGAACGCCGCCGTGGCCGATTTGGAGCGGTCACAAGCCGAAGACTCGGCACGTATTGCCCGCGCACGGCGCCTGCGGGCGCTGCGGCAGCTGATAAAAACGCTTGGCTCGCTCGAGTCCCAGTGGGAGCGCGAATCATGAGCCGTTCGCGGCGACTTTGCATGTTCACCGCGCTCCGTGGTGCGGTGACGGTGAGCGCCTTCCCCGCCATCAATCATTGCTCCCCATTGCCACCCGGAATCCACCATGCGTAATCCACTGCCCGCGCTCGATGCCTTCGCTCGTGACACCGTCGCTCCTGCGGCCCTGCTCACGGCCCCCTCGGTCGCCGAATGGTTCGCACTCACCCAACTCGCTGAACAGTGCGCCGCGCTGCCACGCGAGGAGCGCGACACCGTACGCCCTCTGCTGATCGCGGCGCTGGCGCCGTACGCCGACAAGCGTCCCACGTTGTATCATGAGGCGCGGCCGGCACCGACCGACGCGTGGGCGATGCTCGGTGAACAAATGCGGGTGGCCGCAGAATCGATGGAACGCGCCGGCTGTCTCGAGCTGGCCTACACGGCGGTGGCCTCCACCTCGCGATTGCTGGCGGACCCGCAGTGTCCAACCGATCTCGCGACCACCGTGCACATGGGGCGTATCGCCCGCCAGTTGGGCGATCTCGACACAGCGACCGACTGTTATGAGTTCGTGACCGATGAAGCCACGCGATCGCGCGATGATCCCATGGTGGCACGCGGGTTGATCGGTTTGGCGCTCATTGCCGGTACGAGAGGCAATCGTCCGGCGGAGCGCGCGCATTATGAGCGCGCGCTCCGATTGGCACATCCCGGCGGACCGGTGGAGGTGCAGGCGTGCCAAGGGATCATGAGTTGCGCGGTGAACGCCGGCCAACTGGCAGACGCCCTGTTGTACGGATGGCGCGCGTACGATCTAATCCATGATGATCAGGAAGTACGCGCCATGGTGCTCTCCACACTCGCCCTCACCGCACTGGCCGGAGGGTTCCCAGCGCCGGCCCTGGCCGGATTCGAACATGCCCTGACACTCTGCGACACTCCACGCATCAATCTGATTACCCGCGGCGGCGCGATGCGCGCGGCCGCCCGGTTGCAGCATGTCGATCGCGTGACGGAGCTGTTTGCGGACGGACTCGACGATGTCCGGCACACCAGCCTGCCCTTTGAAAACGCGCGCTACTTTGTCTTTGCCGCCGACGCATGGGTCACGCTGGATGACACGACTCGCGCCACCTCGTGCCTGCAGAATGCCCGACGGCTCGCCGAACAATTCCGATTTCACGAACAGTTGTGGCAGGTTGACCAGTTGGAGCGCGCCGTGTCCGCCATTGAACGGCAACAGGTAGCGGCACCCGTCCATCTGGAGGTACCCTTTGCAACCGACCGGGCGAACCGGCGATTGCTCGCCGACATCGGGCGATTGCAGACGCTGTCTCGCTGAACACGATCGTCATGTGCTGCGACTCAGCCCCAGGGCTTGTGATCCGTGCGTACCTTGGTCGAGTCGGCGGCAGAGGGCGTCGACAAATCATCTACACCGGTGGGGGAACCGTTACACGCGGCCACGAGCGGGGCAACGGCCAGCATGGCAACGAGCACTAAACGGCGGCGGCGATCGGTCATGAACAGCTCCAGTGAGGGGATGGTTATAAGTAGCACCGATGAGGCGGCCATCCCTCATCCATATGGGCAATCAGCGCACAGTATGGGCAACCCGCTGCGTATTTCTCCGGTCCGTGGTCGCACGACGTGACGGTCCCGACCGTGTCACGGCGAGCCATCGGCTGTCTGTCCGCCCGCGCGCACGACGCGCGCGACGCGGACCGGTTGCAGCGACTCGTTCCCTACGGGACCGAAGTCCGACAGCTCCAGGACACCATCGATGCCCTCGGACAGATTGCCGATGGCGCCCTCGACCTCATAGTCCTTGCGGTGCAACCGGCCTCCGTGGCCGTCTCCATTACGCAGCTGCAACAGCTGCGCGCCGCCGCCCCCACCCTGCCCGTGGTCGCCTGGGGGGAGCTTTCGGCGGCCGCGCCGGCGCAAGTCATGGAGCTGGCACGGCTGGGTATCGCCGGCATGCTGCGGCGCGAGACGGAAAACGTGCGCCTGCTGGTGGCGAATGTCCTCTCAACGGCGCGTCTGAAAGCGCACGTTCACGCCCTCCGGGGCCGCGTGGGCCCGCAGATCCATTCGTCCATCCGACCGTTCTTCGAGTACGCCCTCGAGCACGCCGCCGAAGACCTCGACGTGCCCGAAGCGGCGGCGGTGATGGGCCTCTCGCGACGCACCCTGCACCACCGGCTCACCCGGATCGGCTACCCCGCACCACGGGTGTTTCTCACGTGGTGCCGACTGCTGATGGCCTCGTCGCTGCTCAATCAGCCTGAGGCCACCCTCGACGACGTGGCCGGACAGCTCGACTTTTCCACCGGCCATGGCCTGGGCACGGTGCTCCGCCGCTACACCGGATTGAACGTTGGTCAGCTGCGCGAAGCCAGCGCTCCCGAGGCCGTCGAACAGGCCTTCCTCGCCCGCCTCGCGCGCGGTGCCCGTCCGAAAAAGCAATCCGACGCGTCCGCTTCCTTGCCCGCTGCATCTTCCGCTGATTACGTTTAGTGTCTGGATCATTGTCTTTGCGCGTGTAGCTCAGTTGGATAGAGCGTCTGCCTCCGGAGCAGAAGGTCGCAGGTTCGAGTCCTGCCATGCGCGTCTGTTCGGCCCGAATACTCCCGTTCCTACGCCTAGTGCATGTTGCCGAGCTGAAGCGGAAGTCAGTCCCTGAACTCCTGACGCTCGCCGCGTCGCTTCACGTCACGAGTACCAGTGGCCTTAAAAAGCAGGAGCTCATTTTCCGCATCGAGCAGGCCCTGCTCGATGCGGAAACGACGCTCTACGGCGAAGGGGTGCTCGAAGTCCTCCCGGAAGGCTATGGCTTTCTGCGGTCTCAGGACTTCAACTACCTGCATGGCCCCGACGACATCTACGTCTCCCCCTCGCAGGTCAAGCGCTTCGATCTCCGCACTGGTGACACAGTGATGGGGGAAGTGCGCCCGCCCAAAGAGTGGGAACGCTATCTCGCACTCCTCAAGGTGGAGCGTATCAACAGTGGTGACCCCGAGCAGTCCAAGTTGCGTAGCGCTTTCGATAACCTGACCGCCAAGTATCCCGACGAACGGATCCGCCTCGAGCGAGCCAATGGTGAGGTCGCCACCCGCGTGTGCGACATCATCGCGCCCCTCGGCAAGGGCCAGCGCGCCCTCATCGTCGCGCCTCCCAAGGGTGGCAAGACCATTCTCATGCAGCAGTTGGCCAACGCGATCATCGAGAACCATCCCGAGATCACGCTGATCGTCCTGCTCATCGACGAGCGCCCCGAAGAAGTGACCGACATGCAGGCCAGCTGCCCCAAGGCCGAGATCATCTGCTCCACCTTCGATGAAACCGCCGAACGGCACGTGCAGGTGGCGGACATGGTCATTGAAAAGGCCAAGCGGCTCGTGGAGACGGGGAAGGATGTGGTCATTCTGCTCGACTCGATCACCCGACTGGCGCGGGCGCACAACGCGGTCGCGCCATCGGGCGGCAGGATCATGTCGGGCGGCCTGGAGGCCACCGCCATGCAGAAGCCCAAAGCCTTCTTCGGCGCGGCGCGCAATCTTAAGGAAGGCGGTTCCCTCACCATTGTGGCCACCGCCCTCATCGAGACCAACTCGCGGATGGACGAGCTGATCTTCGAGGAGTTCAAGGGCACCGGCAACATGGAGCTCGTGCTCGATCGCAAGCTCGCCGACAAGCGCATTTTCCCCGCCATCGACATCCAGAAGTCGGGGACGCGCCGCGAAGAGTTGCTCCTCACCCCGTTTGAACAACAGCGCATTTTTCTCCTGCGTTCGTTCCTCGCCGATATGCCCGCCGAGGACGCGCTGTTGTTTTTGCTCAAGCGCATGGAGCGGGCGCGGAACAATCAGGAGTTCTTCGAACAAATGGCGGAACCCTGATGCAGGACTTCTCATGAGCGCGACTACGGGTCGACTCCTCGCCGTAGACTGGGGCGACAAGCGCATTGGCCTCGCCGTCAGTGACGAGCTGGGCATGCTCGCGTCGGCCGCCGGCGTGATCACGCGCCGCGCTGGAAAACGGCCGCCGATTGCGGAGCTCATGCGCCGCGCCGACGAGCTGGGCATCTCTGGCTACATCGTCGGCTTGCCCATCAATCAGCTGGGCGCGGAAACGGCCCGCTGCGTGGAGGTACGCGCTATGGCCGCCAAGCTGGTCGCGCGCCAATCGCTCCCTGTACGCCTCGTGGACGAGCGCTTTACCACGTCGGCCGCGCTGCGCAGTATTCGCGAACAGGGCGGCAGCACGCGCGGTCGCAAGGACGACGTGGACTCACTCGCCGCCAGCATCCTCCTCGAGGGCGTCCTCCGCGCGTCGTCGCAAGGTGTGACGCTCGGCGAACTGGTAGAGGCGGCACCGGACCCTGCACCGGCTATGACTCCAGATGCCGCACCGGGTGATGCCCCGGAGTCCGCCGCCAACGCCGCCACTCCCGACCCGCTCGTGCCGTAAATGGCACGCGGGCAACGCGCGCGCCGCGGCGGACGGCGCCAATCGCTGCTGCGTTGGGCAGTGATCGGCGTCGTGCTCGTGCTCGTAGTGCGCGCGTTTCTCGAAATCACCGGCTCCGACAACCCAAACGCCAACGCAGAACGCGTGGTCATTCCCCGCGGCAGTTCCATGCGCGCCGCGTCGGACTCACTGGCCGCGCACGGTATCATTGCGTCGCCGCGCCTGTTCCGGTGGTACGCGTCGGTGCGTGACTTGGAGCGGGCGATCAAACCTGGCACCTATCAGTTTGCGCCCGGCGTGGGGTATGCCTATGTGCTCGATGGCCTCGTCACGGGTCGCGGTATCATGCGTACGGTGGTCATCCCCGAAGGCTTCGATCTGCGGGACATCACGCCGCTCCTGGCCAAGGCACTCAGCGTACCGGCCGATTCGGTCCGTGCCGCAGTCACCGACACCACCTGGCGCCGGAAGCTCGATGTCCCGGCTCCTTCGCTCGAAGGGTATCTCTTCCCCGCCACGTACACCTTCACGGACGGGACCACAGCACGCGAAGCCGTTGATGCCATGCTCAAGCGCTTCGAGCAGGTCTGGCGGCCTGAGTGGAACGCCCGCTTGCAGGAGTTGGCGATCTCGCGCCACGATCTGATCACCATGGCGTCGATCGTGGAGAAGGAAGCCCGCAAGGCGCCGGAGCGTCCGCTGATCAGCGCGGTGTATTGGAATCGCGTCAGGAAAGGCATGTTGCTGCAGGCCGATCCCACGGTGCAGTATGCGCTGCCACAGCATGTGGCCCGGGTGTACTTCAAGGATCTCGCGGTCGAGTCGAAGTACAATACGTACAAGTATCCCGGCTTGCCGCCCGGACCCATCGCATCGCCGGGCGAAGCGTCTATTGTCGCCGCGCTTGCACCGGCCGATGTGCCCTATCTGTTTTTCGTGGCCCGCCCCGACGGCAGCCATGAATTCCGCACCACGTTTGCCGAGCATCAGAAAGCGATCCTCGACATCAAACGGGCGCGGCGCGATTCGGCTGCTCCGCCAAACGCCGCGCCATCAACCAGAGATCGTGGATGAGCCGGTCATGAGTCGCGCCACGCGCGAAGGGAACATGGCGGTGGTCAATCGCCGCGGCGTGCAGCGACTGCGTCGTGGACATCCGTGGGTGTTCCGGTCCGATGTCGAACGACGTCCCACGGCTGATGCCGGCATCGTCCCGATGCAAGGACCGGACGGTGCACCGCTCGGCTTCGCCCTGTGGAGCCCCGCGTCGGAAATTTCGCTCCGTCGCGTCGAACACAACCCCACGCGCGAACCCGATGCCGCGTGGTGGCGGGCCCGCCTCGCCGCCGCGATTGCGCGGCGTGCATCGCTCGCGGCGCACGCCAATGCGTATCGCCTCGTGCATGGTGAAGGCGATGGCCTGCCATCACTGGTGGTGGACCGCTACGGCGACGTGCTGGTGGTGCAACTGCTCTCGGCAGGTGTCGATGCTTGGACAGATGCCATTGTCACTGCCCTTTTGGAGCTCACGGGCTGCACCGGGATTCTCGCGCGCAACGATCCCGCCTCGCGCGGCCGCGAGGGGCTACCGCGTGAGGTGAAGCTGTTGTACGGCGAGGTCCCGCGCACCGTGGAAGTCATGGAGCACGGCGTCCGCTATCTTGCCGCGCCGTGGGACGGTCAGAAGACCGGCGCGTTTCTCGATCAGCGGGAGAACCGGGTGATGGTGGGGGCGCTCGCACGTGGTCAGGCACTCGACTGCTTCGCGTATCACGGCTCGTTTGCGCTGCATCTCGCGCAGCGCGCCGAACACGTGGTGGCGCTCGATGTGTCGGCGGCGGCGCTGGCGCGGGTTGGTGAGCACGCCGAACGTAATGGCCTGACGAATATCGAGGCGGTTGAGGGCGATGCGTTCGACGTGTTGCGACAGTGGGGCCGCGAGGGACGCCGCTTTGACACCATTGTGGTGGATCCACCGGCGTTCGCGAAGAATCGCGCAGCGGTGGATGGTGCGCTGCGTGGATACAAGGATATCAATCTGCAGGCCATGCGCTTGCTCGCGCCCGGCGGACTGCTGTTTACCGCCAGTTGCAGCTTCCATGTGTCACGCGGACTATTCTTCGAGATGTTGCACGATGCAGCCGCCGACAGCGGGCGATCCTTCGCGCTCCGCAGCATCACCGGTCAGCCGCTCGATCATCCGGAGCTGATGACGGTGCCGGAAACCGGCTATCTGAAGGGTGCGGTGCTGGAAGCGATGGATGCACCTCGGGATTGAAGCCAGCCGGTTACTGAATGACCGTCGCGGCATCGGCCGCTATGTACGGAATGTGCTGCAGGGTATCGCGTCGCTCGCGCCCGGTATGCCCGTCACCGTGTTTGTGCGAGGTGCCGCCGACATCGACGCCATGCGGCAACTGCTCGTGCAGTTGCTGGAGCCACCGGGTAACACGACACAGCCCGGGCTCGCGGCCACTTGGCGTATTGTGCCGGTGTCTGCGCTACCGTTTACCGCCGTTGATGTGGTCTGGTATCCCTGGAACTTCATTACCACGCGTACGGCTCGGGCTGCGATGGTGGTGAGCACGCTCGATCTGGCGCCGATGTTGCGCTTCGATCATCGGTGGTGGAAATGGCCGTCGCGCCAGCTCTTCCGGCGTCGCTACCTGCACACCGTGCGCGATGCCTCCGCCATTCTCACTATCTCGCAGGCCAGCAAGGCCGAACTGGTGTCGGTGCTGCATGCCGATCCGTCGCGCGTTCACGTGACACTGCTGGCGGCCGATGATTTGCAGATCACGGCTGCCGAGGCCACCGCCCCGCTTGATCGTGCCGGGGTGACCGGTGCGTTTTTTCTTACGGTTGGTGCACAGGAAGCGCGGAAAAATCTTTCGGTGGTGTACGACGCGATGGCGCAACTGCATGCGCGCGGCATCCGGGTTCCGCTGGTGCAATGCGGCCCCGCGCTCTCCAAACAGACACAGGCGCTGCACGGGACGGCGCCGTGGTTGCATCACGTGGGCTACGTGCGCGACGATGAGCTGATCACGCTGTACCGGCGCGCGACCGCACTGGTATTCCCGTCGCGCTACGAAGGCTTTGGTCTGCCGGTGGCCGAGGCAATGCACGTGGGGGGACGCGTGATCTGTGCGAACAGCAGTTCGCTGCCGGAAGTGGCGGGTGACGCCGCCCTGTACTTCGCGTGGGACAATGCCACCGAACTCGCCGCCCACATGCAGCGCTTGCTCACCGATGACACATTACGCGACACGCTCACCACCCGCGGCGCGGCGCGCGCCGCGACGTGGTCGTGGCAGCAGGTAGCCGAACAATCGCTCGCGGTCTTCACGAACGCGGCTACGCGCTTCCCCCAACGCGCGTAGCTACACCCGCTGGCAGCGCGAACAGTAGAATGTACTGCGGGCACCCTGCACGATCCGTGTCACGCGGAATCCGCAGCGTCGGCAGGCGCACCCCTCGCGTCCGTAGACGCGCCAGATCTCACGCTCATCGGTGACCGCGTTGGCCGCCTCGGCGAATTCGCGTGCATAGTACCGTCCGGTTGGCGCCGTGCGAAGCACCAGTTGAATGGCATCACGCAGCCGTGTCACTCGCGTCACGGACAGCGTATTGGCCACCGCCGCCGGATGGATCCGCGCCTCCCAGAGAGCCTCGGCCGCGTAGATGTTGCCCACACCGGCCACCACATGCTGGTCGAGCAAGACACTCTTGATCGCCCCTCGACGACGTGCCAGCGCCTGCCGGAGCACGGTTGGCGTGAAGGCCTCTTCCAGCGGTTCGGGCCCAAGTGGAGGGAGCACGAAAGTGCCCGGGGGGTGCAGGCGCACCACGCTGAAGGCGCGGCTGTCCACCAACGATACTCGCACACCGGCGGTGGTGTCGAAGGACACGCGTTCGTGGCGGGGCGGGTCGGCCGCAAGCGGCGAGAACTCCCAGTCGCCGGTCATGCGAAAGTGAACCTCGAGCACGGCGCCGTTTCCCAGGTGAAGCAGCTGGATCTTGGCGCGCCGCTCGACCCGGTCGATCGTGAGCCCCTCGGTGGCCCGCTGGGCGGCCTCTGGGAGCCCCCGGCGCTG
>Ga0105045_10005494_pt1 | contig 11183 bp, 11 predicted proteins | sample MAT02_FD_78089 | JGI IMG/M metagenome (GOLD analysis project Ga0105045, IMG submission 78089) | Freshwater microbial communities from Lake Fryxell liftoff mats and glacier meltwater in Antarctica - MAT-02 (megahit assembly) | ecosystem: Environmental > Aquatic > Freshwater > Ice > Liftoff... | reverse complement strand
GAAGATCTTCTTGAAGAATATTCATCCACCGTGTAAGCCCGAGCTGGTCTGGAGCTTTGAGAATTGCTTCGAGTATTGACAGGTTCCAATTTGGGCTGATAAATTTCCAACCTGTTGTTTTCAACAAGTGACCTTCCCGGTCTTCTCCCGTTTGATACTTCAAAAACCGGCACGTTACTTCGTGTGACACGCTGCAATTCAGTTCTACCGGGCCCTGACACATACGTTCTATTGTTGTACACATAGGTGTTGTTGATCACTGTAGTACGGTTGTAAATTACAGTGATATTTCTTTGGGGAACATAAAAGTTATAAATATTTATTGCCAAAAACCTTCTTTGCGGAACAAAGACCCAATGATGCATAGGAAAACCAATCGAAACATGCACACCCACACTCGGCCAGAGCGGAGCCCAGCCATAATAGCCCTGACCGCTTCTCCAATCAACCCAAGCAGGTCCCCATTCATAGCCTGGAACCCAGGCCCAACCATAAAAATCGGTGAAGAACCACCTACCGTAATGAAATGGTGCCCATCCCCAATCATAAAGTGAAACCCAAGTATTTCCAAATCGGGAATTTACCCAATATCCATTCGTCTGATAGGGCTGAAATCCCGCATCCGCGTAAGGTATCCACACGTACCCATGGGTCGGATCGCTTATCCAGTCCCCATAGGGAGTAAGCTCATCATAAAATACCTGAAAAGAGACATTGATCGGAGCCACATTTGCTTCAACCCGATTAAATGTCCCATAAATGAACAAACCTATAAATACCCAACCAACTAATTGGAGGTTTGAAAGCCGATTGATTATGAATGTTTTCATAGCTCGTAAGGTTTTGTAATTATTATTGTTTACGCTCCATACCCAACAATGTTTCAAAAATTGAAAAATTTATAAATAAAAAAATTATTATATTGATAAATTCAGAATAAAAAGTTAGAAAAGGTCGAAAAACAAAGTTTAAGACCTTTTTATCCAAAATGATTAATAGGGATGATCTATTTTACTAAATCAATCTTTTTTGCAACTTCTTCCGCTTCTGCCATTAACCTGTCCGATGCGGTACGGTCGGAGTGGGACATTTTGTGTGCTTTTTCAAGAAGTTTTTTATAGGCTTCATTGAGTTGCTCCTTTTCTGATTTTTTCTTAAATAATCCAAACATTTTTATTTTTTTTAAATAAACAGTCGAAGGTTGGTTCTGTTCAAATTCAATTAAAATTTTGAAATAATAAATCGTCACGCTGCACTTCTTCTTCTACAATTTCATCATTCTTAAATGTAATGATGTCCTCCAAATTTCCTGCTCGGGAATAATACTTCCAAGACCCCTCTTTCTTTCCCTCGGCCATTCGCCCCTCTGATGCCAATTTCCCGTTGTCATGGTAATATTTCCAATTACCATCCCCTTTTCCTCCTATATAATTCCCTTCTGATTCAAGACTTTCATTGATATAATAGGTTATTCGGGTTCCAACTCCATCTTTCAGACTTCCTGGACTAAGTTGCTTGGTTCCCAAGAAATTATTATAGGCTCCCACATTAATCAAACTTCCAAACCTCCAAGTTTCTTCTTGGGTAAGTTGCTTATTATCGTAGAACAGTCCCCAAACCCCATCTTCTTGGCCCAAGAAATAACTCCCTACTGACTTAAGTTGACCACCATCGTAGTAATAAAACCATTGACCGTCTTCGGTACCCAACTTATATTCACCCTCAGCAACTAATATGCCAATTTTGTTAAAGTATTTCCAAAGTCCAGTACGCTGATCATTCCGATACTCCCCGATGGAATATAGGTTACCCTCAGGAAAATAACTTTTCCAAATTCCGGATTTCATACCGCTTTCGTAAACGCCTCTTACTGAAGGTTTTCCATTGCTATGATTTTCTTCAAACTCTCCCACTGGAACTCCTACCTCATACGTCATCTTTTTTGACAAGGCCTTATTGGGGAAAAACTCTTCCCAAGTACCTACCGAAATATCGTTTTCGTAAATTTCAACCCTGGCAGTCCGGCGGTTTTCATAATAAAAAGTCCATGTTCCCGTCCGCTTTCCGGAGGAATCATACACTTTTTCGGACGCAAGAATGTTTGTTTCAGGGAAATAACTATTCCATTCTCCCACTTTTCGACCTTGGTCGTACCTGCCTTCTTCCAAGACTCTCTTATTGACACTAAAACGTTTAAAATCTCCGTGAGGCAGGTTGTTTTGGTATGTTATCTGCACTGCAAGCTCTCCAGATGGCGTATATTCAAAATAGGGGCCTTCTTTTACTTCATTAACAATCGTTTGCTTCACCGCAAGCTGACCGTTTTCGTAATAAGAAAGCCACTCGCCATCTTTTTTTCCTTCGACATACCGCCCCTCAGTTTTGACTTGCTTGGGATCCACATAAGAATTTCTTCCAGTTGTCCCATAAAACTCTCTGTAAGGACCTACTAATAAACTGTCCTGATAAACTCCTTCTTTTATTAAAGCACCATCTCTGTCAAATTCCATATAAGCACCACTTAGCTGATTGTTTTTGTAATCTGCTACAATATGTCGCCTATTATTACTATGATAAGTTGCCCATTGGCCATCTTTGAGGCCATTCTTAAAAATGCCCTGTTGAATAAGACTATTGGTCTTGGGATTGATGAATTTCCACAAGCCATCCATTTTACTGTTAATCATCACCCCTGATCCCATTAGGGTAGAGTCCTTATTGTATATTTTGACCGCTTGCCCTTGGGCCAGGCTATTTGATAAGAAAACCAAGCTCAAAACAACTGCAAAAAGATATTTCATAGATTTTTTTGGTGGATACTTTAAATCTTACGGTAAGACTGCAAACTTGGTTCCAATTTACCTTTTATCATGCAAAAAAAATATAGTTTTTCACGATATTTTAAAACAATGAATAAGACAGCTTCAAACTGCGAAAAAAAAGACCAGTCCAAATGAGGTCAGTTTCTTTCATTGTCTTGCAGCGCAAAAAGAATTCGGTTCAATTCTAAAAAGAGAATTTCTTCAGTTCCCAAAAAATCAACGCCATAGGGAATCTGTTTTATTAACTGAAACCTTCCCAAGGTTGAATAGTCCGATAGTGATTCAGTCATTGGGATTTTTTTAAGTTCATAATCTTCCACAAGTTGCCTATATGAAAAAGGCGACGAGGCCGCAGAGATAAAAAAACCGCTTAGGTGTTTCTCTTTCACTATCAAATGCAAGTCCTCCCTCTTAAAAAAATCCTTTCCTACTAAAATAAAAAGAAACATCCCTTTTCCCCACCAATGAAGCAACCGGATATTTAGACCAGTTTCAGGATCAAAGTCCCGAATTAGATCCAAAACCTGGTAGGGACAGTGCTCAAGTTCATTGCCTTTACTTATTTTCATCCCCTTGTGAGCAGTGTGGGCCTTGCGAAGATCATTGGGGTCCATTCTATTGGAAATATTCTCCAATAGGTTGATAAAGGTTTTCTTTGCCTCATGGATTTCCTCAAATAGTTCTTTATTTGTATAGATAGATAAGGCTTTTTCAAGCGAATACATGTTGATATGGTTTTAAGAATGCCAACTTACCAATAAATTAATGCCGATCCCCAGGCAAAGCCACTTCCAAAGGCAGCCAGACAAATTAAATTTCCTTCCTTAATCCTGCCCTGCTCCAGTGCTTCGCTAATTGCTATCGGAATTGTTGCCGCGGTGGTGTTTCCATACTTCATGATGTTGTTGAAAACTTTCTCATCCGGAAGCTGCAATTTTTGTTGGATAAATTGGCTAATTCGCAAATTCGCCTGGTGTGGAATCAACAAATCGATGTCCGCAACCTCCTTTTTATTGGCCTCCAAAGCTTCCATGATAACCTCCTGGAACCGGACAATGGCATGTTTGAAAACGGTATTGCCATTCATATACAGGTTGAACCCGCCTTCTTCAATCATTTCTGGAGAAATCCGAATTTCTCTGCTGCTTCCCGGATCTTTCACGAAGAGTTCCTCCGCAAAATCCCCGTCTGCATGCAAATGCGTAGAGAGGACGCCTCTGCCTGGTTTATCAGTTGGTTGCATAATAACGGCTCCTGCACCATCTGCAAAAATGACCGCACTTGATCTTCCTTCATTACTTTTATCCAACGCGGAGGACTGGATCTCGGCACCCACCACAAGTACGGTCCGATACATGCCTGATTTGATGTATTGATCAGCCACGGAGAGCGCATAGATGAAACCGGAACATGCATTTCGAATATCCAGTGCGCCGATGCCCTGAAGTCCCAGTTCACGTTGCAAAAGAACGCCGTTTCCCGGTATAAAGTAATCCGGGGTAATAGTTGCGAAAATGATAAAATCAATTTCCCGGGTTTTAATTCCAGCCCGATCTATGGCCATTTTTGAGGCCTCAACTGCCATGCTTGTTAATGTGTCTTTTCCAGGGGTAAACCACCTGCGTTCCTCTATTCCTGTACGTTCCACAATCCACGCGTGATTTGTGTCCATCATAAGAGACAAATCATCGTTGGTTACGATCTTGTCAGGCAGGTAATGACCTGCTCCGGTTATTCTGGATGTTTTCATAGGTATTGCTAAATCAAAAACTTGGTCGTAATTGAAACAAATATCCTATATTATCGGGAAAATACAAGTTTGATCTTTAATAGACTATCAAAAAGCCACTAGGATTAGAAATTGATTACCTCAATTTGACCATCATTCAGGGAGGTCTTGGTTTAGCATCAATTTCCAAAATTCCCAAATGAACATTATCGTGAAAAATATAATTTTTTATGAAATCAGTTTGCTGTTATTCCAATTGCGAAAAATGTAACAAAAATCATTTTTAGCAAAAAAAACAGTTCTGTACTCGTCGCACATTTAAACATTTTTAATTTTTATTTGCTTATTTAATCAATCGGTAGTTAATTAACTTATTCTTGTGGCTTTATGTAAAGATCATTTGATCATTATAAAACACATTTATTTATAACCCAAAACTCCAAACACAAAAAATGTTATTTGTCATTCTTTTTTATCAAATTAGTTAATTATCCATATTACGAATTTACCCCAAATAGAATACGATATGAAATTATCCAGCTACTTCAAAAAATCATCCTCGTTACTGTGCCTACTTTTCTTGGCCACCTTCGGATTTGCGGCGGGAGAGATGAATAAGTGGATGAAAAACCCACCTATTGCCGCATTTCACACCTCTGATGCTGATATCTTCCACAGTGGTGCCGATACTGTTTTTATTTCAAATAGAACACTTCAAACGCCCATAGTTTCCTCAGAAATTACCAGGCAAAAAAGCGGGATTTATACAAATCATCTCGAACTTTCTATAGAACGCAGAATGGATTTACCGCAAAGCAAAAACAAACCTATCGCTGAAAGCCCACAAAAAGATGTCGCATTTGGTGCTCAGATGCGCAGGGCAAGGGGATATCGGGAAATGAGAGGCTATAGGGAAATGGAATCAGAGGGTCAATTTTTTGAGGATTCAGAAGTTGTTGACGACTCACGAGTTCTACAGGTGTTTCCAAACCCTGCCATAGATTGGATAGCCATTTATCTTCCCGCATCATTAAGTGTAGATCAGATTCTCCTTCATGACATGACGGGAACAGTTATTAAAAACTGGAAATCAGAAAACCACTTTATTGAACCTGGATTGATAAAAATAACGACAGAAAATATTTCCCCGGGCACCTATATCCTTCGCATTATAGGAAGCAACATCGCTTTGAAACCAATTCGGGTATTGATAAAGAAATAAATTCAAATTCTTCCCTGAGACTTTAATTTCCAGTATCTCATCAAACCGCTTACCGACATCCAACTTGGGTTAGCGTGTTCATAAAGATTACGGGTCTCAGCTGAGACGTCCATGGAAATCATTTGTTGCGTGGTGTAAGCCATAAATTCCGGGATGATCTCTTGAGGGTCTCGACCCAACTCGAATTTAGGTTTCATCCAAGTTGACCAATCATCCAACATTACTTCCAACGCTTGGAGGTGGTCATCAACAAAAGTAATCTCCCCGAAATGGGTTAAAATTAATTTTTCAGGATTAATGGTTCTTATAAGTTCAATGGACCGTTTCCACGCTTCAATGTGGATATCAGGAGGGGGACAAGGGGGTACAACTGGTCCTTCCATAATTTTTACGCCAGCTACATCTCCCGTGTATAGCGCCTCACCAATCTGCCATGCAATATGATGGACGGCGTGTCCTGGGGTATGCCAAGCTTTGACTCGCAGGCCATCCAAGTAAAATACTTCCTCATGTGCTGCAGGTACCAACAAAGCTCCTGCGATAGGTTCCATTTTACCCCAAAGCCCTTCCATATCTTCACCGTAAATCTGGGCTGCGGAGTGCCAAAGCTTCTCTGGAGCTGCCAAATGCGGCAGTCCTATAGGATGGACATAAATCTTTGCCCCTTCTTTAGCCAGTTTCCAAGCTGCGCCGGCATGGTCAAAATGAATGTGGGTCAACAGCACATGCTTAACTTGGCTTAGCGAATAGCCCAAGTCCTCAATGCCTTTCTTCAGTTGGGGAAAAGTACTCTCCGGACCACATTCAACGAGCACGATTCCGGATTCGGTGGGAACCAAAAAACTGCCAATGGTTTGTTTGGCGTGCATGAACTCCAAATCGATAACCTGCATATTGTCCATTATCCAAAGAGGGTATAGTTTCCAAACTGGTCCATCGGAAGGGTTTTGCGAATCACAAAGGGGGAATCATTCCCTGCGTGATTGACCATGGGAGACACGGCATAACTCAGCATGACACTGTCCGGATAGGGCTTCAGCATAGCCATCAAATCTGCCTCAGAGGTGGCCGAATCCAACCAAGCTCCTTCCTTGTTTTTCTCTATAATGACCGGCATCCTATCGTGGACATCTGTCAATAATTCGTTTGGTGTGGTAGTCAAAATCAGAAAAGTATGTTTTACCTCTCCTTCGGTCGTTTCGTACTCATCCCAAATACCGGCCATGGCAAAGAGCCCGCCGTCCAACAAGGTAAACCGATAGGGGGTTTTTGTTTTTTTTCCCAACCGTTTCCATTCAAAAAAACCATCCGCAGGGACTAGACATCGCTTTCGTTGAAAGGAGGACTTAAAAGAAACTTTTTCAGTTACTGTTTCAGATCGGGCATTGATGAATTTCTGGGAAACAGGTTTATTTTTGGCAAAATCCGGTGTAATTCCCCAGTAAAAATGGGAAAAACCGTGGGGACTTTCTGCTGTAATTACAGGCACAAGTTGCGTAGGTGCTATATTATACCTCGGTTGGAAAGGTTCCAACATTTCAGCTTGAAACCGCTCTTCCAATTCCAGTTTATTTTTTGCCAGTGAATATCTTCCACACATAGTAAGTTCAGGAGAGTTGTGTTTTGTTAAGTTAATAATCCGATTGGAGAAATTCAAGTGCTCTTTTTTCAGACCAATAAACATCTTTCCGGTTTCTTGGCGCAAAACCGACATGACCCCCATTATCCGGAAAATCCATATATACATGGGGTAATTGAACACCCAATGCTTCCGGATAACAAGAGCTACTCAAGAAAGGATCATTCCTGGCATTTAATATTAAAACTTGGGCCGAAATCCTCGACAGGAAATTTATTGAGGAACATCGGGTATAATAATCTTCCGCTCCTTCAAAGCCATGAATAGGCCCCGTGTAGATATCGTCAAATTCCCGTAAATTTCGTATTCTGCCCAACGCTTTTACTTGAATTTCCTTTGGGAAAACCCGTGATTTCTGAAAGACCTTTCCCTTTAAGGATTTCAAAAACCGCTGGGCATAGAGGGAATTTTCCCTTCTGCCTATTTGATCACTTGACCCTGACAAATCTAATGGTACGGAAATAGCCACACCTTTTTTTACCAAATGCTTCGTTGGATGATCTTCACCTAGATATTTGAGCGTAAGATTTCCCCCCAAACTAAATCCAACCAGACAAATATCCCGGTATCCGATGTGCGCATGTGATAGGACGGTTTCCAGGTCATTAGTGGCTCCAGAATGATAAAATATAGGCCTTCGGTTCATTTCCCCACTACACCCGCGAAAATTCCAGGCAAGCACATCCCATCCGTTTGAAAAAAAAATATTTGCCATGCCCAGCATGTAAGGTCTTCTGCTATTACCTTCCAAACCGTGACTGATTATAAGGAGCCGCTCTGAAGAACGCCTGAGCCAGTCAATATCCAAAAAATCCCCATCCGGTGTAGTAATCCTTTCTCTATCAAACGGTAAAGCGCATACCTTTCTCAAAAGGGCCGGAACAATCGTTTGAATGTGCCCGTTGAAAAGGAGAAAGGGATGAACATAATTTTGCTTTTTTATTACTGGCATTTCAATAATTTGCAGGCCCTAGTTTATATGCTGACGTGAAAATACTATTATTAAATTTGAATAAACATATTTTAAGAACTATTTTTGGATTGCGGAAATTAAGAATTCGAATAAAATTAATATATGGCAGAGATAATACGAATGCCCAAAATGAGCGATACCATGGAAGAAGGGGTCATCGCACAATGGTTGAAGAAAATCGGTGATGAAGTCAAACCCGGAGATATACTGGCTGAAGTGGAGACAGACAAAGCAACCATGGAACTGGAATCTTACGAAGAAGGTATTTTGCTTCACATTGGAGTAGCGGAAAAAGATTCTATTCCCGTAAATGGAGTCATTGCCATCTTGGGAGAAAAAGGCGAGAATATAGATCAGATTTTGAAAGATCTCAAAAACGGGGACAACGGGGGTTCTAAAACTGAGAACCAGAAAAAGGAGGAAGAACCTGAAAAAAAAGAAGAACCGAAGGAGAAACCAGCTCCTGAGGAAGAAAAATCCAAGGAGAAAATCGACATCTCCAGAATAGCCGCCACGGTAATCACCATGCCCAAAATGAGTGACACCATGCAGGAGGGAACGATCGCTGCCTGGCTGAAAAAGGTGGGAGATAATGTCAAATCCGGTGATATTTTGGCCGAAGTGGAGACCGATAAAGCAACCATGGAACTGGAATCCTACGAAGATGGCAGTTTGCTGTACATCGGTGTAGAAGAAGGTGACGCCATTGAAGTTGACGGTGTCATTGCCATCATTGGTGAAAAAGGGGCGGATTTTGAGGCCTTATTGAAAGCCCACAAACAAAAAGGCAGCGGGAAAGAAGATAAATCAGCTGTTCCCGAAGAAGCGGAAAAAAGCAGTGGCAATGATGCCAAAGACGAAGGTGAACCAAAAAAAAATGCGCCTACGGCAACCTCTTCGTCTGAGGGAGAACGGATAAAAGCTTCTCCTTTGGCGAAAAAAATAGCCCAAGAAAAAGGAATTGACATTACCCAAGTTTCTGGCTCGGGTGACCATGGCCGTATTGTCAAAAAAGATGTGGAAAACTTTAATCCCGTAGAGGCAAAAGCTGAAACTCCCGCATCTACAAGTAGTGGAGTAGCCATAGGCCAAGAATCCTTCAAGGAGGAGAAAGTATCTCAGATGCGGAAAATAATCGCCAAGCGATTGGCAGAGAGTAAATTTTCCGCTCCTCATTTTTATCTTACCATGGAAATTAACATGGACAAGGCGATAGTGGCGAGAAAAAGCATGAACGAAGTAGCCCCAGTCAAAATATCCTTCAATGACATGGTCATCAAAGCTTCCGCAGTGGCTTTAAAGCAAAATCCAAAAGCAAACTCCTCGTGGCTTGGAGACAAAATAAGGTTCAACGAACACGTACATATTGGCATGGCAGTCGCGGTTGATGAAGGGTTATTAGTTCCTGTCATCCGTTTTGCCGATGCCAAATCGCTATCGCAGATCTCCAACGAAGCCAAGACCCTTGCCGGAAAAGCCAAGAAAAAAGAACTCCAGCCCAAGGATTGGGAGGGGAATACTTTTACTATTTCCAATTTGGGTATGTTTGGCATCGATGAGTTTACCGCAATAATAAATCCCCCAGACGCCTGTATTCTAGCTGTCGGTGGTATCAAGGAAACTGTAATCGTGAAAAATGGCGAAATAAAGGTGGGAAATATCATGAAAGTAACCCTTTCCTGTGATCACCGGGTCGTGGATGGAGCTGTGGGTTCTTCATTCCTTTTGAGTCTAAAAAATCTGCTTGAAGATCCCGTAAGATTGTTGATCTAACGTATCGTAAAAATTAATTATGTCAAAAAGTCCTATTCTTAGGACTTTTTGCTTTAAAAACAGTTTTTGAATTAAAGTATCAAATCTATTTACATGGAAAAATTAAAATCTACTACCGTAGTCGCCGTCAAGCACGGGGGACAGGTAGTCATAGGTGCCGACGGGCAAGCCACCCTTGGCAACACGATAGCCAAAAGCAGTGTCAATAAAATACGAAAACTCCAAGGGGGCAAAATTATCACCGGATTTGCCGGTTCTACCGCAGATGCATTTACCCTACTGGAGAAATTTGAAGAAAAGTTGGGAGCCTACGGCAATAACATGAAGCGTGCCGCGGTAGAATTGGCGAAGGAATGGCGGACAGACCGCATGCTTAGCAAATTGGAAGCTATGATGGTGGTCGCTGATGCCGATGACATCCTGATCATCTCAGGTACAGGCGACGTAATCGAACCTGACTTGTCTATTGCTACGATTGGATCCGGAAGCATGTATGCCCAGGCTGCCGCGCGCGCCTTAAAGAAATATGCTCCCCATCTTTCCGCAGAGGAAATGGTTAGAGAAAGTTTGAGTATTGCAGCTGACATTTGCATTTACACCAACCATAACATCATCATAGAGAAAGTGGTCGTTTAATCCGCAATGACAGCTTCTGCTAACTGTTCAAGGATGGCTTTGGTGCGTGTTTCGTATTAAGTTTATTGCCTCCCCGTGACCCTCCAGCAAGACGGCACAGGCAGTTTACGCAATGCGGAAATTCAACTCAAGGCTTAGAGTGAGTTCAACCGAGTGCTTTCATTCCTTAAAAGCTATCAAATAGCTCATTATTCCTATTTTATTATTGATAAGTTCAACCACCATCGGTTTGGTTTAGATTAGAAATTGGATTGGAATTTTTACTTGGGAACCCGTTTCACAATCCAGGTTTTCCTACATGGTTGGCTGCCATGGAATACGGACCATAAAAAGACAGGGGAAAGTTTCCCCTGTCTTTGTGAATGATCATATAGTCGGTTTCATTAATT
>Ga0105045_10005493_pt1 | contig 11185 bp, 7 predicted proteins | sample MAT02_FD_78089 | JGI IMG/M metagenome (GOLD analysis project Ga0105045, IMG submission 78089) | Freshwater microbial communities from Lake Fryxell liftoff mats and glacier meltwater in Antarctica - MAT-02 (megahit assembly) | ecosystem: Environmental > Aquatic > Freshwater > Ice > Liftoff... | reverse complement strand
GCAGGGTTAAGCGCGACGCATTCGAAGCGGACATCGACGGTGCCGGTATCGGTGAACTTCAGGGCGTTGCCGATCAGATTTACGAGGACCTGCTTGAGCCGACCGGGATCCCCGGCGACCGTCGCGGGAACATCCGGTTGGATCGTGAGGCGCAGTTTGAGGCCTTTCTCCTCGGCGCGGCCGTCCATAAAGCTGATGGTCTCCTCGAGAATTTCCCCCGGAGAAAAAGCAATAGATGCGAGCTCGAGGCGGCCGCTCTCGATGCGCGACAGGTCCAAGATATCGTTGATCAGCCGCAAGAGGGCGTGGGCCGAGCCGGAGGCGGTCCCCACCTGATCCCGCTGCTCAGGCGTCAGGGGCGAGTCGCGCAGGAGTTGGAGCATCCCGAGGACGCCGTTCATCGGCGTGCGGATCTCGTGGCTCATCGTCGCGAGGAAATCGCTCTTGGCGACGCTGGCCTCCTCGGCGCGGGCTTTGGCGGCGGTGAGCGTGGCCAGCAGGTCGGCGTTCTCGAAATAGACGCGATGGAACTTTCGCAGATCGGCGTGCTGGAGCTTGGCCGTGTTCAGCAAAAACAGCGCGTAGGTAACGACGCAGAGGGAGAGCGTCCAAGTGCCGGCCTCCGGCAGCGTCAACAACACGAGGAAGACCGGGATAAGCGTGGCGGCCACATAGAGACGGAAGCAAGCGATCGCCGGCGCGAGCGAACGGGCGGCGCCGGCGTTGAGGCCGGCGAGGATGAAAATCAACAGGCAGCGCGGCAGCACGTCGGGCGTGTCGAGGTAGATCCAGCCGGCGGCGCCCCACAATCCGGCGGTGACCGCCAGACCGATGGTAAACAGCGAGCGCCACCGGGGCAGCTCGTCATCGCTCGGCTGCGTGCGGGCGAAGCGGAGCAGCAGCGCGAGCCGCAGCGAGGAAACGACGATGACCGCCCCGAGCCAGAGGAGGTGGGTGCGGGGCTCGAAATACGTCCAGACGCCCATGACCAAAATGGCGGCGAGCGCAAAGTTGGAAAACAGGCCGAAGCCCGCCGTTCGGTAAAGTAGCCGCGTCAGCTCCGCCTCCACTTTCCGCTCGATCATATCGGGCGAGAGCGGGTCACGGTTGATCGGTTCTGGCGGCGAAGGCTGCAACTGCAGAAGAATGGGTCTCGGCGACGCGGGGCTGTCAATCGGTCGCCGGCGAGAGCGCCGCCAAGGCGGCGAGCCGGACGGCGGCAAGGTTCAGGGTGCATCCTGTTACCCTCGCTAAAGTCGCGCAGGGAACCGTCAGAGAGCGCGGGCCCAGAGAAGCTTCAGGTAGCGGCTTTCGAGACAGTTGGAATAGACGGGATGGTCGGGGCCGGCGCCGGTGCGGTCGAAGAACTGGAGGCGGCGCTGCTGGCGGTGCGCGGCCTTGATGACGTGCGCTTCGAAATCTTCGAGCGAAAGCAGACCGGAGCAGGAGCAGGTCACGAAGATGCCGCCGGGCTTGAGGAGGGAAATCGCGAGCAGGTTGAGGTCCTCGTATTTTTGCCGGCCCTCCCAGTTGCCGGCGACGTCGCGGGTGAAGATGAACTTGGGCGGATCGAGGACGACGACGTCCCACTTTTCCCCGTTCTGCTGCATCTGGCGGGCGTAGGCGAAGGCGTCGGCGTGGACGAACTTGAGGCGGGCCTGGTTGAGGTTGGCGTTGCGCTTGGCCTGCGCGAGGGCGGTCTCGTCGAGGTCGACACAGGTGACATCGGCGGCGCCGCCGGTGAGCTTGGCGTTGAGGGCGAAGCCGCCGGTGTAGCAGCAGAGATCGAGGACGCGGGCGTCCTTGGTGAAGCGGGCGATGGCGCGGCGGTTTTCACGCTGGTCGCAGAAGAAGCCGGTTTTGTGGCCCTCGGCGAAGTCCACCTCGTAGCGGATGCCATGCTCGCGGATTTTGACCTTGGTGGGCGCGGCGGCGTTGGTCTCGTTGAACAGCGAGGGCTTGATGCCTTCGAGGGAGCCGAGGTCGTGGTCGACGTGGACGCGGGCGAACTTGGTGCCGGCGAGTTCGTGGATGAGCGGCAGCCATGAGAGCAGGCGCTGCGCGATGCCGAGCGAGTAGATTTCGCAGAGCAGGGTGTCGCCGTAGCGGTCGATCATGAGGCCGCTGAGGCCGTCGCCGTCGGAGCCGATGAGGCGATAGGCGTCGGTCGTCTCGTCGAGTTTGAAGAGATCCCGGCGGAGGGCGACGGCGCGGCGGATCGCGGTTTCGAAATACGATTCGTCGATGGGCGTCGTGGAATGGCAGACGACGCGGAGGGGAATCTTGGCGCGGGGGTTGAAGAGACCGCCGCCGGTGAGGTTGCCGTTTTTATCGTAGACGTTGACGAAGTCGCCGGGCCGGGCGTCGGGCGAAACGTGGCCGAGGAGGCGCGGGAAGATGGCGGGCTGGAAGGTGAAATACTTGAGCTGGGCCCAAGGCTTGGCCCAGCCGGAGCGGTCGATGGGCGCGCGAGGGGCGGGCGGCTCGGGGAGCGACGTGGGCTCGAGATCGGGCTCGGGAGCGGACTCGGAGTGGGGAGGAAAATTTGCGGGACGCGCGGGGCCGGACATGCTGAGAAATTTACGGCGCAAGGGGCGCACGGCCATCAGAATCGGGGGAGAGGCGCGAGGGGCGAGGCGTGAGGCGTGAGGGGCGGTGGGGTGGAGCGACTTGACCTCAAGGCGCCGGTTTTGAGGGCGGGCGACGGTCAAGCGCGTTGGGGTCAACGCGCTCCACCTCGACCAAAAAGGCGGAGATGGGCTCGGGGGTTTTCAGGAAGCCGATGTCCGCGCAGGCGGCTTGAAGGCGGGAAAGTTTTTCCGGGTCGAGGGGGGCGAGGGGCGGTTGACCATCGGGCGTGACGTAGTCGCGGAGGGCGAGGAGGCAGGCGCGTTGGAAAGGCTCGTCGTAGGCGGCGGGGTCGAGGCGCGGGCGGAGAGCGGCAAGGGCGGCCTCGGGGTCGGCGAGGGCGGCGACCCAGCCGCGGCGGGTGGCGGCGAGGAACTGCCGGAGGGTTTCGCGGTGGCGGGAAACTTGCGGGGCGGTCGTGTAGATGAGCTGGGAGTAGGAATCGAAACCGAGTTCGGCGAAGGAGAGAAAGCGGGCCTCTTCGCCGACTAGGTGGCGGAGCTTTACGAACTCCTCGATGGCGAAGCCTTGCATGGCGGCGACCTCGCCGCGGGTGAGGCGGGTGACGTCGTCATCGACAAAGATCATCTTAGCGGAGGATTCGGCGACGCCGGCGCGGCGGAGGAACCAGCGGTAGAGGGGATCGGCGAATTTGTGGACTCCGACGGTCTTTCCCGCGAAGTCCCGGGCGGAGGCGATGCCGGTGGCGCGGAGCGACATGAAGCCGGCGGGGGCGCGCGGGAGGACGGCGCCAAGGGCCTTGAGGTCGGCGCCGGCGGCGCGTTTCTGGAGGAAGATGTAGCCTTCGCTCGTGGCGACGCCGCAGCGGCCGGGCGTGGCGTCGATGAGGGCGGCGGTTTTCCGGCCGTAGGCGAAGGGGACGATGGTCAGGTCGAGGCCGGCGTCGCGGTAGTAGCCGCGGTCGAGGGCGAGATAGATGCCGGCGAACTGCGCGCCGGGAAACCAGTCGGCATAGTAAGTGATCGGGATGAGGGCAGGGGCGGCGCGCAGGGAGGGCAGGGCAAAGACCCCGAGGATAGAGAGGAGGCAGCGGGAAAACATGAGCGGGGAAAAGTTTGGTCCGGCAGGGTGCGAGGTAACGAGACACAAAAAAGGCGGCGGGGAAGTTCCCGCCGCCTCGTGGACTCAAACCGGGAGCCGGTTTAGAATTTGTAGGTGAAGTTCAGTTTGCCCTGAATCGGCTCACCTTTGGTGATGATGGTATTGGAGGCGAAGATCGGGTCGGAACCGTTGAAATAGTCTTCGCTGGTGATGTTGGTGAGCTCGAGGAGCACTTGGATCCGGCCGCGGGTGTAGGAAACGTTACCGCCCCAGATGACCGTGGACGGGAGGCTGAGCGTGCGCTCGTAATTGTGGTAGTAGCTGCCGCGGATCCAGGGGCCGCCGGCGATCTCGAAGCCGTTGCCGAGATCGTAGCTGGTGTAGAGATTGGCCGAACCTTGGGGCGAACCGGCGAAGAGGCCCTTCGGATTTCTCCGCGCGATCAGGCCGGTGGCGTCGCCGAAGTCGACATACAGACCGCCCGCAACCAGCGGCAGGTAGTAATCCTGTGTCGCGCCGAAGCGGAAGCCGGGACGGGTGATGAGCTGGGTTTCTTTCACGCCGAAGTTGGCGATGAACGAGAGCTTCTTGGTGGCCATCCAGGTGGCTTCAAACTCGACACCTTGGGAACGGAGACCGTCTTGGGCGTTGGTGAAGTTGTTGAAGCGACGGCGGGTCGAATCGTAGACGGAGAGCGACGCGAACAGGGTGTTGTCGAGCAGAGAGGCCTTGACGCCGCCCTCGACCAGACCGGTTTCGCCGAAGTTGGCCTCGGAGGAGATGTTGCCGCCTTGCGAGGGATTGAGCGCGGTGCCGTAGAGGCCGGAGGCGTAAAGGGAGATGTTGGGGGAGATCTTGAAAACCGGGTTTACGCTGGCCATGTAGTAGTTGTTGCCGCCCTTGGCGACCTGTTGGCCGCGGCGGGCGTTGCGCTCGTGCTCACCGGGAATCGTGTTCTTGAAGCTGGCACCCTCGATACGAAGCGAGAAGTAGGTGCTGAAGGCATCGGAGAATTTGAGTTCGCCGACGCTGAAGGCGGCCAACTGGTAGAGATCGGTGCCGGCGCTTTGGGCCCAGAGATTGCGGGTATCGCCAAAGACCGGACGCTGCGGACCGGTGAGGACGACGGAGTTGGCGGAAATCTGGCTTTTGCTGATATCGCGACGGGAGAAAGGTTCCGCTGCGAAGTCTTGGAGCTGCTTGGCCCAACTGTAACGAATCGAACCGCCGGAGGTCAGGCTGGCGAGAATACCGGTGAACTTCTGTTCGGCGCTCACCTTGTTTTCGACAATGAATTGATCCATATTGAACGCATAGCCGTAGGACGAGGTCTTCTCGGTCTTGATATAGTCGATGATGAACTGGTTCTTGAGGGTGAGCGACGATGAGCGGACGTTTACGAGGTCGGCAAAATAGAGGAAATTCTGCGAGTTCGCGAAGTCGCTGGGGTCGGCGAGCACTTGGTTGCCATTGATCTTGGTCGTGAGGGCTTTGCCGCCGGCGTTGAAGAACGCAGCGGTGTAAGCGCCCGTGGTCGGATTCAGCAAGGCCTGCAAAGCGGGCGAGAGCGTGGCCACGTAACTGGCGGGCGGGACGATGGCGCCGCCGCTGTTATCGAACTGGGAGCCGCCGATCGTCGCCGCGCTGCCGCCGAAGCCGATGAACGGAACCGACCCGGGGAGAACGAAGCCGCCGGCGCGGGCGCTGGTCTGGTTGGCGATCTCACCGACGATATAGTTGCCGTTGTTGAGCAAGTCTTGTGTGACGCGGTTCCAGCCGGCGTTTTCGTTGGACTTGTAGTTGTAGTATTCCGCGCCGGTAAAGAGCGAGATGTCCGGGGTGATCTGGGCCTTCAGGGCACCGTAGAGGGAGTTATAGTCGTTCTTAACGCCCTTGTAATAGGAGTCGGCGTTTTGGCTGGTCAGCGAGATGCGGTAAGCCATGGGCTTGCCGAAAGCCAGGATCGGACCGCCGACGTCGAGCTGGGTGTTGAAGTAATCGTGGGAGCCGACGGTGGTGCGGATCGAACCCCGGAATTTGTCGAAGTAGGGCGACTTGGGGAGGAAGTTGATGTAACCGCCGCCTTGGGTGGGGCCGTAATTGCCGGGGGCGGGACCGCGAACGATATCCATACCGTCGAGGGAGCCGAAGGAGGTGGGCATTTCGTTGCGCTGGAAAGCGCGCTGCATACCGTTGAAGAAGGTGCCGGCGAAATCACCGCGGATGAACGGGGTGCCGGGGACTCCATAGTAGTTGGGCCGCTCGCCGCCGGGTATGACGCGGGCGACGTCGTCGAAACTGCGGACGCCCAGTTTCTGCATCAGCTCGGGCGTGAGCACGGTGACGGAACGGGGGATATCGAGAAGAGATTTGGCCGAGCCGAAGACGGAGTCGCTCGGGCGCGAGGTGGGCATCAGGCCGCCTTGGGCGGCGAGTGCGGATTCGGAAATGATGAACTTTTCGAGTTCGGTGATCGGGCCGGCGGCCACGGTTGGTCTGGGGGCGGTTTGGGCGAAGAGCGGGGCCGTGAGGCCGCCGACGAGCGCCAGCAACAGGCCGGAGCATTTATGTATCTGGTGTTTTTTATTCATGGTTGGGCGGTTCGATTTAGCAGGCTATGTGCCACCGGAGGCGGTAAGCGGAATGGATTTCAATTATTCCGGCGGGAAAAGGGCGGGAGATTTGGGCGGTCGGGCAGGAATCCGGGCGCACGATAATCCGGAGGTCAGCAAGGTCGCCGGCCAAGCAGTCAGGCATGGGCGAAACGCGAAAAACCAAAACTTAAGGCAGGCGATGTTTTGACCGTAGGCCCGACCGCCGGTCGGGCTTTGCCCCGAGGTGAAAACCGACCACCGGTCGGTGCTACAGGGAAGCCATTGGACGAATCATTCCCAGCGGTTGGTATGATCGAAAATCGCAGGATGTCCGGCGTAGCGGGAGGCGAGGGACGGGATTTAATCGACCTTCGCTTGGAGAGCCGGCGGGAGAAAATCGAAGCGCACGATCCTTTCCAAGGGAAGCGGGGCAGGTATGATTTTTAGCTGCACGAGTATCTCCATCTGTTCTTGGAGACGCTGGCGTTTCAGGAGGCCGGTCGCCTCCCCGGCGGCGGGGTCGCCGGAGACAAGGCGGTTCTCGGTCATGGCCTTGATCGAGTAGGTCATGAACTCGGTCGTCATCTGGTCGTTGCGGGCGGTGATCAGTTTCTGGCCCGGGGTCGGATCGCCCGTCATGAAATCATCCCAGCCGCGGATGGAGGCGGCGACGAAGGCGCGGACGGCCTCGGGATTTTCACGGACGAATTTCAGGGTGGCGAAATAGACGCGGTAGGGTTTGAAGCCGGAATCGTCGAGGAGGAGCGTGCGGGGTTTGGCACCGTTTTTGATGACGAAGTAGGGTTCGTTGGTGATGAAGCACTGCTGGATGAAGTTCTTGTTCCCCATGAACTGGGCCAGGCCGTAATTGAGCGGGACGAGACCGAAATCGATTTTGTATTTCGCCTTGAGGAAGGTGATCCAAGTCGCGCCGGGGACGGCCATGATGGACTTGCCGTCCAGGTCGGCGAAGGTTTTTACCGGGCTCTCGTCGTGCAGAAGGAGCGCCTGCGGGTCGTGTTGCATGAGGGCGCCCACGATCACGAAGGGCAGGCCGGTGTTGACGTCGACAATCACCTGGTCGCTCCGGCCCATGGCGATGTCGGCGTTGCCGCTGACCATCTTCTGCTGCACGGTCGGGCCGGGGCCGCCGCCGATGATCTCCACGTCGATGCCGGCCTCGGCGTAGTAGCCCTTGGCGAGGGCCTGATAGTTGCCGCCGTGCTCGGCCTGGGGATACCAGTCGGTGAGGAAGCGGACCTTGGTCGGGGCGGGCGCGCCGGTCTTGGCGTCGATGGCGGGCGTGGGAGCGGAGGGTTTGCCGCAGCCGGCGAAAAGGACAAGAGCGATGAGGGGACAGAGGTGGGCGAGTAAGCGCATGATGATGTTGAGGGGGAATGAAGGAGGACTTTTTTGACCGCAAAGGGACGCGAATTTTCGGATGAAGGCCAGAAGGTCCGAGGTCGGAGCTTTCGCAATCTTTTCGCCGGGCCGATCAGGAATCGGACTTGCTGTAGGAATCGTGCCAGTGGTGGAGCGCCCACCAACTGGCGGAGACGACGCCGGCGACGAAGATGAAGCCGAGCGCACAACTGGCGGCGGCGGTGGCGAAGAGCGCGCCCATCTTGAACTGCGAACTGAAGACGATGGTGAGGTAGCCGAGTCCGCCGCCACCGCCGGCGGAACTGCCCGCGTAGAAGTCGCCCACGATCGCGCCGATGGGGGCGAGGGTGCCGGCGATGCGGAGACCGGTGAAAAAGTAGGGGAGGGCGGCGGGCACGCGCAGGAGGAGGATTTCCTGGCGCTTGGAAGCTTTGCACATCCGGAAAAAGTCCACGAGGTTGCGGTCGGTGGAGATTAGGCCTTGCGTGGTGTTCACCACCATCGGGAAAAAGCAGATGAGAAAGGTTATGATGATGACGCTGTTCAGGCCGGGGCCGACCCAGAGGATCAGAATCGGCGCGAGGACGACGATCGGCGTCATCTGGAGAATCATTAGGTAGGGGTAAAAACCCGTCCGCACGCGGGGCGAGAGGGAGAGGATGAGGGCGAGCACGAAGCTCAGGGTAACGGCGAAGACAAAGCCGAGGCTGGCGCCGAGAGCGCTGTTGCGGACGGCCTGCCAGATCGCGGGGGCGTTGTCGCCGAAGGCGACGACCACCTCGTGGGGTTGGGGCAGTAGAAAGCGTTGCTCGGCGTCGAGGGCAAGGCGCACGGCATACCAGCCGCCGATAAGGCCCAGGCCGGAGAGCACCGGAAGAACGCGGTCGAAAGTGATCTTCATGCGGTGGCGGCGGCCGGCGCCTGATCGCGCAAGCGCTCGACGGAGCGGAGCAGCTTGGAAACGTGGGCGACGAGGCGCTGGTATTCGGGGGATTGACGGGTCTCCTCCGTGCGCGGGTAGGGGAGATCGACGCGGACCTCCTCGTGGAGCCGGCCGGGGTTGGCGGAGAGGACCATGATTCTATTGGAGAGAAAGACCGCCTCGGCGACCGAGTGGGTGACGAAGAAGGCGGTCCATTCCTGTTGTTGGCGGATGCCGAGCAACTCCTCGTTGAGATGGTCCCGGGTCATTTCGTCGAGAGCGCCGAAGGGCTCGTCGAGGAGCAGAATGCGCGGCGAGAGGCTGAGGGCGCGGGCGATGGAGACGCGCATCTTCTGGCCGCCGGAAAGTTGGCGCGGGTAGTAGGCGGCGCGCTCGGCAAGGCCGACCATCGCGAGGGATTTCGCGATCAGCTCGTCGCGTTTTTGAACTTTGCTCCCGCGCAGGCGCAGGGGCATCGCGACGTTTTGCTCGACGGTGAGCCACGGGAGCAGGGTGGGCTCCTGAAAGACGAAGAACATTTCTTCCATCGCCTCCGAGGGGGCGACGCCCTCGACGACGATTTCGCCGCCGGAAATCGGGCTGAGGGCGGAGATGAGCTTGAGGATCGTGGACTTGCCGCAGCCGCTCGGGCCGATGAGGGAGATGAAGTCGCCCCGGTTGGCTTCGAAACTAATGTCGTCGAGAATCAGCGGGCCGCCGCCGTAGCGCTTATTGACGCGCTTGAAGGAGACGACGGCGGGTTGGGTAGCCATAGTGCTTCAGGCAGCCGCCGGGGCGAAGGGATTCTTGGGGTAGGTCTGCATCTTGCCGGGATTGAGCAAGGCGTGGGGGTCGAGTTCGTCCTTGAGGGCGCGCTTTTGCGCGATGTTGGGGTGGCGGCCGCCGCCTTCGAGGAAGTAGGTGTGCGGGTTCGCGACGAAGACGCCGATTTCGGCGCAGTAATCGATCAGTTCCTGCAAGCGTGCCTCGGATTTGAAATACACGAGGGGAATCCCGCCGACGCCGACGTTGTCGCCGGCTTGGATACCGGTGTCTTCGCGGGTCATTTTCGGGTTGCCGGCGAGCCACTCGAGATGGAGCAGAACCTCGCCGGGGAATTTCTTTTCGATGAGGGCGAACTGTTCGCGGAAATTTTTCCCGAAGCCGGTTTGGAGATAGGTGATGCTCGGATCGCTCTTGATCGCCCAGAGTGTGGTGTGGTTCCACGTATAATCGGTGATGAACGGCGGCTTGGGCGGATCGGAGAGCGGCACGCGGTAGACACAGGCGAGACCGGCGGCGGTCGCCGAGGCCACGACCGCATCGGCCTGATGGCGGGCGACGAGCAGAAACGTGACGTGCTCGTCAGGACGGAAAAATTTCACGAGCGGCTTGAAAAACGAGGGGGTCGGCCATTGGAACTGGGTCGCGAGACGCTTGGCCCAGGCGGTGTTCTTCGCGGCATCGTCGCTCCAGGTCAGGAGCCGGTCCCAGTCGGGCGAGCTGATGATGAGCTGGTCGTAGTCCACCTTCGGTGCGAGCCGCATCTCGATTTCGACCATGATCCCGGTCGTGCCGTAAGTGTGCAGGGCGGTGGCGCAAGCGGCTTCCTCGAGGCGGAGAAGCCGCGGGTGTTCCTCGCAGGAGAGGAGGGTGACGGACTTGACGTTGCCGGGGGCGTTGATGCCGCCCCAGGTGATCGAGCCGATGCCGCCGGAGCCTCCGCAGAAAAAGCCGGCCATGGAACTCTTCATCCACGTCGAGGGCATACAGCGCAGTTCCCAGCCGGCAAGGCGCGCCGCGGTTTCGATGGTGCCGAGGCGCGCGCCGGGTTCGCAGCGCACGACGCCGTCGGCGGTGATTTCCAGGATTTTATCGAGCCGGGCGAGATCGAGCACAACGCCGCCGTGGAGCGGGACGCATTGGCCGTAGTTGCCGGTGCCGGCGCCGCGGATGACGACGGGGACCTTGGCCCGCGCGCAGGCGGCGACGACCGCCCGCAGCTCGTCGGTCGAGCCCGGGCGCACGACGGCCTCGGCGCGCATGTCGTCGAGCTGGCGCTTGAGGACGGGCGAATACCAGTAAAAATCCTTGGAGAGCGTTTCCAGCGACTCTCCGGTCGTGATCACGTGGTCGGGACCGACCAAAGTCTGAATCTCGGAAAGCAAGGCGGGTAGAAGAAGAGGCATTACCGAGTGCTAGCAGGAATTCTGCCACGATCACCAGCCGGGACTTGTCTGGAAGAATGAAATTGCTCTCTCCGCCTTGGAGTCGTGCCGCCTGCGGAGCGCGTCGTGGCGGAAGCGAGGCCGGCGGCTTGACGACTGCGGGCCTTCCGTCCCTTCCTTCGACAACTTACTCGTTTTTATGCTCTTTCTTCGCAACGCCCGCATCCCGGTTTCACTCTCGTCGCTGACGATCGAAGTCGACGCCGTCGATCCCGCCGTGACCTGCGATATCGCGATCGAAGGCGCCCGGATCACGGGCGTGACGGTCGCCGGCAGTCTCCAGCCGCCGGACGCCGCCTTTGTGCGCGATCTCAAGGGCTCACTGGTTTTCCCGGGCCTGATCGACGCCCACGTCCACCTCGACAAGG
>Ga0105045_10005492_pt1 | contig 11186 bp, 10 predicted proteins | sample MAT02_FD_78089 | JGI IMG/M metagenome (GOLD analysis project Ga0105045, IMG submission 78089) | Freshwater microbial communities from Lake Fryxell liftoff mats and glacier meltwater in Antarctica - MAT-02 (megahit assembly) | ecosystem: Environmental > Aquatic > Freshwater > Ice > Liftoff... | reverse complement strand
CGACTATCAGCCTCTCGCCTGCGATCGCACCTACCGGATGGTCGTTGTCCATAAAGACATCAAGGTGATGCGTGGCCAGCAGCACCTTTTCGACAAACAGAAATACTTCTTCTACATCACCAACGAGCTGAAGGAAGACGTTCCCGCCCGCGAGGTGATTCGCAATGGCAACCAACGTTGTGACCAAGAGAATACGATCAGCCAGGGGAAGGCGTGTGGTGCGTTGGCTGCACCGCTTGACACACTGGAGAGCAACTGGGCTAACATGGTCATGGCTTCGCTTGCGTGGACACTCAAGCTTTGGAGCGGGATGTTGGTACGTGTCAAAGGCAATCCGAATCAACGCCGCGAACGGGCGGAGGTTAGGCGAAAAGTGATCCGCATGGAATTTTCGACCTACTTGAACTCATTGATGTTGATCCCGGCGCAAGTGATCCGTAGCGCACGGCAGTTGAAACTCCGGTTGCTGGCGTATCGCCCGAGCGTTGATTGTTTACTGACGCTCTCGGATCATATTGCGATGCCACTTCGATGCTGACATGAACGCAAATGAAGCCGAGAGTTTGGATGCTCTTGGTACCGCCGTTGGCCGACTTACCCAGAAAGAAACTCCCCGCCATGCCTACCGACATTACAAAAAATCAAAGCCAACAAAAGTTGGTCGATCGCTGCACGCGCGGCCGCGAAACGGATTTTTATTGCGAAAATGAATCAGGAGGTCGCTTGATTTAGGACTAGCACACAATCTGTACAGACTCCGCAGACTCTTCGGGATCGTCACTACCGCAATAATTTTAGATTTTGGCTTCATATGCTGCGCAGCTTTTCGTCACTACAGAAAAGACAGGCTGTAACGATTAGTTCGGACATACCGCACAACTCACTCGTGGAATCACGGCACAACCGCTCTAATCGCCAACTCTTAACCATTTTATACCTTGATACATGACTTATTCAGTCTTTACGGCGGGTTTGATCAATCCGTTTCAGGCAAGGAACAGAATGGATTTTTACGCAGGGATTACGGAATTGCAAGTCGAGGACTATGAACTCTACTCCAATTGGCTGTACCTGAAGAAGACGAAAATTCATGAATGCTAAATAAATTGGCTCCATCAATGCGACGGATTGTGTGCTAGCTTTGATCGGATTGGCTCCACGACCCCTAGCAGTGGGTATTCGCAGGCATGCTCAAATAGTGACATTTCCATAACTTTGTTATAGACGTTTTCACCTAGCGGAATCGAATACCAAATAATTTTCCGTTAACATTGATGCTGGGCAATCACTTGGTACTGGGCAGCCTAGTGTTCCACGAACAAACTGCTTTTTGCAGGTACCGACAAGTTATCAACGTCAAAGGTACAGCAGACGGCATTGGATTGTTCGAACGCGAAAAGTAGGAATGGGTTGTTACCGTCGGACAGAACAACCGGGCGGCTGGTCTAACAACTGAAAAGTATGACTGAAGACACACTTACATTTACATTATTCACACGCGTTCGACCGTTATCGGAAGCGAACGCACCACGGAGCAGCGGATATGCGAGTATTGGTAGTTGATGATTCGGGTGTGATGCGCAAAATCATTTCACGTGCGCTCGGCGAGCTCGGAATCAATGATGTTGCAGAAGCAGCCGATGGTCAAATCGCGCTCGATGTAGTGAAAGCATCAGGACCGTTTGACTTGGTCATTACAGACTGGAATATGCCAGTAATGAATGGCTTGGAATTGGTTCAATCGCTGCGTGGTTCCGGTTGCGCGACACCTATTATCATGGTGACGACGAAATCAGAGAAGGAATCTGTTCTCCAAGCGATTCAAGCTGGCGTGAACGATTATGTTATCAAACCATTTGAACGTGACATGTTACGAATGAAGATTGAACGATTGGTTCCGGTCGCCTAAACCTTCAGCGGGACATGATTAGTTTTTAATTCCGGCCTCGCACAGCGTTGTGAGAGGTCGATCGATAGTCGATGAAGCCTAACCTATCACGATTAAGAAAGAAAGTTGTGGCAACAAACCTGTTCTTGGAATTCGCGGCCTCAGCCTGTCGTGTCTTTGACATGATGGCAGGGATTACTTTCGAGTCCCATCCGGCCAAATATCTCTCAGTTGCGGCCTGCGGCCACGAATTGAACGCCATTGTTCCAGTGCAAGGACGATGGTCAGGTTCGATAATCGTGGGAGTTGATCGCGAATTAAGCCTTCTGTTCACCGAACAGGTTTTGGGCTGTCGACCCGATACGATTGACGACGATGTGATCGATACGGTCAAAGAACTTGGCAACATGATTGTTGGGCAAGTTGAAGGCCACCTTCCCTCTGGCAGTATTCGCATGTCGCTGCCTACCGTCGTTATCGGCACAGGGACAGTGCTAGGTTTCGGGTCAGAGATCAAACCAGTACTGCTAGAACTGAGTTGCCCCGTCGGCAAGATGAGCCTACTATTTGGGCTAATCGACTCCTCCCCTGATGGATCATTGTTGGTCAGCCAAGCCGATGCGTTACTCGCAAATGCTTAACGGTCGTTAACTCATTCGTCTCTGACGTAATCGCCCAGAATCGAGATCCATGGATGGGCCACCGTTGCCGTTGTCCATGCATTAGCGATAGGGTTGCGGCCAGTTTTTGCGACAACTTTTTTTGCTTCAATGCCGTCATCGCCGTGACGGCTCGGTTGGTAGACTGCTCGCGATCCGTTGCGTTGATGACTATTATGTCACCCGTTTGACCGTCACTTAGTATTCCATCATCGACACAACCCTCCATCATGATGACTGCTCCGCCTAAACACATCGTTGAAACCCTGGCCGCAGCGAACCAGTCTCACGTTTTGCGATTCTGGGACGATATTTCTGAATCCGGCCGCTCCCAACTCGTAAACCAACTTGAATCAATCGATTTCGAACTGCTCGAAAAACTGATTGTGGGTGCCGACAACAAACCGGATTTTGCCGCGTTAGCTTCCAAAGCGTTGCCCCCGCCCGCCGTGCGGATTGAGGGTACAGGCGCGGCATGGAGTCCTGATGATGCTCGCAGAGCCGGACAACAGGCACTTGCCGCAGGTCGTGTTGGCGTCGTCATCGTTGCCGGCGGTCAAGGAACCCGGCTCGGATTCGATTCGCCCAAGGGGATGTACCCGATAGGGCCTCTATCAGGCCGAACGCTGTTCGAGTTCTTTGCCGATTCATTACTAGCACTCGGCGTCAAATACTCGGTTCGAATTCCGCTGTACTTGATGACCAGCCCGTTAACGCACGAAGACACGGTTGCGTATTGGAAACAGAATGACTATCTGGGACTGGATCCGCAGGACGTGATCATTTTTTGTCAAGGAACGATGCCAGCGATTGATGCGGCAACCGGCAAATTGTTGTTATCATCAAAAGACTCGCTGTCGCTCAGCCCCGACGGGCATGGCGGAACGGTGCGAGCATTAAAGGCATCAGGATGTTTTGATGATGCCCAGAAACGCGGCGTTGACTTATTGTCATATATACAAGTTGATAACCCATTGGTTTCGCTATGCGATATTGACCTTATCGGCCATCACTTGGTTTCTGGCAGCGAGATGACCACTCAGGTTGTTCGCAAACGCTATGCAGAAGAAAAAGTTGGCAACGTCGTGATGGCTGACGGTGCGCTAAGAATCATTGAATATAGCGATTTACCCGATGAGGCTGCTCAGCAGCACGATGAAAAAGGGGAATTGAAACTGTGGGCCGGCAACATTGCCGTGCATATGATCGATATTCTATTCTTGCGTCGCGCTTCCATTTCCACTGACGCATTGCCATTCCATCGCGCCAGGAAAATAACGCCTTTTATCGATGATCAGGGAGAACTGACAAAGCCCGATTCACCCAATTCAATTAAATTCGAACGATTTATCTTTGACCTTTTGCCATCCGCTGAGAACGCTTTTGTGGTCGAAGCCGACGCGAATGATTCATTCGCACCCGTCAAAAACGCAGACGGTGCCGCTCATGATACACCCGAGCAAGCCAAGGCCGCGATCGGCAGATTACATCGCAAATGGCTTCGCAAAGCTGGCGTAAAAGTTGCCGACGATGTGATGATCGAAATCAATCCACGATTTGCGCTCAATGCCGACGAACTTGCAAACCGGGTGACGCACGGCGAAACTATCACGAGCGATCGTTACTTCGCGCCGTGACGTTCCCGTTGAGCAGTCACAAGACTGCTGACCAGACACAAAACCGAAACCTGTTGACACCAGCGATGCTCGGGTCCTGGCTGGGTCGGCGTGGATTGGCTTTTGACCAAACCACACCCCGGGACGCGTGCATCCACTGGTGAAAACAGGTTAAAACTTTCTGAATCCGATGATTGTTTCAGGCCCCTGCTACTGGACCAGAAGCAAATCATTTTGAGACTATCGCTTTCTCGAGGCAGGTGCTTCCGCCAATCGCAAATAACCATACATCGGTTGGTCGCTGCGGATAATCACAAACTTGCCCTGCAATTGTTCTTGCTGAGCCGCTTTGTGTAAGATTCCTTGCAACTCGGCAATCGATGCCGTCGACCATCCATGCAACCCGATCATAACATCGCCAACTCGCAAACCGTAAGTTTCCGCTGGCGACCCTTTACGAACATCAGTGACATACAAACCGCCACGATAAGTCTGCTTGGTTTTGGACTCAATCCGCTGCATTGCGGCACGCGGAACCGGTTGCAATTTAACGCCGATTGTCGTCCACGCTAACGTTCGCGCATCATCATCGCCCGGTGCCAAACTCGGCGGATTGCTTGTTACCGCCAGTTCCAATTGCTTACCGTCTCTCTCAATAACCATCGGCAATGGGCCGCCGCTTTCAACTTCGATGAGCGCTAACCCGAAGCAGAGTTGGTCACCGGTTGCTACTGCGCCAACGCGTACGATTCGATCGCCAGCTTTCAACCCGTCGCGACTTGCCGCGCCAGATGCCGAAACCTGCGTTACCACCACACCATCACCTTGCTTCGGACCGCCAGCAACCGCTAGCCCCAGTCCCAAGCGATCTTCGTTATGAGATGTGATCATCTTGTTAACGATATCAATTGCTTGATCGATCGGGATCGCAAATGCAATCTGCTGCGCACCGACACGAACGGCAACATTAACTCCGATGATTTCGCCATGGATATTCAGCAGCGGACCGCCCGAGTTCCCAGGATTGATCCCCGCACTCGTCTGAATCAAATCGCGATACTCTTGAGTGTCATTCACCGGAACGTCGCGATGCAACGCGGAAATGATCCCTTCAGTTGCGGTATGCACGTATCCGAATGCATTGCCAATCGCGATAACAGGTTCACCAACCATTAAGTCGGAACTGGTTCCACGCGGAATAACGGCCAGTGGCTCGCTGACGTTGACCTTCAACAATGCCAAGTCGCTGCGAATGTCCGTCGCAACGACCTCGGCATTTGTTTGAGTGCCATCGGCCAATGTGATTCGAACTTCTTCAACATCTTCGACGACATGATAATTCGTCACCACGTAGCCACGCGGATCGATTACCACACCGGTTCCCATCCCATTCACTTGGCGACCAGGATCTGCACCGGCCATCGAAGCAGCGGTGGCACGAACCAGTTTTTGGCCATGAATGTTTACAACCGCATTACTGCATCGGCGAATCGCCAATACGACCGGCGTCTCGCGGCGATCTCGCAAAACCGCCAGTTCTTCACCCCAAACGCTTGGTGCTAAAAGTGTCGATGCGATTCCACAACCTAACAGCGCGCCGATTGTGGCTTTGCGTGCCGCCGTCAGCGAAAACGAACGAAATCGGTTTTGGCCCACGTCGGTACGATTGTGCCGATCTGACAACTTGCGTTGTGACCAAGGCAAAGCAATGAAACGTCGCATGGAACCCCGCACATCGTGAGCAAATCAGCTTCGTAGATACGGGCGGCAGACCGCTTGGCGTATCAACCCGGTGGAGTACCGGTTCAGGGGTTTGCATCGGATGTTCAGTCAACAACGCTTCACGCGGACGATTTTCAACGGCAATGTTTAACCACCTTAACAATTACACCACCTGGGTGGGCAAAAATGGCAAGCTGCGCTAAGTTTTCCGACGTCCACTCGCGGTTCATACGATCTGATGTAACGGTCGTAACGATTGGGTAATTACTGGCATCGTGATTCTATGATTCGCGCAATCAATGGGTTCTTAAGTTGCGAAAATATGCACCTTCAAACAACCGATTTTAGGCAGAGCTGTCAGCAAGCAGAAAGAATTCTTCGACGAATGGCTGACGACAAGCGTGAGATACGATGAAGCAGATAAACATCGCTGACGAAGAAACTGCGTTCCCATCGTGCAGAGCGTCGGAGTCATACGTGCTAAGAATTCCGGCTAGATCGATCCAGCGATCTTATTGCTGCGAGCCCGGATAGCCGGAAAAGACTGGCCGCGTGGGAACCGGATGGTACCGGGGCCAAGGGACTTCGGGTGCCTTTTGGTGACCGTGGCAGCCGGTTCCGAACTCGTCTTCGTCGAACTCGTCGTCGTTTTCACTGTAACCGCTAGCGCTGCAACTTTCGGTGCAGTACCCCTCTACCACATCGCCATCATGAAAATGGCCGTCGTGATCTGCGAGATTGTCCGGCACGCCAACCGACCCGCCTTTTCGATAATCACCGAACAAGCCGCCGTGATCTGCGGGATCGTGGAACCGTTTGCTGGGAATGCTGAGCGCGACACATCCCGATGTCGCCACCAAACACGTGGCCATTGCGAATGCCACTAAAGACGGCTGGCGATTGCCAATCGTCAGCAATCGCGAACCGGTTCGGGCATCTGTTCGAATCTGGGGCGACATGAAAGGACTCATCTTGACATCTGCGCACGCACACGCGGAATAATTTGCCCCCCGGCAATCCTATGAATCGTCACAATCCCAACAGCCGCTTGAATAAAATACCCTCGATTGGGGAGAAAAGTTAAGCCAACGCATTGCCCCGAGCTCGGCTATCAGGAAATTCGTCGCGGGTAATTCACACGGATCGGGTGGCCGCTGACTGAAGAACATGCCTAGATGTCACAACATGCCTAGATGTCTCGGGATGCCGCATCCGGTTATACTCATTCCGAACACCACTCGTCGTCCCAAACTGATCCCGAGCATTTTGACCTATGTCCACCGTCACTGAGTCGATGGCCGCAGAAGCGGCAAGCTTTCGCGATTCCTACAACCAAGTTCGCGACATGATCGGGCGAGTGATTGTGGGGCATGACGAAATCGTCGGCGGAGTGATCACGGCGATGTTGGTCGGCGGGCATTGCTTGCTCGAAGGCGTTCCGGGGCTGGGCAAAACCATGCTCGTGCGGACGCTGGCCGAAGTGATGGATTTGCAGTTCAACCGAATCCAGTTCACGCCCGACCTAATGCCCGCAGACATTCTCGGCACCAACATGATCGTCGAGGACGAGCAGACTGGGCGGCGGAAGTTCGAGTTCCAGAAAGGGCCTGTGTTTACCCAGATTTTGCTAGCGGACGAAATCAATCGGGCAACACCCAAAACACAATCGGCAATGCTCGAAACGATGCAGGAAGGGACGGTCACCGCTGCCGGGCATCGCTACGAGCTAGCAAAGCCATTCTTCGTCCTGGCAACTCAAAACCCGATCGAGCAAGAAGGCACCTACCCGCTGCCTGAAGCTCAAATGGACCGGTTCCTGTTCAAGTTGGTCGTTGGGTACAGCACTCGCGATGAATTGGCAACGATCGTCGACCGCACTACTCGCGGCGAGCAGCCACAGCTTTCCAAAGTGCTCAACGGCGACAGAATCCTCGTGATGCAAAAACTCGCCCGCAGTGTCATTCTGGCACCGCATGTCCAAGATTATTTGGTTCGTTTAACACTCGCAACACATCCAGACGGCCCGCACAGCGTCGACGCGACGAACGCCTATGTCCGCTGGGGCAGCAGTCCTCGTGGAGCTCAAACGTTGGCATTAGCGGCAAAAGTGCGAGCGCTGTTGGACGGTCGATACAACGTCAGCTTCGAAGATGTCCGCCGCGTTTACTTGCCCGCCATGCGACACCGATTGCTGATGAACTTCGAAGCCCAAGCCGAGGGGATTCAGCCAGATACCGTGTTGCTGAAATTGCTCGAAAAGGTGCCTGAAAAAGGTGACTGACCCGCGCGAGTCTGCAAGAATCCAGCGGGATTGGCGTGTATTCAACATTCGAACGATTTTTATCTTCAACTGGCAAAGCTTTTGAGGGTCGAGTTGCGTAAATTGAATCTAACCCCCGATCGGTCGATAACCCGGTGCCGATTCTAATTCCCCTTTTCCACTCTCTTGCGGAGTCACAGATCAATGCGAGTCATTTTTGTCGCCACAGTTCTGTCTGCTCTTTCGCTGGTGTTGCATGCGCCCAGCTACGCGGACGAAGGCCAACCTGACAAAGTTTGCGACTTGGTTGCTGAAACGGCCGAGAAATTAAGCAACGATGAACTGTCGCCAGATGAAAAAGCAGAAGCGATCAATCGTTTGCGTGAATTGTTAAATCGCGAAGCGCCGCAGCGAGACCGAGCCGCAGCGAGACCGAGCGACAGGCCCGAGAGAGAACGTGAGATAGGCCGCGAGCAGCAAGAGCGAGGCTTTGAACTTTTGGAACAGGCCCGTGGCGAGTTTGACGAAGCGATCCGCCGTTTGGAATCGATCCCACGCCAACAAGGTTTCACAGGACCGCCACCAGGGGAAAGACGTGGCGTGGACCGCGATCGACGCGGCGACCAATTCGGCCGGCGCGAGGCCGGGCCTGGCGACGAGCGAGATGCACGGCCGATGGAACCGCCACGCATGCCCAATCGCCCATTCGGCAATTTCCTGGCCATGCAACCGCCCCGCTTCGCAATTGGGATCGCGCTGCTGCCCAAAGAAAGTGATTCTGGCGAAGGCATTGTCATCGACCGCGTGATGGAAAAATCGCCCGCTGAAGTGGCCGGATTACGCAAAGACGATGTCGTCATCTCTGCGGATAACCGGGAACTAGGCGATCCCCAGCAATTGGCCGAAATGGTTCAAAAAGCGGGGGCGGAGGGGCGCGATATTCAATTGATAGTTCGTCGCGAAGGCGAAACGTTCGATTTATCGCTGCGACCGCAGGTGTCGCCCGAGCAGGATTTTCCACCTGGCGTCGGCTCCATTTCAATCTGGGATAGGATGCCAGGCCAACCGCCAGTTCTGCAAAATCAGCTTCCACCCGGCGTCATGCCATTGGCGATGGGCCAGCACGAGCGTGAAATGGAAAAGTTGCGACGGCGAATGGAAACGATGCAACGCCAAATCGATGTACTTCGCGACCAGGTGAACAAGCGAAGTGAAGCGCCCGAGCCACGCAAGCAAGCCAAACCGCGTGAGTCAGCCGAACCGAAGGCCGATCCGTCCGCCGCAGATATCTAAATTCCTGCGGTGCAATGAAACGGCATGAGCTCTTGCACGAGGATCTCATGCCTCTCGATCCGGCAAATTATTATGCAATGATTTGCTCGACCACGTTTCCGAATACATCGGTCAAGCGGAAGTCGCGCCCGGCGTAGGGATACGTCAACTTCTCATGATCCAAACCCATCAGGTGCAAGATCGTGGCATGAAAATCGTGGATCGACACCGGATAGGCAATCGCACGATACCCATACTCGTCGCTTTCGCCATGCGTGTATCCGCCTTTCACACCGCCACCGGCAAACCAACAACTGAACGCTTCGTTGTTGTGGTCGCGACCATCACCGCCCTGTGCATGCGGAGTGCGACCGAACTCACCGGACCACACAACCAACGTCTCGTCCAGCAATCCGCGCGACTGTAAATCAGATAACAATCCGGCGATCGGCTGGTCAATCGCACGACAATTATTCTCCAGCGAAGTGCGCAAATTAAAATGGTGATCCCAGTTCCCGTGAGTGATTTCGACGAATCTCACACCGCTTTCGACCAACCGTCTTGCCAATAAACATTTGCGTCCGAAATCCTCTGTTGCCGCTTCGCCAATTCCATACATTTGTTTAGTCGCCTCGGTTTCTTCTGCTAAATCGAGGATGCCGGGCAACGTCGATTGCATTCGAAATCCGAGCTCAAACGACTCGATCAATCCGTCAAACTCGCGCTCGTGGCCGGGGACTGCTTCGCGCTGTGCATTATTTAAATGTTGAACCAAATCCAATTCTTTGCGCTGTCGACCTTCCGATTGGCGGCGAGTCAAATAAGGCAGCGTCGAATTCGCTAGCGGTCGGCTATCCGCGCCAATGCGAGTACCCTGATGGATCGCGGGCAAAAAACCTGCACCATAATTCTGTGCTCCGCCAAAACCACTCGGTGGCGTGATGGTAACGAAGCCTGGCAATTCTTCGTTCTCGCTGCCCAGCCCATATAGCGCCCACGCACCCATCGATGGTCGAACGAATCGGGTCGTTCCCGTGTGCAACTTCAGAAACGCTTGTGGGTGCGCAGGTATGTCGGTCTGCATCGACCGAATCACACTCATCCGATCGGCATGCTTTGACAATTCAGGAAACAGTTCTGAAATCCAAACACCGCCATCACCATGCTGACTGAACTTCCAAGGACTGGCCAACAGCTTTGTCCCATTGCGTTTGCCCGGCTTGCCATCGTTCTTCACCAGTTCAGGCTTGTAATCAAACGTATCGACATGCGATGGACCGCCACGCATGCAAAGGAAAATGACCCTTTTTGCCTTCGCCGCAAAGTGGGTTTTCGGGACCGAAACCGCAGGCGATTCACTTGCGAGTGTCCGGGTTGCTAAGTCACAAAATGCCAGCCAGCCGAATCCGCAACTGGCCGCCTGCAGTATCTCGCGCCGGCCAACCAATGGGATGCGATTGTTGCAAAGTCGATTCATTTTGTTTGTCGTCATGGTTTGTCACTGTCAGTTATAAGTCCAGCCAGAATCGCTTAATCTGCTGATCGCCATTGCTTAAGGTTAAATGGACATCGCCCCGGTTACTTCAGGAAACGAAAATCACCACTACTGAAGAACGACTTGCTGATCGACGTCCAAATCGCCAAATCGCCGTCACCGTCGCCTGCTCGCTGCTTCACATACTCGTTCACAGCGTAAAGTTCGGATTCATAAGGTTCACGAGCCAAGGTCAGAATCACCATTTGGGTCGTCCGTCCCCGAATAATCTTCT
>Ga0105045_10005491_pt1 | contig 11186 bp, 11 predicted proteins | sample MAT02_FD_78089 | JGI IMG/M metagenome (GOLD analysis project Ga0105045, IMG submission 78089) | Freshwater microbial communities from Lake Fryxell liftoff mats and glacier meltwater in Antarctica - MAT-02 (megahit assembly) | ecosystem: Environmental > Aquatic > Freshwater > Ice > Liftoff... | reverse complement strand
GGCTGACTTGGCCAATGCCACCATGCCCGAAGATCTCCGCGCTACGCTTTTAGAGCAATTTGAATACGGGCATTTGGATGTAGAAACGATGCAGTGGTGGGAAAAACAACCGGATGTACGCATCGTGCTCAGTATTCGCTCGGATTTTTTGCACATGATTGACCGGGTGAGTAAAGGCATTCCCGGTATTTTGCGCAATCGCTACGAATTACAGCCACTTGATAGAGAAAAAGCACGAAACGCCATTGTAAAACCTGCGGCTGAAGGGGGGATTTACGCCAGTAATGCTTTTAAATTCCAGCCCGAAGCGTTGGAAGAAATGCTGAATTTCCTTTCCGGAGGCGACGTGGGCAGCGAAACAAAAGCCTCCGATAGAATTGAAGAAATTGAGGCTGTTAACCTTCAAATCATCTGTCAAGATGTGGAGGAGCGGGTCATTGATTACCAAAAGGATGTAAATTTTGAGGTGGATAGCCCCTTTTATGAGGGTTTGGAAGGATTGAAAAACTCCATTCGGAATTTTTATCAAAATCAACTCAACCTATTTCCCAAAGCATACATTGAGCGTATCCTGTTCCGAGCCCAGCAAGGTGCCCCCATTTCGGCATTAGATAAGGCTCTGACGGCTAAGAAGCACGAGGAACTGCACGATACCGCTCGCCGACTGATTGAGGAGAGCCTCATTACGCCGGGCAATCGGCGGAATAGTGTGGTGGACGACACCTTAATCAGTGAATATCAGGTTTCACCCGATTTTCTGGATACCCTCGTGGATAAGAGTCGCCTCCTGCGCAAAGAGCCACGTCTCGACGATTTTTACTACGAAATAAGCCACGATAGACTGCTGCCAGCGGTGATTGAATCTAGGAATGCCCGACGGGATAAGGAACAATCGGACCGCCAAAAAGCCGAATATGAAGCGCAAATTGCGGAAGAACTCAAGCGGCGAGAGGCGGTCGAAGCCGAATTGTTGGCTACCCGCCGACAAAGAAAATTGGCTCGAACTGTGGCGGCTTTATCCTTTGTTTCTTTGTTGGTTTCTTTGGGATTTGCCATTTGGTTTATCAATGAATACGTGGACAATGCCCGTAATCAGCTGAGCCAGGCAGAATTTTATGTACACAATGAACTTTACGATGCCGCCGACCATGCTTATGCTGATTTGATTTCGCATCCGCGTAGGTGTTGGATTATGGAAATTTCTAAGCCCCACAAAGATGTTTGCGGTGAGTACGAAATTGTCAAATTATTTGGGAAGTCCTATAAGGCTGTGGACCACAGTTTTGTACTGGCTGATTCGTTTATGTTGGCGAATAATTTTGCCCTTGCGCTCCAACATTACCGCTTGGCAGAAGATTCGTTGGCCGTTTATGTGGACCTAAACGAAGCATATCCCTACGATACGATTCGAAACGAATGGCGTGTACGCCGCGAGTTGGTGGTGGCCAAAAAAGATTTAATAAAACGCCGCATTCTCAATGCCCGTCAAAACCTAATTAGAGAGTTTAAAATCAGTCAGCGTGAATACGAATCTTTTGTGGAAGCGCGGGTGTGGGGGCAGGCTATTCGGAATCTTCGACGGATGCATCGCCTACTCCCTGCACAACTAAAAGACGAGAAAGAATTGCAAGAAGTGCTGAAAATCAATCAGTTACCCAGCGAATTTGTACAGCAAGAGATGGAGAAATGCGAAGCAAAACTTGGAGGGTATTAGGCGGATGGTAGCCCCCTATTTTCCCCCAACGGCTTCAATTTTGTTCGGATAATCGGTAATAATACCGTCCACGCCCAAGCGAATTAATCGGCGCATTGACTTTACATCGTTCACCGTCCACGGAACAAGTTTCATGTTTTTTACATGGCATTTACGCACCAATGCTTTGTTTATCAACAGATAATAAGGGCTGTAAATATCGGGCTGAAAGTTCAGGCGAGCCATATTTGACTCAAATCCATCTATATTTTCAATCAAAAAGGCCGTTTGTAATTGCGGTGCTTGTCGGTGCAATTCGTTGAGTGCGCGTACATCGAAAGACTGTACTGTAGCGGCGTTGGAAATGCCAAGCGCATCCAATTCTGCGATGACCAAGGCCACAAATTCGGCGACGGGCGGATGACGCAACCCGTCCCAAGAAGGATTGCTTTTAATCTCAATGTTCCAGCGAATATCGGGGCGGATGGCCTGAGTGGCCATTACCACATCGCGTAAAAGCGGCTTGTGGGTGCTCATTTTTTGCTGTTCGGGGAAACGAGTATTCCCCTTACTACCACAGTCAAATGCAGCAATTGCGGCAGCATTCATCTGGTAAATTAAGTGCTTTTCAGCGTCCTCTTTTCGGATAGAATCCCCGCTCGGAAGGCTGCAAATAGCAGGATTGAACCAAGGTTCGTGGCTCACAATCAATTGATTATCTTTGGTAACTGCCAAGTCTAACTCCAGTGTTGTAACCTGCGGGAAACTGAGGGCGTGGGTAAATGCCGGAATGGAATTTTCGGGCATTAAGCCCCGACAGCCTCGGTGCCCCTGCCAATCAAAAAGGGTTGGAATCTTGACCGAACGAGTTTCAGTCGTTTTACAAGCCAAAAAAACGAGAGGAGTCAGTATCATATAATAAAAATAGTGCTTTGAAAAAGCGAAGGTGGTAGGAAAAGGGTCGTGCATAGCGGGAAATTTGAGCGAACATTTTATCCGACAAGCGGGTTGTATCTTAGAACTTGTTGGGCCTCCCACGATTGGGCTACTTTCGCTTCAAATTGAAAATTCCAACAAGTTCTTATCTTTGGGCAAAATTCATCAAAAAGAATCATCCTCCCCTCCATTCAAATATTAATTATGTTCGACGCAAAGCAATTTCTCTTCTCGTTGCCCGAAAAAGTGGCTCCAGAGGCCATAGAAGGCCTTAGCACCTTGTTTCATTTTGATATAAAGGATTCTGGAGCTTACACGGTACACTTGGATAATGGAAAGTTGACCGTAAACGAGGGGCTGAATGGCGACCCCAGTTGCAAGGTTAGTGCCAGTGCCGAATCCTTGGGCAAACTTATTTCTGGTGATTTGAACCCGATGATGGCCATGATGACGGGCAAATTGAAAATCAGCAACCCTGGCGAGCTACTGAAATACGCCAAGATTTTTGGGTTGATGTAAAGTGACCTGCGGGTGCGGCGGTTACTCGTCATCGCCCCAATCAAAAACAACCTCACCTTTCAAGTCGTCAAGTTCTCGACGCTCCTTTTTCGTGGGTCGGCCAGTGCCGCGCTCGCGCTGTTCGGTGGTAGGTGTAGCATTCAAAAACCACTCCGCGTACTTGGCTTTTTCGGATTCGGGCGTCACGTCTTCGTAGCAGGTAACGGCTATGGCTGCGCCTACCCGTTTCTCAATTAAGGCTTTCACCGCAAATTCAAAGTTGAAGCCATTTTTTTTGACCACCACTATATCCCCGACGGCCACTTGAAAAGAAGGTTTGACCGATGCGCTGGCTACTTTTACTTTCCCGCCTTTGCAGGCATCGGTGGCGAGGGTTCGGCTTTTAAAAATGCGGATGCTCCACAGCCATTTATCAATTCTGACTTTGCTCATTAGGAAGTTTTTTCTGGGGGAAAAGGTAAGGAACTTCCTACATTCGCCTTTGGCTACGGCCCCAATAAAAAAATGAAAAAAGGCCACAATGGGCAAAAAAAATGAGGCAGTGCCACCACAGCACTACCTCAGCCCTAACCAAATAAAACCAAATTATTCTTAAATTGAAATCTCTTTCTGTGCCAAAGGTAAAAGGCTTTGTGTCATTTTTACAACAAGCAAGTTATATTTTTTTAAAAAAAATACACCGCTGCTTTCAAGGCATTAGAAATGGCCTTTTCTTTGCTTTAGATAAGTTTCGTAAAATAAAAAGAATGCACAACCTTGTTTTAAAACACCCTATTTTAAAACCTGCATTCCAAACATAATTTTATTTTCTGCTTAAAACACAATTTTGATGACACGAATCCATTTTTGGGCAAAAACCTGCCTCCCCCTTTATTTCTTTTTTACACTAAGTGCAAATTTGTCAGCACAGAGTAAAGAACCCGTCGCTGATGAGGCTTTTATTGACCGCATTTACGATGTGAGCCTCACCAATGGCCGCTGTTACCCTTGGCTGGAGAGCCTATGTTTTCAAGTCGGCCACCGATTGAGCGGGAGTCCGGAGGCAGCCAAGGCAGTCAAGTGGGCTCAATCCATGCTCGACACACTGGGGCTTGATTCGGTGTGGTTGCAACCCTGCATGGTGCCGCATTGGGTACGCGGCGAGAAAGAAGTGGTGCGGGTAAAGGGGCTCAAAAAAGGAAAGGATTTCCCCTTGGCAGCCCTCGCATTGGGGGGCTCTATTCCAGCCAAACTGGAAGCAGAGGTAGTGGAAATCAATACCTGGGATCAACTAGAACAGCTCGGCGCGGCGGGTATCAAGGATAAAATTGTCTTTTTCAATCGCCCGATGGATGCGACCAAAATACGCACTTTCGAAGCGTATGGTGGCTGCGTAGACCAACGGGTGGGCGGTGCCTCTCGAGCTGCTAAATACGGAGCCGTAGGGGTGCTGGTGCGCTCCATGACCCTTCGGCTCGATGATTATCCGCATACTGGCACGATGCACTACGACTCGGCTTATGCCCTCATTCCGGCCGCCGCCATTAGCACGCTGGCGGCTGAAAACCTGAGTAAAGCCCTAGCGGATGAGCCTCGCCTAAAAGTATCTATACAGTTGAATTGCAAGACATTGCCCGACGAACCATCTTTTAATGTAATTGGAGAAATACGCGGGTCGGAACGGCCCAACGACGTGATTCTGGTGGGTGGGCACTTGGATAGTTGGGATGTAGGCCACGGGGCCCACGATGATGGCGCGGGTGTGGTGCAAAGTATGGATGTGCTGCGCTTGCTCAAGCAACTGGGGTATCGTCCGCGGCACACCATTCGTTGTGTGTTATTTATGAATGAAGAAAATGGACTGCGGGGCGGCAAAATGTATGCCCAAGAAGCGGCGCGAAAAGGAGAGTTTCCCCTGGCCTCCATCGAAAGCGATGCGGGCGGATTCACGCCTCGTGGATTTACATTTGAGGGCGAAGAGGCCGTTTTTGGCCGTTTTTTCGATAAATTATTGACCTATCAATCGCTTTTTGAACCTTATGGCTTGAAATTTAGTCGTGGCGGCTCGGGTGCAGATATTAGTCCGCTGCGCGGAATGAAGGGCCTTTTGAGCGGCTATTTGCCGGATTCTCAGCGGTATTTTGACTACCACCATGCCGAGTCCGACACCTTTGATAAGGTGAACAAACGCGAACTCGAATTGGGCGCAGCGAGTATGACCGCTTTGGTCTATTTAATTGACAAATACGGTTTGTAAAAAAAAAGGGGAAAGAGCACTGTGCTCTTTCCCCTCATTTTTTTGATTTTTTGTTGGAAAATACGCTTATTTAGGCAACAAAACGGCGTCAATTGACTGAATCACGCCATTGGATTGATAAACATCATAGGTTACGATGTTGGCAGTATTGCCGCTTTCGTCTTTTACCATAATGTTACGTGGGCCATTCATCATAAAAGTAAGGGTGCCACCACTTACGGTTTTCAATTGTGCGGGACCATTTTTGACCATTTTACTAATGGCTTTGAAGTCATAGTTGCCCGAAACAACATGGTACGTCAGTACTTTGGTTAGGTTACTTTTGTTTTCAGGCTTCAGCAATGTTTCAACCGTTCCGGCAGGAAGGTTTTCAAAGGCATCATTGACAGGGGCAAAAACTGTGAATGGACCTCTGCCTTGTAGCGTTTCCACCAAGCCGGCGGCTTTGACCGCAGCCACTAAGGTGGTGTGGGCTTTGGAATTTACCGCATTTTCAATGATGTTTTTCAAGGGGGACATGGCTTCTCCACCTACCCGAACTGTTTTGCTGGATTGAGCATTGGCAGCGAAGGCCGCGAAAATAAAAGCAAGCAATAGGCTTGCAAATTTGAAAGGCAATTTCATGTTTATTGTGTGTAAATAAGTGAAAAATAATAGATTACGCCGTTTTTAGGGTGTCTTTGGCTTCGAAGCCGTCCTAGTTACGTCGTGATCCTGTTTGTTTGTACAGACCTACATACGGGCGGCGGGTCTGCTTGGTTTTTGGAAAGGCGTTTTATTTTTATTACGCCCCTTTTTCTTTCCCAATATATCATCTCGCCTGTAACCTTTAGCGCCTAAGAGGTGTCCATCAATTCAGAGCCAGCCTAGGAAAATATTATGAGCGCAGTCATACCCGACGAAAAATTGATTCAACAAGCCATTGAAGGTCGCCAGTCGGCCTATGCAATGCTGGTGAGTCGGTATGAGCGATACGTATTTACCTTGGCGTTTCGGATGGTCAAAAATCGGGAAGATGCGCACGAGATTTCGCAGGATGCTTTTTTGCGCGCATTTCGGTATTTGGCTGATTTTCGGGGAGACGCGAAGTTTTCGACTTGGTTGTACAAAATCGTGTATTCCACGGCACTTAACTTTTTGCGCAAACAAAATCCGGACATTCAATCCTTGGACGACGAAAACAAACCCCTTGCCTTAGCCGATCCGGGGGGTCCAGATGCTTCGCACGCGCTGGAACAAAATGATCGAAAAATTGCCCTCCAACAAGCCATCGCCCTACTTTCGCCAGATGATGCGACGATTATTACCTTGTTTTATCTGTACGAACATACTTTGGAGGAAATTTGCGAAATCACCGACCTCAGTATGACCAATGCCAAAACAAAACTTTGTCGTTCGAGACAACGTTTAAGACTAATTGTTGACCAGCATTTTTCTACCGAATTGGCTTGCTAAAATTGTTTACCCCTATAAAAAAAGAGTATGGATACGCCTTTTATTTTGACCGATGATATGCTGTGGGATTTATCCGATGGGCTGCTCACTGAGGTAGAGAAAACCCGCTTGGAGGGTTATTTGGCCGAACATCCAGCGGCGCAGCGGCAATTTCAGGCTATTTTGAATGAAAAAAAGCATCTGACGAAGTTACATTTGGAAGTCCCTCGCACTGACTTTTCCCAGCAGGTGATGGCGGCTTGGGTGGCGGAACAGCCGCATCTTTCGACTCAATCATCTTCCTCCAAAGGACGAGATTGGATTTTCTGGGCCCTGCTGTTGGCCTTGGGGCTGGTTTTTTCTCTGCCCTTTTGGCTGGTATCCAGTGTGGCTCCAAGCCCCGAGATTTACCAGATTCCACCAGAATATGCCTTGGACTTTGATTTTTCACAAGTCAATATCAGCGATTGGGTAAGCATAGGTTGGGTGCGAAATATGTCGATTTTACTGCTCGCTTATATGAGTTTGATGATTTTGGACAAATATTTGCTGCTTAGAAATGTTCGGCTTTTGGGCTAAATATGTCCAGAATAAACAGGCTAGAACGCCCTTTGCTATGTCAAAAGAAAAAAAGACCTTATTTGTACATCAGCCGCAGTATAAAGGCGGCCCAAAAGAATTGACTAAGTTTATTTATAGCCAACTACGCTACCCGAATGGGGCTTTTCAGGCGGGTGTAGAAGGCACGGTTTTTATTGAGTATGACATTGATTATAAAGGAAATGTAGTGGCTACTCGTGTGCTAAAAGGGATTGGACACGGTTGTGATGAAGAGGCCGCGCGGGTAGTTAAAATGTTAAAATTTGACGTAGAACGCAATCGGGGTATTCATGTGCTTTTTCATCAAAAAGTGAAGGTTTTGTTTAAAAAACCCAAGTCTGTCGCTCAGCCAACGCCCCAGCCCAGCACGCCAATGCAGGTGGCTTATACGATTATCCCCGCTAGTGCGGCAAAACCTGCTGAGCCAGTGAAGGCTGAATCGGTTACTTATCAATACACGGTTACGATTTCTTGAGGGCTACAAATATGGGTGCCCCGACGGGGTTTACCACTTACCGCCAAAAACTTAACGCTTCTGTACCCAACTAGTTACTTTGGCACTTCGTCTATATTTATGAAAAATAATTGGTCAAAAGTTTGGTTTTGCCAATTAAAAAATCTTACTTTGACCCAATTAAAAAAGGAGGTTCGCTATGAAAAATACAACAACAACACTCGCTCTTCTCTTCGTCACCTCCTTTACCTTCTCTGTAGCTGCCCAAACCACGGGTGGCAAAACATTCACTAAGTCTTTCAACACGGACGGTAAAGGTATCTTGCGGCTAGAATTACCAGAAGCCGCTGATTTGAAAATTTGGGACAATCCCAGCATCCGCTTTGAAATCACCATTAGCCTACCCAACGGTAATACGGCTATACTAAATGAACTCTCAAACATCGGTCGCTATAATCTGGTGTCAGAATCCGTCGGAGATGCGCTGGTGATTACCGCTCCCAACTTGCAGAAACGACTGAAAGTCAAGGGTGAAGAACTAAAAGAGGCCATTAATTTCATCGTCTTTATTCCAAAAGACATGGAAGTCGAGATAATGCCCGCTACGGTGGTGCTAGCCGACACCAAAAAATAAAGGAGGCCTTTTCACCGCATTATCACCAAACATCCGTTTTTATCTTTTTAACAGGCTCAGTTCCAGCAACTTTTTTTATGAGTCACGCTGCTCTGCCCCTATAAAACATTCGTTTTTACAATTTACCCGAGTGCTGCTGCGTTTGGGTATTTTTTTGTTTGAGTACTTGGAACGACCTTTGCCCCAAAATTTACAGACTATGAGCAGACAAGCCATTTTTATGGTATTACTTTTCCTGACGGGTGCTTCCTTTACCCACGCCCAGATGGAGCGAACCATGTACCAAGTATTTGAGGTGGACTCTGCACAAGTGGTAAGCCTTGATGTCGCAGGAGAATATGAAATATTGGCCTGGGCGGGCAATTCAATTTTAGTGGAAACCAATGTCCAAATTTGGGAGGCCAGCCGGGAAATCCTTACCCACCTCATCAAAAGTGGTCGCTATGACCTTGCCACCGATTCCAGTGCCGCGCCCAACGCCGCGGAAATTCGTATTTTTACCAAAAATTTGGAGCGAAAACCCATCAAACGCCCCGACGGACAAAAATGTCTTGAAATTGCCGTGACCAAAATTTTCATTCCAGACACTTTTGTGGCCTCCGACGACAGAAAAAAACTCACCCGAAAAGAAAAAGAACGTCCTTAAGAACGTGTGAACAATACTGGTAACCCAAAGAAAAGGTGGTCGCCCTTGTTTTACCGCCCCCATTGATCCTTTTTTCCTGATAAATACAGGACACATTTTTACGTATGGCACAGTTAGTAGAAATCGTGCTTCTACCGCACGAACGCGATAATCAAGACTTGATTCGGCAAAAAGCCGCTCGACAAACAGGCTTGCGCCCCGATCAAGTATCGTATATTGATATTCAGAAATCTTCGCTCGACGCGCGTGCGCAACAGCCGCTCTATCGCTTGCGGGCCGATGTATATGGCCCCGGTGAACTTTTTAACCCCGAATCCGCCATTCTTGACGGTTTTCGCCCCGTACAAGGCGCCCCCAAAGTGATTATTGTGGGGGCCGGACCTGCTGGATATTTTGCGGCTCTCGAACTGCTCGAACTTGGTTTCCAGCCCATTGTGCTCGACCGCGGCCACGATGTGCAACTGCGCCGACGCGATTTGCGCGCTATTCAGCAATTTGGCGAAGTAAATCCGCATTCAAATTATTGCTTCGGCGAAGGCGGTGCGGGTACATATTCCGATGGAAAATTATATACGCGTTCTCTGAAAAGAGGCAACGTACAAAAGTCATTGCGCCTTTTTGTCGAACATGGTGCTAAAAGTGATATACTCACCGATGCACACCCACACATAGGCTCTAATAAACTTCCCGGCGTGGTGCAAAACATCCGCGCAACCATCTTAAAATACGGCGGAGAAGTCCATTTTGATGTATTTGTAACCGAATTTATCCTACAAAACGGTGCAATACGCGGCGTACGAACCGAATCCACCAGCGCCGCTGGGCCAAGTTCGCAGGAGTGGCTGGCAGATGCCGTCATCCTTGCTACCGGGCATTCTGCGCGGGATATTTACCAGCAACTACATCGTCAGGGCATTCAAATTGAAGCCAAATCCTTCGCGCTCGGTATTCGCATTGAGCATCCGCAGCCTTTAATTAACCAAATTCAGTACAAAAAACAGCAGCGAACGGACGAATTGCCCGCTGCCAGTTACAGCCTAGTATGCCAAGTACAGGGCCGCGGGGTGTTTTCTTTTTGCATGTGTCCAGGCGGGTTAATTGTGCCGGCATCCACAGCACCCGGCGAAATCGTGACTAATGGCATGAGCATGAGTCGGCGGGATTCGCCCTTTGCTAATTCTGGGATGGTCACTTCGATTGAGCCTTCAGATTTGCAGCCCTGGGCCAAACACGGCGTTTTTGCGGCTATGGAGTTTCAAAAAGAGGTGGAACAACGACTTTTTGCCGCCGGCGATGGCAGTCAAAAAGGCCCTGCCCTGCGCTTAACCGATTTTATTGCTGGAAAAATGTCGAATAACCTGCCCAAAAGTTCTTACATACCCGGCTTGTATTCGGCCCCGATTTACGATCTGCTGCCGGCGTTTATTTACACGCGTTTACGGGATGGTCTGGCTGATTTTGGCCGACAAATGCGGGGTTTTATGACCGAAGAGGCGAATGTGGTGGCGACGGAGAGTCGCACGAGTTCGCCGGTGCGCATTCCGCGCGACCCAGGTACATGGATGCACCCACAGGTATCGGGCTTATTCCCTTGCGGCGAGGGGGCCGGCTATGCAGGCGGTATCATCTCAGCGGCTATGGATGGGCAAAATGTGGCTCGTGCAGTGGCACGGGTATTGGCGCGATAACGGAACCTACCTAGGAATCGTTTTTAGTTGCTCCTGAATTCTTTTGAGCCGAATTTTTTGAATTGAATCTACTAAAAAGGGCAACTGGGTGGTTTCTGCTGCCTTGCAAAGGCTGTCGTATTTAATTTGAAGCCGCCCAATTTGTGCACTGGAAATGGAGTCAATGCGGATGCGGGTGGCGGCATCTAGCGGCGTGTTTTGCGCGTCACATGCCCAATAACCCATGCTGATGGCTAACAGGAAAATTGGCCCAAAATGGGCTTTTGATGGAATTAAGTATGTCCGCATAGTTATTGTGTAATAATACGAATCATGGGTTAAAGTACCCCTATAAGGGCCTTTTCGG
>Ga0105045_10005490_pt1 | contig 11186 bp, 3 predicted proteins | sample MAT02_FD_78089 | JGI IMG/M metagenome (GOLD analysis project Ga0105045, IMG submission 78089) | Freshwater microbial communities from Lake Fryxell liftoff mats and glacier meltwater in Antarctica - MAT-02 (megahit assembly) | ecosystem: Environmental > Aquatic > Freshwater > Ice > Liftoff... | reverse complement strand
TGACTGGGGCATGCAGGAACTGCCATTCGTCAAGGGCACGAGAGTCGGTGAAGGTTCGTTCCAGCCTACGCCGCGCGAACTGTGGGGGGTGCATCATGGTACCACCCAGATCAGCTTGCAGCTTCCGTTGAGACAACACACCAGCCAGGCTGTATCGCTCAGCAAGTCAACATCCGTATTCGTTGCAGACCTCATGCAGAACGGTCGCAAGCTTGGTGAATTCGCTACGCTTAGCGCCCAAGGAAAACCCGTTGGCACCACGGTTGGTTCAGTGTGCGTTGGTGGCGGTGTTGCCGGCGGTGAGTCGCTCGTGGGCCGCACGGCATTTCTGGGAGTAGCTGGTGTACTACCGAATGGTTCAATAACGTGGGCTGCAAACGAGACTGCAGGATGCACGAGCGGATGTAGAGTTGAGTTGCTGGCTAACGACACGACCGCCCGAGCGCTTCGATTTGATATCGGAACGGGATGTCGCACGCTGCCGCGAAAACTGGGTGCGACGGGCCAGGCGGACATTGTTGAAGCCGGGGACGTAATTGCCATCGGAGTTGGGAACATGACGCTACAGTTTCGATCCCGAGGAGTTCGTCCAGCGGTCGCTTGGAAGACTGTAGAAGATCAATCTTGGATAGTGTCCAGAGAGTTTCTGGACAGCGCGAATGTCGGGCCCCTTCTTGGATTACCCGCCGCACAATCAGGCGTGCTAGCGGCCATCAACGATCATCGATTCGAGACCGTTGAAGCAGACAGTTCGACATCATACGAGTTGACCATCGATGGTGATCTCCAGAAAGCGCTTGTGCAAATTGTGCGCGAGGAGATCAGCATCAAATCGCACGTCTTTGGGGGAGTCACGCCAAAAGACGCCAGACTGAGCGCGGTGGTGATGGACGGCCGTAGTGGCGCTGTGTTGGCAAGTATTTCTACAGGCGGCGATGCTGCGCTGCCGGCTTTCGCTCAGAGTATGCCGACAGCGTGGGAACTGGCTTCGGAACAGGCCCGAGGATCCGAGAATACCGCGTTTGTGCGTCGCGGCCCGATTGGCTCGACGATGAAGGTTGCCACGCTCTATGCGCTCTCAAATGATCCCACAATCGGCCACGGTCCTATGGGCGGGCCGGGAACCGTGGTAGAAGCGGGAGGAGGCAACGGTCGAGGGGGCGGCGAAATTGTGCTCGCGAGTAGTGACCGCAATCGCCCGCGAAGTGTGAGACGATGCCTTGGTCGACACTACCTTCCGAGGACATCGACGGCCATTACACGGGAACTGATCGCCGAGAATTTTGCGAAATCGTGCAATGGCTTCTTCAGCATGACAGGCATCATGTACGCATCCGGAAGGCCGGCAAGTCTCTCAGCAGCACCCAACGGCAATGACTCTCTGGCGATCACCATTGAAGAAAAACGCGACAGTGTAATATTTTCAGTGTCTGATCGACTGGCGATCGGCAATCGCATTCGAAGAGGTCTGGCTGCTGATGTTGAAGCTGGAAACGAAAACGTACCGCACAGTTTGTTTGGTGTGTTGCTGAGACTCGGTTTTGGTCCGATGGTCGATCGCGCGCCAGGTACTGCCGTTACCAGAGTGCGCGCTGCCCATCGCTACGCCTTCGAATATGACGCAAAGCAGTTCGAGACTCTCTTGCATGACGATTGGTTCTCCTCAAGGGGGAAAGGTCCGGCACTGTTGGCGGGGCGCGATTTCAACTACCCAACCGTTCCGAGCCCTGGTCGTTTTGACGTCGGAACTGGGTTTCCAGAATACGCTGACGGACTCGCAATTCCGACTCCTGGGCAAGCGACGACGTTCCCTCCTGTCGAACTTGCACAGTTGCTGATCGGTCAGGGCGAAGTCGAAGTCTCTGCATTGGGACTCGCGGGGATGTATTCGCCGATGGCACGTGTTGATGGCCGCGTGGTGAAGCCGTGTCTCTTCGTCATGTCATGCAACGTTGCGATCGGCGCACGCGTGGTCGCCGACGCATCCACACTGACTCTCGATGCGCCAGTTTCTAGCACGGCACTTCGCGAGGTGTTGCGAAGAGGTACTGCTTCGAACGCGGCTGCCGCAGCGAAGGCGCAGCTGCAAAGTTGGGGAGGGAAAACGGGGACGTACAATCGCGTCAGAATGTCATGGCCGGCCGCGTTCGGTAATGAGACAAGTTGGGAGAAACTCGTAGCTCACGCGTGTGGAGTGCAACTGCTCACGATGCCAGACGTTCGCGTTCTGCAGCGTCATCTGTTGACCGCGAATACGGTGCATGCAGCGTATGTCCAGACTCTCCTTGCCTCTCCACCGGGGGCGGCAACCGGTGCGCGCGCATGTGTTTCCGCAAGAACTCTCAATCCCTCGGGTATTCACCACAATGTCGAGGCTGATCGCGCCATCCTCTTGGATAATTTAGCGGAGTGGCTCGACGCGCGCAAAACGACAACGGAAGTCAAGAATCATGCAATCGTACTGTTGTCGCTTCCGCGAAGGGGAATCACCGAACCTGCTGGTTCGCGATCAGAAGGGATCATCATTGCAGTCCTTGAAGATGCAGATGCAGACATTGCAAAGTCGGTCGGCATTCGCATGGCTGTTGTCCTTGAGCAATGGGCGAGAGTTCGCCGTCACTAATTCGCTCGTCTTCTAATTCGAATACACGATAATTGAGTATGATAAAGATAACAGGCAACGGTGGCATTGATCCGTCCGATTTCCCGTTCGTACATAATATCTGTGTACGTGAATTCGAGGAATTCTCAAAGGCACTGATCCGTAGAGCGATCGATTACGACGCTCTTTCTGTCTTTGTTCAGTTCCTGGATCGGGACTCCCTCCAGATCACAGAAGATGTTCTTGAACTCCCGTGTCAGTTCGAGGTTAGCCAGACGCCAGTCGATTCGCGCGGCGTGTATGCTAGAGGAGAGAAGGATGTGTTTATTCCACTGCGTCCGGCTGTTACTGAGACAGAAATTCTCGGTCGCTTCGGCAAACCCTGCACTTACGCGCTCGAGTGGTGTTATCGCAAACATGATGCTGATGCCACGATTGTTGGTAAGCTTCGCGTGAACGTGGAAGATGGCGGTTGGTTGGAAGTCGCCAAGGATCGGATAGAAACGACGAACGCAACGCTCCTGTGGAAAGGTGAACACGTCCCATTGGTGCGCTCTTTTGCGTCTGACGGTTTTATCTGGGCCTTCTCCATTCCAGTCTGCGACGACGAGATCATCAGCACGCTCACATTTGACTTTTATGGATTGCCTTTTCAGAAGGCGGGCCTTGACATGATGTCACTGACGGAGCCTTTCTCCCTGTTTGCCTCGTCACTCACCGTTGTGCGAGGCGAAATGAGAGTGGATTGCTTGGCTCTCGATGAGATCGATGGCGACTCGGTGGTTTTGGAACTCAAATTCCGTGACACTCGTGCGCATCTCCCCAGCATCCTCGGTCAGGAACTGTGGCCTGGAGTGGAGTGCGACGCGCTCTGCAAGCAGATCAAGGCGACACCAAATACCTGGGAAGTGCGGACTCAGACGGCACCGAGCGGGTTGGAGAAGCTGGAACTACCGTTCCGTGCCACACCGCAGTGGCTTACGAGAGAAGGGCCGCCACTAGATGTCGTGCCGTCTCGAGCCATCCCCCTGCTATGGACCGTCACCGAAATCGGCACCATTCCTAACGCGCTGTTTTTAGCCGTCGCGAAAAACGGAATGAAGAACGATCCCGCAATTTCAGACCCACCTCCTCCACTCGCCACCACTCCTCACGTTCGACTGGCAATAAACCCGCTTACTGGCGAACTGGATGAGTTCATTCGATCAGAAAGCGGTCGATCTCGCGTGATACCGGCGAATGAGGTGAGTAAAGAATTCCACGTACTCGGCGCGGTTCGTGATAAGGTTCGTTGGAGCGTGGAAATACCTACTGATCTCGCCAGCAGCCCTTCGGCGATAAGAAACTGGATGACTAAGGCGGAACAGCCAGTCCTGTTGGTGCCGCGACGAAAGCAGCATACAGAAGCGTGGGGTGGAGTATGGTGCCAAGCGGATGGTGATGCTCATGCCGCCAACTTACTTGTCCATGACTGGGAGCAAACCGGGAGAACGCTGACGCTGAAAACGTCGACGACGGCGCAGAGAATCGTTTTGCACGTGCGAGGATTGTTGTTAGGCATGCGCAAGGCTCACCATGACCGCGTTACTGTGTGGACAATTGACAAAGGCGGGATTCCATTGCATGGACTGACCGAGCTGCACAAGGCACTGATGCCGTTCGATATTGACCTCGCTATCGGGCCACTTCAGTACACGGTACTTCGCTCACGCGCCCGTCTACAACTTCCGAACGTTCAGCAGGAAGGAAACAACTATACACTGAGTGTTAAGGCACGGTTGCGCGCTTTCGCGGATAGCAAATGCTCCGTTGACAAATTGGCGAATATTTCCTCACGCACGCACGAGAGCGAAGCATTCACGCTTGAAAATTCCCGTCGCGAAGTCATGTGGTTCGCAGTAGCCGATCCGACCGACGAAAATTGCGGTGTACTGCTTTCATATGCCCCAATTGATAAGACGTGGAGGTTCATTGGCGTGATCGCGTTTGAAGGTACGTCTGCGCTTGTCACTAGAGATAAAGGCATGGCTTTTCGCATCGGCACCGGTGTCGGTCGGTTTGAAGTGCAGTATGAAAAAGACAAAATCACATCAAGGTCGTTTAACTGTCCAGCAATGTTTGTAAACGCGGATGACTCTTTACTGTCGGCCTTTTGTAGCGCTGCAACGGTACCAGATTTTCCGGGTTTTCGGCGAATAGGGTCAAGCGTCAGCAACACAGGTAATTCCGGTACCCTTGTATTTGTCTCTGTTGAGGCGCCTGTACCTGAATTCGGATTCCACGTATGGGAGAACCCGAACAACGCTGACGATCCACCGCCACCAGTCCAGGCGTAATGAGCAGACCATTAAGCAGTGCGTCACGGAGGGACTGTTCAGCACACCGAATTGTGTTGCGCTCCCTATTTGTTGGCATTGGCGTTGTGTTTTTTGGGTTGTTCCCGGCAATTGGCTTGCGCGCACAGAAGACTGCCGACACGCCGTCAGCTTCTGCAGCGCCAAAGTTGGTCATTGTCACGGTTGAACGCCGTGTGCCAAGGAACACCGGAGAGAACGACTATCGAAAGTTTCTGCAGGACCAGCGTGGGCAGTTGCTTAATTTGCTCTTCGACAGAGGTACTCTCCAACTGAATGATGGCGACATGGTGGCCCTCACGACGGATGGCGTCGAAAAGAGCAGGGTGAGTCAGCTGGTCAACACCCACGGGGACGTCGAAAATGTAGGCCGTTCATTGGTGCAGATGCTTGAAATTCCGGGTCGCACGCGCGACAAGATCTGGTTGGGAACAATCTCAAAAAGTCTAGATCGCGGTGCGCTCGATGATACGATACGTCTGCTCGTTACCTGTCCACTCACCAATGCGCCTGGGCTGTGCAGTGAACGCACCGGGTACGGCCGCCCCGCCGCATCGAGGTCGTTCTCGAGGCCGCTGCTCACGATGCCAACGGCGGTGCGCCTCACTCTGGAGGAAATCAGACGCCGACAGCTTCCGGAACCACGCGAAGTCTTTTGGCTGTGGGTTCAGGTTGGTACCCGAACCAATGAGATCAACGGTCTGGTTGAGGAGATTCGAAGAGATTTCACTGGGGATACGAGGCGTAAGGTTCTGGAGTACTGGGACTCGCGGATGGCGCTGCTCAACGTCAGCTACATCCCCTGGGCAAGTGCTCCATCTGCCACGGGTAACGGCGGAATTTCAGCGTGGTCGGTTGCAAGTACGTCCATCCGTGCGCATCAGCTCGACACGCGCGCGCTGCCAATTCTCATGACCGGCAGAGTCGGTGGGCTGAATATCGCGGTAGATAGTATCAGAACTGTTTCGGAGCGGATGATTCTTCGATCTGATGCCCTTTGGGAAACGGGTAGTATACGACTGCAACTTGACACTGCCAACGTTCAAATTGGTAATCTGTCTCCGCCAGTGCTTGTAAGCGCGTCCGCTCGCGCCCGTTGCCGAACGGACGGATCCGACTATTCAGATAGTACAGTACAACTAAATTTTGATCTCATTGGAAACCGACGCGCAGCCGAGCTTGACGATACTTCCATGCAAACCCTTTGGGAGTTCGGAAAGAGTTGTCAGGCTGAGCGCGCTCTGTTGTCGCGTCTCGGTGCATCGCTGTTCGGTGGGAAAGTGCCGAGCCGCAAACTATTGCTCATGGTCAGCGCATTCTTTGCAGCAGACAGCAACGGGTCGGGACTACCCGGAACTGCGTGGACCAGCGTGCGTGAGCGCGCTTTTGCACCACAATCTGCATCAGTTGGTAATGTTTCGATGGCATTGTTCTCTGTGCTCGTTTCATTGCTGATCGGTTCGGCGCTGGTATTCATCAAGGCATACTTTCTTGATCCGTCGGATTATGAGCTGTATGTGGGGGACGAGGATGACCGCTCAATTGACGCTCAGGGGCGCACGCTGACTATTGAGAAACTCGCGAGTACCAATATCACTCCGATTCCCGTGAACGTTCGCCTGTTGCGCGGCAGGGCCAGAACGGCATCTTTTGCAGTCAATGTTGTATCGACGACCCTGTCACACAATGTACCGATGCTCGGATCGGATTTTGGGAGCTTGTTGCTGGTACATCATACGCTTGAGCAGACCCGTCTGGACAACGGACGGCTATCACTGTCCGGGTTGAGCAAGACCGAACAGAAGCAGGGCGCGCGCATTGCGGAAATTCATGCAGTCATGAATCCGGCTGCAATAGATTTTTTAAGCGTCAGAGCAAATGTCCGATACGAACTGTCTATCAAGTCGCGTATCGAAGTGACAAAGACTACTTTGATGACAATACCCGGTGTCGTGCGACATACGCCGCTCTACTTCGAGTTCAATACGTCGGGTGCGCTCAGACCCGTTTTACAATTGCATCTCAATCAAACAACGCGCTACCGGGGCATCAGTCTTCGCGACATTGTCGAGTCGGAAGGCGAGGCATTAGGTCTCGGCGCGGTTCAGATTTCACGCTTGCCCGTAGCGGGGCATGTGTCGAATCCAGTGAATCTCAAGATTTATGGGGTGGCCAGATTGCGGGTCACTGGTAATAACAGCGATGTACCCATTACCTGCGCGATTAGATTCGGCTCGAAGCTTCCCGGAGACGAGTTCATCGAATTGAACGCGCACGATCAGCCAGAATTCCACGTCCCGGTTTTGATGTCGCTGAAATTGCCGAAGGACAATGCCTGGCGCAGCGCGGAGTTGTTGATTGAACTGAGCGGCCAGTGGCAGGACGCCCTAGTCGCGGAAGCCCCGATTGAACAACTGGCAAAGGTTTCTGCATCAGCATGGTTTTATCGCGCGAGCAACATTTACAATGTTGGGCTGGATATCGGGACAAGTGCGACCCGTATGCTGATCGAGCGACAAGGCGATGAAGCCCGGGCTCTCGTCGGGCTGCCGGGTGACTTGTGTCATGCCTCTGCACCGGCGTATCTGCGCACGGAGCAGGCGTATGTCGAAGCAAGTGTGCTAGGCGGTGAACTGGTCAGCGCCATTTTGACGGACAGTGACTGTCAGCGATTACAATCGGCGGGGTGCCTTGCACAGAAGATTCACGACATGACAGGCAAAGGGCTTTACATGCCTTCACTGAAAGCGTGGCTGCTGCATGATCCAAACAATCAAGAAGCCATGAAGGTGCAGGCACTTTTTTCTGAAGCGCTTCAGAGAACGTTCTCCCCTGCCTGGGCTGGTGTAGACTCCGAACTCGTCGTCTGTGATTTTAACGAGTTCAGTGTTGACGCTCAACGGGATCAATGGCGAAAGTGGAGTGTGCGTTTGCCGGCGGGTTCCTGTTACGTATTGGTGCTGACCGTGCCCGACAGTTATTCCATGACACAACGAAATCGGCTGGTGTCTCTATTCGGCCAATGGCCCGGTTGCCTGCGCGCAGTTACTCTTCGGGAGGCAGAGGCGGCAGTGCTGTATTTCGCCGCGCAACGTCGGCAGCATGCAATCGGCGAGTACACACTGGTGGTCGATGTGGGTGCGGGCACGGTGGACTACGCGATGGTGCGCACGCACCGCACGAAGGCAAATGAAATCGGGGAAATTCAGGTCATCGCGACAGCAGTTTCATTCGCCGCCGGTGATGCTGCGAACGACGCACTCGCCGTGCACCTTAAGAGCGGAGAGCAGGACCGAAGGGTTATTCGTGAAAAGAAAGAGCAAGTATACTCCGACATCAAGTCGTTGGTTGACTATTCCGCTGAGAAGCACGAATTCATGATTTCGCCGTCATATGAGCAATTCATGCATAATGCCATTGACGTTCCGCTGGCGCAGTTAAAGGGTCGACTCGCTCAATCCGCGGGATTTTCCAAAGCCAAAACGACGGCCATCATCCTGACCGGCCGCGGGTCATTGCTGGCGGGAATGCGATCGCATCTGAATCGCGCGGTGCGAACGGCGTCATTAATGGGTTCAGCAGTCGATGTGCAGACAACATGGGACGCGCAGTCGTTACAGAACCGAGTGTCATTCAACCTGAAACAGGCGGTGGTGGAGGGCGCAATTTCCCTGCTCAGCCAATACCGCGTACACTTCACATCCAGCAGTGACTTTCAGCGCGACCACCTGCTCCTGATCGGACTGCAACATGACGCTGACCGCTTGCACGCTGGCGTGATCATTGCCCCGGCACGGACCCCTTGCGCCGTGCTGGAACAGGGAGTGGCCATCGACTACCGGAGCTTCATCGAAGCGAAACTGATCTACAGTGCAGTGCTTCCAGTGTCGGACGGGGGTAGCGATCCGGATGTCACGTGGGAATCGATCTGGCGGAACAGCAGCAATCACCGCTCCGACTTCGTACCCAGTTCTGCCGCACGAAGCTCTTGGTTAGTCCAGAACGTGTCCACGCTCCGGTGGCGTGACGGTACCCAACTCACGATCAGCATGCACGATGACAGAATCTCGATCGAATACTAAAAATAGCTTGATTCGAATGGCGAAGCGTGTTCGTATGTCCGAAGACGACATATTTCCGGACACAGTGATAAAACAGGGCACCCTGAAACGTGCACTGCTTATCGATTTGGGGACGAGTGCCACTTGCATCGCGCTGTCGGATTTCGCAGATTCCACTTCGGTGAAGTTCAACTTTCTGACGCCCAAGGAGAAGGCTGAGAACGCTGCGGTCAACGATCAGAATTGCCCGGCGATAGCTAGTTCGAAGTTCGAGAAGAACGACGGGCAGTTTCTTCCCGATCTCCTGAAGAACTACCGGTATTCAGGCGAGGGACCAACGCCTTACGGCTACCGCGTAGTTTCGTCGCTTAAACGCGGACTGGAAGCGAGCGCCAGAACGCTCGCACCGGGAACATCATGGGAGCGTGACGGCGTACTCGACGTCGCGGCGTTCGTCATCATGCTGCTGGATCACGCGGTAGTCAAAGATTTGCGGCCGATCTTGGAACTCATCCATCCGCCGAGCATAATATACGCCAGTGTGCCGAATTCCTTTCCACCTGCGGCTGTCAGGATTTTTCAGGCCGGAATTGCTGCTGCGGTTACCGCCGCATTTAAACTTGACAAAGTTCCGGAAGTAGTCGTGGTGCCAGAGGGTGTAGCGGTGGCCTATCGCGCCGAGTCGTTGCTTCGAGAACAAGCACCAGCCCCCCCTCAGGGGTCAGACGACGTAGTGTTGCTGGTTGTAGACGCGGGGGCCGGCACCACGGATGCAAGCATTGTCCGCGTCGCCGACAATGGTGACCGAGGGAAACGCGTCACGGTCGAAGGTAGCGCTGGGTTGCCGGTCGGCGGGTTGGATATTGACATTCTGCTTTGGGTTGCCACCGGAAAGAAGGAAGACCGAGAATCGCAGACTCCTGACCGACTCAGATTTGCGCGAGAAACAAAAGAAAAAGCTTGGGATAATCGAAGCGCACAGATAAAACAACGCATGGACAATGCTAATATCGAGGAAGCATTGACGATCCAGCTCAGTGCAATTGATCGTGGTGTTGATCGTTTTCTTGCACTGACCGTTGACGGTTTGCTCAGCAACCTACCGTCGTTTCCGCAGGTTACGCACTACATCATCAGCGGCCGTGCAAGTCAGTTTAAGGGTTTCGAGGACCTCGTCACGGAGCACGAGCTGTTGAAGAACAAGCCGCGACGTATTGAGGCGATGGGAGACAAGCGGAAGCAACTGGTCATCGAAGGGCTAGCGTCCTACGCCAGGCAACAACTCGGAACATCTCGAATTCAAAATGTGCGTTCCAGTTTTGAGATATACTTGTCGAGAGGAAACATCGAGGATCCAATCGTTCCGATCAACACGAATCTGGGAGAAGGATATTCCGCTATCGCGTGGACGGAAAAACGGCTGGATGTAGCGGAATGGCCGTATCTGGACTTGCGTTTGCGACTGATCAAGAAGACGTCGATTGATAAACTCGAAAACCTGGATTGTTTTCAGCCGGTAGCACTTCGTCCCTGGTGCGATTTCCTGCTACTTCGCGCGCGTCGGACTGTTGGTGAGAATCGGTATCTGTTGGAGTTTGATCATTTCGGTCTCGCTGTGGCGCTCAATCACAACGCGAACGAAAGCCCTGGTGAAATGATCGTCAACGATTTTCGCAATCACCCGGTTCACGAACTCTCGGAACGCGAAATTGCCACCTTATAGGCACCTCCTCTTCCTAGTACTCGCGGTATTTTTCCGCACGACTGCCAAGGCGCAGTCCGCAAGCCTCGTGCGAGTTGACAGTAGTGCAGACTCTGGTTGGATAGTACTCATTTCTGGTGAAGGCCTCCCCGATCGCAAAACGCTTGCGTACGGTAGGCTCGCGGCTCCAAAAGATACGCTCCCGTTGTTCCCCAGGATCACGACCGCTGGTGTGGTAGTCAGGTCGACTGTGATAGCCAAATTTGTTGATTCCTATGCAAACCCGTTGACGGCTCTCGTAAGTGCGAACGGCCTGTTTCAACTTCGCACTGATAAGGATGCATTTCACCCACGTGTCATCGCGATTGCCGCGCTCGAACCATTCTTTCGCGCTAAGGTAGCCATATCCGCTGACAGCGTTTTACAGATTGGTCGTTTTGGCAATTGCACAGTGAGATCGTATCCCT
>Ga0105045_10005489_pt1 | contig 11186 bp, 12 predicted proteins | sample MAT02_FD_78089 | JGI IMG/M metagenome (GOLD analysis project Ga0105045, IMG submission 78089) | Freshwater microbial communities from Lake Fryxell liftoff mats and glacier meltwater in Antarctica - MAT-02 (megahit assembly) | ecosystem: Environmental > Aquatic > Freshwater > Ice > Liftoff... | reverse complement strand
TAAATACACTTCTAATTTTTAAATAACTTTTTTAAAATTTAACATTTAAAAATAAATACGAAATTCTCGTTTAGGCTGGATTTATTTAATAAAAGGCCAATGTGAAAGAAAATTAGAATTAACATTATGAAAGTATTTAACTTTAAGAGGACTGAATTATCAAATGAATCTTTAATAAAAAAAACTATATAATTGTAATAAGTTAGTTATAATAGGATTGTCAGGTAATTAAATTTTAAAAAATAAATTCTCTGTCAAAATAATCAATGCTGTAAATAGCATGCGTCACTTTTTAAACTAGGTTAAAAGGTCTTCGAAAATTTTTTCGAATTCTAAAAGGAAATCCTATAGATTTTACTACTTTTCAATAATACAATGAAAGCCGTAATAAATTACAATCCTATCAAAGTTTGAAACCTTTTAAGTTCATTATAAAACAATGAAAATAGCACTGATCCAAACCCAGCTATCTTGGGAAAATCCATCTCAAAACAGAATTATTCTCACCAATAAGATTGAATCAATTTCTGAATCAATAGATCTTATTATTTTACCCGAAATGTTTACGAGTGGCTTTACTATGAATCCTGAGCGCGTTGCTGAAGCTATGGATGGAGTAACAATGTTGTGGTTGCAAGCTTTGGCGAAAGCCAACAACTGCGCTATTACTGGAAGTTTAGTAATTAAAGAGGATGGGAATTATTTCAATAGGCTAGTTTTTGTTTTTCCATCAGGAAGTGTGGAGTATTATAATAAGCGACATTTATTTACTTTGGCTGGAGAAGACAAGGTATACGCTAGCGGTAACCAAAAAATAGTGGTTAACTATTTAGGTTGGAAAATTTGTCCGCTTATTTGTTACGATTTGCGCTTTCCTGCGTTTTCGCGCAATCACGAAGAATATGATTTGTTGCTGTATGTGGCTAATTGGCCAAAAATCAGGATTAATGCATGGGATTCACTATTGAAAGCTCGGGCTATAGAAAACATGAGTTATACCGTTGGCGTAAATAGAATAGGTTCTGATGCAAACGGTCATGAATATACAGGTCACTCACAAGTAGTAGATTTTCTTGGAGACTATGTTTTGCAGCCAGAAGAAGATGAAGGTTTACTTACTGTATCTCTCAACAAAGACAAAATGATTGAGATGCGACAAAAACTTGGATTCTTAAATGATAAAGATGTATTTAGAATTGAAAAGCGATAAAATTCTACTTTTTTCTAACTGCTTTATTTTTTATCTCAGGAAGGTAAGGTAGACTTAAATCAAATGTTTGATTAACGTCCCAATTAGCTCTAACGTCGATTTCTTTGGAAAAATAAATGACTTCTTCAGGTTGTCGCTTTTCTAAATAGTTGCCTGAATCCCACTGTTTATTTTTATTACTGTCGTAAATTGCTCGTAATGTATAAATTGTGGGGTCAATTAAGTCGAAATTTATTGTTGTACTTTCTTCCGTATATTCAGTTGCAACAATATCGCCTTTTGAATCAGTAAGTTCAATAATTATAGGAAACTGTTTTATGTTTTGTAACACAACAGTTAAGTTTCCATAATCGGAAGTGTTTTTGGTTGAAACTTTGTAATTTAAGGTGTCATTTGATTTTCCATAATAATCATTTAACGCACCGGGTAAAAGCGAAAAATTGTAATTCTCTAAAGGTTCTTTCTTAAAATCAAAGAAAAGTTTTTGATTATATTCATCATATTCGGTTGTGAAAGGCACCTTAATTTTTGCGTTATTAAGTACATTTATTTTTGAATTATCAATTGCAATCAATGGAGTGGTACTTTCTAAAGTAAAACGATCTGTAAATTTCAGTTCGTTGGATTGGATGGCTGATACAGCCAATGTATCCTTTTTTTGATTTTTGATTTTAAAAGTAAAATTATTGCTGTATTTTTCTTTGGCTACAGCCAAACTAAGAGAGTCAACCTTAAGAGGTTTGTACCAAATTTGAAGCGAATCTTTTTTAGAAACTTTGGTGGCAAGATTCAACAGCATGATATCATTATCTTTTAGCGTAAGTTGCGGCTTAGCTGCCTTTGTTTTAATTGCACCCTCATAGCCTAAAAACAGGCGATTCCCAGAGGCTTGAGTGGGTTTAAATGCTTTAAAAGGTAGTTCTTCTTTAAACAATGATAACTCAGGCGTTGTATCAGTTGGTATCGTTATAAAGTCACGATAAAAACCAATTTTTTCGATCTTCGGATTGTATTTGTTGTTGTTATTTAAATCTTTTAACGCCACAAGAAGGTATTTTCCAGCTTTTAAATTTTCCAGACGAAATGATTTTAAACTATCTAACGTGTTAGTTATGTATCGAGGCGTTTCTTTATAAACAATGGAATCTGTAAAATTCTCATTTACTTCATACAGCATAACTGAAATGAATGATTCAACTTCTTTATCATAAGCACTTTTTATAGTTCCATTCAGGCTAAGAGAGTCGATGAAACTACCAGTGGAAAATACATATTTAAATTGACTAAAGGGATTTCCTTCATTATTATCAGCGATACTTTGACCAAAATTAAAACTATAAGTCGTGTTAGGCTGAAGCGTATCTTTTATTTTTATCGTAATAGTTTTTGACGCTGTTGTAGGAAGGACAGTTGGCTCAGTTTTCATAGGAGGTGAAACAATCAACTGCTTGTTTAAATCCTTTAATTTGATATTTTCGTCAAATACTAACCTGATTTGATTTCCTGTAAAATTAGTTTTAAAATTTTCTGGAAAACTTATTTTTAAAACAGGTGCAATTGTATCTTTTAATCCGCCAGTTATAGAACCTCGTTTAGCGCAACCTACGGTAATGATAAGCAATATTAATAAGACATATTTTAAATTGTTTTTCAACATAGAACATCTAATTTTAGTGGATGCAAAATAACAATTATAAATCATGCGAGAGAAATTTTTATAGTAATATTATGATTGCGTTATTGCAACTTATTTGAGTTATGCGTTCCTTATTTTATTTTATTGTTTATTTTTGCAACAATCAAATTTGAGACAGGTTCGCTTACCAATTTGATTTAAAAGGAATCTATAAATCACTCTGCGGATTATGAGAAAAATAGAACATATTGGAATTGCGGTTAAAGACTTAGAAGTGTCAAATTTAGTTTTCGAAAAACTTTTTGGTGTTGCCGCTTATAAATTTGAAGAAGTCGAAAGTGAAGGCGTTTCAACATCTTTTTTTAAAAGCGGGCCAAACAAAATTGAGTTGCTTGCTGCTACAAATCCTGAAAGTCCGATCGCTAAATTTATAGAGAAAAAAGGGGAGGGAATTCATCACATTGCATTTGATGTTGAGGACATCACCGCAGAGATTGCTCGCTTAAAAGAAGAAGGATTTATTGTCCTTAATGAAGTCCCAAAAAAAGGAGCTGATAATAAACTAGTTGCGTTTTTACATCCTAAAAGCACTAATGGAGTCTTAATAGAATTGTGTCAAGAAATAAAATAATTTTAGAGGTAGAGTGCTGATTAGTGTTCTAATTGTCAGCTGTTTTGCACGGCATTCGAAATTCTAAGTAAAAAATATGAAAATGTATTTAGAAAAACATTTGGAGCAAACCAAAAATAGTAGTAATATTGCAAACTCTAAACCGGTCCTATAGCTCAGCTGGTTAGAGCACCTGACTCATAATCAGGTGGTCCCTGGTTCGAGCCCAGGTGGGACCACAAAATGAAAAAAGCCTTGCAGAAATGTAAGGCTTTTTTTTGTATTTTAGTCTAAATGCAAATAAATGAGTTGAAATACATGTTTTTTTGAAGATTGCTTTTTTATCAACAAACTATATGTTTAATTTGTATCATATTATAAAGAAAATAGGCGTGCTAAGCTTTTACTTTTTTATTTTCCCCATTTATGAAGAATCTCAAAAATTTTATAACAACAGTAGGTGTTTCTTTGTTTGGCACACTAACTGTCTCAGCCGCACCGCCGCCGCCGCCGCCGCCGCCTGGAAACCCACCACTTGTTGTTCCAATAGGTGATAATATTCAATATATTGTGATTGTAACTGTCTTTTTTGGACTTTTAATCATCCATAGAAAATTAAAAAAACAAAACTCATTACACAAATAAAGAGTTTTTTTTTATTTAGTAGCGTAGGGTCTAGAAACATATTTCCCGATTACATCAAATTCTAAATTAACTTTGGTGCCTACTTTAAAAGATTTAAAATTGGTGTGTTCATAAGTGTAAGGGATAATGGCAACGCTAAATTGATTGTTTTTGGAATCAACAACTGTTAGACTCACTCCATTAACGGTGACAGAACCTTTTTCAATTGTAATGTTATTTAGTTTTGCATCATATTCAAAAGTATAAAACCAACTTCCATTAGTTTCCTCAGCGACAATGCAAGTAGCTGTTTGGTCTACATGGCCTTGAACAATATGTCCGTCAAGACGATCACCAAGCTTCATTGCTCGTTCCAGATTGATACTATCCCCAACTTCCCATGAACCTAAACTGGTTTTATTTATTGTTTCGTCAATAGCCGTAACAGTGTATAAGTTGTTGCTTATGGCAACAACTGTAAGGCAAACTCCATTATGAGCGACGCTCTGATCAATTTTTAATTCGTTTGTGATTGTTGAATTAATGGTGATATTGACATTGGTTTGATCTTTCTTAATTTCTTGGATGGTACCAAGGGTTTCTATAATTCCTGTAAACATTTCTTGTTTTATTTTACTAAATTTGCACTTCAAAATTAGCAATAAATAACGTGAAGTCATTATGAAAAAAGCAGAAAATATAATCGTAGGAATTTCCATTGGAGATTTAAACGGTATTGGAAGCGAAGTTGTTTTAAAAACATTTGAGGATTCTCGGATGTTGGAATTATGCACACCTGTCATTTTTGCAAATGTTAAACTGTTGTCGTTTATTAAAAAAACTTTTCAGTCCACTTCCTTATTACATGGTATTGATAAACTAGACCAAATTGTGCCTGGTAAAATCAATGTATTAAATCTTTGGAGAGAAGCTGTTGATGTAAAACTAGGCGAAAGCGACCCTAAAGCCGGCGAATATGCAATTAAGTCATTTGTCGCTGCTACTAAAGCTTTGAGTGAAGGATTAATTGATGTTCTTGTAACAGCACCAATCAATAAGTATAATATACAATCAGAAGAATTTAAATTTCCTGGGCATACTGATTATTTAAACCAAGAATTAACTGGTAATGCACTGATGTTTATGGTGCAAGATAATCTAAGAGTTGGATTGCTAACAGATCACATACCAGTAAGTGAAGTCGCATTGCATATTACAGAAGAATTAATTGTAAAAAAAATTGAAACGATTAAGCAATCGCTGATTCAAGATTTTAGCATTAATAAACCAAAAATTGCTGTGCTTGGTTTAAATCCTCACTGTGGAGACGGAGGTGTTATTGGTTCTGAAGATGATCTAATAATTAAGCCAGCTTTGAAAAAGTTATTTGACAAGGGAACTTTAGTTTTTGGCCCTTTTGCTGCGGATGGATTTTTTGGTAGTAACCAATATGAGAAATATGATGCGGTTATTGCGGCTTATCATGATCAAGGATTAATACCTTTCAAAACTTTATCTTTTGGTAATGGTGTGAACTATACTGCAGGTTTGAACAAGGTAAGAACTTCGCCTGATCATGGAACTGCGTACGACATTGCTGGTAAAGGGATTGCTGATTATAATTCATTTAAAGAAGCGGTTTACTTAGCAATAGATATTTATAATTCTAGAAATCAATATGCCGCAATCAGTGAAAAACCATTGAAAACAAAAGAAAAACAGTTGTAAACAAAATAAAGTGAATAACATTATTAGTTTTGCAATAAATTTATATCTTTGCACTCCCGTTCTGAAGCTTTGGAATAGGGCTAAATTGCTATTAAAATGAAGAACACAAAAGAATATTTAATTCCTTTTGCGGGATTAAAGCTAGCAAAACATAATTTTGAGTATCAAATTAATAATGCGTTCTTTGAAATCTTTGATTATAACGAATATCAAGATTCAAACATTACTGTAAAAGTTGTTTTAGAGAAGACAAGTACGCTGTTAGAATTAAGTTTAAAACATAAAGGAACTGTAAATGTACCCTGTGATTTGACAAGTGAGGATTTTGATTTACCTATAAAAGGTAAGATGAAATTAATAGTTCGTTTTGGAGAAGAATTCAACAATGACAATGAGGAGTTATTGATTTTGCCGCATGGTGAATTTGAAATTGATATTGCACAATATATCTATGAAATGATTGTATTATCAGTTCCTTTAAGACGCGTTCATCCTGGTATAAAAGACGGAAGTTTACAAACTGAGGCATTGACTAAGTTAAAGGAATTAAAAGTCAAAGAAGTAAAAAAAGAGCAGAAAGAAGAAGAAAATATAGACCCACGCTGGGACAAATTAAAGCAACTATTAACGGATAAATAATATAGTAAAATGGCGCATCCAAAGAGAAAAATCTCCAAAACAAGAAGAGATAAAAGAAGAACACATTACAAAGCTACCGTAGCACAAATCGCTACTTGTCCTATTACAGGAGAAGCTCACTTGTACCACAGAGCATACTGGCATGAAGGGAAAATGTACTACAGAGGGCAAGTTGTTATAGATAAATCTGTAGCGGTTGCTTAATACATTTTTGTAAATAAAATTCGAACTCTCACATAGTGAGAGTTTTTTTGTTGTTTATAATCAGTGTTAAATAAGAAGTTCTATGTCTTAGAAAATGGAATTTTTTTTGTAATTTTCACGTCTTTTAAAAATTTTCAAATAGTAATATTTGACTAGAAATAAATTGCTTATAATGAATACAATCACAGCCGCAATTACCGCTGTTGGAGCTTACGTTCCAGACTTTGTACTTACAAACAAAGCTCTTGAAACTATGGTTGACACCAATGACGAGTGGATTACCTCTCGTACAGGAATTAAAGAAAGAAGAATTCTGAAAGATGAAGATAAAGGAACTTCGTTTTTAGCTATCAAGGCCGCTCAAGATTTAATGGCTAAAGCAAATATTGATCCTTTAGAAATAGATTTATTGATAATGGCTACAGCAACGCCCGATATGCCAGTTGCCGCCACAGGTGTTTATGTTGCTACAGAAATAGGTGCAATTAATGCTTTTGCTTTTGATTTGCAAGCTGCGTGTTCCAGTTTTCTATACCGAATGTCAACCGCGGCTGCATATATACAGTCAGGACGTTATAAAAAAGTACTATTAATTGGTGCTGATAAAATGTCTTCAATTGTAGATTACAAAGACAGATCTACTTGTATTATTTTTGGCGACGGAGCTGGAGCTGTTTTATTTGAACCTAATTATGAAGGATTGGGTCTTCAAGACGAATATCTCCGTAGCGATGGAATAGGCAGAGACTTTTTAAAAATTGATGCTGGCGGTTCTCTAAATCCTACTTCTATTAAAACCATACAAGAAAATAGGCATAATATTATTCAAGACGGGAAAACTGTTTTTAAATATGCGGTCACTAACATGGCAGATTCAAGCGAATTAATCTTGAAAAGGAATAATTTGACAAATGAAGATGTAAATTGGTTAGTTCCTCATCAGGCTAATAAAAGAATTATTGATGCTACAGCCAATAGAATGAATCTTGAAGATTCTAAAGTGCTTATGAATATCGAGAAATACGGCAATACAACATCAGCCACATTGCCATTAGTACTTAATGATTTTGAACATTTATTTAAAAAAGGAGACACTATAATCTTTGCCGCTTTTGGAGGCGGATTTACTTGGGGATCTATTTATTTAACATGGGCATACGATAAAAATTAAATTTAAACTAAAACAAATAATTATGGATTTAAAAGAAATTCAAAATCTAATCAAGTTTGTAGCAAATTCAGGAGTTGCAGAAGTTAAGTTGGAAATGGATGATGTAAAAATCACTATTAGAACAACTTTAGAAGGGAATGTAACTGAAACCACGTATGTTCAACAAATGCCAGCTCAAGCTGCAATTCAGCAACAGGTTGCACCACAACAAGTCGCTGCAGTTGTTGCTGCACCAGAAGCAACAGTAGTTGAAAATGCTCATTACGTTACCATTAAATCGCCAATAATCGGAACTTTCTATAGAAAACCATCCCCAGACAAACCAATGTTTGTTGAAGTAGGTAAAACAATTGCTAAAGGCGATGTACTTTGTGTAATTGAAGCAATGAAATTATTTAACGAAATTGAATCTGAAATTTCTGGTAAAATCGTTAAAATATTAGTTGATGATATGTCTCCAGTTGAATTTGATCAACCATTATTCTTAGTAGATCCCTCTTAATTTTAGATTTTTGATTAAAGATTTTTGATTTCAGATATTGTAAATACATGATTTCTTTTTTAATCAAACCATCTAATTATCAATATTATCAATATTATTTAATTAAAAAATGATGTTTAAAAAAATATTAATTGCAAATAGGGGCGAAATTGCTTTACGCATTATTAGAACGTGTAAGGAAATGGGAATAAAAACAGTTGCTGTTTATTCTACTGCCGATGCTGAAAGTCTGCACGTTAAGTTTGCTGATGAAGCAGTTTGTATAGGTCCACCTCCAAGTAATCTGTCTTACCTAAAGATGTCAAACATCATTGCTGCTGCCGAAATTACAAATGCAGATGCAATTCATCCTGGTTATGGATTTCTTTCTGAAAACGCAAAGTTTTCTAAAATTTGTCAGGAGCACGGCATAAAATTTATTGGAGCTTCTCCAGAAATGATTGATAGAATGGGAGACAAAGCTTCGGCAAAAGCAACCATGATTGAAGCGGGAGTTCCTTGCGTACCGGGTTCAGTTGGAATTTTAGAGTCGTACGAGCAAGCTTTACAATTATCACGTGAATTTGGCTTTCCAGTAATGCTAAAAGCAACAGCAGGTGGCGGTGGAAAAGGAATGCGCGCCGTTTGGAAAGAAGATGATTTATTGAAAGCGTGGGAAAGTGCACGTCAAGAATCAGCTGCAGCTTTTGGAAATGATGGGATGTACCTCGAAAAATTAATTGAGGAACCGCGTCATATTGAAATCCAAGTTGTTGGTGATTCGTATGGTAAAGCATGCCATCTATCAGAAAGAGATTGTTCTGTACAAAGACGTCATCAAAAATTAACAGAAGAAACTCCATCTCCATTTATGACAGATGATCTTCGTTTACAAATGGGTGAAGCTGCCGTTAAAGCTGCTGAATATATTAAATACGAAGGAGCAGGAACGGTAGAATTCTTAGTTGATAAGCATCGTAATTTCTACTTTATGGAAATGAACACTCGTATCCAAGTGGAGCATCCTATTACAGAACAAGTTATAGATTATGACTTAATTAGAGAACAAATTCTTGTTGCAGCTGGCGTTCCAATTACTGGAAAAAATTATTTACCAAAACTTCATGCAATTGAATGTAGAATAAATGCGGAAGATCCATATAATGATTTCCGACCTTCACCAGGAAAAATAACAACACTACATTTGCCCGGAGGACACGGTGTGCGTTTAGACACGCACGTTTACTCAGGTTATACTATTCCGCCAAATTACGACTCTATGATTGCCAAGTTAATTACGACTGCGCAAACACGTGAGGAGGCAATTAGCAAAATGAGACGAGCTCTTGATGAATTTGTAATTGAGGGAATAAAAACTACAATTCCTTTTCACAGGCAGTTAATGGACGACCCACGTTACATTTCAGGGGATTATACAACAGCTTTCATGGATACATTTAAAATGAATGATCCAGAGTAAAAAAAAGGCTTTTACAAAAACCTTACAGCGATGTAAGGTTTTTTTGTGTCTTTTTTTTAGAAAAATGGTCTGATCGTGGGTAATAATTACACACTAACAACCCACTATTCTCATTTTTTTGCACATTGTAAATTTTCACTTTTATTTTCAATGCTTTGTTTATAAGGTATTTATGGATGGTAAAGGTTGTTTTTCAAAATTGGTATGATTCTTTTACAACTTTAAACAACAATACTGTTTAATAACACAAAAACTATCATCATGAAAAAATTAATCTTATCAGCCGCAATTGTTTTAGGAAGTTTATCAACTTATGCATCAAGTAAAATAAATGATTCAAAAGTTTTAGATACAATTACACTTCAAGAGGAATATACAGAAGTAAAATTAGAAGAGGTTCCAGCTGCAATAACAGCAGCATTAAAAGTAGCTTATCCTGGTGCAATTTTAGATAAAGTTTATGTGAACGCAAAAAAAGAATATAAACTGGATGTTACTGTTGGTGAGCAAAAAGGAAATTTATATGCTGATGAAAATGGAAAATGGATTCAAAAATAAATTATTATTTATATAAATTTTAAACTTAATATCTTGAAAAAGTTAATTCTATCTGCAGCAATCGTTTTAGGAAGTTTTTCAGCATATGCTACAAATGATCACTTAAATGTAATAGAAACAGCATTAGCATCAGAAAAATGTATTAAGATAAAATTGTAAGAAGTTCTATAACTATTACCGTTTCATTAAAAACAACTTATGTAAAAGCTATTCTTGGCAAGGACTATATTAATGCAGAAAAAGAGTAGCAGTTAGATGTAACTGTTGGAGATAAAAAAGGCAATCTGTACACCGATCAAATAGGAAAATGGATTCAAAAACAAAACTTAAGCAATAACTTAAAACAAAAGATTAAGAAAAAATTAATTTTATCAGCCGTAATCGTAGTAGGAAGTTTATCGGCATACGCCACAACAGTTACGAATATAAGTAGTTTAGTTCGTATTGTTCTATGCAAACAGAATACAATGAACTTAAAATAAAAGAAATTCCTGATGCCGTAAAAAAATCACTTGAAACAGCTTTTTCTGATGCAATAATTGAAGAAGGATACGTTAGTTTTACAAAAGAATATAAATTAGAAATTGCAGGAGGAGATCAGAAAGCTACTGTTTACGCGGATGCTAGTGGATATTGGATAAATAAATAATTGGGGAATATTTATTTGTAATTAAGAGAGATTGTTTTAGACAGTCTCTCTTTTTTTTGCAAAAATTTAGGAGATTACAATTTAAATAACTTTATTTTAGCATTAAAGTTGAAACACCAATGGCTAAAATATTATTAATAGAGGATGATGTACCGTTTTGTAAATTATTAGAGAAATTTCTATTAAAAAAATCTTT
>Ga0105045_10005486_pt1 | contig 11187 bp, 14 predicted proteins | sample MAT02_FD_78089 | JGI IMG/M metagenome (GOLD analysis project Ga0105045, IMG submission 78089) | Freshwater microbial communities from Lake Fryxell liftoff mats and glacier meltwater in Antarctica - MAT-02 (megahit assembly) | ecosystem: Environmental > Aquatic > Freshwater > Ice > Liftoff... | reverse complement strand
GTTTATGCTTTAGTTAGATCAAAACAAACTACTTTGTATTACGGGTTTGACGAAAAAACAAAAATTATTGATTTATACTTATTTTGGAATAACTCAAAAAACCCCAAAGATTTAAATAAGTTGCTGTAAATTTGCCTCATGCAATTATCCGTCATCATTCTCAATTATAACGTTCGCTACTTTTTAGAGCTTTGCATAAGCAGTGTTCAAAAAGCAATTGAAGGGTTAGAGGCAGAAATAATTGTCGTTGACAACAACTCTTCTGACGACAGTTGCCAAATGATGAAAGAGCGTTTTTCGCATATTAAACTCATTGAAAATAAAGAAAATACCGGTTTTCCAAAAGGTAATAACATTGGGGTTGCGCAGGCCAAAGGTGAATTTATTTGTATTTTAAACCCAGATACGGTCGTAGCCGAAGATACTTTCAGTAGAATACTGAACACTAAAAACTGGCAACTGAACACGGGTATAATTGGTTGCAAATTAATTGACGGAACAGGAAAATTTCTACCCGAATCTAAACGAGGAGTGCCAACACCTTGGGTCGCATTTTCTAAAATATTTGGTTTGTATAAAATTTTTCCAAAATGGAGAGCGATGAATCAATATTATGCGCAACACCTTACCGAAAACCAATCGGGAGAAGTTGCCATTCTCGTAGGAGCTTTTATGGCAATGAAACGTGATTTGTATATAGAATTAGGCGGTTTTGATGAGAATTGTTTTATGTATTCTGATGATGTCGATTTGAGCTATATGGCTTTAAAAAGAGGCAAAACCAATTATTATTTTCATGAAACAACGGTGATTCATTTTAAAGGAGAAAGTACAGTACGCGATGGTTTATATATGAAACGCTTTCGCGAAGCTATGCAGTTTTTTTATAAAAAGCATTTCAATTCCGAGCGATCGAAATTCTCGTTTTTTGATGTTATGACGAAAGTAGGTTCATTTTCCTTCTCTATTATCAAAATGTTTCAGGGGAAAACCGTTTTAAAATCAAAACCTGAAAATTATATTTTTGTGACAGAAAAAGAAGAAAATCTCGCTTTACTCAAGAATTTTAAAGTAAATGAAGTTAATTCCAAGATTGAATCTGCTAAAAGCAAAGAAAGAACAGAATTTATAATTGATTTAAATACAATAAGTTATAAAAAAGCCATTCTGTTGATGGATGCAAATAAAAATACGCATTATACTTTTAAAATGTTACTGCCAAATGCCAATTTCCTTATCGGAAGTAACAGCAGTAATGAACGAGGAGAAGTTATTTTTTTATTGTAAATATTTTTTTATCCGTTAAAAGTTTAAATTCATCGAATAATTATTGAAAACACATCAAAGTAGATATAATTTTATTAATTTCGCAAGCAGAAAATAATAGCACACCTTTAGGTTAAAAATATGGCAAAATTTGAATTGAAATTGCCCAAAATGGGAGAAAGTGTTGCAGAAGCAACCATTACCAATTGGCTTAAAAAAGTTGGAGAAAAAATTGAAGCAGACGAAGCTGTTTTAGAAATCGCTACGGATAAAGTAGATAGCGAAGTGCCTTCTGAAGTAGCAGGGACTTTGGTTGAAATTTTATTTCAAGTGGACGACGTTGTAAAAGTTGGACAAACTATTGGTATTATTGATACCGAAGGTGGAAGTGCTTCAAAAGAGGCTCCAAAAGCAACCGAAATTCCTGCATCTGTAGAAGTTATCGAAAAAACGATGGAAGTTGCAAAAGAAGCAGTTCAATCAACACCAACTGCTCCAGTAGATTTTTCGGAATCAGAAAAATTCTTTTCTCCATTGGTAAAAAATATAGCCAAGGAAGAAGGCGTTTCTGTTGCCGAATTAGAACGAATTTCTGGAACTGGAAAAGACAATCGAGTAACGAAAGATGATCTTCTTTCTTATGTTAAAGATAGAAGTGCTCATCCCGCAGCAGCAGCTCCAAAAGTAGAAGTTGTAGCAGAAGCTCCAAAAACGAATGCCGAGACTCCGGTGCCAAAAGTTGTGGAAACACCAAAAGTTGAAGCCGCACCTGAGAAGAAAATCCCAGTTTCCGTAAACGGTCAAGACGAGATTATCGAAATGGATCGCATGCGAAAATTGATTTCAGGTTATATGGTTCAGTCGTTACAAACATCGGCTCACGTGCAATCGTTTATTGAAGTAGATGTAACGAATATCGTTAATTGGAGAAATAAAATAAAAGATGCTTTCCAAAAACGGGAAGGTGAAAAACTGACTTTTACTCCTATCTTTATGGAAGCGGTGGCAAAAGCTATTAAAGATTTTCCGATGATTAATATTTCAGTAGAAGGCGATTATATCATTAAAAAGAAAAATATCAACCTCGGAATGGCGGCATCCTTACCAAACGGAAATTTAATAGTTCCCGTAATTAAAAATGCAGATATGTTGAATTTAGTGGGATTAACCAAAACGGTAAATGATTTGGCTAATCGTGCTCGAAACAACCAGTTAAAACCAGACGAAATTCAAGGTGGAACCTACACAGTAACAAATGTGGGAACGTTTGGAAGTGTTTTCGGCACACCAATTATCAACCAACCACAAGTAGCAATTTTAGCGTTGGGAGCCATCAGAAAAGTGCCCGCGGTAATAGAAGCTCCATCAGGTGATTATATCGGAATTCGCCATAAAATGTTCTTGTCACACAGTTATGACCATCGCGTTGTAGACGGTTCACTGGGTGGACAATTCGTAAAACGGGTAGCCGATTATTTAGAAGGATTTAATGAAAATAGAGAATATTAAAATATAGAATTTATACATTTTAAACCCTGTTCGTATTTTAAATGCTGACAGGGTTTTTTTAATTTTAAAGGTTTAAACTAATCAATCTAAAATCAACTAAAAATCTAAAAAACTTTCAGGATAGCTCATTTCAATCACTTATCTTTGTATTCCTAAAATTTCAAAATGGAACTCAAATTAAACAGACCAATCTGCTTTTTCGACCTTGAAACTACCGGTGTTGAGGTGGCAAAAGATAGAATTGTTGAAATCTCAATTTTTAAAGTTTATCCCAACGGAACCAAAGAAAGTAAAACGTGGCTGGTTAATCCAGAAATGAAAATTCCTTTTGTGGTTTCTCAAATTCATGGCATTACCGATGAAAAAGTCGCTAATGAACCTACTTTTAAAGAACTTTCAGGACAAGTGTACAACATGATGAAAGATTCTGATTTGGCAGGGTTTAATTCAGATCGTTTCGATATTCCGCTATTGGCCGAAGAATTGTTGCGAGCTGGTGTCGATTTTGACATGAAAAATAGAGTTTCGGTAGATATTCAAACGATTTTCCATAAAATGGAAGAACGAACACTTAGTGCGGGTTATAAATTTTATTGCGGAAAAAGCCTCGAAAATGCCCATTCGGCAGAAGCTGATACAATGGCAACTTATGAAATATTACTCGCTCAACTCGAACGGTATCCCGAATTAGAAAACGATATGAAATCCTTATCTGAATTCACAACTAGAAAAAAATCAGTCGATTTTGCAGGTTTTATAGCGATGAATGAAAAAGGACAAGAAATCTTTTCTTTTGGAAAACACAAAGGCGTTTTAGTCGAAAAAGTATTAGAAGACGAACCAGGTTATTTTGGATGGATTCAAAATGCTGATTTCCCGTTGTATACCAAAAAAGTCCTCACAGCTATCAAACTTAGAAAACTAAATACAAAGTAAAGTATTCAGTTTGCAGTTGCAGTTTGCAGACTGAAGACGGAATTTGAAAACGGAGACTAGCCATGAAAATAATCTGCATCGGAAGAAATTATGTCAAACACATCGAAGAACTGCAAAATGAGCGACCCGATGAGCCGGTTGTTTTTTTAAAACCCGATAGTGCCGTTTTATTAAAACAACATCCGTTTGTCATTCCAGCTTTTAGCGACGACATTCACCATGAAGTAGAATTGTTAGTTCGTATTAATAAAGTAGGAAAATATATTGAACCAAAATTTGCGTCTAATTATTATGATGAAATCGGATTAGGAATCGACTTTACGGCTCGCGATTTACAAGCTCAATTAAAAGCGAAAGGTTTGCCATGGGAAAAAGCCAAGGCATTTGACGGTTCAGCGGTTATTGGTAGCTTTTTATCGAAAAAAGATTTTAAATCCATAGAAAGTATTAATTTTGAATTGAAATCGAATGGAATCACCGTTCAAAAAGGAAATTCAAGCCACATGTTGTGGAAAATTGACGAACTAATTGCGCATGTTTCTCAATATTTCACGCTCAAAATTGGCGATATTCTTTTTACAGGAACTCCGGAAGGAGTGGCAAAAGTGAAACCAAACGACATCCTAGAAGGATATATTGAAAAACAAAAACTATTCCGAATACAAGTAAAATAAACAAATGGCATTAAACTACAACCTAGCTAAAGTCTATGCACTTTCTGATAACGATCCTGAGTTCGTTCTCCAAATTATTTCCCTATTCGTGAGCGAAATACCAGAAGATTTAAGATTTGTCAAACAAGGTATTGAAGAAAAAAACCACAAATTAGCCTATAGTTACGCTCATAAAATAAAGCCCACGCTCGATTTATTGGGAATGAATGTTGCCTATGAAGAAATTCTTCAGGTAGAAGCATGGACCAAACGAGAAGGGAAACGCAAAGAAATCAAAGAGATTTTCAAAAGTATCGAAGATCAGGTTGAAAGAGCAGTAAAAGAAATCAATAAAGATTTCGAATTATAAGAAGCTATTCCGGCTATCCGTTACAATCCCGTGCAAAAAACCTTTTTTTCTAAGTCAAAAAAGGAGCTTCTTTACAGTCGCTCTTTTTTGCCAAGAAAAAATAGGTTTTCCTGCTCCGGGCTTTTCACTACTATCCGGGCTAGAAGAGTAGCTTATTATTTAAAATCGTTTAAATCGCAGTCTATCCCGCAGCCCAACAGCAAATCAAAAAAATGAAAGCATCCATCATTACCATTGGCGACGAAATTTTAATTGGTCAAATCACCGATACAAACTCGGGGTTCATTGCCAAATCATTAGAAAAAATTGGTGTACAAGTGCACGAAATGATTTCCATTAGTGATGATAAAAACCATATTTTGGAAACCTTTGCTAACGTACAAAATAAAGTCGATTTTGTCATAATTACCGGCGGTTTAGGGCCAACGAAAGACGATATTACCAAACTAACACTTTGCACTTATTTTGACGATATTTTGAAACGTGATATGGAAGTTGAAAATCATATTGTTGCTCTTTTTTCTAAAATGAATTACGCGGTTTCGCAAGTGAATCGTGACCAAGCTTTGGTTCCTTCTAAAGCAGTTATTTTACAAAATAGTTTTGGAACAGCTCCCGGAATGTGGATGCAAAAAGACAACACGGTTTTCGTTTCCTTGCCCGGAGTTCCTTATGAAATGAAAGCAATTGTAGAAAACGAGCTGATTCCCAAAATTGTGCGAACCTACAAACGGCCGTATATCGTTCACAAAACCATATTAACCTATGGTCAGGGCGAAAGCATCGTAGCCGAACGCATTGAAGCTTGGGAAGATAGTTTACCTAGTTTTGTAAAACTCGCTTATTTGCCAAGTCCAGGCCGTGTCCGACTGCGATTAACAGCTCGTGGAGTCGATGATGAACTTTTGCAAAAAACCATCACCGAATTGGTAATCAAACTTTCTGCAATTATTAGTGATATTATTGTTGGTTTCGAAGAGGAGGAAAGTATTGAATTCGTTTTAGGAAATTTACTAGTTCAAAAAAAATATACCGTTAGTACCGCCGAAAGTTGCACGGGCGGAAAAATTTCTGAAATTATAACTAGTGTTGCTGGTTCGTCTGCTTATTTTCGCGGAAGCATTGTTTCTTATGCCACAGATGTAAAAGTAAAAATGCTTGAGGTGAAAACGGCTACGCTTGAAAAATTTACGGTCGTAAGTCAAGAAGTGGCAGAAGAAATGGCTTTGGGCGTTCAAAAAGTAATGCAGACCGATTTTGCCATTGCAACTACTGGAAATGCTGGGCCTTCAAAAGGTGAAGCAGATGTAACTTTAGGAACAGTTTGCATTGCAATTGCTACTCCAAAAGGTGTTTTTTCAGCACAATTTAGTTTCGGGCAACCGCGACAAAAAGTCATCGATAGAGCAGTAAACAAAGGGCTTGAAATGCTGCTAAAAGAAATTTTAAAAAACTACTAAAATTTGTTTGTGTAATAGATTAGTTTTTTGTTTCTTTGCACCCTGATTTTGAATAACGATAAAAGATAAGCATAATGTCAAGAGTTTGTGACCTTACGGGTAAAAGAGCGATGGTAGGAAACAATGTTTCCCACGCGATGAACAAAACTAAGAGAAAGTTTTCTGTAAACTTAGTTAAAAAACGTTTCTATCTAGCTGAAGAAGACAGATGGATTTCGCTTAGAGTAGCAGCGTCTACAATAAAAACAATTAATAAAAAAGGGTTGGCTGCTGTATTGAAAGATGCAAAAGCAAAAGGATTTATTTCTTAATTCAACGCTTAAATAATATATCACAATGGCAAAAAAAGGCAATAGAATTCAGGTAATTTTAGAGTGTACAGAACACAAAACGTCAGGAGTACCTGGAACATCTCGTTATATCACGACTAAAAATAAAAAAAATACGCCAGATAGATTAGAGATTAAGAAATTTAATCCAATCTTGAAGAAAGTTACTATTCACAAAGAAATTAAATAAGAGAACACATGGCAAAGAAAACGGTAGCAACCTTACAAACAGCATCAAAAAGATTAACAAAAGCGATTAAAATGGTAAAATCTCCAAAATCTGGGGCTTACACTTTTGTTGAATCAGTTATGGCTCCTGAACTTGTTGAAGGTTTCTTGCAAAAGAAATAAGCAAAAGGTCGATAATATACTAAAGCTACTTTCCTAGAAAGTAGCTTTTTATTTTTATATTTGTTGCCAGAATAAAATTTACTAAACTAATTGAATATGAGTTTTTTCAAACGAATATTTTCATCCGAAAAAAAAGAAACGTTAGACAAAGGATTAGAACAAACGAAAACTTCTTTTTTTGCTAAATTAACCAAAGCCGTTGCCGGAAAATCTTCGGTAGATGAAGAGGTGTTGGATAATTTAGAAGAAGTTTTGATTTCTTCGGATGTTGGGGTAAAAACAACCTTAAAAATTATCGATCGAATTGAAGAACGTGTAGCTCGTGATAAATATATGGGCACTGATGAATTGAATAAAATTCTTCGGGAAGAAATAGCGGGTTTGCTTTCTGAAACCAATTCAGGCGAAGCAACTGAATTTGATATTCCAGCGAACAAAAAACCGTATGTTATTATGGTTGTTGGTGTAAATGGCGTTGGAAAAACAACGACCATCGGAAAATTAGCCTTTCAATTTAAAAAAGCAGGATATAAAGTAGTTCTTGGAGCAGCAGATACTTTTAGAGCTGCGGCTATTGACCAATTGCAAATTTGGGCTGATCGGGTTGGAATTCCAGTCGTAAAACAGCAAATGGGAAGCGATCCAGCTTCTGTTGCTTTTGATACCTTACAAAGTGCTGTGACGCAAGAGGCAGATATTGTAATTATAGATACCGCCGGCCGTTTACACAATAAAGTGAACTTAATGAATGAGTTAACTAAAGTAAAACGAGTGATGCAAAAAGTGGTTGGCGATGCTCCGCATGATGTTTTATTAGTTTTAGATGGTTCTACTGGACAAAACGCATTTGAGCAAGCCAGAGAATTTACGGCAGCAACCGAAGTAACTTGTTTGGCTGTAACTAAATTAGACGGAACAGCAAAAGGTGGCGTGGTGATTGGAATCTCAGACCAATTTCAAATTCCAGTAAAATATATTGGAGTAGGTGAAGGCATTGAAGATTTACAAGTGTTTAATAAGTATGAATTCGTAGATTCTTTTTTTAAATAATGGAAGAACAACACCCTATAGTTTTTAATAAATATTTAGTTTCTTTAACCAAAATAGCTTCTGTTTATTGCTTCTTTTTCGTATTGCTCAAATCAGTTGCTATAATTCGTGGAGCATGGATGATTCCAAATTTAATCCTTTCCTTTCCTTTTATCTTAATGGGAATTTTGACAGCTTACACAGTTGTGGCAAAAAAATATTCTTGGGCCGTAACAATTGTAGCTATTCTACTTATTTTGATTACTCGTTTTTATGAAAAAGAATGGGTGTTTTGGCTTCAGACCAGCTTTTCCAATTAATTAATTACGGCATTAATTTTTGTCCATAATTCGTTGTCAAAACCACTTAAACCAAAAGTTGGGTTTTCGGGATTTGCGACTTGTCCTACTCGGATAATCACCATTTTTTTACTTGGAATTACATATATTTTTTGATCATTTTTTCCTAAAGCGCTAATCATATCCTGAGGTGCATTCGGAATCAAACTTCCTTGAAGTTGAAATTGAATTAGCGGTAATTTATAACTTTCTTTTCCGTTTAACCACCATAGATAGCCATACGCTTCATTTAAATTTTGCGATGTCGATTGTGCATTTTCTACATACGATTCAGGCACAATCACCTCCGATTCCCATTTTCCTTTGTTTAACATTAACAAACCAAAGCGAGCCATGCTTCGGGTGTTACTCCAATAAACACTTAGTCCGCCACTTGGAATCCATTGACCCGTCATTCCGATTCGGTCACGCAAACGAGCATTGAAATAGTTCGACCACGTTTGTCCAGAAGCTTCTTCTATCACATTTTGTAATTTGACATACACATTATGATAAGCCCAACGAGTTCCTGCATCGGCTGCAAATTGAAGGTTGTCTGGAGCAACACTATCGCCTAAATTTTCATTTAAACCAGAAGTCATTGTTAAAAGATGCCAGTTTGTAATTAGATTTTCTTTCGCTATGGGTGCAGAAGTCCATCCATTACCTAAATAATCGGAAACTTTATTATTTATATTTAAAAGTCCATCTTGCTCTGCAATGCCAACGGTTGCTGCGGTTAGCGTTTTTCCAGCACTCGCCCAATACCAAGGAGAAGTTGCAGTATGACCACTAAAATAATTCTCTAGCACAATTCTGCCATTTACTAAAACGATAAATCCTTTTGTGTTTTTTTCTTCCAAATAATCCAACAAAGAAGTTACTGCATTTTGATTCCAACCTAAAGTTTCAATAGATTTTGTCTCCCAAGTAGTTGTTGTCAAAGGAGGGAAATACATCGGTTCTGATATATTTTCCGAAGTATTTTCAGAATCAGAAGAACAATTTAGAAAAAGTAAAAGAACAGAAAATAAGATTAAATTTAATTTCATAACAGCTAAGTTTTATAAAAATAAGACAAATTTAAACATAAAAGGTTTAATCAAAATTACTTTTTATTTTAGCTAAATTAATCGTAATTTTATATTTTATTTGATATGATGAAACAGTTCTGTATTTTAAGTGTTGTTATGGTTGCAATTTTTTCTTGTCAACAAACCGTTACTTCGGACGATTTGGCAAAAATTAATGGCTATTGGGAAATTCAAAAAGTAACTTTTCCTGACGGAAATGAAAAGGAATATACGATTAATGAAAGCGTTGATTTTTTTGAATTGAAAAATGAAGAAGGATTCCGAAAAAAGTTAAAACCGCAATTTGACGGAACTTTTTTGATGAATAATGAACAAGAGCAAATTCAGATTATAGATAGTGCTGGGGTAAAGTATATTTATTACAATACTAAATATGATGCTTGGAAGGAAGAAATTCATGCTCTTTCAGACAGCATTTTAGTGCTAAAAAACAGAGACAATACAGCATATCATTACAAACGATTTATTCCTTTTTCACTCAAATAGGTCTAAAACTTCAATAAATTTAGTATATAATGGCAAAACGATTAAGTAATGAAAGTTCCATTTCAGAGGTTCTTAAAACGTTTATTGAAAAAAATAAGCTGCAACACGGCATGGATAAAATTGATGTAGAACAAGCATGGAAAGAGTTAATGGGCAATGGCGTTAACAATTATACAAAAGAAGTTATTTTAAAAGGAAGCACGCTTTATGTTTCCTTAACTTCTGCTGTTTTAAGAGAGGAATTAGCTTATGGGAAGCAAAAAATAATCTCAATGCTAAATGAAGAACTTCGAAAAGATATAGTGAAAGACTTAATTTTACGATGATTTTAGCGCATAATAAATATTTTAAAAGAAGATAAGTAGAATTTTAAATAAAGAAAGTAATGGGATTTTGAATCCATTACTTTTTTTTAGCTATCCACTTTGCTAAATTGTACTGAAAAAAAAAGAGGCTGTTCATTTGAACAGCCTCTTCTTTTTAAAATTAATTAATGTTATCTTACAGCAGATACAATTTTCGTGATTTCACTGCCTCTATTGGTGGTTACTCTCAAAATATATACCTGATGTGACTCACCTAAAGAAGATAAATCTATTTTATACTCTTTGTTCATGTAACCATTTGCATCATTGAAATTTTTCAATAAAGCTCCTTTAATATCATATACTTCAATTTGCACAGGAGAACTGTATTCAAAAGAGTATTTAATTGTTACCTGACTGTAGAATGGAATAGGATAAGCTTCAAATGAAACAGCAGTGCTAAACGAGGTTGGCTCATTGTTTGAGTCTTGAACAACAATCGTTTGTTTGTGAGTGATAGTGTTTCCACAATCATCTTGAGCTGTCCAAATTCTGTAAAGCTCATAGCCACATTCATTATCATTTGATCTTACTTCTTTATAAGACATTTCTACTTCACTACAATTATCAGTTGCAGTAATTGTAGGTCTTACAGGAACCGCACCACAAGCTACCGCTACATCTGCAGGTAAATTACCTACGAATGTTGGAGCTACATTATCAGATACCACAATCGTTTGTTTGTGCGTTCTAACATTGCCGCAAGTATCTTCAGCTGTCCAGATTCTGTAAATTTCATACGAACAACCTTCACCAGAAGCAACTTCTTTGTAAGTTACACTTACTGCTCCACAATTGTCTGTGGCAGTAATAGTAGGTCTTACAGGAATAGCATCACAAGAAACTGCTACGTCAGCTGGTAAGTTTCCAACAAATGTTGGTTTAACAGTGTCAGATACCACAATTGTTTGTTTGTGCGTTCTAAGATTACCACAAGCATCTTCAGCAGTCCAGATTCTGTAAATTTCATACGAACAACCTTCGCCAGAAGCAACTTCTTT
>Ga0105045_10005485_pt1 | contig 11187 bp, 9 predicted proteins | sample MAT02_FD_78089 | JGI IMG/M metagenome (GOLD analysis project Ga0105045, IMG submission 78089) | Freshwater microbial communities from Lake Fryxell liftoff mats and glacier meltwater in Antarctica - MAT-02 (megahit assembly) | ecosystem: Environmental > Aquatic > Freshwater > Ice > Liftoff... | reverse complement strand
GACGCCCGGCGGAAGCAGTCGGCCGGGCTGGCGCCATGGCGAACGGCAGCTCCAGGGTGCCGCGGCGTACTGGCAGTCCCGGCCATGAGCCGACCCTCGCGAAGGACTGCAGTACGGCATCTCGTCCAAGCCCCGGCCGCTCAAGCGCTACTTCTAGGTCGCCAGAGGGGTTTGTCATCGGTGCGAATGGAGCAGTGGCGCGCTGAGTAGCGCGCATCTCAGCTCTCTACGTCAAGTCGGTCAGGACGTTCACCGTCGAGCCGACGCGCGCCAGCGCCATCGATTGCTAGAGCATGCCAAACCGGAGGACGAAGAAAACAGCGTAACGCGACATTTGGCCGGGACCGTAGTGGGCGACGTTGCGGCGCGCCTGAGACACCCACAGGGCACCTTGCGGCCCGCATTGGCTATTCCCGGGTCGCCGCGCGATGCAGACCAACGTCGATCCTTGCGAGGTTCATCTCGCCAGCTTGATGCCCAGCGCCTGCAACACCGCAGATGCCATCACGCGGACGCGCCCTGCTGGCGCCAGCACCGTGGCGTAAACATCGGCTACGGCGAAGGCTTCGGCCCGCAGCGCGGGGCGGTCCTGCCAGGCGGGGGCGTGCAACAGGCCCACCATGCGGCCCGAGAGCATCTGTTGCCATTCCGGCCGCAACGCGTACCACTGGCCCGGTGTGCGGGGGCGCGGGCCGAGCCAGCTGCGGCGGCCCGCGGCCACGTCCATCAGGCCGGCCAGACCGGCCCAGACTTGCGCTGCCCTTCCGGCGCCTGGCCGCGGCACCCGTAGCGGCGTCAGGCGCAGGGTCTGGCTGCGCAGGTCGCGCCCGCTGACGATTGGCTGCAGCGTCCATGCCGGCCGGTGGCCCGCCAGGCGGCGGGTGGCGGCATGCCACGCCAAGGAGGGCCCTGTCAGCGCCAGCGCCGCGACCGCGGCCGCACGGCCGAACCAGGACGACCTTTGTTCGTCGCTGCCAGCCAGGTTCAACAACACGGCGTCGGCCGCGGGCATCGAGGACTCCACGCCGAACTGCAAGTGGTGCACCCGGGCGCCGTTGACGAGGGTGTGGCAAAGGTCCAGACCGGCGCCGATATAGGTGTGCGGCAGCACCAGGCTGTGTTCGACGCGCGTGTCGGCCGACACCACCACATCGTGGCTCAGCACCACATCCGGCCCCACGCGCGTGCCGCGCTCGATGAGGCAGCCTGGGCCCACCAGCACCGGCCCAATGAGCACGGCGCCCGGGCTCACGCGGGCCAGCGGGCTCATCGCGCCCCAGGGCCGACGGATCCACGACGGCGGCACGTCGTCGGAGCCCAGTTCACCAGCGGCACCCGGTTGCGCTTGGCGCAGGGCGCCGGCACTGTGCAGCGCCACGCCGTCGGCAGGCTCGGTGAGCCGGCGTGGCACACCATGGGCCTGCAACGCCATTGCGAACTCGGCGTGCGGCAGATCGGCGGGCTGGCCGCGCAGGCGCTCAGGCGCCATGCTGGCCCAGCCCGCCCATTCCGGGCCCCTCTCAGCGCCGGCGTCCAGCAGCACCTGCTCAGCTTGCGCCAGGCGCAGCAGCATCGCCACGGACGGGCAGCGGTCTGTATGGCCGATTACGACGCGCCGCGCCTGGCGCAAGGTGGCGCTGGCCAGCAGGCCGTACGGCCGCGTCGGGTCCTTCACCAGGTGCCAGTGCAGTCGCAGGCCCCAGCGGCTGCCGTCGCCCAGCAAGGCGCGCAGCACTTCAGGCTGATCGCACACCACTAGGTCGACATCGGCGATGGCGGCTTGCGCCACATTTGCCAGCAGTTGTTCGATCACCGTCTGACACCCCAGCGGCAGCAGCGCCACTGGTGTGTCGGCAGGCACTGGCACATCGGCGGGCGCGCGCGGCGTCGTGAAGATCACCGCACGTACGCCACAGGCGGCCCCCACCACCGGCGCCGGACGAGCCGCTGGCAGCGCGTCAGCCGCCGACCTGCGCAAACCCGCCCGCTGCAGCAGTACGCGGCCCAAAAAAGTGAAGTTGCCGACCAGGTAGCGTTGCCACATGCGGCCCGGCTCCTGCAGCAGGCGCCACACCCACTCCAGCCCGGTCTCGCGCATCCACTGCGGTGCGCGGCTGATGCGACCGGACACGAAGTCGAACAGGCCGCCCACACCCATCGCCACCTTCACGCCGAATTGCGGCAGATAGCGGTCGATGAACAGGTCTTGCGCCGGCACGCCGCGGGCGACAAGCAACAGGTCGGCGCCGCTGGCGCGCACCTGGGCGGCCACGGCGCCTTCTTCTGCCACGCTGAAGAAACCGTGACGTAACCCAGCCACCCGCAGGCCGGGCCAGCGCTGGCCGATCTGCGCCGCCACGCGTTCGGCCACGCCCGCCTGCCCGCCGAGCAGGTACACGCTGGCGCCGCGCGCCTGCAGCATCGCGCACAGGCGCGGGAAGAGGTCGGTGCCATTGACGTTTTGTTTCAGCGGCGTGCCCAGCAGGTCGCTGCCGATCTTGGTGCCGATGCCGTCGGGCAACACCAGCGCGGCGCGGGCCAGCACGCGGCGGTAGCCGCGGTGGCCGGCAGCGATGTTCACGCAGGCCGGGTTGACGAAGCTGACCTGCTGCGCCTGCGTGCCATCGGGCTTGTCGAGCATGCCGCGCAGGCGGTCCACCGCCTCGTTCATGTTCAGGTTGTCGAAGGCCACGTCACCCACCTGCACGCGGCCGGGCACCGTGCCGGCACAGGGCGGCGGCAACAGCGCCACCAGCGTGCCGCGCAGCAGCAGGCCCACGTCATGGCGCAGGCCGCGCCGGGCCAGGTAGTGCAGGTCGGCGTCGGCCTCGGTGCCAAAGTCCACGGCCGTGCGGCGGCGAATGAACCACGGGTTCACGAGGCCGGGGCGTACGGCGCCACACGCGGCGGGTGCATCTTCACTGGCGGCACGCGCACGCGGCCCGACCCAGGCCATGTCGCCGCGCAAGATGTTCAGCAGCACCGGCCAGTGCTCCGCGCCCAGGGCTGCCAGCACGCGGCCGCCGCGCGTGGCCGGCAAGTCCAGGCCGAAGCGCGCAAAGACGGCACCGTGCCGACCCGTGGTGTCGCGCCGCAGCCAGCGCTTGCGTAGCAGGGTCAGCGGCAAAGCCAAGGGCAGCAGCAGCGCTGCGGCCAGCGTCGCGTCCAGTGCGCGCAGCAAGCGGCCGTTCAAGGCGGCATTGCCTGGCGACGCGGACACGGCGTCGATGTCCACCGGCTGCTCATTCAAGTAGGTGCTCATGATCGTCTTAGGGCCAGGGTTTCAATACGCGCCGCGGCCGCGGATCACTGCCGGCAGCGTCTTCAACAGCAGCTTCAGGTCGGCCCACAGGCCCGGTGCACGGATGTAGTCCAAGTCCATCTGCACCTGCTGCGGAAAAGGCACTTCAGAGCGCCCGCTGACCTGCCAGATGCAGGTCAGGCCGGGCGTGACGAGCAGGCGCTCGCGGTCGGCCAGCGTGTAGCGCGCCACCTCTGACGGCAGCGGCGGGCGCGGGCCGACCAGGCTCATGTCGCCGCGCAAAATGCACCACAGCTGCGGCAGTTCGTCGATGCTGGTGCGGCGGATCAGCCGGCCCACTGGCGTGATGCGTGGGTCGCGTTTCATCTTGAAGGTCACGCCCTGCTGCCCGTGCTGGTTGGCGGCCAGCAGGGCGGCGCGCACGGCTTCGGCGTCGACGCGCATCGAGCGGAACTTGGGAAACGCGAAATCCTGTCCCAAACGCCCCACGCGCTTCTGCCAAAACAGCACCGGGCCGCCGTCGTGCAGGCGGATGGCCAGCGCCACGGCCGCGAACAGCGGCGCCAGCAGAACCAGCGCCGGAAGCACCAGCAGCAAATCCAGGCCGCGCTTGATGGCACCGGGCCGCCGCGTGTGCCACCACCAGGCCAGGCGCGCACGGCGGGCGCGCAGGCGGTTGAGTGCGGGATGGCGTAGGCGGTGCGGGGTGTTCATGGACATCCTTCAGATCTCGATAGCCGGCATTACAGGCGGGGTTCGGCCCCAACTTGTGACAGCTTTGTCAAACCGCGTTTCCGTTGCGCTGCGGGCCGCGGCAGGCTGGCGGCTACGATACCTTCGATCATGGAAGCCGAACGCACGCCACTGCAGATCCTGGTCGTCGACGACATGCTCGCGTCGCGGCGCGCGCTGTGTGCGCTGGTGGCCGAGCTCGGCCACGTGGCGGTGGGCGCCGACAGCGGCCATGCCGCGCTGGCCCTGGTGCAGCACCAGCGGCCCGATCTGGTGCTCCTCGACCTGCTGATGCCCGACATGGACGGCTTCGAGGTCACGCGCCGCATGCGCGGGCTCACGGCCGACCGCTGGCTGCCGGTGATCGTGACCTCCTCGCTGCAAGGTGAAGAGCACTTCATCCACGCGCTGGAAAGTGGTGCCGACGACTACTTGCTGAGGCCCGTCAGCGCCGGGCTGCTACAAGCCAAGCTGCGCCACTACGGCCGTGTGCTGGCGCTGCAGTCGCGCCTGTCCACATTGGCGCAGCGCCAGCGCGACATCCTCGACAATATCCTCGACCCCGTGCTCACGCTCGATGCCCGCGGACTCGTGGCCGAACTCAACCTGGCGGCCTTGGCGCTGGCCGACCGCGATGGCCGCACGCTGGCCACCGGCATGGCCTGCGAAGCCGTCTTCGACTGCACGTTGCCCGAGTTACTGGGCCGGCGAGAAGTGCAACTCCAGCGCGCCGGCGGCGGCAGCTTCAGCGCCGAACTGGGCCTGAGCGAATGGCGCGACGATGCCCGTGTGCAGGTCACGCTGGTGCTGCGCGACCTGACCGAGCGGCGCGAGGTCGAGCGCATGAAAGACGAGTTTCTGGCCACCGTCAGCCACGAGCTGCGCACGCCGCTGACCTCGGTGCTGGGCGCGCTGGGCCTGCTGGCCGGCGGTGCGGCCGGCGCCTTGCCAGCGGCAGCGCTGCCGTTGGCGGATGTGGCGCGGCGCAACGGCGAGCGGCTCAGCCGGCTCATCGACGACATCCTCGACCTCACCAAACTTGAAGGCGATCGTCTGGTGCTGCACCTGCGGCCGCAGCCGCTGGCGCCCCTGCTGCGCGAGGCCCTGGCCGCCAACCAAGGCTATGCTCACCAAGGCGGTGTGACGCTGGTGGCCGATGGGCTGGATGAGGCCGCGCCCGAGGCGCGCATCGACGCCGACCGTTTCTTGCAGATCATGGCCAACCTATTGTCCAACGCGATCAAACACTCGCCCTCTGGCGACACGGTGCGCGTGAGCCTGGCGGCCACAAGCGGCGGTGTGCGCGTCAGCGTGCGCGACTGTGGCCCGGGCATCGACCCACGCTTTCGCGCCCGCATGTTCGAGAAGTTTTCGCAGGCCGACGGCACCGACCGGCGCGCGCAAGGCGGCACCGGCCTGGGCCTGTACATCACGCGCATGCTGGTGGAGCGCATGGGCGGGCGCATCAGCGCCGACGCGGTGGTTGGCGCCGGCGCCGCTTTCAGCGTGGTGTTCACCGCTGCAGCCACCGCACCGAGAGGAGACGCACCATGAGCGATTTGCGCCGTGTGATGTGCGTCGAAGACGACGCCGACATCCGCATGATCCTGGAGTTCAGCCTTGGCACCGTGGGCGGCTACGAGGTGCGCTGTTGCGCCGGGGGCCGCAGCGCCCTGCAGCAGGCGCCGGAATTCCGCCCTGACCTGGTGTTGCTCGACGTCATGATGCCCGACCTCAGCGGCCCCGAAACCCTGGCCGCGCTGCGCGAGCTGCCCGTGATGCAGGGCGTGCCCGTGGTCTTCATGACCGCCAAGGCCATGCCCGATGAACTGGAGCAACTGCTGCAGCACGGCGCCACCGGGCTCATCGTCAAGCCCTTCGACCCGATGACGCTGCCCACCGACATTCGCCCGTACTGGGAGCACGGCCGTGGCCGGCCTGCCGCCTGACGTTGATCCGTATGCTGGGCAGCCGCTTGCAGTGCAGGCCGCCTTTTTGAAGCTGCGCAGCGGCTTCTTGGCAGGCCTGCCGCAGCGCTGGGTTGAGATCGAGGCTGCGCCGTCAGACGCGGCGCGGCAGCAGGCCCTGCACCGGCTGGCCGGCGCCGCCGGCAGCTACGGTTGCACCGCGCTGGGCGAAGCCGCGCGCGCGGCCGAGCAAGCACTGGGTCAAGACAGCGCGGTCTTCGTTGCAGCCCTGCTGCACTTGCAGCGGCAACTGCAATCGCAACTGCAATCGCAATCGCAATCGCAATCGCAATCGCCATCGCCATCGCCATCGCCATCGCCATCGCAACCGCACAGCGACACAGTGCGATGACACTTTGCTCGCACCGCTGACGTCCAATCCTGTCACCGAAGCACCCACGCACCCCCTGAGCACACCATGGAACTGAACGGAAGAATCGAAGGCCACGATGTCCTTGTCATCGAACTGCGCGAGGACAACCTCGACGCCAGCAACGTGCGCGAGTTCCGCGACGCGGTGCAGTCGCTGATGCAGGAGCGCACGCGCGTCGTGCTCGACATGGCCGGTGTGAAGTTCGTCGACAGCTCGGGCCTCGGCGCGCTGATCTCTTGCCTGCGCCAGGCCAACGGCCGCAAGGGCGATTTGCGCCTGTGCGAGATGTCGATCACCGTGCGTGCGCTGTTCGAGTTGATGCGCATGCACCGTGTCTTCACCATCCACGAGGCCCGCGGCGACGCCGTAGCCTCCTTCGGATGACGGCCCGCAGCACCGCAGCCGCGCCGTTCGGCTGACCCCCGGGCGCACCGCGCCACCCCTTCACCGCACCTGAGCGCCCGCCGACGGGTGAAGGCGCAGCCTTGCCGCGAAAGATCCATGAACGACAGCCCCTCACTGCCCGGCCGCGGCCTCAAGCCGCTGACCAGCCTGCTCGCCCACCGGTGGCTGGCGCTGGCCGCGCTGTTGCTCGTGCTGGCCGCGGGCATCCCTTTCGCCTGGAAAAAGGGCGAGCCGCGCTACGTGGCCGAAGCCTCGATCCAGGTCGCACCGCGCTACATGCGCAACCTGCGTGAAGACCAGGAGCTCGACTTCCAGTCCAACACCCAGTACCGCCAGTTCGTCGAGCACCAGCGCAAGAGCATGGGCCGCTACGACGTGCTGCGCGACGCGCTGGCCAGCCTGGGCGAACGCCGCAGCCTGTGGCAGCTGCCGGAAGAATCCGAACGCAAGGCGGTGGAGCGCCTGCGCGAGCGCCTGGTGGTGGCCAGCATCCCCGACACCTATCTGCTGCGCGTCAGCCTCGAAGGCAGCCGCGGCGCCGGCCTGGCCGAAGTCGTCAACGCCGTGTGCGCAACCTTCATCGAGCGCATGAAAACCGAGCAGATCTATGGTTCCGACGAACGCACCAAACACCTGCGTGTGCGTGAAGAAGAACTGCTGACCCTGATCGCTGCCAAGGGCACGCGGCGCAGTGAAATCGCCCAAGAACTCAGCCTGACCACTTTCAACGAAGGCACGCCCAACCCCTACGACCGGCTGGTCGCCGACCTGCGTGCCAAGCTGTCCGACGCGCGCCAGCGCCGCATGGACGCCGACGCCGCGCTGGCCGCCTTCAAGAACCGGGGCGACACCAACGTGTCGGTGCGCTCGGTGCAAGACGCCGTGCTCAACGACCCCGGGCTCAACAGCCTGAAAGGCGCGCTCAGCACACGCCGCGCGGCGCTGCTGGTGCAGAAGTCGGGCCTCAAGCCCGACCACCCAGGCGCCATCGCGGCCGATCGCGAATTGGCTGAGATCGACACCGAGCTCAAGGCCCAGAGCGGGCGCCTGGAAGGTGGCGTACGCGGCAACCTGCTGGCGCGGCTGCAAGGCACGGCCGACCAGGCCGGCGCCGTGCAGCAGGGCCTGAACGAAGAGCTGACGCAGTTCGAAGCCCAGGCCACCGGCTTCGCGCGCTTGTTCCAGGACGCGATGGCCCTCACCGCCGACCTGAACCAGGCCCGCGCCGAAATGGACAAGGTGCGCGAGCGCGTCAACTACCTGGGCGTCGAGAGCACGTCCTTTGGTTTCCTGCGCTTGGTGAGCCCGGCGCTCACACCGGAATCACCCTTCGGCCCGGGTCGCAAGAAGCTGCTGCTGCTGGTGCTGCTGGCCGCGTTGGCCAGCGCCGTGCTGGCGCCGATGCTGCGTGACCTGCTCGACCGCCGCGTGCACACCGTTAACGACGCGCAGCGCCTGATGGGCATCGCCCCCGCCGGCTGGCAGGTGCAGCGCAGCGACACCGCCAGCCAGGTCTTCGGCGACGAGCAACTGCGCCGCATGGCTGCCGCGCTGATTCGCAGCCGCGACGCCCGCCAGCAGCGTATCTTCGGCTTCACCGGGTGCAAGCCCGGTGCCGGCACCACGAGTCTGGTGCTGGAGCTGGCGAACACGCTGCGCTCGCTGGGCTTCAAGGTGCTGGCGGTGGAAGCCAACGGCGCGGCCTGCGATGCCCGCTTCGCCAGTGGCCGCCCCGGCCTGGCCGAGCTGCTGCGTGGCCAGGCACGTGGCGCTGAAGTCATCGCCGAAGCCACCGCCACGCTGCCGCCCCGCGTGGCCGTCAGCGGCGGCCGCGGCTCGGTCGCCATCGAAAGGCTCGACCGCCTGGGCCAAGCGCTCAAGCATTGGTCCGGCATGGCCGATTTCGTGCTGGTGGACATGCCGCCGTTGCTGACCAGTGCCGACGCCGAACTGCTGGTGCGCACCATCGGCCAGGTGCTGCTGGTGGTCGAAGCCGGCGTCGTCACCAAGGGCGAAGTGCAGCGTGCACAGCGCCTACTGCAAACCATCGACCCCGAGTCCGTGGGCCTGGTCGTCAACCGCATCGCGCCCTTCGCCGCCGGCGGCTACCTGCGCGATCTGATGCTGGAGTCGGTCACCGGCCGCCGCGCTGGCGCTGTCTTCAGCACACCGCGCTGGCGCCTGTGGTGCGCCTTGTTCTTCACCCGCCGCCAAAGAGGCCACGCATGAACCCGTCCCTGCTGGAGGTCTTCGATCGCATCGCCATCATCAACCTGCCCGAGCGCAGTGACCGCCGCCGTGCCGTCACGCGCGAACTGCGCAGCCTGGGCATGGCTGTTGACGGAAAGCGCGTCCGGTTCGTCCAGGCCATCCGGCCCGATGGCCCGGGTGACTTTCCCAGCACCGGCGCACGCGGCTGCTTTTTGAGCCACCTGAAGACGCTGCGCCAGGCGCAGGCCGACGGCGTGCAGCGGCTCTTGGTGCTGGAAGACGACGTGATGTTCACGCCCGCGCTGCACGGCGCAGCGCACTTGGCGCCGGCGCTGGCGCGGGGCGACTGGCAGCTGGCCTACCCGGGCCACGTGCAGCCCGCCCGGCCCGGCCCGCTGCGTTGGGAGCACAGTGTTGAGGCACTCGTGTGCGCGCATTGCTACGCCGTGAACGCCAGCGCACTGCCCACGTTGGTAGCCTATCTCGAGGCCTGCCTGTTGCGGCCCGCGGGCCATCCGCACGGCGGCCCGATGCACTTCGACGGCGCGTTGTCGATGCTGCGCCGCCATCGGCCCGATCTGGTGACGCTGCTGGCCAGCCGCTCGCTGGCCGGGCAGCGCAGTTCGCGCAGCGACATCATCGGCCCGTCGTGGCTGGACCGCTGGGCTGGCGCCGGCCTGGCTGGCCTGGTGCGGGGGCTGCGCAATCGCTTTCTCAGTCTTTCGCAGGGTCGCTCGCAAGGTCGCTCGCAAAACCCCGCCCGCCCGGGCTGAGGCGCAGACCATGCTGCCCTGGATCGACGCCCTGCGCGGCCTGGCCATCTTGCTGGTGCTGGCCAACCACGTGGCGCTGGTCATGCCCGGCCTGTCCGCACCGGTGCTGGCGCTGGCGCGTTTTGGGCAGATGGGCGTGCAGCTGTTTTTCGTGGCGTCGGCCTACACGCGGTGTCTGTCTTGGCAACAGCGGCGGTGTGATGAGGCGCAGCCGGTTCGGCGCTCCCTGCTGCGGGAATTCTTGCTTTGGCGCTTCTTCCGCATCGCGCCGCTGTACTGGCTGGGTGTGGCGCTGTTCGCCGCGCTGCACTTCGCGCAGGCCGGCACCGGCGCCGCGCCATACACCGCGGCCAACGTGGCCGCCAACGTGTTCTTCGGGCACGGCTTCGTGGCGGCGGCGCAAAACAGCATCGTGCCCTGCGGCTGGTCGATCGGCGTCGAGATGGCGTTCTATGCGCTGTTTCCGCTGCTGGTCGTGGCCTGCAGCCACGGCACCGGTTTGCGCCCCGCGCTGGCGGCTGCAGTGGCGCTGGGGCTGAATCTGGCGCTGCAGGATGCCGTGGTCGCCAACAACAGCTTCGCCTACTTCCACCCGCTGAACCAGCTGCCGGTGTTTCTGCTGGGCATGGCGCTGTTCCAGTGGCAGCGCAGCCGGTCGGCCCCGGGCGGTGTGGCGGCCGCACTCGGCTTGGCCGGCGCCCCCTTCGTCGGCTTGGCGCTGCTCTGGCGCAGCGGCTGGGGCCTGGCTTTCGTGGCGGTGCCGGCGGTCGCCGGGCTGGCCTTCGTGGCACTGGCCCATGCGGCCGGCCGGTGGCGCCGGCCCTGGCCCGTGCTGCAGGCCGTGGGCCGGGCGTCGTATGCGATCTACATCGTGCACGTCGTCTTCGCCTGGCATGGGCGGCGCGCTGTGGCCGACGTGCTGCCGCTGCATGGCGACGGCGCCTACGCCGCGGCCTTGCTGGCGGTTGCGGCCCTGTCCTACGTCACCGCGCTATGGCTGGGCCGCGGGGTCGAACGCCCCGGCATCCAACTCGGCCGGCGCCTGCTGGCGGCATGGCCCGTGCCGCGCGGCCTGGCTGCGCGCTGAGCCATGCGGTCCCTCGGGTGGCTTTGCGTGCGGATCGTCTTGCGCGGTGCGGCTGCATCGGTTCTCTGCGTCATTGCCGGGGCCAGCCACGCAGAGCCTGCAGCGCCGCCGCCCGAAGCGCGCTTGTCGCTGGGCGCGCCGCTGGGTGAACTGCCGCGCTTCGGCGTCAACCTGGGCGGCCGCACCGTGTGGGGTGCCGAGCAGCTGATGGCCAACGTGCTGCGCAACCCGGGCCTGGAAGCTGCGCTCGACGGCGCGCTCATCGTGGTCGGCAAGGTCGACGCCCTGGCGGTCGAAGACGACACGCCGTGGACGGCCCGCACGCCCGGTTTTTGGGCCGGCGCCCGGTACGACGTGCTCAGCGGCCCGGCCGCCGG
>Ga0105045_10005483_pt1 | contig 11188 bp, 8 predicted proteins | sample MAT02_FD_78089 | JGI IMG/M metagenome (GOLD analysis project Ga0105045, IMG submission 78089) | Freshwater microbial communities from Lake Fryxell liftoff mats and glacier meltwater in Antarctica - MAT-02 (megahit assembly) | ecosystem: Environmental > Aquatic > Freshwater > Ice > Liftoff... | reverse complement strand
GAATCTATCGTTTGAAAACTCGGTTTTTTGCGATCGGGCCGGAGATCCACTTTCCTCAAAAGCGATGTAGGCGGGCGACCTTCACGTCGGCCTTAAGGCGATCCATCGCTTCGATGAGCCGCACGTTGGCGAAATCGTGCGTGACGGTGAGCGTCAATTGATCGAGCCGCCCGGCCAAAATCCCGGTCTTCCCATCGGCGTGGTCGCGCGTTTAGCTGATCGCCTCTCCCGACGTCATCGTGACTTCCCTCACCGCTCCCCCGCCCTCGCCCGCCGCCGATACGGCCGGCGTCCTTCGCCGCCTCGCCACGCTGTTTCCGCCCGACCGGCTCCTTGCCGCGCCCGTGCAACTCGCCGCTTACGAGAGCGACGGCCTCACGGCGTTTCGCACCGCGCCGCTCGCCGTCGTCGTTCCCGAGACCTCGGCCGAGGTGATCGCGCTCGTCCGTTTCTGCCACGAGGAAAAAATCCCCTTCGTCGCGCGCGGCAGCGGCACCAGTCTCTCCGGCGGTTCCACGCCCGTCGCCGGCGGTCTCGTCATCGCGCTCAACCGCCTCAACCGCATCCTTCGCGTCGATCCCGCGCAGCGCCTCGCCGTCGTCGAACCCGGCGTGATCAACACCGCCGTCACCCTCGCCGCCGCGCCGCATGGTCTCCATTACGCGCCCGACCCGTCGAGCCAGTCCATCTGCACCATCGGCGGCAACGTCGCCTTCAACTCCGGCGGCGCGCACTGCTTGAAATACGGCATGACCTCCAACCACGTCCTCGGTCTCAAGGCCGTGCTCGCCACCGGCGAGGTCGTCGAGTTCGGCTCCGCCAGCCGCGAGCAACTCGGCCCCGATTGGACCGGCCTGTTCTGCGGCAACGAGGGTCTCTTCGGCATCGCCCTCGAAATCACCCTGCAACTCCTCCCGCGCGCCGAGGTGTTCCACACCGTCCTCGCCGGTTACCGCACCCTCGAACAGGCCGGCGACGCCGTCTCCGCCATCATCGCCAGCGGCCTGCTCCCCGGCGCGATCGAGATCATGGACGCCCTCGCGCTCGAAGCCGCCAGCGCCGCCGTCCACGCCGAGTATCCGCCCGGCTGCGAAGCCGTTCTCATCGTCGAACTCGAGGGCCCGCGCGAAGTCGTCGCCGCCCAGCGTCCGCAACTCGACGCGCTCATCGCCGCCAGCGCCCCCGTCGAAGCCCGCCCCGCCCGCGACGCCGCCGAGCGCGCCGCGATCTGGAAAGGCCGCAAGAGCGCCTTCAGCGCCGTCGGTCGGCTCTCCCCCGATTTCATCGTGCAGGACGGCGTCGTCCCGCGCCGCCGTCTCGGCGAGGGCCTCCGCCGCATCGCCGAAATGTCCCGCGCCGCCGGCATCCGTTGCGCGAATGTTTTCCACGCCGGCGACGGCAATCTCCACCCGCTCATCCTCTACAACGGCACCGAGCCCGGCGCCCTCGACCGCGCCGAAATTCTCGCCGGAAAAATCCTCCGCATGTGCGTCGAGATGGGCGGCTCCATCACCGGCGAACACGGCGTCGGCCTCGAGAAACGCGACTACCTCGCCACGATGTTCAACCCCGACGAGCTCGCCTGCCTCCGCCGCATCCGCGCCGCTTTCGACCCGCTCGGCATCGCCAATCCCGGCAAGATGTTTCCCGACGGCACCGCCCCCGCCCTCGCCCAGCACGGCCTCCACCCGCTCGAAAAAGCCGGCGTCATCTCGCGCGAATGAACCCCGTGCTCACCCCCGCCACGCTCGCCGAATTCGCCGACGCGATCCGCTCCGCGCCGCGCGTCCTCGCCGTCGGCGCGCGCACCAAGCCGCGCCTCTCCGCCGTCGCGCCCGACGTCACGCTCGTCTCCACCCTCGGCCTCACCGGCATCACCGAATACCAGCCCGACGAATTCACCTTCACCGCCCTCGCCGGCACGCCGCTCCGCGAGATCGCCGCCGCCCTCGCCGCGCGCGGACAATATCTCCCGTTCGATCCGCTCCTCCTCGACGCCGGGGCCACCCTCGGCGGCACCGTCGCCGCGGGCCTCAGCGGCTCGGGCCGTTTCCGTTTCGGCGGCCTGCGCGATTTTATCCTTGGCGTGCTCTTCGTGGATGGCAGCGGCCAACTCCTCCGCCTCGGCGGCAAGGTCGTGAAGAACGCCGCCGGCTTCGATCTCCCCAAATTTTTCGTCGGCTCCCTCGGCCGCTACGGCGCGCTCGGCGAGCTCACCTTCAAGGTCTTCCCCCGCCCCGCCGCCACGCTCACGCTCCGCCTTCCCGTCGCCGACGCGCCCGCCGCCACCGCGCTCCTCACCACCGCCGCCGGCGCCCGCTGGGAAATCGACGCCCTCGATCTCCTCCCTTCCGACGACACCGCCGTCGCCCTCCGCCTCGCCGGTCCCGCCGCCGCGCTGCCCGGTCTCGCCGCCGAAATCCTCGCGCGTTTCCCCGGCGAGATTTTATCCGACTCCGCCGCCACCGCGCTCTGGCTCGACCTCCGCGAACTCCGCTGGACGCATCCCGACGGCCCGCTCCTGAAACTCGCGCTCACGCCCGCCCAACTCCCCGCCCTCGCCGCCCGCGTCCGCGCGCTCAACGGCCGCCTCCACGTCGCCGCCGGCGGCAACGCCGCCCTCGTCTCGCTCCTAGGTCCCGCCGCCTCGCTCGGTCTTCCCGCCCTCGCCCTGCGCGGCCCCGGCCCGCTCTGGCTCGACGCGCCCGCCGCGCCCGCCATCGCCTCCGCCGTAAAGACCGCCCTCGATCCGCAAAACCGTTTCCCGTCCGCCGCCTGAACCGGAAATTTTAACCACGGATGGACACCGATAAACACAGATACCGACCACCTGATTTCTCCGTATCCGATTTCCGCCTCCCCACCCGTGTCGATCCGTGTCCATCCGTGGTTAAAAAAAATTCCGTCTCCGAAAATTCGCGCCCATTCGCGCCCATTCGCGGTTAACACCCAAAACTGAGTTTCCCCCTCCTCGCCGCCTGATGCTCCACTCCATCCCCAAAGATAAACACGGCCCGCTCACCGCCTCGATGGCCCACGCCGTCGAAGCCTGCGTCCACTGCGGTTTCTGTCTCGCCGCCTGCCCCACCTACTCCGAGCTCGGCCAGGAGATGGACAGTCCGCGCGGGCGCATCGTCCTCATGAAACAGGTCCTTGAGGAAAAACTCCCTTGGGCCGCCGCCCAGCCCCACGTCGACCGCTGCCTCGGCTGCCTCGCCTGCGAACCCGCCTGCCCCAGCGGCGTGCCCTACCGCGATCTCATCAGCCCGTTCCGCGCCGTCGCCCAACCCGCGTTCAAACGCACCTTCGCCGAAAAACTCCGCCGCTTTCTCGCCGCGCAGACGATCCCGTTCCCCTGCCGTTTTTGTCTCGCCGCCGCCGCCGGCCGCCTCGGCAAACTCGTGCGCCCGCTCGTCCCCGCCGCCCTGCGCCCGATGATCGACCTCGTCCCCGCGACGATCCCGCCCGCCGAATCATGGGCACACATCACGCCTGCGATCGGCGAACGCCGCGCGCGCGTCGCCCTCCTCACCGGTTGCGCGCAACAGGTCCTCTCGCCCGACATCAACACCGCCACCATCGCCGTCCTCGCGCAGCAGGGCGTCGAGGTCATCGTGCCGCCCGCGCAAGGCTGCTGCGGCGGACTCGCCTGGCACACCGGCGACCTCGCCGCCGCCCGGACGTTCGCCCGTAAAAACCTCGACGCCTTCCCCGCCGACGTGGACGCGATCCTCACCAACGCCGCCGGCTGCGGCTCCGCGATGCACGAGTATCACCTCGTCCTTCGCGGCACGCCCGACGAGGCGCGCGCCGAAGCCTTCCGCCACCGCGTCACCGACGTGAGCGCCTTCCTCCAAAAACTCGGCCTCCGCACCCCGCCGCCCGGCGCCCGCGTGCCCCGCCGCATCGCCTACCACGACGCCTGCCACCTCGCCAACGCCCAGGGCGTGCGCGCCGAACCCCGCGCCCTCCTCCGTGCCATCCCCGGCGTCGAGGTCATCGAGCTCGCCGACGGCTACCTCTGCTGCGGCAGCGCCGGCACCTACAACCTCGACCAGCCCGACATCGCCGCTTCCCTCGGCGAGAAAAAAGCCCGCGCCGTGATCGCCAGCGGCGCCGAGGTCGTCGCCAGCGGCAACATCGGTTGCCTCACCCAACTCTCCGCGCATCTCGAAAAACTCGGCTCCCCGATCAAGGTCCGCCACACGTTTCAAGTTCTCCGCGATGCCTACGCGGCCCCGCCCGCCAGCTCGGCGTAAGACTACCGCGCACCCGCCGTCCCCCGGCCCGGCACCACCGCATGGACCCATTTCTCCTGCTTTTCATCGGGATCGTGATCGTCGTTGGCGGGATCGTCTTCCTCAAACTCCACGCTTTCATCGCGCTCTTCGCCGCCGCGATCGTCGTGTCCGCGCTCACCCCGCGCGCCACCATCGAGCAAGCCGTGCTCGCGCAGAAACGCCCCGCGGCCGAGGCCAAGGCCCGCGCCGACGAACCTCTCGGCGCGAAACTCGCCAACCGCTTCGGCGCCACCTGCACCAGCCTCGGCGTCCTTATCGCCATGGCTTCCATCGTCGGCGTCTGCCTCCTCCACAGCGGCGGCGCCGATCGCATTGTGCGCTCGACGCTCGGCCTCTTCGGGGAAAAACGTTCCCCGCTCGTCTTCGCCACCAGCGGCCTCGTGCTCGGCGTGCCGGTGTTTTTCGACACGGTCTTTCTCCTGCTGATTCCGCTCGCGCGGGCGATGGCGACGCGCACCGGGAAAAACTACCTGCTCTACGTCCTCGCGATCGCCGTCGGCACGACGATGACCCACTCGCTCGTTCCGCCGACGCCCGGCCCGCTCTTCGTCGCCAACGCCCTCAAGGTCGACCTCGGCACCATGATGATCGCCGGGCTCTTGCTCAGCGCGTTCACCGCGAGCGCCGGGCTCCTCTACGCCTTCTGGGCCAGCCGCCGCTGGCCGACCGAGGTGCGCGCGCCGTCCGACCAATCCACCGTCGCGCCGCCCGCCACGCGCGACGACTCCGCGTTGCCCCCGCTCTGGCTCGCCCTCGCCCCGATCGTAATCCCCGTGGTCCTGATCTCGGGCTCCACCTTGGCGGACATCGTCGCGCTCCCGCCCGCCCTCAACGCCGTCGTCGACGCCCTCGGTCATCCCAACATCGCCCTCGCCATCGCCGCCGCCATCGCGCTCGTCACGGTCGCGACCCGACCCGGCAGCGATCCCAAAACCGTCAAGGACACCGTCCAAGCCTCGCTGGCCGACGCGGGCCTGATCATTTTAATCACCGCGGCGGGCGGGGTTTTCGGCGGCGTCTTGCAGGAAACCGGCGTGGGCGAACGCATCCAGGGCCTCGCCCGCGAGTATCGCATCGGCGTGCTGCCGCTCGCCTTCCTCGTCACGGCGTTGATCCGCACCGCCCAAGGCTCGGCGACCGTGGCGATGGTCACGAGCGTCGGCATCGTCGGGGCCTTCGCGACGCCCGAGACGCTGGGCTGTCACCCGGTCTATCTCGCCCTCACCATCGGCTGCGCGTCGAAGATTGTCCCGTGGATGAACGACAGCGGCTTCTGGGTCGTCTCCAAAACCTCCGGCCTGACCGAGCGCGAAACCCTCCGCACGATGTCGGTGATGTTTTCCCTGATGGGCGTCGTCGGTTTCGTGACCGTGCTCGTCGCCGCGTCCATTTTCCCTTTGGTCTAGCCCGTCCCGTCGCACCGACCGCGCGAAGTTTTCCCATTCGGGTTCCCGGCCCGGCGATCCCGGGCCACAAACAACTCGCGTCGCGCTTTCCAGTCCCTTGTCTCGGCTCGTGATCTCCGCCGCCATCGTCGTCCGTCTCCTACTCTGGTGGCTCCTCGCCGCCGTTACCGTCGGCAAGTTCCAGCTCCTGCAGCGTCTCCCGCCGGCGGCGATCCCGGCGATTATCTTACTCATCACGGCCGGCCTCGTCGGCCTTTATTTCCGGTTCAATCCGGTGCGGACGTGGATCGACAGTCTGTCGCTCCGCACCCTCGTTCTCGTCCATGTCACCCGCTTCGTGGGCGTCTATTTCCTGATTCTTCATCATCGCGGAGAACTCCCCTACGCCTTCGCCGTGCCCGGGGGTTGGGGCGACATCGTCGTCGCGTTTTTCGCGCTGGTCGTGGCCTTGGCTCCCTTCGCGCCTGCTTTCCGCCTCCGGGCTATCCGCATCTGGAATGTTGCCGGTCTCGTCGACCTTGCTCTCGTGGTCTTCACCGCCGCGCGTCTCGGACTCGCCGACCCGCAATCGATCCGCGCCCTCACGCACTTGCCGCTCAGTTTGCTCCCCACTTTCCTTGTCCCGATCCTCGTCGCGACCCACATCGTCATCTACCTCCGACTCGCCCGAACGGACGCCGAGCCGGCCCGGTCTTAAAGCTGGCGCGCTGGCAGGCTTCGGAGGGGTAGTTCCGCCCCCGATAAATAGGCACAAAAAACGGGGCCGGATTGCTCCGGCCCCGTCGCATAGAGATCACTTGGTCAGGTCTCGATCAGAGGCCCAGCAAGCGCTTCCAGTTGATGCGGTATTCGAGCGTCGCGATCCCGAGCAGTGCGAGCACCGCGGAGAAGCCGACGACGAATTCCACGTTCGATACGGTAACGAAAGAAAGCAGCAGCAGGGTCGCAGCGGTGACGCCGGGGATGACCACAGTGGTGTTGATGATGTTTTTCATAGGTGTGTTCTTTTCTTTAAACCCGACTCCCAATGAGGCAGGTCACGTATAATACGGCATCTGCTTCAATAGTTGAAATCGCATCTACCTATCTTATCCATAGTCATAACCTATGGAACTGCATCAACTGCGCTACGTCGTCGCCGTCGCTGAAACGGGTAACTTCACCCGCGCATCCGAACGCGCTAACGTTAGTCAACCTTCACTGAGCCAACAGATAATAAACTTAGAAACCGAGGTTGGCCGCAAGCTTTTTCACCGCCTCGGCCGTAAGGCCGTGCTCACCGAGGCCGGTGAAGTCTTCCTCGAACGAGCGAGGCGAATCCTCTTCGAGATCGAAAACGCCGCCAAAGAATTGGGCGACAATCCCACGTTGGAGCGCCGGATTACCGTCGGGGCCATCCCGACCGTCGCCCCTTACCTCCTGCCGACCTTGATCACGCGCTGTCGCGAGCAGCATCCCAATCTCCAAATCGATGTGCGGGAGGATTTTCGGACCCATCTCACCCGCGCGACGATCGAGGGAGAGCTTGACCTCGCCGTCGTCGCCCTGCCCATCCGCGACGCCCGGCTCTCGATCGAACCGCTCCTCACCGAACCGTTGCTGCTCGTCGCCGCGAAGGACCACCCCTTGACCCGCAAACCGAGGGTCAAGGCCCCCGATTTGGCCGGCGAAACTTTCGTCGTCCTCGGCACATCGAGCTCGCTGGCCGGCCAGATCCAACGCTTCTGCGGCGACCACCACTTCGAACCGCGCATCGGCTTCCGCTGCGCGCAGGTCGCGACCGTCAAGGCCTTGGTCGGCCTCGGCGTAGGCATCTCGATCTTGCCGCAGGTCGCCCGCGATCCCGACGACGCGCGCGCCCTCGTCTACATCGCGCTCTCGGGCGGCTCGCCCACCCGTGAACTCGCCATCATCCGCCACCAACAGCGCTACCAAAGCCGCGGGGCCGAGCAATTCCTGACCTTGCTTCGCGACTACGCAGCCGAACTCACGGCCCGGAACTGACGGCCCTTGCCGCCAGATCGACCCTGACCTTGCTGGCCGGACCGGGCGGAGTTGCTCTTTGCCGGAAAGGGTCGACCCTCCGTCGCCCTATGGCCGCGCCCGACGAATCCCACGCCCTCACGCCACGGCGCGAGCTCGTGACTCTTATGGTGCTTTCCGCTGTGCAATTCACGCACGTGCTCGATTTCATGATCATGCTGCCGCTCGGGCCGCAGCTCATGCGCACGTTTGGGATGAGCCCGGCCCAGTTCACCTACCTCGTCGCGGCCTACGGGCTGGCGGCGGCGCTGAGCGGTTTTGCAGGCGGATTCGTCCTCGACCGCATTGATCGGAAGCGGGCCCTCCTTTGGGTTTATGCCGGCTTCGGGCTCGCCACGGTCGCCTGCGGACTCGCACCGACCCACGACACACTCCTGCTCGCCCGGCTCGCGGCCGGTGCCTTCGGCGGGATCTCCGCCTCGTTGGTCACCGCGATGATCGGCGACATCATCCCGCCCACCCGCCGCGGCCGCGCGATGGGTTTCGTGATGTCCGCCTTCCCCTTGGCCTCGGTGTTGGGCGTGCCCATCGGCCTGATCCTCGCCGGCAAATTCGACTGGCACGCCCCGTTCTTCATGCTCGCGGGCTGCGCGGCCGTGATCTTCCTCGGCGCCTCGCTCGCCCTGCCCCACCTCCGCACCGCCGTGAAGAACCACGAGCCCATCCGGCAGATGCGCGAGATTCTTACCCACGGCATCCACCTGCGCGCTTTTGCCGTCACCGGTTTTCTCGTCATGGCCGGCGGCTGCATCATTCCGTTTCTCGCCCCGTCGTTCGTGATCAATTTCGGCCTCGCCGAATCCGATCTGCCCAAGATCTACGCCGTCGGCGGCATCGCCGCCTTCATCAGCGCCCCGATCGTCGGCCGGCTCGCGGATCGGATCGACCGGCTGCACCTCCTCGCCGGCCTCTCCGCCGTCGCCTCCGTCGTCGTGTTGATCCTGACCAACCTTACCTCGACCAACCTGATCGGCGCCTGCGCGATCATGGCCGCGTTCATGGTCACGATGTCGGGCCGTTTCGCGCCGGCGATGGCCATGGTCACCGACGCGGTCGAGTCACGCTACCGGGGCGGTTTCATGAGCGTGAACTCCGCGTTGCAACAGGCGTGCAGCGGCGCCGCCACCCTTCTCGCCGGCGTTTTCATCACGACCGCAGCGGGCGGCCGGCTGGTCGGGTTCCCGGTGCTGGGTCTCGTCTCGGTCGGCTTCTTTGCCCTCACCCTCGTCTGCGCCGCCCGCCTCCGCCGCGCCGCGCCCCACGTCGCCCGCGCGGCCCGTGACCCGGCCGTGACCGCAAACCTCGCGCCGACCTGAATGCGGTTGCGACGACGCCCGCCCCGCCTACCTCTCTGCCATGCCCGCAACCCTCACCGCGCCCATCCCTGCCGCCGCGTCGTCCCGCCCGCCCGCCCGGCCCGAGTTGCTCGCACCCGCCGGCGACTGGGAGTGCGCACGCGCCGCCGTCGAGAACGGCGCCGACGCCATCTACTTCGGCCTCGAGCGTTTCAACGCCCGGATGCGCGCGAAAAATTTTACCCAAGCCGACCTGCCCGCGCTCATGGCGTTTCTCCACGGCCGCGGCGTGCGCGGCTACGTCACCTTCAACACCCTCGTCTTCACCGCCGAGCTGCCCGACGCCGAGGCCTACCTCCGCGCCATCATCGCCGCCGGCGTCGACGCCGCGATCGTGCAGGACGTCGGCATCTGCCGGCTCATCCGCTCGCTCTCGCCCGATTTCCCGATCCACACGTCGACGCAGATGACCGTCACCAGCGCCGCCGGCGTGGACTTCGCCCGCGACCTCGGCGCGCAGCTCGTCGTCCTCGCCCGCGAGAACTCCATCGTCGAGATCGAAAAAATCCAAGCTGCGCAAGCGGCCTCCGGCCTCTCGCTCCCGTTGGAGGTCTTTGTCCACGGCGCCCTCTGCGTCGCCTACTCCGGCCAATGCCTCACGAGCGAAGCCCTTGGCGGTCGCTCCGCCAACCGCGGCGAGTGCGCCCAAGCCTGCCGTCTTCCCTACGACCTCATCTCCGACGGCCAGAAGGTCGATCTCGGCGACCGTCGCTACCTCCTCAGCCCGCAGGATCTCGCCGGCCTCGACGTCCTCCCCGATCTCGTGCGCGCCGGCGTCGCCTCTTTGAAAATCGAGGGCCGCCTCAAATCCCCCGAATACGTCGCCAGCATCACCCGTGTTTACCGCCAGGCCCTCGATAAAATCTGCGGTCCCTCTCCGGCTCTCGGCTCTCAGCCCTCGGCTCTCAGCTCCGTCTCGGCCTCCGCCTCCGCACACTACGAACTCCAGATGGCGTTCTCTCGCGGCCAATACACCGGCTGGTTCCGCGGCATCGACAACCAGGAGCTCGCCCACGGTCGCTTCGGCACCAAACGCGGCGTCTTCCTCGGCGCGATCACGCGCGTCGCCGGCGAGTCCGTCGCGTTCCGTCCCGCCGCACCCGTGAAGCCCGGCGACGGCATCGTCTTTGACGCCGGCAATCCCGCCGAGCGCGAGGAGGGCGGCCGCATCTATCAGGTCGAGCCCGCCCGCGATGCCTCCGGCGACACCGTGCTGCGCTTCGGCCACGGCGACATCAACTGGGCCCGCGTCCGCGCCGGCCAGCTCGTCTGGAAAACCAACGACCCCGCCCTCGACCGCGAGCTCCGCGCCACCTTCGAGGGGGAAAAAATCCGTTTCCAACGCCCGGTCACCCTCGAGGTCCACGGTCATGCCGGCACCGCGCTCACCCTCATCGCCCGCGACGCCCTCGGTCACGTCGCGCAATCCGCCTCGACCCTGCCCCTCGCCGCCGCCGACAAACAACCGCTGTCGACCGAGCGCCTCCGCGACCAACTCGGCCGCCTCGGCGGCACGCCGTTCACCCTCGGCGAGCTGCACAACCACCTCGAGGGCGAGGTCATCTTGCCCGTCAGCGAATTGAACCGCCTCCGCCGCGAAACCATCGCCGCCCTCGCGCAACTCGCCGCGCAGCCGCCCCGCTGGGCGCTCTCCGCCACCTCCGGCCTCTCAACCCTCAACGCTCAACTCCCGACTCCGCCGCCCCCGGCGACGCTCCCGCCCGAGCTCATCATCGTCGTCCGCAGTCTCGAGCAACTCGACGCCGCCCTCACCTGCCCCGGGATCGCGACCCTCTACTGCGAGTTCGAAAACCCCAAGCACTACCGCGACGCCGTCCAAAAATTCCGCGCGTGGCAGGCCCGGTCCGCCTCCGATTCACTTTCCGGCTCTCACCTCTCAGCTGTCGACTCCCGGCTTCCGCCGTCGCCTGCGGCTTCCATCTGGGTCGCTCCACCCCGCATCACCAAGCCCGGCGAGGAATGGATTCTCCAACAGGTCCGCTCCTGCGAAGCCGACGGTTACCTCGTCCGCAATTACGACCACCTCGCTTACTTCGCCGCCGACCGCAAACGCGGCGACTTC
>Ga0105045_10005482_pt1 | contig 11189 bp, 18 predicted proteins | sample MAT02_FD_78089 | JGI IMG/M metagenome (GOLD analysis project Ga0105045, IMG submission 78089) | Freshwater microbial communities from Lake Fryxell liftoff mats and glacier meltwater in Antarctica - MAT-02 (megahit assembly) | ecosystem: Environmental > Aquatic > Freshwater > Ice > Liftoff... | reverse complement strand
CCCGTTTTGTGCGGGGTCATCGCGGAATTTACCGTGGTGGCCTCCGACAATGGGGTGATTCTGGCAGGAAGAACTAGTTTAAAGCGCAAGCAACAAGAGACAACCGATGCAAAATCTACATTTACTACGTTTGAAAGTCTGGAGGCTACTTTCAGCGGAGCAATACCGCTCGGAAAACCGACTTTAATAGCGGCATTTGGGGAAGGGAAGGATCGAACCTCACTGCTTGCAACCGTTATCGCTATTGACGCAACCGGGAAGCCAATAAAAAATTAAAGAAGTAGAACAAGTCGGAGCAGGAAACACCGAGGAAGCCGTCTGATCTATTTTAGGATCGACATCGGCGCGCCTGTCCTATGACGCAAGAAACCTAAACCAAAGCCCAACTAACGAATGAATCCAGACACGATGTTTCAAGAGATGCTCGGAATCGATCTCTCCGCAATGCGTCTCATGACAGCAATCGCAGGTATTTCCACGCTAGTTCTCTACTTGTATCGCCTGCACGCAATCGTTCATTGCATGAGGCGCGAACCTAATGATTTTCCGAGTCCAGTAGATCGAGTAGTTTGGTGCGGACTTTCCGGATTCATTCCCTTAGGCATCGGAGCCTTTTTGTATCACGCCGTTTCCAGTCGAAGCATGTGGACTCTTTTCTATGTCATCCCATTTTGTGGAGTGACGATACCAGTTGGCTACATGTTCATGAAGATTTGGCCGAACACTACGAATTTCAATCTTAATTTCCTCGGCATTTAATCAGACACATGACGAATCAAAAAGAAGTAGCACAAGTCGGAGCAGGCGACGCCGAGGAAGCCGTCTAATTTTTTCCAGCTTGACCCCGGCGCGCCTGTCCTATGACGTTAGCTAAAGAAAAAAGACCTTAATATGAAAAAGCCTCGCCGAATCAACTGGCTCGATATGATCGTCGACAAGCCCGAAGAGACTTCACTCTTCTACGAGAAGGTGTTCGGATTCGAGCGCGAGGCGTTACAAGAAGACGAAGATCACACATCCTTCTTTGTGAAGGACGGGAACGAGAATGTTCTAGGGATTTGTGACGCTGGAGTCTTCCCTAATTGGGTGTCTGGATGGCTGCCTTACATCGACGTTGAGGATTTTGAGTACAGCGTCGCCCAAATCGAATCGTCTGGAGGATCAATTCACACTCAGATGAAGATGAATTTTAACTGGGAGGGTCAAAGGTTTTGCTTGGCAATCGATCCGTCCGGAGCACCCGTCATGCTTTGCGAATCTAATCCAAACGAAGAAAGCTAACAAGGCGGAGATGAATCCGCCGAGGAAGCCGTCTGATTAAATTGAAGCTTACCCGGCGACCAATCCTCTAACGTTCTCCAAAGAAATAAGATGTCAATATCACCTTGGGAGTTATTCGCACGCAAAGATAGTCCAGACGGTCTATCCATTGCTACATTTGACGACGCTTTCGAGATCGCAATGGGAGCGCCAACCCGCGGAACATTGACGGTGACCAAGGCGGGATACGATCAGCCGATTTCCGTGATTCACGACGCTAGTGGCTCGGTTGTCTGGTCATCAGATTCCAAGATGCTTGCTTTTCCGCGATGGACTGAGAACCGCGATCAGAATCTGTGCGTTCTCAATCTAATTGATGGAAAGATTGAAGCGACTGCTGGACGATACGATGTTCTTCAGTTAGACAGTTTTCATGACGGACTAGTTGTTGGCGTGGATTCACCGATCTACCGTCCTAAGCAAGTCAGAATACAGATCCTCCCAACGCCAAAAGATGAAGAAGCCTAACAAGACGCAGATGACGACGCCGAGGAAGCCGTCTGATTAAATTCGTGCTTCCCACCGGCGCGCCATTCCTCTAACGTTCTGCAAAGAAATGAAGACCAACCTAATAATCTGCATACTGACCTTATTTATCGGGCAGGCAACTTTCGCGCAAACATTAAGGAAGCCGGATTGGCGAACCTATTCGATTGAAAAAGTCATCGACCTTACAGAGCAAGGGATGAGAGGCGGTTGGACACATGCAAAGCTAATCGAGATATTCGGACAGCCAGACCAAGCTGTTTCATTGGAGGATTTCAGTGACCAGGAAGCTGGAATGCTTTACAAGCTCAGGTCTGGACTTATTTTCCGAGTCACAAGATACAAGGACACGAAGACTAAGAGATTCGGCAAGCATTACTTCGCATCTTTTGAGCTAATCGATCCACAATATGCAGAAGGCGATTCCACCATTTGGACGGCCAACTATTGCATGCCACTCACCGAAGCAGAGATATCTGAATTTAAAAAGATGATGGAGATGGTAGACACCAATCCAAATACTGGCATAGACAACCTACCACGAACCGATTTCCCACCATCTAAGCTAGATCAACCAACTTCCTAGAAGAAGCAGAACAAGTCGGAGCCGGCGCCGCCGAGGAAGCCGCCTGATTAAATTTAAGCTTGACCCCGGCGCTCCTATCCTATGACGTTCTGCAACTAAATTATGAATCCTATGAATACAGCACTAATTGGCGGAATCGTCGGGGGAGTCGTTGGAATACTCGGCGGCGTAATCGGAACGTATTTCAGCATCAAGAATACCCGTGGTCAACGGAAGCGCAATTCTATGATCAAGTGCTGTGCAGTATGCTGGATAGCGCTCACACTGTTCCTTGGTTTAATGTTTACCCTGCCGACTTCCATGCGGCATTTCCTGTGGATTCCGTATGCAATCTTATTCCCAATTGGTCTTAATCTGATGAACCGCAGAGTCGGCGAAGCAAGAAGAATCGAAGAAGCAGAACAATCCGTGGATGGCAACCCCCACTAGCCCCTCTGTTTTTCATGTTCCCACGTAATTTCAACCTCCGCCCCGCGATCAACGGTGGCTCCCGCTAGTGGGGTTGCCATCACTTTTGACGTTCGGTAAAGAAATTGGAGACAAACTCAAACTAACCTGGTAATCCTAGAAAAATGAAAAAGACAATACCATTAATCACGACCGGTATCGGTGCTTTATGCGTCGTTTTTGTGCTGAATCTGATAGCACTATTTGTGCTGAATCAGCCAGCAGCCGAATTTTTCTCGCAACAGTGGTGGGCTACTTGGTTCACTAATTACATCGTGTGGGGCATTCTAACCTTGGTCGGAATCATCCGTTTCCAGAAGAGGCGCTCTTCCCAGATCACTAACTGAATACCGAACACAGACTTTTTCTCACACGAGTTGAGTGAGATCGTGTAATTCTCGTAATCGCTGAAGTTCTAAGCTTCAATCGGAACAAGCTTTACATATTAGCGCTACTTGAGCCTGCGAACTGAAATCAAAAAAAACCGAACAAGTCGGAGCAGGCAACGCCGAGGAAGTCGTCTGATTAAATTCGTGCTCGACACCGGCGCGCCTGTCCTATGACGTTTTGCAAAAAATTAAAGACTCGATTCTTCTAAGAAATATCAGACTCGCGTGTCATATCTAAGATGAAAGTAATACCAAAACTTCTAGCACTAACCTTTTTCGCCTCAATTCTTACCGTTTCGGCAGCTCCGCCCAAGATTGAGAGTACCGAGCCGAAGGACGGTGTTTACGTTACGTACAGTCTGGGGCATTCGACTGTGCTTGAACTCAAGGATAAGCGATTTCGCTACTGGTTCACTTCCGACAGGATTCCACTAGAGAAGATCGATTACCCGCTGGAGGGTGACTTCACAACTGTTGGCGATTCAATTGTTCTAGAATACCGGAATGTCACCCAGCTTCAGTCGAATTGGACATTCAGAACAGTTGAGGGAGTGGTCACACTATGGAGACCGGATGCGTTGGATATGTTGGAAGAAGGCAGGCTAGATCTCAACAGAGTGGGTAAGAAGACTTCTTTCCTTACTGGGAGTGGATCGATTCTCGTTCCTAGCAAGAAGACTGCTGAGGAAGCATGGAAGAATCCGCAATACGGAGTTATGACCGAGGGCGAGCATAAGGCGCTAATCGAGCAACAAAATTAGAAGAGCCAGAACAAGTCGGAGAAGACGACTCCGAGGAATTTGTCTGATTAAATTAGAGCTTGACACCGGCGCGCCTGTCCTATGACGTTAAGCAAGAATTATGAGCCCTCACGCAAGAATACGACCATCAAAGCTACGATCAAAAGTTGGGGTTGCAATTGGATCTGTTTTCACGTTGGCCGGAATTCTGGTCGTGATTCCGAAGATGGTTTCCACAGAGGGTCCAATTTGGTTCGGAGTGCTATGGACCTTAGCGGCACTGGGTGGGACGATTTTCTACGCTGCGAACGCGTTCACGGATCACGGCATTGCAACTGATGTCGTAGAATTTGACCGAGAACTAACAGGTTCAGCAGAGGAGCGACTGGAGAAATTATCCAGATTACGAGGTAATGGTGTAATCACGGACGACGAGTATGCCTCACGGAGGAGCGCCATCCTCGACGAAATATAAAGGGTTAACAAGGCGCGCCATGACAATCCTTACCAGCCGCCCAGTTTCAATGATATTCCGTAACCACAACCTCAACCCTGTAATCAACGCTCGCCTCTGCTGGTAGGAGTGCCTGCGCTATTACGTTGCCAGAAACCAACATAGACCCATGAACACTATTTTCCCTATGTCTTTGTTTCTCCTCGTCATCGTCGCGCCACTGGTTGTTGGGATCGCACTTTTGATCCTCGCCCGCCGGTTCAGGAAGGACTGGGCCAAGGTTACAGCAGGAATATTCGGCTCGCTTTCCCTTTTGATATTTCTTTTCTATCTCTTGGCAACTGGTCCATATTTGTGGGCACTACACTTAGAGGCCAGATGGCGGCCCGCAGATCCGAAGACACGAGCGGAGCTTGAGTCGATGTTGTCTCTCTATACCAAGAGTGACATTCTCCCTGAGCAATCCAGTTGGGGACGTAACCACCATCTCCAATCCGGTGAGCGAATGACACAATATTCGTTGATGGGGGTGCCACTTGACGTGGTTTACACGAGCAGCGACGCAATTGTCGCGATCTACACCTCCTACGAATGAAGAGGCGAACAAGACGCTCCATCCAACGGCGGGCAACGCTCCTGTTTGAATTCGGGCTTCCTTCCCCGCCGTGGATGAGCTAGACGTTCGTGGAAGATATGAAGACTATCTCATCTACTCAGCAAGTGTTGGGTGCTTTGCAGATCCTTCGGCAGTGGTTTAGTGCTCAGGCTTTGCAAATCCTTCGGCGAGGCTTGCGTGCTAGATTTTCGAAGATTCTTCGGCTCAGGTTTGGTACTAGGGCTTTGCAGATTCCTAGCCCGATCATTTTACCGCTTGCTTTTTGGCCGTACTTTGCTAAACCAACTACGTCAGCCGCACTATGAATTCCAGAAACCCAAACACGAACAAGACGCAAATAGCGACGCCGAGGAAGCTGTCAGTTAAGTTTCAGCCTTCGCCCGGCGGGCCATTGCTTTGACGTTAGGCAAGATATGACCTCTCAAGAAAGCATAGTTGATCATTACCTCGGCGAGTTCCACGCTGGTCGGTGTGACGATGCATTTCACAGCCTGATCGAAGCCGATCCAGCGATTATTTCCGATCTCATTAGCGCCTACGATGCCAGCAATGACATTGAAACCAAGGTCTTCGTGATTGGGGTGATTTCGGAGTTTCGCCTCGATTCATCACTTGGCTTTCTTCGTCATGCCCTGCGTCGGGATGAGGATCGTATCTGGGAGAGATCTCTGGACGGTTTGACGATGGCTGAGTCAGCGGAATCGGTCGATGCGATGGATCACGTCCTTTCCTCTGTTACTGCCGCCAATAAGCGGGAGTGGATCCAGGAGGCAATCGCTGATACGAACGCTGCCATTGGAAAAAAGACCGCAGAACAAGCCGTGGATGGCAACCCCCACTAGCCCCTTGTTCTCTATGATCCCACGTAATTTCAACCTCCACCCCGCGGTCAACGCTGGCTCCCGCTAGTGGGGTTGCCATCACTTTTGACGTTCTGCAAAGAAATAAGATGCCAGATAATACCACAGAACCTACAACGATTTCTCAGGAAGAGGTAGCCGAACAATTGGCGCTGCATGAAGCACTCAAACGAACTAGACTGGAAGAAGCAGCTAGAAATCCAAGGTTGTCGCTAGGCCGTTGGGCAATTTGGATCGTTGCTATTGGTCTCGTGCTGTTTCTCCGCGATGCTTTGGTTGAGAACCTCTGGATGATCGTTATACTTTTGCTCGTTCAGATCGAAACAAGTTGCGGCTCAGTGCATAAGCGAATCGACGCCATTCTTGAGCTAGATATACTCGACCACTCAACAAGACTAGACAGAATCAACAAGAAGCAGAACAATTCGGAGCAGACGACGCCGAGAAAGCCGTCTGATTAAATTCGGAGCTTGACCCCTGCGCACCATTCCTCTGACGTTCTGCAATAATGAAGAAACTCCCATCAATCTGGTTGATCATCATGAGCGTGATCTGGACTCACCAAGTGTCTATCGAGGGTATGGCGGCGAAGACTCGCGGTCTGAGTAGTGCAATGCAATTGGAGGCGGAACTTTATCTTTGGGCCGATATGAATGCACCTAACGAAGCGGTGAGAGAGATTTTCAGTGAAGACCGCCAACTTCTTTTAGGAGGCGAACACCCGACCTGGACTTTTCGAGAGATGATTGAGCACATCGCAACAGATTCTGTATTGCCACTTTGACCAGCATTGATTGGACTCTTTGTCGGCGGTGTCGGTCTGTTCATCGGCGTGTCCAAACCAAAGCCAAAGACCGCCGAACAAGGCGTGGATGGCAACCCCCACTAGCCCCTCTGTTTTCCATGTTGCCACGTAATTTCAACCTCTTACCCGCGATCAACGCTAGCTCCCGCTAGTGAGGTTGCCATCACTTTGACGTTCGCCAAAGAAATGAAACTTCAATCAATAACATCCATCTTTGCTGTGATCTTGTCTGGACTATTCGGTCTCGCCTCGACTGCTTCCGTTGTGCCCGATAAGCCTCAGCAGTACGTAATGAGTAAGCACCAATATGAGAGTAACACACTTATTCGTTTAGTTATTCCGCGCTTAGATGCTGGGGACGAACAAAAGTTTATTGCGCTGCAACTTGAGGGAATCCTAAAAAAGGTGAATATTCGTGAAGCTATCGAAGAATTGATACCAGCACTTCCGAAAGGCAAGGATATGATTTTGAATCAAGTGCAGCGAGGACTCAAAGTTGATTACACTAGGGCAACAAACGTCATGAAGATTTCTGTTAGGGCTGGTAACAAGCAGTTTAGTCGCGATCTTGCGGACAAATTAGTCGTTCGTTACGTCGAGAACAGCAAACCGAAGAACGATGAAGAAGAATCAAAAATCATCCAGAAAGCAGATATTGGCGTGTCGGTTGAGAAGAAGAAAAATTAAGGCGAACAAGGCGGGGAAGGCGACGCCGAGGAAGTCGTCTGATTAAATTGTAGCTTTCCACCGGCGCGCCATTCCTCCAACGTTCTGCAACAAAATGATCCGACTGTTCATTCTATTCCTCATAATTTCCTCCAGTGCATTCGCAGGGTGGCGTGTGCACTACATCCCAGAGCAAAAGGCTGGAGACTACTTTAGCCCAAAAAGAGTGACGATGACATACAGCCACGACGATCCGGCCTATAAAACACTTACGGAGGCGCTGACCGCAATCAAAGCAGAAGGGAAAATCGATCAACTAGACTTCATCCGCCCTCACCCATTTACCGAGTTACCAGATTTCCAAAAAGAGTTGATAGCCGCATTTGAAGAATTGGCTCCAAAGGAGTGGGCTGCAGCTGAGAAATCAGCAGGGAACATGCACAATCCGAAAATTTCCCCTCTGCGGAAGCACTTATCTAAGGCCTTTATGTATACAAGTCTCGCAAAGGAAATCACACGAGATTTGGAGCCGTTTGGTTTGGTCATCACTGAATTCGGGCAGGAGAAGCTCAGATATGAACAAGAGAACGGGAAAAGAATGGTCAGAGGAATATTCCATATCAGCGTTGCGCCAAGACAGGAAGCAGAACAAGCCGCGCCATGAGAACCTCTACCAGCCGCCCAGTTTCAATGATTTTCCGTAGCTACAACCCGAACCCCGTGATCGACGTTCGCCCTCGCTGGTAGAGGTGCATGCGCTCAAACGTTCGTGGAAGATATGAAGACCATCTCATCTACTCAGCGAGTGTTGGGTGCTTTGCAGATGCTTCGGCAGTGGTTTTGTGCTCAGGCTTTGCAGATCCTTCGGCGAGGCTTGTGTGCTAGATTTTCAAAGATTCTTCGGCTCAGGTTTCGTGCTAGGGCTTTGCCGATTCCTCGCCCGATCATTTTGCCGCTTGCATTTCGACCAGCATTTGCTAGACCAACAGCGTTAGCCGCACGATGAATTCCAGAAACCCAAACACGAACAAGACGCAGATAGCGACGCCGAGGAAGCTGTCTGTTGAATTTCAGCCTTTGCCCGGCGCGCCATTGAGCTGACGTTCGGTAAAGAAATGAAGAATCAAATTCGATCCGTAGCTTTCGTGGCAACACTAATGCTGACAAACCTCTCAGCTAAGGAGGAAGACGGGGGACACATCGACATTTTGGTCGCCGCACTGAATGAAGACGGAGGTTGGTGGAAGAATGGACTTAACCAGCCTGTTGAATTACCAGCAGATACCAAAGCTGAGGATGTGCTGAAGAAGGCAATTGAAGTCCAACCAAAGGATAGTCCGCATAGAGAAGAATACAAAATATTAGAAGTTCGCAAGGTCGCGATAAACGATAAACCATACGTAACAATTCTATTAGAATATCCGACAGGGCTGGTCATTTTCCTATGCGATAACCAATTTGAAGGGCGCTGGTGGAACAGATTTATCGTCATCCCGAATGAAGCAAAGAAACCGAACAAGTCGAAGCAGGCGACGCAGAGGAAGCTGTCTGATTAAAATAAGCTCGACCCCGGCGCGCCAGTCCTATAGCGTTCGGTAAAGCAATTGGAGACAAACTCAAACTAACCTGGTAATCCTAGAAAAATGAAAAAGACAATACCATTGATCACGACCGGTATCGGAGCTTTAAGCGTCGTTTTTGTGCTCAATCTGATAGCACTATTTGTGCTGAATCAGCCAGCAGCCGAATTTTTCTCGCAACAGTGGTGGGCTACTTGGTTCACTAATTACATCGTGTGGGGCATTCTAACCTTGATCGGAATCATCCGTTTCCAGAAGAGGCGCTCTTCCCAGATCACTAACTGAATACCGAACACAGACTTTTTCTCACACGAGTTGAGTGAAATCGTGTAATTCTCGTGATCGCTGAAGTTCTAAGCTTCAATCGGAACAAGCTTTACATATTAGCGCTACTTGAGCCTGCGAACTAAAATCAAAAGAAACCGAACAAGTCGGAGCAGGCAGCGCCGAGGAAGTCGTCTGATTTAATTCGTGCTCGACACCGGCGCGCCTGTCCTATGACGTTAGGCAAGAAATGAAACTACGACCAATCACAACGAAACAGTTTGCCTGGTGGCTCGCAGTTACTGCGTTTGCCGTATTGATCTGGATTGCAGTGCCAGAGCTAATAGGATTATACGGCGGTTTGTTCGGTTTTTCCTCAATCATTCTCGCATCGAAGTCCGGGCGTAATGACGAACTTAGCAAAAAGCAGATTTGCACGACGCTATTGGGACTTGTCGTTATAATACCTCTTGTAATCGTTCTAACCCGGAGAATTCCAGATTACTACGAATCATCCATTACGCAATTTGTGCAGCAGCCAGCATTTATTCTACCAGTGTGGATACTCAGCATATATTTCGTGCATCTACGTTGGAAATTACGCCGAAACCAATGCAGCGAAGAAAATCAAAAAGCCTAACAAGTCGGAGCAGGCGACGCCGAGGAATCCTTCTGATTAAATTTAGGTTCGACACCGGCGCGCCTGTTCTATGGCGTTAGGCTAAGAAACATATGTCATCCATCTTCCTCAACGGCACTTCAAGCTCTGGCAAATCGAGCATCGCCCGTGCTATTCAGAAGCTATCCTTAGCGCCTTACATTCACCTACAAGTTGACATGATACTGGGAGCTTTGCACTGGGAAAGCCCTTCAGTCTCTGAGAGGCAGGATGAGTGTTTACAGACGTGTATCACAAACTTCCACAAGTCGCTCCCAGTCTTCATCACTCCACCATTCTATGGAATCATTGATCACGTGGTTTTACGCGAGGATGAATATAAGGAGTGCTTAGATTGCCTGAGTGGATTGAGCTACGTCACTGTCGGCGTTCGCTGCCCGCTCGAAGCTTTAATTAAAAGAGAACTTGATCGAGGCGACAGGAAGATTGGACTCGCTGCTAGGCAGTTCGATAAGGTTCATAGTAATCGAGAATACGATATCGAAGTCGACACCAGCACTATGACCCCAGAACAAGCTGCTGAGATCATCCTGAATCACATAAAAGAGTTGCCTAACAAGTCGGAGCAGGTGACGCCGAGGCAGCTGTCTGATTAAATTTAGCTTGACACCGGCGCGTCTGTCCTATAACGTTCTACAAAGAAATAAGACCCTATATGAAAATACTCATCACATTACTGATCCTCGTTTGTTTCGCATCACCATCGCACGCGGAGGTTGATCGCATTAAAGTGATCCCCGGCATCAAGAGGGATGACAATTACACAAGGTATCCAAGTGGAACAGTCGTTCCGGGGCAGACCACTAGTATCGACACGACCAGGGAATTCATTCAGCACACTAAAGGCGCAACGCTTCCGGTCGGCGTGAAGATTGATGCTTTTGCCGACTTCGAGGATCAGAAGATTTCTTATTCTGTTCTGGTCACTATCCGCGAACACAAGGACAGCACCGGCTCAACGCTAGAGAAGGCGACAAGCACGTTTAAGACGCATGAGTTAATGCTTTCTGGATTGACGACCGTTGGCGATACGATCACAGCTGCAGTAGATAAGAATACGACATTTTACATCTCCTTCGAGATCTCAAAAGAAGAGAAAGAGGAGAAGTAGAATCGGGTAGGCGGAGAGTTTTAACCTCCGCCCCCCACACCATCGGCCATACGGCTTTGCCTGAAGGCTCTGCGGATTGACTGCGTTTGAAGGTTGGCAGTGTAGCACGGCGGTTCCTAGCTGTCAGATGCTACCTTTTTGATCTTTTCGGACCATCAGGGTAACGAATGAGTTTCCACTGTTTCT
>Ga0105045_10005481_pt1 | contig 11190 bp, 8 predicted proteins | sample MAT02_FD_78089 | JGI IMG/M metagenome (GOLD analysis project Ga0105045, IMG submission 78089) | Freshwater microbial communities from Lake Fryxell liftoff mats and glacier meltwater in Antarctica - MAT-02 (megahit assembly) | ecosystem: Environmental > Aquatic > Freshwater > Ice > Liftoff... | reverse complement strand
TATTGCACGCGTCACTCCGAACGCGAGCCTTTTAAACAACATATTCATACTCGATATTGGAGCACGAAAAACGAAGGTTTTTCGATCACAATCGAATCGAACTTAATGTCGATCGACGTCAAGTGTCTAATAAGGTACGACTCGGACTAGCCAAAACGGATACCTACTCGATCCAATCTGCACCGTTCACGTTACCATCGTTTGGAATGCAAACGCGATCAAAAGTGACGATGTTGATCGATCCGCTCACGGTTCGCACGCTACCATCACCGAGACCCGTCGTCATGGCACCGGTGTGCATCGCTTGTGGACGACGCCAATCGCATCCACCTTCCGATATTGCACCGCTTTGAATGCCGCCTGGGTTCGGAACGCCATTGAATGGATTTCGGAATGTTGGATCGGTGCGCGGTCCAGGACCGGCCGCAAAGTTCGCAGGGTTTCGCAAGGTAGCATTGAATACAGCGTTGTCCCACCAAGTGTAACCAGCGTATACCTCAGTCGCACTTCCATTAGCCACTGTTAAATCAGATGCCGCGGGTGATCCATCAACCCAGTTGCTATGCGTTGTCCTACGTCCACCTCTGGCCCAAATATTAAACGTAAACGATCCGGTTCCTAGATTCGGAGTCACGTTTGGGGTTGGATAGTTGAAGCCGTAACATGCCGCTTGACGTTCGACGACTAGGACCGTGTTGCTCAACCCGTCCGAAATGACAGAGAACTTTCCGCCCAATCCCGTTGGATGTCCGTTCTCATAGCGAGCAGCACAAGCCTGTGCGTTTAACGCGTAGGTCGTCCCACCATATGGGACTCCACCGACACTAGTTCTAGGTCCGTTATTCGTAATTGCACGCCCTGTAAATGCTCCTGCAGAAAGCGTAATGTCATCCGGACAGGCAAATGCTGGAATCCTTTGAGTTCGAACTTCAAAACTGATCCCGTTTGCAAGCTGATAAATGTTATTCTGTTCAATGTACGGCAAAAGCAGAAAATGTCCCGAGCCGAACAACGTAGGGCGAACACCGCTCGCGCCGGTCATCGCACCCTTGGCTTGAACCCAAGCCGGCAACGCCTTGTTAGCACTTTCGTGGTTATGAGCAGCCAAAACAAGCTGCTTCACATTGTTACTACATTGCATTCGGCGTGCGGCTGCCCGAGCAGACTGAACCGCAGGCAAGAGCAATCCAACTAGAATACCGATGATTGCAATCACAACCAACAATTCAACCAAGGTGAATCCTTTGCGATCCCTTCGTTTTTGAAAGGTGAAAAACATGAACGTTCTCCAAAAAACAATGAGTACAAACGAATTATATCGATAACCTAGGATTCACTGTAGCATCTTTATGACGGGAAAACAACCTTAAGGCTCTGGATTCGTCGAGTGCAAATAGATTCAAGGTGACTGCTCGTGATTTGAGGCCATCGCTTTATTCCCCGAGCCTCGCGCCCACTGTTGCTAACGGTAGTAGCATGTCGACTTCGCGCTGCGCTGCCCATGACACGCCTCGCAACAATAGTGCTCGATAGAGCGGGTCATCGAACGACCAGGAGTAGTGTCCGACAATCGTTGAAAAGACCCTGCCACGCCCATGCTCGACCGTCCATATCTGCGGGTGCGCTTGGCCGTCTTCTACCTGTGTCGCGAGTACCTGCAATTGGCTGCGATCCCCAGTAAGATTCCAATAGCTTTCATCCTCCAAGTTCAACTCGGGCAGCCCTTTCAAAATCGGATGGTCCGGTTGCGACCACTTTAGCGTCAATGGTCCGTGTCGATAACGCACCTTGGGCACATCGCAGGCAAGGCCGATACGCTGAGCCAATGCATCCGGCGCATTGCGTCCATTGAGCGCAAAGTGGATGAACACAAGACCACCGCCGCTAGTAATGTAATCGTCCAAGAGTCTTGATTTTGAAGCGTCCCAGCCTGGATTGGCACTGTTGAACACCATTAGATCGGGACGCCCACTGCCAGTGAACACTGCGTCCTCGGGCCATTTGTCAAACACGCTCACTTCTACTCGATTGTCCAGTGACAAGAGATAACTCCACCGCTTTTGAAACAGTGGATAGTCATGTTCGTCTGGACCATGATCCTTTGGGCCGCTGACTAACGCAATTTTCAGAAGTTTTCCATCTGCAGTCGATTCTGAAGTGGGTTTGGTGGTCGTATTGAAGAAAGTTTCCCATTCCAGTTTCGTTCTCGGCGGTGCGACGTCACTGCGAACGAACGATGCCGGTTCCAGCGGCTTGGTTATCAAAAACGCAACGAGGTCGCTGATCTCTGTGCTGGTCAAGCGTTGTGAATAGTCACCGGGCATGGCGGACAGTTTCGAAAGCTTCAGTTCCTCGATGTCGGAGGTGAGCACTGTTGCCTTGTCACCCTGCATTGTTCCAAAAACAACCTGCTGCTCCGATTGTTCCAAAATCGTGCCGGTGATTGTTCGTCCAGCCTTGGTCAAGCAGATGAAGCCGAGATGGTCGGGATTGATCATAGCACTTGGATTCACGATATCGCGATGGAGTGCCGCGATTTCGCGTGACGGTGCATTGGCCAACGATGGTCCTATGATCGAGCCACCCGAGGCCATGCCATCGCCCGCGGTCATGGAGTGACACTTGGAGCAAACGGCTTTCTCGCCGTAAAACAACTGTCGACCGCGAAGCCAACTCGGGCGTTCTGTTTCGCTAATCTGAACATCGTTCGACTTGAATCGGGGCAGTTCGAATTTGCTCCTGACGCTCGCTGCGATGACATTGGCAAGACCGCTACTAAGATCGCTGCTAGAGTCGCGAAATGTTTTCGAAAGAGTTGCTTTGTCCAATCGAAAGCGTCTCACCGGAATCGCTCTCGCAATCCTATCGACCTCAGGCTGATAGAAAGCACTCAAGTTACCCGATTTTTCGGACCCCAGCTCACAATCGATCACGAGCGTCTGATTCTCATTGGAAACATGTGTCGACACCGCGGTCCAATTGCCGTCAGATTGTGTAAGAACGCTTCCGGGGAATTGAACTGCTAACTTTCGATCGCTTTGAACGACTAAGTTAATTTGCTCTGCGGCTGGTTCATAGTCCAGTGTCGAGCCTGGCTGAACGGGTGGTTCGAGGCAATGAGAAGCGTCAAAACAGGTTTCCAAGTGCAATCGGTCCGCGTTTCCCATCGCCAACCAGAACGCGTCGTGCAAAGAACTCCCCGCAGTTAATCGACGTGCCAACTGCAAATCCAGGTGAGGTAACACCGTTTGAGTTGTTGCCCCATCTTTCGAAGTTAATCTTGCAACCACACCGGACAAGTCGAGTGCCAAGTCCATTGTTTCCGCACGGACATCGCCGGCCGATCGCTGTGTTGATGGCAACCGCACCGCATATTGCCAGCCGGCTCGAAGCGGCTCGGTCGTAATCAGGATGTTGCGTAGGTCCGGTGAAGTCGCAACGGAAAGAACAGCAACTTTCTCTCGTGCAGCCTTGAGCTGATTCCGAACCACTTCATAAGGAGGTACCAAGGTCGAGTAGGTATCGCCCGCTTCTACGTAAGGGCCGCCGATGACTTCGACTTGTTTGTTGATTCGCCTCAAAATTTCGGCCTTGATTGGTCGATCGAGGGCGACGCAAATTTCTGTTGGGCCAAGTGCATAGATTTGTGTTGGTTGGGCGGCATCTTTATCGACGTACTTAATTTTGTAGATGGTGCCGGCGCCTTCGGGCCCAGTACCCCAATCGGGAGGTCCAGAGTGAGTTGCAATGAGTAGCGAACCATCGGGTGCCACGGTGCAGTCGATGGTTAATTTGCTTAGACGAGCAATGGTTTGGTTTCGAGCCACGTAGCCGGATGGTGAGTTCAGTAGTTCGGTTCGATAGATTTGCCCTCGCGACTGGCCGCAAACAAAAACGTTTCCGGCCCAGTTGCTGGGGCCAAACGTTGGGCCGCCACACACTGGTCGATTAAAAAAGATGCCGCAGGTGGATTGATGTTGGGGCGAGTATTCGAAAACGGCTGGCTCGTTGACGACGTTCGGTAAGTGCTTTGGGTGCCGCGGCGGAAATCCGTAGTGTTTGCCTTCAACGATATGCAGAAGCTCGTCAAAGGGGTTGCCATTGGGAAGCCATGTCGCTCCCTCCTGTTCGCTAGTGATGAGCTGCCCTTCGTTGCTCCAATCCATCGAGACTGGGAAACGGACGCCGGTGCAGATGGTTTCGCGTTTGGACCAGTCGGGTGAGACTCGTTGAATGGTTCCCCGTTCACTAGCAAGATCAAACTCCGATACTCCTTGTTTGTTGACTTGGTAGCCGTTGGCGTAATTTGCACAGCCGATTGCAAAGTACAGCGTCCCGTTAGGGGCCATTGCCACACCGACGGCATCGACGTTTTGAGGGATTTCTTTCCAGCCTGCAGCAATAATCTTTTCAGCGTCTGCTACATCATCGCCATCGGTGTCGGCCAACATCGATAGTTTACCTTTGGAGGCTACGATGACGCCCGAACCATGAGCGTAGCCAGGAGGACAAACGACCAAACCGATCGGGCCACGTAGTCTTCCCTTGTTATCCCAATACAACGTGGCTTTATCCTCGAGGCCATCACCATCGGTGTCGCGAAGCAACCACACATTGCCGTTGTATCCCAGCGCGACCAGCACACCATCGTGGCGGTATCGCAAGTTATTGAGATTAGTTAGCTCTACGGGCAGCTTTTTTACCTCGAAGCCTGGCACGAGCATCTGCACATCGTTACTTGCAGTCTCCTCATCCGAAACGGCATGGTGTGCTAAAAGTATTGAGAGGCATAGACTGGAGATCGCAAAGATAGTTGTTTGCATGAATGAGTATGGAGGAGGGAGTTAAACGCGGCGACTCAAACGTTCAAGTATACTCGGCATGAGTACCTTCGGCAGCATAGGCAGCCGTCATGATAGTTGTTTACGATGCCTTTCTCGGTGTGCTCGACGTCGTCTTTCCGCCGAAAATCGAATACACTGAGCCCAATTATACAGCGGACCGAGAGTATCTTTCTGAACTCAACTTGGGAACAAAATGAATCGAACCGTTTCGAACTTGATCGCGTGGCTCGTCATGATTGCCATGTCAACTTTGGCGATCGGACAGGCTGTTAACCCCAAGCTTGCACTCGATAAAGCGCTCTTGGCCGAGGATCTAGCAGGAGTGCAAGCGGCAGTTGAGTCGGCGCGCGTCTTTCTTGGAAACAAACTAGGCGAGCCTGAGGTTCCGGATCTGTATCGGCCCGTTCCCAAACAAGCGACCATGCTCACCCGCACCGAGGCTCAGTTGGGATTCACGGCTCATTTTGAAGTGCTAGAAAAACTGAGCTGGTGGAAGATCGGGCTGGATCCTACGAAATTGACGCAACCGCTTCGAGCTCCAGCGTCCGTGATTGTTGGAAATGTCGCTGCAGTCCGAGCCAAACTCGAGAGCGCTGTCCAGAGTCTGGCGATTGCGAACGACGCAGCAGAATTCTTGATGTGGGCGCAGGAACAAGCAGGTTCGGGAGCGTATCCGTTCCCGGCGGCCCGGGGAACGTCAAAGGACCGAGCGATGGAGGCGGCGACTTCGTTCCTCAGCAAGGCAGAGAAAGCCGGTCGAATCGACGACGTCGTGCGGAACGGTTGGGCATACGATGACCTTGGCGACGGCGGTATGCAATTCGACAATGGTGAATGCGGCGTAGCAATGTTTCAGTTGTTTGATTTAGCAAACGACCCACGTCATCTTGAATCGGCAATCAAGGCGACGGACTGGGCGCTGACTCGTCCGCTATGTTCGAATTGGAACTACAACATTTTCAGTGTCCATTTGCTAGCCAGCGCGTACAAGGTTACGAAAGAGCGGAAGTATCTTGACGGTGCGGTACTGAAGGCGAAGATTGGTGTTGTTCCTGGACAATTGACAACTGGTAAATATGCTGGCCGATGGCTCGACCCGCACAATGCCCGACCGGCTTATCACTATATTATGATGCGGGCTCTGGTCCATCTCGTTTCTGTGATGCCGATTGACCATCCCGATTTGGAAACGATGAAGGCCTCGCTATTGCTTGGTCTAAAAGCTCGCAATTCGGAAATGATTGATCGCGGGATCATGACCAAGGACCACGCGATGGAAACTTTGATCTATGTTCATCATCAGTTCCAGCACGATTCGGATTTCCTAACCGAGAGTCGATCGGATGACGCGTTGAACGCCATAGGACGGCTGGTATTCGACGAGTTAAGACGCGGCAAATCGGCTCTAAGCCCAGCAGCAATGGGATTGTTTCTGGAATTCATCGTTCGATAGACAGTCAATTTCGGCTCGAATAGAAGCTCGACGGCGTCTCGTTGGAACAAAGAAGCGGATCGTGATGATTTTACCAATCGATCTCGCTCAGTAAACAGCAGCGATTATCCATTTCCGACGGCGAAGTTGCGAGTTGCGTTCTATACTTTCCGTGGATGAGCTAAGCCTGAACGCTCAAACCATCCGAAGATTTCCGCACGGGATTGACTTCCGCTTGAGAAGGTTTGAGAGACCGTCGATTGAATGAAGTTCAGTGAGCTACGTGGATATGAATCTGATGAGTTTGAAGCGTAAAGCACGGTTTGGTTCAGCTGCATTGGCTCTTTTGGTAGCATTGGGAATGGCTGGACCTCCATCCGGAAAGTCCGATCCTCGCGATCAAACATGGAAGCTTGCGATCGATCCGCATAAGGTGATGGGCGCTCAAAGTTGTGAAAAGTGTCACGCCGGTGAAATCCAAACTTGGAAGAGAACGCCGCATAGCGAAACGTATCTAACGCTTCATCGCAAACCCGAAGCGCAAAAGATTGCTGACAAGCTCGGTATCGCCAATTTCAAAAGTGACTCCAATTGCATTCAGTGCCACTACACGATGGGCCAAGTCGACAATCAGCTGGAGGCCATTGCCGGCGTTTCTTGCGAATCGTGCCACGGTTCGGCCAAGGATTGGATTGCCGTCCACAACGATTACGGTGGAGCTGGAGTCACTCGCCAGCAAGAATCGCCAGAGCACCGTAACAAACGGCTAACGACCAGCATCGAACTTGGCATGCGAAACCCAGTCAACGTCTATCTGGTCGCGCAAAGCTGTTACCGTTGCCATACCGTTCCAGACGAGAAACTCGTCAATATCGGCGGTCACAACGCGGGCAGCCTCGACTTTGAGTTGGTGAGCTGGTCGCAAGGAACCGTGCGTCATAATTTCGTCCGAACCGATGGAAAGGTAAATGCCGAAGAGACGCCCGCTCGCTTGCGGACAATGTTTGTCTCAGGCATGATCGCCGATTTGGAGTTCAGCATTCGAGCCACTTCGCAAGCGACCGAGAAGGCCACGTTCGGTATCACTTCAGCCCAACGCGCTGCTCGTTCACTGGAACGTTTGAAGTCGGCCCAGTCGAAACTGAACCACCCCGCCTTGGCCGAGACAATCAAGATTGCTCAATCGGTAGCTCTGAAGCTCAACAACAAGGAGCAACTCGAGCAAGCCGCTAACAAGATCAACGAGATGGGCGTCCGTTTTGGCGCGACAGTCAATGGTGACGAGTTGGCAGCGATCGATAGCTTTGTACCGCCAAAGAATAAATGGAAGTGACCGTCCAAGCGAAAGCCAGTATCGCAGGTGCTCGCGATTACAGCAGCAGCTTTGAATGCGATGGTTCGGCGATGGATTCTATTCTTGGGCTGGATACTAATCTTGGGACCCATTCGCAAGGCGGCCGAAATCTTCGGATGGATTCGCCTGAGAGTTCGAGCGTCCCGATACCGAATCTTTGCCGGTCATCATCGCAGGTTTACGCGCCGATTGAAATTGTCCTACAAGGCCCGGCTCGCTCCAATGGCCCGGCTCGCTGCAACGGCCCGGATGCAGCCTCTGTTCCCACTTATGAAAACGACGCGGACGTCAGCCGCGAGCGGTTGATACGCCTGCTCGATCGACAGCAAGCATGGTATGATGCCGAGATTCAAGCTGCGTCGGCAGCGGATCGACTCCTGTCCCTGTGCGAGCATCATCAGCAGCAATGGCTTCTAACGAACCAGCATCTCCACTCGATCCCACCGGAACATCGGCCTTAGATCCCAGCGTTCCTCCCATCGAACGTGTGTTGATTATCGGCGCTGGCTGGACCGGTCGACAAATCGCTGGTCAAATGGCCGCCTTCGGCTTGCATGTGACGATGGTGGACAGCCAAGCACTATCACTCGACGTTTCACGAGCGTGGATTCTCGACCAACGGGAGTCGTTCTTTGAACAAGGTTACTGGCCGGAAGTCACGCATGAAGTCCTTTCTAGTCGGATTCAAATCGCGTCCGGAATCGACGATGCTATGGGGGATTTTGACCTCGTGCTAGAATCGGTGAGTGAGCAGTTCTCTCTCAAGCGACGTATCATCAAAGCTTGCTCCGAGCGGTTTCAATTCCCTACCGTCATTGCGTCCAACAGTTCGTACTTCACACCCTCCATGATGCAACCGCATGTCGTTGCACCAGAGCGATTTGCCAATTTTCATTTTCATGTTCCGATTTGGCGTGCCACGCTCGTCGACATTGCCTCTGGACCGCAGACTTTGGATGCGACGGTTCAGCGTTTGGTCAACTTAGCCATTCGCATCGGCCAATCACCTTTGGTACAGCGTGTCGAAAACCCAGGCTACGTGTTCAACTGGATGCTGAAGGCGTTGCTACAATCGGCGCTCCAATTGGTTGATCGCAAAGTAGCTGTGCCAGCGGATATCGACATGGCTTGGAAAAAAGTTACGGGCATGGAGATCGGTCCCTTTGGTATCATGGATCAAATCGGCGTCGATCTGATTCACCAGACGATGTCGCACGCGAGGTTTGTCGATGGCGATGACGAGTGGCAGCCACTGGTCGACATCTTGCAACCCTACGTGGACAGCAATAGACTTGGCATCAAAACCGGACAAGGTTTCTTTGACTATTGACCTGGCAGCAATGGACCTATACTCCGGCGAATCACCATTTTATTTTCCAAACTCTCAAGTCTCTCTCTCACGGACACGTTTTGAATGAAACCCAGCTTCCCAATCCCCGAACCATCGATTGTCTGGACTCGTTTCTTTGAATTAATTCAGGTCCCGCGGCCCTCTAAAGCCGAAGGTGCCGCCATTGATTTCTTGAATCGATGGGCCGATGGTCTTGGCTTGGAATCGCGACGTGACGCCACTGGCAACTTAGTCGTTCACGTGCCAAGCACAGTGGGCAATGCCGCCGCCCCCGCGATCGTTCTCCAGTGCCATGTCGATATCGTGTCGGTAACGGCTCCTGGTGATTCGCACGGCGCGGACGCTAGCCGAGGATTGATTCCGACGGTGCGTGGTGATCTCAATTCGGCAGACGAAAAGCATCTCATCCCGAACGAAGTCGGCGACTGGATTAACGCTCCACTGACGACACTTGGGGCCGACAATGGAATCGGCGTAGCCATGATGATGGCGTTGGCTGAATCAAGCCACAGGCCTGTTCCCATGCAGCTGCTATTCACGATCGATGAAGAAGCAGGAATGACTGGCGCCTTTGGGCTGGATGCAAAAGCGCTCGGCATCACCGGCAAGATGCTGATCAATATCGACACCGAAGATGATGACGAGATCACGATTGGCGCCGCAGGTGGTCGAGACGTTGAGATTCAGTGGTCAGGTGATTGGCGAAAACTGGACAATGCCTCTTGCTTTCAACTGACGCTCACTGGCCTCAAGGGCGGTCACTCGGGGGTCGAAATCAACCAAGGCAGAGCCAATGCGATTCGAGTCATGTCGCGAACACTGAAGAAGCTCGCGACGGTTGTCGATTTGCGGCTCGTCAAGATGGCAGGCGGTTCACGCCGCAATGCGATTCCAGACGTGTGCAGTGTGATCGTCGCATTCGAAAGCGGCCGATTGCCCGAAGCCAAGGTCGCAATTTCGAAAGCTTGCCAAGCATGGAATCAACTCTATGAGGGACGCGACAAACCCATCTCGATCGAGCTTGCACCGATCTCCGATTCGGCTCCTGCCGCTGGTCTAGACTCAGGTCTATCGGTTGCCAGCACTAACTCGTTGCTAAGTCTCTTGGTAGGTATCCCGATTGGGATTTGTGAGATGACCTCCGACATTCCAACTTTGGTCGAGTCGTCCTGCAACCTTGCAATCGTCGAGATAGCCACTGCCAAACCCGCGAAGATCATTTGCAGCGTTCGAGGCACCACTAAGTACGCGGCTGACGACATCTGTGATTCGATTCGTTCGGTCGTCGAGCTCGTGAACGGGACCATTCAAATCACCGAGGGCTATCCGGGATGGAAACCAAGGCTTGATTCGCCTCTGCTGAAGATTGCGATTGAGCAGTACCAAAGTCTTTTTAACGCGCCGCCCAAAGTTCATGCGATCCACGCGGGACTTGAGTGCGGTTTGCTCATCGAAAAGCTACCGGGCCTCGACACCATTTCGATTGGCCCAACCATCAAGGGCAATCATGCGGTTGGAGAACGCGTCCAGATCAGCTCGGTTGCGAAATCCTATCGGTACCTTTCGGCAATCCTGGAACAGCTCAAATCCTAGGCCATCTACGCCATCGGACGTCCTTTGGCCATGAGCATGCCTTTTGTTGTCCGATGTAATGATCAATGCGCGGCTTGTCGCCCCAAGCACTTCGCGCAAGCCATTCAGAATCGATCAAACGTTGTCGGCATGCCGCCATCTCCCAAGCGGCTCCCAAAACGGATTGGTAATCGTTGGCTAACCATTTTGTTGATGGACTACGTTCTCGTTTTCGCCAACGCCATTCAAGATCGGCTGCGCAGAGTTCGGCACGTCCTTCAGGATCGCTGAAATCACACAACAGATCTTCTACGTTCGGGGCAATCCCCTGTTGCTATAGAGAATCGAGTCGATCGAGCAACACTTCGGTTAAGTCCATCGTATTGCATCCTTCACCATCGATCAGGAGCCCTCGAGAAGTTCTGATTGCCAGCTTTCCTCGATCTTCTTTAGCAGACGTTGAATAGTGCGAGTGGTTGTTCCCAAGCACTCTGCGATGGTTGTAACAGAAGCTCCTTGTGGTTTAAGCAAAATGACCTCTCGATGTCTGTCGTCCGGGAGTCGTTGCAGCATTGTGTTAAGAAGGTCGGCAACCTCTAGGGGTGCTGAAGGTTCGCCTTGCTTGTCTGTTGCGACG